>WUUC01152579.1_pt1 | contig 13157 bp, 11 predicted proteins | sample 6278441 | NCBI WGS metagenome assembly WUUC01 (sample SAMN13675441, study PRJNA597444) | soil metagenome | isolation source: soil | place: USA: Washington | collected 2017-10 | reverse complement strand
GCGATCTGCTGCGCGACAACCGTGACCTCCTGAACAAGATCGCCGGCGTCTTGATCATCGTCATGGGCGGGCTGTTCGTCGGCGCCGTGTTCGTGACCAGGCTGAACCGCGAGTGGCACGTCGAGGCGTTGATGGCCAGGGCCGGGGGCGGCGGCCCGGTCGTGGCGGGCGCCGCCTTCGCGATCGCGTGGACCCCCTGCATCGGCCCCACGCTCGCCGCGATCCTCAGCGCCGCTTCGCTGTCGGACTCCGCGGGCCATGGCGCGTTCCTCCTCGGCGTGTACTCGGCGGGCCTGGCGATCCCCTTCCTGCTCACCGCGCTTGCGTTCAATCGAATGACCACCGCGTTCGACGCGGTGAAGCGCCACTACGGCGCGATCATCGCCGTCGGGGGCGCGATCCTGATCGTGATGGGCGTGCTCGTGTACACGGGCGAGCTCTTCCAGCTCAACATCGAGGCACAGCGTCTCCTGGACCGCCTGGGGCTGAACTTCTTCGCGGACGTCTAGGGATTAGAGCTCAGCGCCGCCTGGGCCCCGAGCCGGCACCTCCAGCGGCTCGCCCACCGCCTCGGTCTCCTCGATCCCGCCCTCGTCTCCCTCCCGAGAGCAGACGATGCGGAATCGGCCGGTGCCGATCTCGGTATCGCCCACCACCGGCAGCCCCCGAATCTCCTCCCACCCCAGCCGCTCGACCTCGAACGGGTTCATGCGCACCTCGGAGGCCGGGAAGGGGCAGCTGCTGTTGTGCTGGTCGATCGCCTTCGAGATCGCCTCGAGGTTCTTCGCGTCGGCCGCGCTCACGGCTCGAAATCTAGCGACCCGCGTGGGGCGGACAGCGTCTTCCCCCCTCCCTACGATCGATTCGTGACGCGCACGATCGCCCACGTGGACATGGACGCCTTCTTCGTCGCCGTTGAGCTGTTGCGTCATCCCGATCTTCGAGGCAAGCCGGTGATCGTAGCCACCGGCACCGACCCGAACGCGCGCGGAGTCGTGATGACGGCGTCTTACGAGGCCCGCAGGTACGGGGTCCACTCCGCGCTCCCGCTCGCGATCGCCCACCGCCGCTGCCCGCACGCCGTCCTGATCCCACGTGACATCTCGCTGTACCGCCGGGCCTCGACCCGGGTGATGGAGATCCTCCGGGGCTACAGCGACCGGGTGGAGGTGGCGGGACTCGACGAGGCGTACCTGGACCTCTCCGGCTCCCCCGCGCCGAAGGCCCGCGCGAGGGAGCTGAAGCGCCGGATGCGCGCGGAGACCAGGCTCACCTGCTCGGTCGGAATCGCACCCAACAAGCTGCTGGCCAAGATCGCCTCGGACCTGGAGAAGCCCGACGGGCTCTGCGTCCTGCGGGCGGACGGCATGCTCGACGCCGTCGGCGACCGGCCCGCCTCGCTGCTGCCGGGCGTCGGCCCCCGAACGCAGGAGCGACTCGCGGCGATGGGCATCCACACCGTGCGGGACCTCGCGCGCACCGGCGGGGACGTGCTGGAGCGCGCCTTCGGCCCCCGGCTCGGCCGCTCGCTCGCCGAGCGTGCGAACGGCCGCGACGATCGGCCCGTCGTCACCGAGCGCGCACCGAAGTCGGAGAGCCGGGAGACCACGTTCGCCGAGGACGTGTCCGATCGCGAGGTCCTGCGTGAGACCCTGGAGCGGTTTGCCGGCGAGGTCGGCGACCGTCTCGCACGGGACGGCTACGTCGGGCGCACCGTGACGCTGAAGATCCGGTTGCGGCCCTTCCGCACCCACACCCGGTCGCGGACCCTTTCGCAACCGATCAACGACGTCGAGATGGTCCGCGCGGTGGCGGTTGAGCTGCTCGATGCGTTCGAGCTCGACGCGCCCGTGCGCCTGCTCGGCGTCGGGGTGGCCGGACTCTCGCGATCGGAGGGTCTCCCTGGTTCGAAAGAGAGCGATGAGGGCGAGCGAGCACCCACCGCATCGAAGCCGGAACGGCTCGCCCTGGATCTCGACCGGTAACGCACCGTTCCAGCGCATGTGTGATTGCGCTCACGGTGCTTGCAGTTCTGCAACCATGGACCCGCGTGAGCGGCGACCGGCTGTCAGGACTCGACGCCTCATTCCTTCACCTGGAGGAGGGCGGCGCGCACATGCACGTCGCCTCGACCTCGATCTTCGAGGGGCCGAAGCCCGACTACGAGGAGTTTCGCGAGCACGTCGCCTCGCGCCTCCATCTTGTTCCCCGCTTCCGCCAGAAGCTTCGCTTCGTCCCCCTGGGTCTCAGCCGGCCCGTGTGGGAGGACGATCCCCATCTCAACCTCGAGTACCACGTACGCCAGACCGCCCTCCCCCCTCCGGGTTCCGAGGAGCAGCTTCGGACCCTCGCCGCCCGCATCTTCTCCCAGTCGCTCGACCGCTCCAAGCCGTTGTGGGAGCTTTGGCTCGTCGACGGACTGGAGGGCGACCTGTTCGCGGTCGTGGGCAAGAGTCACCATTGCCTCGTCGACGGCGTCTCGGGGATCGACCTGACCACCGTCCTGTTCGACACGGAGCGCGAGCCCGCCGGGCAGGCGACCTCTCCCGACGAGTGGCTGCCGCGGCCGGAGCCGAGCGACGCCGAGGTGGCCGCGGACGCGATCCTCGACCGGCTCACCAATCCCCGCGAGATCGCCGCTAGCGTGGCCGATGTCGTTCGAGCCCCCCGCGAGATCGCGGGTCGGGTTCAGGAGGCCATCGCGGCCGTCGGCGAGTTCACGGGCACGGGAATGGGGGCTCCCCCGTCCCCCTTCAACGTGGACATCGGGGGCTATCGTCGCTTCGCCTGGGTCCGGGGGGACCTCGGCCAGCTGAAGCAGGTCAAGGACCGCCTCGGCGGGACCGTCAACGACGTGGTGCTCACCGCCGTGACGGGGGCGCTGGGACGTTACCTCCGCGCCCGTGGTTACTCGACGGCGGACCTGGAGCTGCGCGCGATGGTCCCGATCAGCGTGCGCGCGGCCGAAGAGCACCGGGCGCTGGGAAATCGGGTCTCGGCGATGATGGCGCCGCTCCCGGTCGGGGTAGAGGACCCGGCGAAGCGGCTGCGCATGGTGAACGACGCGATGGGTGACCTCAAGTCCTCGCGCCAGGCGGTGGGCGCCACCCTGCTCACCGAGCTGACGGATTTCGCCCCGCCGACGATCGCCGCCCAGGCGGCGCGGCTGCAATCGCGACAGCGGTTCTTCAACCTCGTCGTGACCAACATCCCCGGTCCCCAGTTCCCGATCTACATCCTGGGCCGGCGACTGCTCTCGGTGTTCCCGATGGTGCCCCTGGCCAAGCGGCAGGCGGTGTGTGTGGGGATCGTGAGCTACAACGGCCAGATCAACTTCGGCCTGATCGGCGACTACGATGCGATGCCCGACCTGGACGAGCTGGCCCGCGATCTGGAGCACGCGATCGCGGAGCTGGCGACGGTCACCGAGGCATCCCCTACTCTGCTGGATCAGGAGGCCGAGGCCGGGACCCGCGACGGCAGCCCCGCTCAGGCCTGATCATCGCGGCCGGCCGAGCGCCTCGGCGTGGGCGCGGCGCTCCGCCCGCTCGGCTAGTCTAACCCTCAACAAGAGGTTGAGATCCTGCTCCCGGGCCACGTCGTACGAGGACCCCGACCGAGCATCCGGATAACCGGGGTGAACCATCCACTCGGTCACCCCCGCGGGGAGCGGGCCCCCACCGGCGAGGAGCGCCGGCAGCTCGGGCTCAGAGGGGCGTAGGCGGCCGATCAGCCGGTCCGGCGTCGCCACCCCAAGGCTGCGCAGGAGGTCCCTGTGCTCCGGGTTCACGGAGCGCACCGGCAGCCGGCGCGCCGCGGCCAGGCGAGCGATCTCAGCCGCGGCAGCGCCCCGCGCGTGACAGTGGGCATGCCCGTCCAGGAAGCCCGGCGGGCGCCCGAACAGGCGCTGGAAACGATCGAGCTGCGCCTCCGGCCGCTCGCCGGGCAGCTCGAGGTGGAGGCCGACCTCCACCCCGCTCTCCAGCAGCGGCCAGGGTTCGCACCACCTCCTCCCCACCATCACGCTCACCGCGTCGACGGCGCCCGCCTCCGCCACCTCCAGGATTCCCCGGTTGTAGCCGGGCGCATAGCCATAGTCGTCGGCGGTGACGATCAGGACGGGGCGGCTCTCGGGCGGTGTGCTCATACGTGACGCCGTGTGGATTTTCCCGCCGGAGCGGGATCCGCTTGTCCCAGTGGACAAGGAGGCGGCCGAAATCCTGTACCCGCGGCCAATGCGGACCGCCCCGGACGCTCCGACAATGCTCGTGGCGCGATCCCGCCCCTCGGCCGGCTCGAGACGGGGGTCCGCCCAACGCAAGGCCTAGCGAACGGAAAGGACGAGCGCCCGACATGGATATCCCGCTTTCGGTGGACGTCCTCTCGCTGATCAACAGCGAGGAGCTGAAGGAGTTCACCAAGCCCCGGCTCGACGACCTCAGCGTCCGCCTCGACACCCTGTGGGTGTTCGCCGCGGGGACGCTGGTGATGCTGATGCAGGCCGGCTTCCTTCTGCTCGAGGTGGGCTTCTCGCGGATGAAGAACGCGGGGACGATCGCCGCGAAGGTGATCGCAAACCTCTCGATCGCCGCGCTCGCCTACTGGGCCGTCGGCTTCGCGCTCGCCTTCGGCGGCGACAACGGCGTGACCGGCTGGTTCGCTGGCACCTCCGGCTTCTTCCTCCATCACACGAGCGAGATCGACCTCCCGGCGCTGGCCTTCTCTGACGCGACGGTCGGCTCGAAGTTCTTCTTCCAGTTCGCGTTCGCGGCCGTCTCCCTGGCGATCGTGTGGGGAACGACCCTGGAGCGGATCAAGTTCGGCGCCTACCTGATCTACGCGATCATCTTCGCTGCGGTCATTTACCCGCTCGCGAGCCACTGGATATTCGGCGGCGGCTGGCTGCAGGCCAACTTCGGGATGCAGGACTTCGCGGGCTCGACCGTAATCCACCTGGTTGGCGCCACGGGTGCGCTGGCCGCGCTGCTGCTGCTGGGCGCGCGCCAGGGGAAGTACGAGTCGAACGGTCGCCCCAACGTGATCCCCGGCCACTCAATGCCGCTGGTCGGGCTCGGGGTGGTGATCCTGTGGTTCGGGTGGTTCGGGTTCAACCCCGGATCGACCCTGAGCACGCTCGACGGCCGCTTCGCCGAGGTGGCGATCGTCACCTGGCTGGGTGGAGCCGCCGGCGTGCTGGGCGCCATGGGCACGATCTGGCTGCTGACCCGCAGCTTCGACATCGGCATGACGCTGAACGGCGCCATTGCCGGACTGGTGGCGATCACCGCGCCCTCGGGCTACGTGGAGTTCTGGTTCGCCCCGGTGATCGGGGTGATCGCCGGAGTGATCGTGGTCTTCGGGGTGATCACGATCGACAAGTACCTCGATGACCCGGTCGGGGCGCTGTCGGCCCACGGGCTCGCGGGGATCTGGGGGACTCTTTCCTGTGGCCTGTTCACAGCCCCCCGCCTCGCCGAGTACAACGCGATCGGGCAGGGCGGGGTCGTGTACGGCGATGGCTTCGAGCAGCTCGGTGTGCAGGCGCTTGGCGTCGCGGCGGCGTTCGCGAGCGTGTTCGCGATCAGCTTCGCGATCTTCTTCGCGATCAAGGCGATCTACGGCCTGCGGGTGAAGCCCGAGGAGGAGCGCTACGGGCTCGACATCGTCGAGCACGGGATGTGGGGCTACCCGGAGCAGTTCATGCCGGTGCCGGGCTATGAGTACCACCAGCCCGCGCCACCGGCGGGCCGCCCCGCCCCCCGTCCCGCCCCGGTCGGCTTGGGCACCGCGGAGAGTGCACCGTGAGACCCAAGGAGTCTGAAACCGCGCAGCCCCGGACGCGGGAGCGAGCGAGCAAGAGGACCAGTGACGTGAGTGCGAGCGAGCGAGAGCGGAGGAGGGTGCGCGAATGACCGAACACGAGATGAACAAGATCGAGGCGATCATCCGCTACGAGCGGCTGCAATCCGTCCAGGACGCGCTCGACGAGATCGGCGTCAGCGGCCTCAACGTGACCGAGGTCAAGGGCTGCGGGCGCCAGAAGGGCTACACGGAGCACTACCGAGGCTCGCAGGCCAACATCAGCCTGCTGCCAAAGCTCAAGATCGAGAGCGTCATTCCAGCCGAGATCACCGAACGGGCGGTCGAGGCGATCGTCGCTGCCGCGTACACCGGCGAGACCGGCGACGGACTGCTGTTCGTGCTGCCAGTGGGTCAGGTGGTGCGAATCAGGACCGGTGAGCGCGGCGTCGACACCATCCGCCACCAGGCTCCCGTGGGGTGGGGATATTGAGGCGATGAAACTCTGGAACTGGACAAAGGGCGTGATAAGCGACCAGACCGGTGGTGTGGATCCGGTGCGGGTCGGGCTGGAGCGCAACCCGGGTGCCGTGGTCGAGCTGGGGGCCGAGACGCCCCCGGACGTGCCGATCTACGTGCTGCGGGTCGGGATCACCAGCGGGTTCGGTGGCACGCGCGCGGGACTGCCCGTGTACCGGCACCAGAACCCCTCCCCCCATCCGATCCTGAAGGAGATCTACCGATGCGAGGTCGCGGGCAAGATGCTTGAGGCCGCGAACGTCTACGCGCTGCGCGACAAGGTGCAGCGCCACCTCGAGGTGATCGCCCCCGCCCGCTCGCTGCCGCTGTGCTACTTCCGCGCCGCCCGGTTCGACTACTCGCTGCCCGTTTACGAGCAGGGCTCGCGCCTGGTCTGCCCCGTCCTCACAGGCCCGAGGATCAAGTCCGACGACCTCGCGGGGCTTCGAGAGCCGGTCGTCCGGTGGTTGCGCACGGCGGGCTATCTGACCGCCGACGAGGAGCCCGAGATCCTCGTGGTCCGGCCCTCCGACATCCGCCTCGTGCCCCCCGCGGCCGTGATCCGCTGCCTCGACGATCCTTCCCTGTGGCTGCCCACCGTCGAGGGCAGCTCCGCGGAGGGCCCGGTGATCGGATTGCTCTCCCACCCCACCGCGCTTCGCGCCGAGGAGCGCCAGCGAGCGGGCGGGGCTCCTGACGCCCCTCCCTCCTCCCCCGATATCACCGGGCTGCTGCGCTACATCGGAGGGGAGATGGCGGTGCGTGGGGGGCTGCTCAACCCATGGGCGCTATACGCCTGCGAGGTACGGCCGGAGATCTGGGCCCGGACCGAGGAGCTGACCGACGAGACCACTCAGCGGCTGGCCTGCCACCTCGAGGGGGGCGAGAGCCTCGAGGTCCCGATCCGTCACACCGCCGCCGGCGAGGCCGTCGCCGGGCTGCAGGAGCGGGGGATCACGGTGTTCCTGGCCGGAGACGCCGACGCCCTCGCGTCGTCGGTCGCCCGCTACCTGGTCGAGACCGGGTTCCTCCGGCACACCGGAGACATGCGGGTGGAGGCGGCGGTGAAGCCGCCGGCCGAGTCACTCGATCCGGACGCGATCTGGACTCACACGGAGGTTGAAACAGGCGCGCGAAGTGCAAGCTCTTCGCGCCGTTTATTTAGCCAAGAGACCGAAACCGAAGACCGGGAGGTCACTCAGACATGACTGTTGCCCTCATCGTCGCAGCGTCGGTGCTCGCCGGCCTGCTGTTGATCGCTTTCATCATCTGGGCTCACCAGTACACGAAGGCGGGCCCCAACGAGGTTCTGATCATCTCGGGACGCAGGTCGCGCAAGCGCCTGGGGCCTCGCATAGTCCGGGGCGGCGGTACGTTCGTGTGGCCGTTCCGGGAGCAGGTCCAGCGCCTCTCGCTGGAGCTGATGCAGTTCGACGTCCGAACCGGTGAGACCTACTCGGAGCACGGCGTCCCGATGCAGGTCGACGGGGTTTGCATGGTCAAGGTCGACCCCACCGACGAGGGCATCACGCTGGCGGCCGAGCAGTTCCTCTCCCGCGGGCGCGACGACATCGTGCGCACCGCCCAGCAGGCGGTGGAGGGACATCTGCGCGCCGCGGTCGGCGCGCACTCCATCGAGGACGTCTACCGCGAGCGGGCGAAGCTGGTCGCCAGGACCAAGGATCTCGCCGGCCCGGACCTGAACAAGATGGGCCTGGAGATCGTCTCCCTGACGATCCGTCAGATCACCGACAAGCAGGGCTATCTCGAGGCGCTGGGCCGGCCCCGCACCGCGCAGGTGAAGCGCGACGCCGTCAGCGGCGAGGCCGAGGCCGAGCGGGAGGCGAAGGCCGCCCGCTACACGGCCGACACCTCGATCGAGGAGTCGCGTCGCGACTACGAGATCCAGAGGTCCACCTTCAAGCAGGAGGGCCAGAGGGCCCAGGCGGAGGCCGATCTCTCCTACGACCTCCAGCGGGCGATCACGCAGCAGGAGGTGCGTGCGCAGGAGCTCCAGGTCGAGATCGTGGAGCGCCAGAAGGCGATCGAGCTGATGGACGCCGAGGTGCGCCGCCGGGTCAACGAGCTCGAGGCCGAGGTGATCGAGCCGGCGAAGTCCGAGGCACGCAAGATCGAGTCCCTGGCCGAGGCGCGTAAGGAGGAGCTCGCGGCCCAGGGGGCCGGCGAGGCGGACGCGGTCCGTCTGCGCGGGATGGCCGAGGCCGAGGCAATGATGGCCAAGGCCGGCGCCTGGGGCCAGTACAACGAGGCCGCGATCGCCGATCGGCTGCTGTCGATCATGCCCCAGCTCGCGGCCGCCGTCTCCGAGCCGCTGTCGAAGACCGACAAGATCGTCATGCTCGGCGGCGACGGCAACGGCGGGGTGGGCGCCCATCGCGTGACCCGTGACGTGATGAAGATCGTCGCGGAGCTGCCCGAGGTGCTGGAGTCGCTGACCGGCAAGAAGTTCGACGAGCTGGTCAAGGCGCTGCCGAAGACGGGCGGCGAGAGCGAGCCGGCAAGCGGTGGCAAGAGGAGCCGGTGATGCCCCCCGAGGTCATCGCCGACTCCCTCCCGCTGACGGTTCAGGAGTTCGCCGAGCAGCAGGAAGTCGAGCCGAAGCACGTCCTGGAGATGGCCCGCGCTCACGGGGTGCGGATGGTGGACTTCAAGTTCACCGACCTTCCCGGCACCTGGCAGCACGTGTCGCTGTCGATCCACGGCCTCGACGAGGATGCGTTCGAGGACGGGCTGGGGTTCGACGGCTCGTCGATCCGCGGGTTCCAGGAGATCTCGGAGTCGGACATGATCCTGGTGCCTGACCCGGGCACGGCTGTGATCGACCCGTTCCACGAGCAGCGGACGCTGTCGATCATCTGCAACATCTTCGATCCAATCACCCGTGAGCCGTACACGCGAGACCCGCGCTACATCGCCCAGAAGGCCGAGGGCTACCTGATCGAGACCGGCGTCGCGGACACCTGCTTCATGGGTCCCGAGGCGGAGTTCTTCATCTTCGATCACGTCGCCTTCGATCAGACGGTGAACCGGGCCTTCTACGAGGTCGACTCCCAGCAGGGGTTCTGGAATCGCGGCACGGGGTTCCGCGGCGAGGGCTCCCGCAACGGGACCCCCGAGAACCTCGGCTACACGCTGAGGCCGCAGGAGGGCTACTTCCCGGCCCCGCCCGGCGACACGCACTCCGACATTCGCGCCCGCATGGTCGTCGTGATGGAGGAGATGGGAATCCCGTGCGAGTTCCATCACCACGAGGTCTCGGCGGGCGGCCAGGCGGAGATCGACCTTCGGTTCGACAAGCTGCTGCGAATGGGCGACAAGCTCCAGACCTACAAGTACACGGTCAAGAACGTCGCCTTCCAGGCCGGCAAGTCGGCGACCTTCATGCCCAAGCCCCTGTTCGAGGAGAACGCGTCCGGCATGCACGTCCACCAGTCCCTGTTCCGGGGCGGGGACAACGTGATGTACGACTTCAACGGCTACGGGCTGCTGTCGCGCGAGGCGCTGAACTACATCGCCGGCCTGCTGAGGCACGGGCGCGCGCTGATGGCGTTCTGCGCCCCGACGACGAACTCCTACCGCCGCCTGGTGCCCGGATACGAGGCTCCGGTGAACCTCGCCTACAGCCAGCGCAACCGCTCGGCGTGCGTCCGGATCCCCGTCTACCACGCCTCGGAGAAGTCAAAGCGGATCGAGTTCCGCCCCCCCGACCCCACCGCCAACCCGTACCTCGCGTTCTCGGCGATGATGATGGCAGGCCTCGACGGGATCCAGAATCGGCTCGACCCAGGGCTGCCGGTGGACAAGGACCTGTTCGAGCTTCCGTCGGAGGAGCGGGCTCGAATCCCGAGCGTCCCGGAATCGCTTGGTGACGCGCTGGACGCCCTGGAGGAGGATCACGAGTTCCTGCTCAAGGGCGGTGTTTTCACGGAGGACGTGATCGAGACCTGGATCGAGTACAAGCGCGAGCAGGAGGTCGACCCCGTCCGCCTGCGCCCGCACCCCTGGGAGTTCGCGCTCTACTACGACGTCTAGGCGGCATCCGCGACCGCGGGATCGCCACTCTGAGCGAGGCGCCGCGCTCGGCTACGCCCCGGCGGGATCCCGCCTCTCCATGAACAGGGCCCCAAACGTGTAGTCGTTCGCGCGCTTCACCTTGAACAGTTCGCCGAGGCCGTATCTCCGGCGAACAACACCGCGAGGCTTCCAGCCGTAGCGCCACGCCAGAGGATGAAAGAAGGGCCCGAGCAGGTAGTTCTTGCCGTTCTCCTCGAAGCTCCGGTTGCCGCGCACTCGCAACCCCGAGGGCCGCACGAACTGATCCTGGATGTCCTCCGGGGAGGAGATCCTGGCGTCCCGCGAGGGGTTCTTGTAGTCGAAGGTGATGCTGAACGTGCCTCCCTCGCGGAGCAGCTCCCGGATCCGGGAGGTCACCTCGATGCGGCCGGAGAGGGGGATGTGCTCGAACACGCACACGGAGGTGATGTGGTCGAAGGGCCCAGCAAGAGTGATCTCGCGCATGTCCATGACATGGCTGGCGAGCCTCCACCCGGTTCGCTGCGCGACCCGGTTTGCGTTCTCCACCAGCTCGGGCTTGAGGTCGACGGTCGTCACCTCCAGCCCCTTCGACGCCATGTAGTAGGAGAACAGCGAGGACGCACCTCCCATGTCGAGCACTCGCTCCCCCGGCTCGAGGTCGTTGTTGGTCACGAGCCACGCGATCTCCCAGTAGAGGAACCACGGGTAGTTGAGATCGTCAGCCGCTCCGGGCAGCGGCTCGTAGCCGTAGCCACGGTTGACTCGCTGGTAGACGTTGCGGGAGAGGTCGAACTTGCCGTACCAAGAGCTCGCGCGCAGTCCGTCGACGCGCAGCCGGCGAATCAGCTCGTTCAGCTCCTCGCACACCTCTCGCGCCCCGGGCGAGTCGAGGTCGGCCCGGTCCATGGTCTTGTTGATCAGGGGCTCCCGGGTCATGGTCCGGCAGCACCAAGGGTAGACCCGCGATCGTGGGTATTGCCGCGGTGCTCACCTCGCAGTGGGACGTCTGAGGGGCCGGCGGGGATCGCTCGCGTCCCGCCGTTCGACATGGGAGGATTCGCCCACCCGGAGCGCGATGGCCGATCAGGAGTACACCGACCCGCAGCGTCCCCATCGTCGGGAGCACCGTTTGCGGACGCCCACCGGGGAGCTCTCCCACGAGGCGCGGCTGCGCCGACAGCGGACGCACATCAACGTGTTCACGCTGGTCTTGCTCGCCGCCCTGGCCATGCTCGCCTACGCGGCGGCGTTCGACCTCGACCACTGGGCCGAGTGGGCCGTGTTCGGCGGGATCTGCGCCACCGCGATCGGCTTCATGATCGCGGTCCACGCGCGGTAGAGACCCGGTCCGGGCGCGGCCGCCCATTAGCTTCGACTGCAAGTAGGCGCCGCGGTCCTGAAGCCCCTGGGCCGTTGATAACCGCACAATGGGCGTGGTCGAGACGCCGAATGGCACTTTGCGTCGCATAGCGACGTCAATCCCACATTCGTGGGCAGTGCGCCCGCGATTGTGCGGTTAGCGACCGCGCGGTACCGCCCGCGCCCTTTCCTCGTTGCCTTGTCCGGAAGCGAACGTCTAGGCGACGATCTCGTTGGGTTGTCCGGAAGCGCAACGTCCTACGGCGACGGACGGACGAGCGATACTTGACACATGGCTTCGGACGGAGGAACGCTGCGCATAGCGCTCGCCCAGATCAACACCACGGTGGGCGACATCGAGGGCAACGCAACCAAGATCGGCGAGGCGATCGATGCAGCCCGCAAGCAGCGGGCACAGCTCGTCGTGCTCCCCGAGCTGGCGGTGCCCGGGTACCCCCCTGAGGACCTGCTGCTGAAGCGCCATTTCCCGGATGCCAACCGGCGGGCCCTGGAAGAGATCGCGGCCGGCGTGGAGGGAATCGTCGCCCTGGTCGGCTTCGCGGAGGCGGACGGCTTCGTCCACAACGCGCTCGGCGTTCTCGCGGACGGCGAGGTCAAGGCCACCTATACGAAGATGCTGCTCCCCAACTACGGCGTCTTCGACGAGCGGCGCTACTTCGAGCCCGGCCCCTCCCCCGCCCTGATCGACCTCGGCGGTCGGATCCTGGGCCTGACGATCTGCGAGGACATCTGGTTCCCTGGCCCGCCGGCGGCCACCGAGGCGCTGGCCGGGGCGGGGCTGATCGTCAACGCATCGGCCTCCCCGTACCACCGGGGCAAGGGGATGATGCGCGAACGCGAGATAGTCGGCTCCCGCGCGCAGGAGGTCGGCGCGGTGATCGCCCTCTGCAACGCCGTGGGCGGCCAGGACGAGCTGGTGTTCGACGGACACAGCGCCATCGTCGATGAGCGCGGCGAGACCGTCGCCCGCGGGGCCCAGTTCGCCGAGGACTTGGTGGTGTGCGACGTCGAGCTGCCGCCGTCGGGGACGGAGCGCCGACCGCTGGAGGTTCCCGGCGGAATGGAGACACCGGTGATCGCACGCCTCGACGCCACCGAGCCCGAGGGCGATCGCAGCACCCCTCCGCTCCCCGAGCCCCTCGGCGCCGAGGCGGAGGTATACGAGGCGCTGAAGCTCGGGCTACGCGACTACGTGGAGAAGAACGGGTTCGAGCAGGTCGTGCTCGCGCTGTCGGGCGGCATCGACTCCGCCCTGGTCGCCCTGATAGCGACGGACACCCTGGGCCCGGAGCGGGTGACCTGTGTGGTGATGCCCTCCCCGCACTCCAGCGAAGAGACCCAGGCCGACGCGAGGCGGATCGCGAGCAACCTCGGCGCCGGGTTGCTGGAGATCCCGATCGAGT
>WUUC01047163.1_pt1 | contig 13158 bp, 8 predicted proteins | sample 6278441 | NCBI WGS metagenome assembly WUUC01 (sample SAMN13675441, study PRJNA597444) | soil metagenome | isolation source: soil | place: USA: Washington | collected 2017-10 | reverse complement strand
TGTTCGCGATGGAGTTGGTGATGTTCGTGGAGAAGACCTTCTCCGTCACCGTTCCCAACGACGAGCTGCGGATCGACAACTTCCGCAGCGTGACGTCGATGTCCGAGCTGGTGCACAGGCTCTCCTCTCAAGCCGTCGAGGTGTGAGCATGATTGATTCGGTCGTCCTCGCCAGAGATGTGGACGAGGTACGCGACCGGGCGTCGGCACGTGCCTTCGTCGACGCGCATATCGCCCCGTACGCCAATGACTTCGAGCGGGCCGGCCGGCTTCCCGAAGAGCTGCTCGAGCGGATCGGGGCCGCCGGATTGTGGGCGCCGTTCCTGCCCGAGCGGGCCGGTGGCTCCGGCATGGACATGGTGACGCTGGGCCAGGTGCACGAAGAGGTGGGCCGCGGCTGCTCCTCGGTCCGCAGCCTGCTCACGGTGCACACGATGGTGGCCTGGGCGTTGCAGCGGTGGGGGAGCCAGGTGCAGTGCGAGCAGTGGGCCAGGCCGCTCAGCAGCGGCGCCACCCTCGGCGCGTTCTGCCTGTCCGAGCCCGACGCCGGCAGCGACGCCACCGGCATCAAGACCAGCGCCGTGGAGTCCGGCGGCGGCTGGGTGCTCAACGGGGTGAAGACCTGGATCACCAATGGCCAGCGGGCCGATCTGTTCCTGGTCTTCGCCCGCACCGCCGGCAGCATCGGGGCTTTCCTGGTGCCCAGGGACACCCCCGGGGTCGAGGTCCGCCCGATTCCGGAGATCCTCGGCACCCGCGGGTCGATGCTCGGCACGATCACGTTCTCCGACGTCCGGCTCGGCCCGGACGCGCTGCTCGGCCCCAGCGGGTTCACCGCCGGGATGATGCTGACCGGCACCCTGGACCTCGGGCGCTACAGCGTCGCGGCCGGCTCGGTCGGAATCATCCAGGCCTGCTTGGAGGCGTGCGCCTCCTACACCAACCACCGCACCGTGGGCGGCACGGCGCTGCGTAACCTGCAGCTGATCCAAGCCAAGGTCAGCGACATGGTCACCGACGTGCGGGCCGCCCGGCTGCTCTGCGGCGAGGCCGGCCGGCTCAAGGACGCCGGTGAGGCCTCCACCATCATGGCCACCTGGGTGGCGAAGTACTTCGCCTCCACCGCGGCCGCCAAACATGCCTCCGAAGCGGTCCAGATCCATGGCGCGAACGGGTGCGGGCCGGACTACCCGGTGGCGCGGCTGTACCGCGACGCCAAGGTCATGGAGATCATCGAGGGCAGCAACGAAGTCCAGCGGATCACGATCGCTGGCGCGGCATATCGGGAGATGAACCTGTGAGCGTTGACCAGCAGAGCACGCCAGCGGCGTCCGCACCGGCGGGCAAGCCGGTCCGGGGCCGCATCAAATGCATCGTGTGGGACTTGGACAACACCCTGTGGGACGGGGTGCTGCTCGAAGACGAGGCAGTCACCTTGCGCCCCTGGGTGGTGGAGCGGATCAAGCGCCTGGACGAGATAGGCATCCTGCAGTCGGTGGCCAGCAAGAACGACCGCGCGGTGGCGATGGCCAAGCTGCGCGAGTTCGGCCTCGATGAGATCCTGCTGTTCCCGCAGATCAACTGGAACGCCAAGTCCAGCTCGATCCAGCTGATCGCCAAGGCGCTCAACCTGGGGCTGGACGCGTTCGCCTTCGTCGATGACCAGGAGTTCGAGCGCGCCGAGGTCAGCCACGTGCTGCCGGCCCTCACCTGCGTGGACATCCTCGAGCTGGATGAGGCGCTGGCGCGGCCGGACTTCAGGCCCCGCTTTCTCACCGACGAGTCGGCCAAGCGGCGCGAGATGTACCGGGGCCAGATCGCCCGGGACGAGCTCGAAGAGGAGTTCGTCGGCACCAACGACGAGTTCCTGGCCAGCTTGGAGATGTGCTTCACCCTCGAACGCGCCAAGCAGCAGGACCTGCAGCGCGCTGAGGAGCTCACGGTGCGCACCAATCAGCTCAACTCCACCGGGCACACCTACTCCTACGACGAGCTCGACGCCCTGCGCGAGTCACCGGATCACCTGTTGCTGGTCGCCTCGCTCACCGACAAGCTCGGCAGCTACGGCAAGATCGGGCTTGCGCTGGTGGACAAGGGCGAGGAGGTCTGGCAGCTGCGGATGATGTTGATGTCGTGCCGGGTGATGTCGCGCGGCGTCGGCATGGTGATGCTGAACCACATCATGATGCTGGCCAAGGAGGCCGGCGTCGCCCTGCATGCCGACTTCGTCGAGACCGGCCGCAACCGGATGATGCAGATCACCTACGCCTTCGCAGGCTTCCGCGAGGTGAGCCGGGAGGGCAGCCTGGTGGTGCTGGGCGCTGACCTGAGCGCGCTGCAGGAGCCGCCGCCCTACGTCCGGCTTGAGGTCCTTCCGTGACCCTGAGCGTCGAGCAGACCAGCCGTTGGCTGCCGCTGCACGCATTTCCCAATCTCGGCGGCATGCCGCTGTTCTGCCTGCCGCACGCCGGCGGCGGGGCCTCGGCCTACCGGGCCTGGCTGGGCAGGTTGCCCGGTGTCGACGTGCTGCCGGTGCAGCCGCCCGGGCGCGAGGCCCGGCTGCGTGAGGCGCCCTATGAGCAGATGGCGCCGCTGGCGGCCGCGATCGCCAGCGTGATCGCCGAGGTGGCGGGTTCGCGCCCGTACGCCGTCTACGGCCACAGCCTCGGCGCGCTGGTGGCGTTCGAGACGCTGCGCGAGATCCGCCGGCGGGGCGGTGAGCAGCCTGTTCAGCTGTTTGCCTCCGGTTGCGTCGCGCCGCACTGCCCGATCGAGGACGGTCCACCGGTGATGGGAATGACCCAGCCGCAGCTGGTGCAGATGCTGCGCCAGCTAGGCGGCACCCCGGACTGGCTGCTCGCCGACCCCGAGGTGCTGCACATGATTCTGCCCGCGGTGCGGGCTGATTTCAGCGTGAAAGAGACCTATTCCTACGTGGACGAGGCTCCGCTGGACGTGCCGGTGACTGTGCTGTCCAGCACAACGGACCCGCGGGCGCCGCACGAGTGGCAGCAGCGGTGGCGCGAGCAGACCAGCGCCCCTTTCGCGCTGCACACCCTGCTGGGCGGCCATTTCGCGGTCTTCGAGCGTTCCGAGCTGACCCTGGCCCACGTCGCCGGCGCCCTGCGCGGCTGGCTCTGAGCCGGCCGCTCAGCCTTTCGCGAGGGCGGGCCGTCGGCGATGCGTCCCGAGCCCAGGGGTGCGATCTGATCCACTGTCAGTTGGTAGCTGGCAACTAGCGGTCAGCGGTGGTGGTCCGTTTACTACATACTTTCCTGGGACCCTTTTCTTGTACTGCTTGGCTGAGGGCCTGATTACTGATGTGCTGTGCGGAGGACTGAACATGTTCGCTTGGTGGGGAACGGTCATAAGCAGGCTCAGGTGGTTGGTTCTTATTCTGACTCTGGGTTTTGTGACATTCTCAGGAGTCTGGGGCATCGGGGTCTTCGACGCGTTGTCGGGTGAGTCCAGCCTCGACGACCCTGCCAGCGAGTCCCAGCTCATCAATGAGCGGGTTCTCGCCGAACTCGGTCCGCAGAAGACTGATTTCATCGCGCTGTACTCCAGCGACACGCTGTCGGTCGAGGACCCGCAGTTCCGCACTGCTGTGGAGGCAGTCGCGACCAGGCTTGCGGCGTCGCCGTACGTGGCCCAGGTGAGCTCCTACTACCAGACCCGCTCGTCCTCGATGGTCTCAGCAGACAAGCATCAGACCTTCCTGGCGATCCGGTTGACCAGCGAGGCCGAGGACGAGGAGGCCACGGAGGTCCGTGAGGACCTCGCGGCCACCGGCCTGAGCACCCAGGTGGGCGGCCAGACCGCCGTCGACCTCGACATCGGCGGTCAGATCCCGAGTGACATCGCGCGGGCCGAGATGATCGCGATGCCGATCTTGCTGCTGCTGCTGATTCTCGTCTTCGGCAGCGTGGTCTCGGCCCTCATGCCGGTGATGATCGGCGCTGTCGCGGTGCTCGGCGCGTTCGCGCTGGTCCGGGTGATCACCATGTTCACCACGGTGTCGATCTTCTCGATCAACGTCATCACCATCCTCGGCCTGGGTTTGGCCGTCGATTACGGGCTATTCATAGTCAGCCGGTTCCGCGAGGAACTGGACAACAACGCCAGCGTGCAGAACGCCCTCGCCAGGACGGTCGCGACCGCTGGCCGGACCGTGGTGATCTCTGGCGTGCTGGTGATGTTGGCGCTGTCCAGCCTGCTGATCTTTCCGCAGGTGCTGCTGCGCTCGATGGGGCTCGGCGGCGCGGCCGCCGTCCTGGTGGCGATGGTGTCCAGCCTGACGGTGCTGCCGGCGATGCTGGCGGTGCTCGGCCACCGGGTCAACGCGCTCCGGCTGCCCTGGGCGCGTAAGCGCCCGATCCCGACCATGACCGGCGCGGTCGCGGCCGGCGCCGCCAAGGCGCTGGACGACGGCCGGTGGGGACGGATCGCGGGACGGGTGATGCGCCGGCCGGTGCTGTACCTGATCGGCGTGGTGGCCCTGCTGGCCGTGTTGACGATGCCGTTCTTCAGCATCCGTTTCGGCGGCATCGACGAGCGGATGCTGCCGCCGGGGACTGAGAGCCAGGTGGTGTCCGCCCGGCTGGCCGCCGACTTCCCCAACGGCACGATCCGGCCCATCCGGGTGTTGGTCAGCGACGCCGCGCCAGAGGCGGCGACGGCGTTCACCCAGCAGGTCGGCGCCATCGCCGGTGTCACCGACGTCGCGGTGTCGGCTCAGAAGGGCGCGGCCAGCCTGCTGACGGTCAGCTACACCGGTGACGCCAGCAACCAGCACGCCCGGCAGATCGTCGAGTCGATCCGAAGCCTGCCGGCGCCGTCGGGCGCGCAGGTGATGGTCGGCGGCTCCACCGCGAGCGTGATGGACCAACTGGACTCCCTGACCGCCCGGCTGCCTTGGATGGCGCTGCTGGTCGCCCTGATCACCTTCATCGTGCTGACCGTGGCGTTCGGCTCGGTGGTGGTCCCGCTCAAGGCCATCGTGATGAACGTGGTGTCAATCGGCGCGGCATTCGGTGTGGTGACCTGGATCTTCCAGGACGGCCACCTGTCCGGCCCGCTCAACTTCATTCCCACCGGTTACATCGAAGCCAGCCAGCCGATCCTGATGGTGGCGATCCTGTTCGGGTTATCCATGGACTACGAGGTGTTCCTGCTCTCCAGGGTGCGTGAGCGCTGGGATGAGCTCGGGAACAACACCGAGGCGGTCAAGAGCGGGGTGCAGCACACCGGCTGGCTGATCACCACCGCAGCCATGCTGCTGTGCGTGGTGGTGGGCAGCTTCGCGACCTCGGGCATCACCTTCATCAAGATGATCGGCGTCGGAATGGTCGTCGCGCTGCTGGTCGACGCCACGCTGGTGCGGCTGCTGCTGGTGCCGGCCACCATGCGACTGCTGGGCAGTTACAACTGGTGGGCGCCGCCGTTCGTGCAGGCGCTCTACGGCCGTTACGGCATCAAGGAGTCCGGCCCGGCGCAGGCGCCGGTCGAGCCGGAGCCTCGGGCTGAGCAAGACCTGGCACTGCACCGCCACTGACTGGCTTGCGCGGCGACGGGTCAATCCTGCGCCTGCGACTTATTCGCGGCCGGCGCACGCAGAATCAGCTTGCGCCGGCAACTGATTCGCGTGCGCCTCAGCGCCGGCCGCGGGCCGCTGCAGCACGGCGCTGGGCCGCTGTCGACCGGCGGCTCCGCCCGATCACCGTCACTCCGACCGACACGCCGAGCAGCGCGGCGCCGCTGGGCCCGGCCACCCAGGCAGGCCAGAAGTACTTCAGGTCCCCGGCCGCGCTGACCATGGCCCAGATCACCACATTGATCAGCACCACGCTCAGCCAGATCGTCCAGAGCACCTTGAGCGCGATAGGCAGCTCGCGGATCAGGCCGTCGGAGGAGTCGGAAGGCCGCGAGGTGGGGGCGGCCGGCGTCGGGCGCGGCGCCGGCTGGGTGGCGGGCAGATCGGCAGCGACCTCGGCCAACTCGGCATAGGTGCGCGCCTGATAGGCCAGGGCCACCCGCTCATTCCACTCCACCAGCCCGAGCCGGCCCTCGTCGACGGCGGTTCTGAGCTGGTCGACGACTGCCTGCCGATCACTGTCGGAGGCGCGCACGCCGCCAGCAGGGCGATCCTCACGCGACTGGTCCATTGGAAGTTCCTCCGCACGGTCTTGAATGAAAGCCGGCTCGCGGTGAGCCGCACCTGGTGAGCGGTGCCAACCACCACAGCTGATGGTATCGACTCACTGGCCAGTGCCGAGCCGCGCGGGCGCTGACAGCTAACGGTCAGCGTGCCGCCCAGCCCTGCCGATGGCCTAAATTCTCAGACCACTTCTTGCCAATAGCGGTATCTCCTGAGCTTGCCTATCTTAGGAATTGCTCTTGGCAGATCACCTGATCGCCCAACTGATCGCCCTATGTGATCGCCGCAGTACCGCCGAAGCACCTTCGCGCGGCCCCAGCACCGATAGGCGATGACAAGACGCCGCCATCGTCGGTGCGCTTACCTGGGATGTGACGCCTTGCTCGACGTACTGGACTTGACCAAACGTTACGGCGCAGTGACCGCCCTCGACGGGTTCAGCTTGCAGGTGGCCGCGGGTGAGATCGTCGGGCTGGTGGGGCACAACGGGGCGGGCAAGACCACCTTCGTCGAGATCGCGTCAGGCCTGGTCCGCCAGGACAGCGGCACGCTGACCATCAACGGCAAGCTGCCTGCGCAGGCCCGCGGCCAGGTCGGGGTGACGCCTCAGCATCTGGGCCTGTACCCCTCGATCACCGTGCGAGAACACCTCGATCTTTTCGGCCGGCTCGCCGGCCTGCGCCGCGAGGCGCTGAGCAACGCGATCGAAGAACTGGCCGTCGCGTTGCGGCTCACCGAGATCATGGACCGGCGCACCGGCGTGCTGTCCGGTGGTCAGCAGCGCCGTACCCAGGCGGCCACCGCGCTGATCCACCGGCCCTCGGTGCTGTTGCTGGACGAGCCGACCGCAGGCGCGGACCAGGAGACCCGGCAGGCGATGCTCGATGTCGTCAAGCAGCGGGCCGGTGACGGCGCCGCGGTGGTCTACACCACGCACTACCTGCCCGAGCTCATCGAGCTGCAGGCCACCATCGCCGTCATCAGGGCCGGGCGCATCGTCGCCAGGGGCAGTTATGACGAGCTGGTCCGGGGGCTTCCGGGCGAGGTACGGGTGATCTTCGAAGACGAGGAGGACCTGCGGGTCTCCACCACCGAGCCGACTGTCACCCTCATAGAACTGCTCAGCTCCACCGACCGCCCGATCAGCGCGGTCGAACTTCGTAACGCATCCCTCGACGATGTCTACCGGTCCCTGGCGGTCAACAATGCTTCTTGACACTCCGGCTGTTGCCGGCCCGATGGCCGGCCTGCGGAACTCGGCCTACCGGATCTCGGCGATCACGCGGCACAACCTGACGATCCGGTTGCGCGACCCGGGCCAGATGATCAGCTACATCGTGATGCCGATGGTCTTGATGGTGGTGCTCAAGCCGCTGTACATCAGGGCGGTCGAAGGCGGCGCGGTGCAGGTGGTCACCGGCCTGCTGGTGATGTTCTCGGTCTTCGCGATCGCCATCGCCGGTAACTCGATCCTGGTCGAGCGGCAGTGGCACACCTGGGATCGGTTGCGCCAGAGCCGCGCCTCGGCCACCGAGATGCTGCTGGGTAAGACCATTCCGATCTTCGCCGTGATGCTGCTGCAGCAGAGCCTGCTGTTCTGCTACGGCTGCCTGGTCATCGGGATTCCGTGGCCGCGCTCACCCGGCTACGTAGCCCTCGCCATCCTGGTGTGGACTTTCTCCCTGCTGGCTATGGGTGCTGCGCTCGCGACGGTGGCCCGCAGCCTTGGCGAGCTCGGTGTTATCTCAGATGTCGGCGCGCTGGTGCTGAGCTCGCTCGGCGGCGCGCTGGTGCCGTTGAGCATCCTGCCGGGCTGGGCCGGCACGCTGGCCCATATCTCTCCCGGGTATTACGCATTGTCGATGTTCCAGGCCGCGGTCCGCGGTGACGCTCGCGACGTGCTGATCCCGGCTGCGATCTTGACCGCGCTGGGCCTGCTGGCCGGCGTGTACGCGGTGCGGCGGCTGGCTCGCGGCTGGGGGCGGACCCGCCTGCTGTAGCTGGGCCCGGCAGCGCGGCGGCGCCAGGGGCGATGGGCTCTTGGCGCAGCCTGGGCGGCTGCCACCTCAACGGGCGAATCGCTGGGTTCTCGACCCGTCCACATGCCGATGCGCGACCGCCACGTCTGGCCAGATGTGCGGGGATCGCTACTGATAGGGGCCGTGTTCCATGGAGCAGCACAACGTTCACAGCGATGCGATGCCGTCGCCGCGTGAGCCCGAGATCGCGATCATCGGAATGTCAGGGCGGTTTCCTGGAGCCGATGACGTCCACGCCTTCTGGCGCAACATCAGCAACGGTGTCGAGTCCTTCACCCAGTTCACCGACGAGGACCTGCTGCTGGCCGGCGAGGACCCGAAGGTCTTCGGGGACCCCAACTACGTGCGCTCGCGCCCGATCCTCAACGACATCCGCGGTTTCGACGCCAGCTTTTTCGGCGTCAGCCCGCGCGAGGCCACCCTCGCCGACCCGCAGCAGCTGATCTTCACCGAGTGCGTCTGGGAGGCCCTGGAGGCCTCGGGCTACGGAACCCCGGAGGGCCGCGGCCTGGTGGGGGTGTTCGCCGGCATGAACATCAGCACCTACCTGCTCACCCGGCCCAACGCCTTCCAGCTCAGCGTGGAGATCGACGGCCTGATGGCCGGCAACGACAAGGACGCGCTCTCCACCAACGTGTCCTACCGGCTGGACCTCAGAGGCCCCAGCCTGACGGTGCAGACGTTCTGCTCCACCTCGCTGGTCGCGTTGCACCTGGCCTGCGCGAGCCTGCGGCGTCAGGAGTGCGACATTGCGCTGGCCGGCGGCGTGTCGATCCGGGTTCCGGACCGGACCGGTTACCTCTACCACGAGGGCAACCAGGCCTCACCTGACGGCCACGTGCGGACCTTCGACGCCGACGCCCACGGCAGCATGTTCGGCGACGGGGTGGCCGTGGTGGCGCTCAAGCGCCTGGACCAGGCCATCGCTGACCGCGACAACGTGCTGGCCGTCATCCGCGGCTCGGCGATCAACAACGACGGCGCGCTGAAGTTCAGCTTCCAGGCGCCCAGCCTGGACGGCCAGCGCCGGTGCGTCACCTCGGCGATCGCCAACGCCGGGGTGCGCCCGTCAGACATCTCCTACGTCGAGGCGCACGGCACCGCCACCGAGGTCGGTGACCCGATGGAGGTCGCCGCCCTGACCAGCGCCTTCGGAGCCACGCCGGACAAGCAGTACTGCCTGCTCGGATCGGTGAAGCCCAATGTCGGCCACCTGGACCGGGCCTCGGGCGTCACCGGGCTGATCAAGGTCGTGCAGTCGCTGCAACACGAACTGATCCCGGGGACGTTGAACTTCCAGACTCCCAACCCCGAGATCGATTTCGACAACAGCCCGTTCCGGGTCACCGCCCAGACCACCGCATGGCCGCGCAGCGCTGACCGGCCCCGGGTCGCCGGGCTGAGCTCGCTGGGCACCGGCGGCACCAACGCCCACGCGATCATCACCGAGAGCCCGGCCAGGCCGGCACGTCCCGCGCGCAGCCGCCGCTGGCAGGTGCTGCCCATCTCAGCCCGCTCGGCCGCCGCGCTCGAGCAGGCTCGGGGCAGGCTCGCCGACCGGCTCTCCGACGCCGCGCCGGACCTCGACCTCGGCGACGTCGCCTACACCCTGCAGGTGGGGCGCAAGGTCTTCAGCCACCGCAAGGTGCTGATCGCTGACACCGTTGCCGGCGCGGCCGCAGGCCTGGCCGATCCCGTCCAGCTGCTCGGCCGGGCCGATGGCACCGTCGGGCGCAAGGTGGGCCTGCTGATCGCCGGAGTCGGCGAGCAGTACCCCGGCATGGTCGCTCAGCTGTACGCCGACGAGCCCGACTTCCGCGCCGAGGTCGACGAGTGCGTGGCGATTCTCGGCCTCACCAGCCCCGCCCAGCTGTCTGACGTCTTTCTCGACAGCGACCGGCCGGCCGGCGCCGGCGACCTGGCCCGGATGCTGGGCCGCGACGGCCCGCAGGCCACCCGCCAGCCCACCCCGGACGCTCACCTGATCCAGCCGGCCGTCTTCGTCGCCGAGTACGCCCTGGCCCGCCAGCTGATGCGCTGGGGCCTGCAGCCGGAGCTGATGCTCGGCTACAGCCTGGGGGAGTACGTGGCCGCCTGCCTGTCCGGCGTGCTGTCCCTGCCTGACGCGCTCAGCCTGGTCGCCTACCGGGCCAAGCTGATCGCCTCGTTGCCCGAGGGCGCGATGCTGGCCGTGGCCGCCGACGAGACCCGGCTGCGCTCGGTGCTGGGCAGCGCCTTCGACGAGCTGGACGTGGCGATCCGGACCGGCTCGCAGCTCGTGCTGGCCGGGCCGATCGAGGCGATCGAGGCCGCTGTGCAGCGGCTGCTCACCGTCGAGATCAGCTGCCAGCGCCTGCAGACCACGCACGCCTTCCACTCCCGGATGCTGGCTCCGGCCGCCTCCGAGCTGGTCGGCTGGATCACCGACAACATCACCCTGAACGCTCCGGGCCTGGCCTACCTCAGCAACGTCACCGGTGGGCTGGCGACCGAGGCCCTGGTCACCGACCCGCAGTACTGGGCCAAGCACATGTGCCAGACGGTCGAGTTCGGCGCCGGGCTGGCCCACCTGCTGGCCGCCGGCGAGTTCGCGCTGGCCGAGATCGGGCCCGGCCAGACCCTCGGCGCGCTGACCCGCGGCCACCCGGCCTGCAAGACGAGCCAGTGGCCGCTGATCCTGCGCACCCTGCCGGGCGCGGCTGATCGGGGCGACGCCCTGCGGGGGCTGACCGAGACCATGGCCAGGCTGTGGCTGACCGGAGTGCCGATCGACTGGGCGAGCTTGCACGGGATCGAGCAGGCCGGCAGCGAGCAGGCCGGCAGCGAGCAGGCCGAGCTGTGGCAGCCGGGCCGGGTGCCACTGCCGACCTATCCGTTCGAGCACCAGGAGCACTGGCTGGAGGCCGAGGCCAACACCGGCCCGACGGCCACCGGACCGAACTTCGACGCCGATGACGCGGTCAGCGTGCTGAACGCGCTGCCGCTGCTGCCCGACACCGAGTGGATCAGCGTGCCGCTCTGGCGGCAGAGCACTCCCCGGCCGCCGCGCGCCGAGGCGTCCTGCTGGCTGGTCTTCACCGACGACGGCGTCGCCGACAGCATCGCCGCCACCCTTCGCGAGCAGCTGGACAGCACCGGGGCAAAGGTGGTCTTCGCCCGGCCGGGCGAGCGGTTCTCGGTGCAGGCCGACGGCCTCACGCTGCGTCCTGGCTCGCCGGCCGACGCCACCGCGGCGCTGCTGCACCTCAACGAAGCCCAGCTCGCGCCGCAACACGTGGTGCACCTGTGGACGGCGCAGGCCGGCGAGCCCGACGGCGCCGACGCCACCGCGGCCACCCTGGAGCGAGGCCTGCACACGCTGGTTGCGTTCGCCCGGGCAGCCGGAGACATCGGGTTGGAGCCCTGGCTGCTCGATGTGGTCAGCATCGGCAGCCACCGGGTGCTGCCCGGCGACCAGGTCCGACCTGAGCGCGCCACCGTGCTGGGCCCGTGCCGGCTGATCCCGGTGGAGTACCCGAAGGTCCAGACCCGGCTGGTCGACATCGACCTGGCCACCGCCACCGGCTCGCCCCTGGCCCTGCTGGCCGAGCTGCGCGCTGAGCCGGTCGACCAGGTGGTGGCGCTGCGCAGCGGACACCGCTGGGTGCCGGGCTATGAGGTGCTCGACGCCGCCAGCGCCACCGACCCCGCGGCCGCGGTCACCATCCGGCAGGGCGGCAGCTATCTGGTCACCGGCGGGCTGGGCGGTATCGGCCTGGCCATGGCCGAGCGGCTCGCCGCGGACTACCAGGCCCGCCTGGTGCTGCTGGGCCGCACACCGGTGCCGCCGCAGGAGCAGTGGTCGGCGATCCTGGCCTCCGCCTCCACCGGCGCCGAGGTGCGCCGCCGGCTGGAAGGCCTGCAGCGGCTGCACAGCTACGGAGCCGAGGTGATCACCGTCGCCGGTGACGTCTCCGATCTCGAGGACGTCAAGGGCGCGGTGAACGCCGCGGTGCAGCGGTTCGGCCAGCTGGACGGCGTGCTGCACTGCGCCGGCGTTCCGGCAGCCGGGCTGATGCAGTTCAAGACCGCTTCCGACATCGCCAAGGTGCTGGCTCCCAAGGTGGCCGGCTCGCTGGCCATCGCCGAAGCGGTGCGAGGACTTTCCCTCGACTTCATCGCGCTGTTCTCCTCCACGACGTCAGTGACCGGCGGTGGCGCCGGCCAGGTCGACTACTGCGCGGCCAACGCCTACCTCGACGCCTTCGCCCAGAGCGAGCCGATCCCGGGTTGCCTGGTGAGCGCGATCGACTGGGGGGAGTGGACCTGGAACGGCTGGACCACCGGGCTGGAGAACTACGACGAGGGCTCTCGGCAGTTCTTCCAGGACTACCGGGAGCGGTTCGGCGTGTCCTTCGACGCCGGCTGGCAGACGCTGCAACGGGTGCTGGCCGCCGGTCAGACCCACGTGGTCATCTCCACCCAGGACTTCCCGACCCTGGTCAAGATGAGCCGGCGGTCCTCGATCGCCAGCCACTCGGCCACGGTGAAGAAGGCCCGGGACGCGCTGGGCCGCGCCCCCCGCCCGGAGCTGTCGACCTCCTACGTCGAGCCGCAGTCAGACGCCGAGCACGCGATCGCCGGGGTCTGGGGCGAGGCCCTGGGCCTGGAGCAGGTCGGCGTGCACGACAACTTCTTCGAGCTCGGCGGCAACTCGCTGATCGGCATGGAGATCATCGCCGAGGTGCGCAAGGCCTTGGAGATCGCCTACCTGCCGCCGCACCTGCTCTACGAGGCGCCGACCGTGGCGGCGCTGGCGAAAGCCGCGACCGCCGGTGAACCCGATGACCAGCAAGACCAACAGGCCACGCAGGCCGATGACCAGCAGAGGTCTCGGATCGAGCAGCGGCGCAGCACGCTTCGGAGCAGGAGAATGCCATGACGGAAACGGACTACAGCTCGGCGATCGCACTCATCGGGATGT
>WUUC01204973.1_pt1 | contig 13159 bp, 5 predicted proteins | sample 6278441 | NCBI WGS metagenome assembly WUUC01 (sample SAMN13675441, study PRJNA597444) | soil metagenome | isolation source: soil | place: USA: Washington | collected 2017-10 | reverse complement strand
CCGCGAGCTGCTCGCCCTTTCTCACCCAGCTTCCGGTCGTCGCCCGCGAGAGATCGCGAACGAATCCACCGACGCCCGCGGTCACCACGTGAGTTGCGGCGTCCTCGGCGACGACGCGGCCGACGAGGCGAAGCGTATGCTCCACGGAGGCACTTTCGACCGCGGCGACCTCCACGCCGGCGCGCCGCTGCATCTCGGTGCTGATGTAAACCACGCCGACGCTGCTCCTCGCGACGAGGCGCATCCCGCACACGGCGCAATTCCCCGCATGCGCCGACGTGTACTCGTGATGCATCGGGCACATGTATCCGGACGCGTCCTCCGTGTCGGCCGCGGTCGCGGCCTTTCCACCGTCGCTCCACCACCGCCCGGCGAGGAATGACGACGACACGGCCGCGAGGAGGACGAGCGCGTATGCGGCGATCCTGTTCACTCGATAGTCCACCCGAACATCATCGCGTGGTCCTCGTGACTGAGGTTGTGACAATGCGAGACGTACTCGCCAGTGAACGTGCGGAACTGCCGGTAGATGACGACCTGCTCGCCCGGCGCAAGTGAGATTGTGTCCTCCCTGCCGGAGTCCTCAGGGTGGCCTGCCGTTGGTGCCCTGGCGCCGTCGCGGCTCACGACACGGTGCTCCTCCTGGTGAATGTGCAGCGGGTGAATCCAGTTCCCTTCGTTCGAAAACGTCCACAACTCCGCGCTACCCTTCGGCACCCGCGCGAGCGGAATCAGCGGATTGAACGGGGTGCCGTTGATCATCCACCGTTCCTCGGTGGACCCGTTCTCGTTGCTGCTCAAGATGAACTTCCTCCTGGTCAGCCCGGTAAAGGGGCGAGGAAGGTTCGGCATCGGGCGCAGCCGAACGGCCGGCGTGGGCAGGACGCTCTGGTCCGGCGCGAGGTCGCCGATGACGATCTTCAGGATCGGGACGCGAAAGTTCGGGTCGAACTCCTCTTCGTCTCTGGCATCCGGTCTTCGTCCCTGCGTCATCTGCAGCGTGTTCACGAGATAGATGACATCGCCCTTCGTCGTCGGCGTTCCGTCCAGGTAGCGGGAGAAGTCCACCACCACCTCGCGCCGCTTCGCGGGGTCCAGCCGCACGAAGTCACCGACGATCGGGAACTCGAGCAAGCCGCCGTCGGTGGCAATCTCCGTGAACCGCATGCACCGCTGGCCGTCGGGCAACTGGTACTGCCCCTGGAGCCCGACACCCGTTCGACCGGTCCCCCGCGCAGCGACCGGACTGCTCGTCGAAGCCATCAGCTCCAGGCTGTATTGCCGCGCCACCGAGGCGTCGAGGAAACGGAGTCGGTACTTGCGGCGCTTCACTTCCAGCATGGGAAAGGCGACGCCGTTGACGGTGAAGATGTCCCCGACGAATCCCTTGTTCGGGTAGTGGCGATAGAAGGTCTGGCCCCACCACTCCCGGTGCGACTCGCCGCAGCCGTTGTGTTCGTCCGTGTGGCCAACCACGCCGTCGTCGAGGACGAAGTCGGCGAGCACCATTGGAATGTCATAGGCCACGTCGAACGCGTTGTCCGCGCGGTCGGTGCGGACACCGGGCAGGCGCAACCCGGTCGCCTCGTGTCCGGCGTCGAGCACGGGGTCGTAGATCGGATAGATGCCGACCATTCCCTTGTAGACGTCGGCCGCGGTGTGATCCATCACGTGATCGTGGAACCAGAAGAACGACTGCTTTTCGAAAGCGTCCCCGCCCGCGGGACGATTCAAGTACAGGTTGTCGACCCGCTGCTGCGGGCGGTACCCGTGCTGCAGCAGGTGCCTGTTCGCGTAGAGCGGGTTACCGTCGCTTTCGGGCGCCGTGTGGGCGTTGTGCAGATGCGTCAGCGACAGCCACTCCGGCGAGCCGAAGTCGTTCCGATCGCGATTGAGCGGATTCAGGTGCAACTCGTTCTCGAACCGCACGAGGACCGGACGGCCGTATTCGGCGTTGATCATCGGCCCGGGGAAGGTCCCATTGAAGCCGTAGATGGTGCTCGGCGGCAGGCTCCGCGGACCGAACTGACCGGTCAACGGATGGCGCGCCTCGTTGCCGAACTCGTCGATCGGCAGCACGCGCGACGAGGTGATCCGGTGTTCGTTCACCTGCACCTTGATGCGGTACACGAGTGGTATCTGGTTCGGCCAGATCTGGTGCGCATGTCCGAGCGAGTCCTGGTTCAGCGGCGCGGGCGGCGACGGCCACGTCTGGTACACGGACCGGGGTACCGGCGCCAACGCCCGCGGGATCGGCAACAGATCGACAAACGGAGTGAGGACGAGCGGACTGGTCGGAAACTTCTCTCCGCTGGTTCCGCAACCCGTGTTGCCGGTCTGCCCGCCGAAGGCAGTCCGGGGCCGAGCGGCGCTGCTGCCCCCGAGCAGCAGCGCCGCACCGCCGTACTTCAGGAGGTCTCGCCGGCTCACTTTGAGGAAATGCTGTCTGTCCATTCGAGTCCTCCTGTTGTCGAAGCCGCCTTACGACCCTGGGCTATGGGGCCAGGGTGAAGTCGTTCACCGTCACGGTGGCGACGGCGACGCCGTTCAACGTGATCGTGCCGGCAACGGTGTTGTCGGCGTTCCTGACGGTGATGCGCGTGTTCGCACCGCTGGCCACGATCGTCACGCGGGTCGCGAAGTTGGCCTGCGTGATTCCGAGCGCGACCACGTGCAGTCGGTCCTGGCCGACCGTCGCCGACGCGGTGGCGCCGAAGCCGTTGATGATGTCGGTGCCGAAGCCGGCGGCGAACCTGAAGATGTCGGCGCCGATGGTGGCGCCGGGATTCATGGTGTCGTTACCAGCTCCACCGGTGATGGTGTCGTTGCCGCCGCCGCCGTCGATCGTGTCGACGCCCGCATCACCGTTGATTGTGTCGGCCGCGCCGCCGCCAGCGATGGTGTCCGCTCCGGCGCCGCCGTTGATGGTGTCCGTTCCCTCGTCGCCGCGCAGGTCATCGGCGCCGGCCCCGCCGTTGAGACTGTCGTTGCCCTCACCGCCTTCGATCCGATCGGCTGCGCCCGAACCGGTGACGACGTCATTGCCGCCTCCACCCCTGATGCTGGTGATCCCCGTGATCGTCACGCTACTGAAGTTCAGCGTGTTCGCAGCCTCCGAGCCGAGGATTGCCACGTTGGCGAATCCGGCCGCCGTGATGTTTTCGACGGCGGTCACCGAGCTCAGGCCGATGATCGCCCCAGCGACCAGCGCCCGGATCTCGTCAACGCCGCCTCCGCCGTTGACGGCATCGAATCCCGCCGCCGCGTTGAAGCGGATGCTGTCGTCACCTGCGCCTGTGTTGATGGTGTCGTCCCCGGCACCGCCATTGGCCACGTCGTTGCCGGCACCCATCTGGAGAGTGTCGTTACCGGCGTTGCCCGTAGCAACATCGTCGGCATCGCCTGTTGTCAAGGTGTCGTTGCCGCCGTTGCCGTCGGCATTGTCGCGGCCCGCCGTGCCGTTGAACACGTCGTTGTTCGCCGTGCCGAGGAAGACGTCGCCGACCACGCCTGTAGCGGCGGACGGCACCGATTCCAACGTGCCGCCGTCGTCGCTGAACGACGCGATGGCCCGCAGCACCTGGCCGACTTGCGCCTGCGTCGGCGTGAACGTCGCCGCGGTCGCGCCGGCGATGTTGGTGAAGGCGGCGCCGCCGACGGGGCCCTGCTGCCACTGGAAGTTGAACACCACGCCGGTGAGGCCATCCACGTCCGCGAGCGTGCCCCTCGCCGCGGTGATCGCTTCGTTCTCCTGCGGAAGCGCCTGGCTCAGGACCGGGGCTCCTGTCGGCGGGTTGTTGTTCGGATCGAAGGTCCCGTCAGCAAACGTGAGCCGTTCGATGTTCCGCAGCCGGTCGGTACCGTCGGTGCCCACATTATCGACGACCGTCGTGATCGAGCCGGACGTGGTGACGGTGTAGTTGGCGCGCGCGCCGCTGAACACCGCCGTATCCGTGCCCCCTCCCGTTGTCGGGGTCACGATGCTGCGCACAATCGTCACCTGAGACGGATTGATTCGGCCAGCGATCACGTCCGCCTTCAGAGCATGCAGGCTGTCCACCAGCTGGAAGGTATTGGGCGCGTCGGGGATCGGCGCGCGCAGCTGCACGTTGAGCCAGGCGTCGCCGTCGAGGAAGTCGTCTCCGTCCCGGCCTTCGAGCAGGTCATTGCCGGCGCCGCCCATGATGATGTCGCCGCCGGTGAACGAGGTGGCGCCGTTCAGGAACGCGCTGAGCCCGGCAATGCGGTTGATGCCCGCCTGCGTCAGCTCGTGACCCTCCATGTCGACGGCAAGGCGATCCGTGCCGCGCAGGAAGTCGTTCCGGTTCCATCCCGACAAGGCTTCGACGAGGTCGAAGCGGTCCCGGAGCTCCTCGAGGTTCGGCGGCAGCACCACCCGGATGCTCATGTCGGCATCAACAACGTCGGGATCTCCGCGATACGTCACGAAGTCGAAGCCGAGCATCCCCTCGAGCCGCTCGGTTCCGAGCACATCGGCGACCATGATGTCGTCGCCGCCTTCGGAGTCGTAGTCGTCGTCACCCTTGCCGCCGACGATGACGTCGTGACCCTGGTCGGGGTCGTCCTGGAACTGGTTGTTTTCGTCGCCCACGAGCAGATCCAGTTGCGGCCCGCCCTCGATCCAGTCGTCGCCGGCGCCGCCGAATGACTCGGTCGGCCCATCGCCGCTGTAGATCGTGTCGTTGCCCGATCCGCCAAAGACCTCCGACACGTCGTTGCCGCCGATAACGAAGTCGGCGCCCTCGTTGCCCTGCAACAAGTCGAACGGACCGGAGCCGCCGCTGATGACGTCGTTGCCGGGGCCGCCCTTCATCACGTCCTCGCCAAAGATGTCGCTGAGGATGTCGTCGCCGAGGCCGCCGACGTGGTTGTCGTTGCCGGCGCCGCCCTCGAGGGTGTCGTTGCCGTCGCTGCCGCGCATGGTGTCGTCGCCCTCACTCGACTTGAGCCGATCGCCAGTGGGCGACCCGTTCCAGGTCACGTGCTGGGGGCCGAAGTAGCGCAGCGTGCCGTTCGGCTCGCGCACGAGCTGCTGAATCGTCCTCTCGTCGAGCTCCGTGTCCGGATCGTTGAAGACGCCGTTGAGGCCGATGCCTTCTTCGTTCGGCGTGACGAGCGCGGCGACATTGAGAATCAGATCCGGACGCGAGAAGACCTCCGCCGGAAGTCCGACGGCGGTGGTGTTGCGCTCGATCAGCTCGCTGAACGAGTTGCCCTCGAGCTGTGCCAACAGGTTCAGGCCATCCAGCCGTTCGAGGTAGTAGAAGCGATCGGCGTTCTGCAGGTTCTCCAGCTGCTTCTCGAAGATGAAGTTGAAGGTGGAACCGAGCATCGAGCCGAACGGGGCGATCTTCTCGGCGAGGCCGCCGGGCCAGAGGTCGATGGTGTCCACACCCGTCTGCGCGGCGGGCCCGAACATGAAGCCGGCATCCAGCATGAGCGCCGCAGCGGCCGTCCGCCGGGCCCCGAGGGTGGTTGCCGCCTGGATGGTCGAATGGATGCCGTACGCGGCGATGAAGTTGACGAGCGACTCCTCGTGCCTGAGTCCCAGCTTGAGGTCGAACCAGTCGCGGTACGGCTCCAGTGCGGCATCGCCGGTCGCTGAGAACAACTGCCGGCGCACGAGGTTCAGCGGCGCGATCCCCTCGCTGCGCCCGCGTGCGATGTTCAGCACGGCGAGGTCGAGCGGCAGTCCGAGCAGCGTGTTGCGGACGGCTTCGGTCACGAACTCGTCGATTTCGTTCCCGACCTGCCGCGTCCCCCCCTGGAAGATCTCGCCGGCCGCCTGTCCCGCGGTCAGCGCGGGTCCGCCGTTGGGATTCCGGAACTCCCGCGGATTGAGGAATCCATTCAGCAGCGAGATGTCGTAGCGAGTGCCGTTCGGACGCATGCGCGGGATCGTCTCCGTCAGCATCGAGTGGCCGAGCCGATACGTCTGATGGGCGAACTCGGCGAAGATCGCCGGGTTGGTATCGCTTTGGAAGTTGATGCCGTCACCGATGAATTCGTTGATCGAGGGCACCAGCTTGCGCGCGAATTCCTCGAACACCAGATGCTGGTACTCCATCTCGGTGACGAAGCGCGCGGCCTGGAACACGCGCTCGCCGTAGTCCCACCCGGATCCCGCATCCACGGCGCGCCAAGCCGCCGCCTCGGTGGGCGTCAGAAGCGTGTCGATGAGCCCGCCGACCCCGTTCACGCCACCGATCTGGGTGGCCAGGCGGTTGTGCTCGGAGTGGAAGATGGTGTGCACGGCGGTGAGGGCGATGTTCTCGTTGCCCCGGCCGTCGCCGGTCACGAAATGGTCTGCCAGCAATCCCGCGTTGTGGGGGCCGTTCGCTGGGTTGGCCGCGTGGGCGATGTCGTCGAGAAACGCGTGGCCGGTCCGAGGTGCGCCTTGGGGAATGCGGACACCGAGGCCGCCGTTTGCCGCCGGGTCACCTGGCACCGTCGTCAACGGGCTCAGCGAAGTAACGATCTGCGGAAAACCGTTAGCGGCGGGAATGAACCGGCCGTACGGATCCGTCAGCAGCAGCGGCACGTTGAATACGTCCGTATCAACGAGCTGAATACCGAGCTTGGTCCTCGCCTCCGACTTCACCTCGCCCCAGTTGGCGATATGACCGCCGATTCCATCGGCCATCTTTCCCGTCGAACGCGGCTTCATGGTGTTGGTGACGAGATCGATCCGCATTTCGTAATCGCGCAGGAACACCTGATGCGACGGGTGAGAGGTGTACGTCTGGTTCTGGTCCACGAACGGCGTGGTCTGGTTGACCGCATCGTTGATGTCATCGGGAGTGCCGACGACCCCGTCGAGCCCGGGCAGATGCGTGGCCCTGGTGAGCACCATGAAGTTGGTCGGGCCGCCGGGTACGAAGAGCGGGTCATCCGATTGCAGCGGCACGAACACGGTTCCGCTGCCACCCTTGTTGACCAGGTCGAGCCCGTGGTCGAAGAACTGCCCGAAGAAGGTGAACATCGAATTGAACGGCGCGCTCAAGCCGACGTCGGGGGCGACGTTCGGAATGAAGAACGCACCCGACGGCGTGAGTTCGCCACCCGCCGCGGCCGCGGCTGCCGCGGCCGGGTTGTTTTCGGTCTGATCGACGATCAGGTTGCTGATGATGCGCGGCTGCGGGTCGGTGACGGGGCCGTTGACGTCGGCGTACGACGAGGGCCCGGGGACATCCCGAAGCACACGTGACGTCAGACGCGGGAACCGTTGATCGGCGGCGCCAAACCTCGTCTGACCGGATCCGAGATGGTTGAACGAGCCGTCCACCGTGCGCAGCCCGAATGGCAGGCGCGCTTCGTTGACCTGGTTCGCTCCGCTTCCGAGGAGCTGCCCGCCGGCGGCATGCGCCTGGGCAATCTGGATCTGACGGAAGATGAACCGCAGATCGCGGGCATCGAGCGCGAAATCGGCTCCGATCGGCGCCTGCGCCATGATCGTGGGCGGCGCGAAGGGCAGGCTGCTGCCCGACGTCAACATGGTCACGACGGTAAGGATCGCGAGCCACCGCTGCGAACGCACACGACGACACTTGAGTCTCATAGAGTCCCTCGCGATCAACGGAGTTACCGCCGTTGGAATGCGTTACTGACAGTTGATTGTTTGTTGAGGCAGCGAAGGGTATGCGACGGTCGCCGGGCGCGAACAGTCGGTGAAGTCTGCAATGCGTCGTGGGAAATCACGGGGCGGCCGCAGCAAACACCGGCGGCCGCGCGCGGAGATCACCGCCGCGCGGGTCAGGGCTCGATGAGGCCGGAGCGGATTGCGTAGCGCACGAGACCCGCCGTTTGGTGGATGTCCAACTTCTCCATGATGCGCGAGCGGTAGGATTCCACGCTCTTGACGGTGAGTTTCAGCACGGCGGCAATCTCTTTTGAGGTCTTCCCTTCGGCAATAAGCCGGAGGACCTGCAGTTCGCGCGGAGCGAGGAGATCGGAGGCGGTCGGCGTGGGCGCCAGGTAGCCTTCGACGAACACGCGCGACACACCGGGGCTCAGATACACGTCTCCGCGGCTCACGCCACGAATGGCTTGAACGAGGTCGGATGATGTCTGGGACTTCAGTACGTAGCCGCGGATCCCGGCGCGGATCGCCGTAATCACCTGGTGCTCCTCGGCGTGCATCGTGAGGAGCACGACGCGGGTGCCGGGGCAGGCACGAAGGATCTCGCGCCCCGCCTCGAGCCCGTTCAGCAGCGGCATGGACACGTCGAGTACGGCGACGTCTGGTTTGTGGCGCTCGGCGAGCGTGAGCGCTTCATGGCCGTCGCCGGCCTCGCCCACAACGTCCAGTCCGGCACGCTCGAGCAGTACCTTCAGTCCGTCGCGTACGATGGCGTGATCATCGGCGAGGAGTACTCGAAGGGGCATGGTCTTGGTCGAGCCGTATGGTGACGCGCAACTCGGTTCCGGTCCCCGGGATCGACACGATGTCGAGCCGCCCTCGCACCGCTTCGAGCCGGTCCTGGATCACGCGCAGCCCCAGCGTCGGACTCCGCCGCTTCCTGACCGCGGCGACGTCGAAGCCGCAGCCGTTATCCACGATGGCCCCGTGAATCACCTGTTCGTCCCGGCGGAATACGACCGTCGCCCAGCCGGCGCGCGAGTGCTTGGCCACGTTGGCGAGCGCATCCTGCACGACGCGGTAGATCGCGGTCTCCACGAGCGGATCGAGGCGGCCGGCGATGGCAATGTCGATGCGGACGGCGATCCCCGTTCGGCGCGTCACCCGGTCGGCCAGAAACCGCAACCCGCCGGTGAGCCCCAGGTCCTCGAGCAGCCGTGGCCGCAGCTCGTGGCAGACGTCTCGCACCCGGTCCTCGACACTCGCCAGGCTTCTCTGCACGCTGCGCACGCGCTCTCGTAATTCCGGCGAGAGCTCGGGCTCGATGTCCGCCAAGGTGAGGTGCGCTGCGATGAGGAACTGTCCTGCCTCGGCGTGGAGATCCGCCGCTACTCGCCGCGCCTGGTCCTCGAGAGCCAGGTTCAGACGTCTCAGTGCCGCCTCCGCCCGCCTGCGGCTCGCGATCTCACGAGCCAGGGCCTCGTCGGCCGCGACACGTTCTACCAGGAGCTGCCGGACCTGCTGCTCCAGGATGATCGCCACGTCGCGGCGCTCCGCGGGCTGCGGCCGCTCGGTTGCCTTACCGGTTTGCCTGGGAAGGGATGCGTACCGGGGTCGTCGCGAACGAGGAAGGCTGCTCACGATATTCCCCCCTACGTACGAGGTAGCCGTCAAAAAGCTCACGGCGTTTCACGACGTGGACGTTTACCAGGGGGGAATGGCAAACGAACACGGAAATCCTTGCCCGCGACAACGTCGAGGGTTCAAGGGCGCCAGATTCAGTTAGTGTCTGATGCGCACTATGTCCAACTCACAATCCAAAAGCAAGTCACTGTTGGTTGTCCGTGAGTTCCCATCGCCATACATGATAGACGGCGGGGTACACCAGCAGTTCGAGCAGGAATGATGTCAGCAACCCTCCGATCATCGGAGCTGCGACCCGCTTCATCACGTCGGCGCCGGGGCCGGTCGCCCACATGATCGGCACCAGGCCGGCCATCGTCGTTGCCACGGTCATGAACTTCGGACGTATGCGTGTAGCCGCACCCTCCAGGATGACGTCATGCAGCGCGGCGACGGTGCCGAGGCGGCCTTCACGCCGCGCTTTTTCGTACGCGAGATCGAGATACAGCAGCATGAACAACCCGGTCTCGGCGTCCACGCCGATGAGAGCGAGAAGGCCAACCCAGACCGCCACGCTCACGTTGTAATCGAGCAGGTAGAGCAGCCACACGGCTCCGACCGCGGAGAAGGGCACTGCGAGACAGACGATCGCCGTCCTGCCAAGCGATCGCGTGCTCACGTAGAGGAGCATGACGACAACGAGCAGGGTCAAGGGAATGACCGCGCGCAGACGCCCGCGGACGCGCGCCATCGCCTCGTACTGCCCGCTCCAGATCAGGGAGTAACCGACCGGTACGCGCATGCGGCGATCGAGCGCGGCGGTCGCGTCACGGATGTAGCTGCCGGCATCGCGCCCCTCGAGATCGACATACACGTAGCCGGTGAGCAGGCCGTTCTCGGTGCGCAACATCGCCGGACCCGTCGTCGCCTTGATCGCCGCCACATCCGAGAGCCTGACGGGCCGCTCCCCCGCGACCGGCACCAGCACCTCTTCGAGGGCGCCCACCGTGTCTCGCGCGTCGCGCGTATAGCGCACGCTGACCGGGTAGCGTTCGCGGCCGTTGACGGCGGTGGTGATGTTCTCTCCCCCGATCGCGTTCTGCACCAGCACCTGCACGTCTTCAATGCTCAGTCCGTAGAGCGCCAACCGCTCGCGGTCCCACTCGATATCCAGAAAGAAGCCCCCGCCGACGCGCTCCGCGAACACCCCGCGCGTGCCCGGCACCTCGCGCAGCGCCGTCGCCGCCTCGGCGGCGAGAGACTCGAGGGTCGCCAGATCAGGGCCCGTCACCTTCATCCCAAGCGGTGTGCGAAGGCCGGTCGTCAACATGTCGATGCGCGCCCTGATCGGCATCGTCCACGCGTTCGACAGACCAGGGACTCGCAGCGCGCGATCGAGCTCGGCAACCAGCTGTTCGCGGGTGATCCGATCCGGCGTGAACGGCCGGAGCAGCGGCACCAGCCACGGCGGGGCCCATGCCGAATACCAGGTGTCCACCTTCCGCCAGGCCGACGCCGGCTTCAGGACGATCACCGTCTCGAACATCGAGAGCGGGGCGAGGTCGGTCGCGGTCTCCGCACGGCCGGCCTTGCCCAGCACGCGTTCGACCTCTGGGAATGCCTTGATGATCCGATCCGACTCACTGAGCAGCCGCTGCGCCTCGCCGACCGCGATTCCCGGCATCGTCGAGGGCATGAACAACAGAGAACCCTCGTCGAGCGGCGGCATGAACTCTCCGCCGAGCGTCAGGAACAGCGGAATGGTCGCCAACACGAGGAGCGCGGCCGCCGTGATCACCCCCCACTTCCAGCGCAGGCTCCACCTGACGATCGGTTCGTAGGCGCGCACCAGGATGCGGCTCACCGGGTGCGTAGATTCCTGGTGGATGCGTCCGACGAAGATGGCGTTGACGAGTACGGCGATCGGGCGCGGTCTGAAGGAAACCGGGCGCACCCGCAGCAGCAGCAGCCTCAACGCGGGATCGAGTGTCACCGTGAGCAGCGCCGCGACGAGGATGGCGAGCACGGCCGCCCCCGCCAGCGGCATGAACAGCCGGCCATCCTGGCCTTCGAGCATGAACACCGGGAGGAACGACACGGCGACAACCAGCAGCGCGAAGAAGCTTACCGGGGCAACCTCCTTCACCGCCGCCATGACGATCGGCTCTGGCGGGCCTCGGCGGCCATCCCGCTCCCACGCCTCCAGCTTCTTGTGCGCCTGCTCGACAACCACGATCGCCGCGTCTACGAGGATGCCAACCGCGATGGCGATTCCGCTGAGCGACATGATGTTGGCGCTGACGCCCATGACGCGGAAGAGACCAAACGCGACGAGCACCGAGACGGGAATCGTGACGATGGGAATGACGGCGCTCGGGACGTGCCACAGCAAGAGCAGGATGACGAGGGAGACGATCGCCACGATCTCGATGAGCGTCGATGTCAGCGTTCCAATGGCTCTGCGGATCAGGTCGGATCGATCGTAGACGCCGACGACCTTGACGCCGGCCGGCAGTCCCGGCGCGATTTCATCGAGACGCGCCTTCACCCGCTCGATCACGTCGAGGGCGTTGTGACCCTGGCGCATGACGACGATCCCGGAGACGACGTCGCCCGTGCCGTCGAGATCGGCGACGCCGCGGCGCAAATCAGGGCCGATGGCGACCCGCGCCACGTCCCTGACGCGTACTGGGGTGCCGTCGCGTGTCTGCGCGAGGAAGATGTTCTCGAAATCGGCGAGCGACGTCGCGTAGCCGCGGCCGCGAACCATGTACTCCGCGCCGCCGACCTCGATCAGCCGGCCGCCCACCTCGCTGTTGCTGCTGCGCACCGCCTCCACCACGCGGCTCAAGGGGATGCCGTACACCTGAAGCTTCTGCGGATCGACGCTGATCTGGTACTGCCGGCTGAAGCCGCCGACCGCGGCGACCTCGGCGACGCCGGGAACCGATCGGAGGTGGTATCGCAGATACCAGTCCTGGACGGAGCGCAGGTCGGCGAGCGAGCGCGACCCTGTCTCGTCCACCAGCACGTATTGATAGATCCATCCCACCCCGGTCGCATCGGGGCCGAGCTGTGGTGACACGCCGTCGGGGAGCGTCGGCCCCACCGAGGACAGGTACTCGAGCGTCCTCGATCGCGCCCAGTACATGTCCGTGCCGTCTTCGAACACGACCTGGACCGAGGAATAGCCGAAGTCCGACACGCCGCGGACGGCCTTGACGTACGGCGCGCCGAGCAGCGACGTGACGATGGGATACGTCACCTGATCTTCGACGATGTCGGGGCTGCGATCCCAGCGAGAGAGGACGATGACCTGGGTATCACCGAGCTCGGGCAGCGCATCGAGCGGCAGTTGCCGCGCGGACCACCATCCAGCGCCAGCGGCAACGCCGACCAGTGCGAACACGAGCAACGGATATCTGACCGAGAGAGTGATGACCCGGTGCAACATGGCCCGTCCTCACGCACACGTCGACGCGTGGCGCGGCGTGGCGTCGTGAAACGGTTGTAGGGGTGGCGGGCGAACCTTAGCACACCGAAGCGATAAGGCGGGTGGGGAGCGTCGGGCGGTGGGGCCGGTGGGGAGGTCGTAGAGACGGACCTGAGCGCTTTTTCGGCTTCGCGTAGCCGACCTGACGATCAGTCTCTATGCCAGCAAGGCTGCCGCCCGCACGCTTTACACGGTCTTGAGTTCCGCCCCGGGCGGTGCCGCGAGCGCGTTTTGCAAGTCGTCTACGGCGCCGGCAGGCGGGTTCTCGACGCCCACGAGAATCTTGCCGTCGGAGACTTCCGGGTCGTACAGCTTGCCGCCGCGGCCGAGGCCCGCGGTGATCACGAGCGTGATCACCGTTGCGATGATCGCCCCGAGCATCGTCAACTCGAAGATGATGATCAGGTTGGGCCACCATGCCCAGATCGGCAGGCCGCCGGTGT
>WUUC01099826.1_pt1 | contig 13160 bp, 8 predicted proteins | sample 6278441 | NCBI WGS metagenome assembly WUUC01 (sample SAMN13675441, study PRJNA597444) | soil metagenome | isolation source: soil | place: USA: Washington | collected 2017-10 | reverse complement strand
GGCCCGCGACGACCGTGTGACGGTCGTCGCGCTGCACGCTCTGAACGACTTGCGCCATCAGGGGCAGGCAGAAGTCGCACAGCGTCCAGACGCCCGCGAGGTCTGGATTTTGCTGGAGCGTCTGGCGCGTCGTCGTCAGGGTGTCCTGGACAGCATTCGACAGGTCGAGATCGTGGTTGATCAGCTGGATGTTCCCGGCGGATCGCACGTCACGCGCGAGTTGCCTGCCCTCGTTCAGGCTCGCGAGGCCGACCGTGGGGGCACCGATCGCGAAGAGCTTCAGGTTCCGCCCGCGGTTCAGCTGCCGCATGCGCCTGAAGAGGTAGGTGTCGACGATCTTGGTCAGCTCGATCCCGATGTTGCCGTAGTCCCGGACGCCCCGGGCCGGCACGATCCCGGAGACGACGCTAAACCACGGGATGCCGCGGGAGACGGCCTGCCTGAAGGCCGACCCCATCGCTCCCGTGTTCGTACTGACCGAGAAGATGACGCTCGGCCTCTGCGCGAGGATCGAGGTCGCGCATTGCTGAACCTTCTGCGGGTCGAAGTTCGGGTCGCACACGTTGACCCGATACCCGAACATCCGTGCGATCTGACGAGCCGCTGCCGCGACGCCGACGCTCTGGGCCGACGTCCCCGAGAGCTGGATGATCCCGATCGTCTTGCCCCTCGGAGCCGCGACGCGCCGCCCTGCGTCCCTTCGCCCGGCCGCGCGCGCAGCCGCCGTCTCCGCCGCGGTCCCCGCCCAAATGTACCCCCCGGACGGAGCGCGAGCCTCGCTCTTCGCGACCCCCGCGCTGCCGACCGAGCCGGCGGTCACGCTCATCGCTGCGATCACGAGCGCGGCGAGCAAGGCTCGAACCGCCGACTGATATGTGACCCAACCCCTCGCTGCACGCATTGCAAACCTCCCGTCTCGTGGCACCACTGGACCGTGTCGAAGCTGCGTCGCCGCTTTCTGCGCTAGCACCACCTCCGAACGAGCGTCGTCACGGCCGGTGCTCCTCGCTCTGCGCCAGCCGCGATACCAGGATCGCCCCGACGAGGATCCCGCCCTGGATCATCTGGACGACGGGGCCGGTGAGGTTGAGGATGGTCAAGCCCGTCCCGATCATCTGGAGGTAGAGCGCCCCGAGCGCGGTCCCCAGCGGCGTGAAGACCCCCACGCGGAACATGCTCGAGCCCAGAAAAGCCGCCGCGTACGCCGGGAGAAGCAGCCCGATTCCGGTATTCGGATTGGCCGCTCCCGCCTGGGAGTTGATCAGGATGCCCGCGATCGCCGCCGCCACGCCGACGAGTCCGAATCCGAGCGCTCGCAGCATCCGCACGCGCACGCCGGAGAGCCGCGCCGCCTCGGGGTTCCCGCCAATTGCGTACATGTAGCGCCCGTACTCGGTGTGCCGGAGGAAGAGCTGCGCGAGCACGAGGACGCCAAGACCGATGAACACCATGTGGGAGAAGCCGAGGAACGTCCCGTTGGCGATCTCGATATATGCGTTCGGAATTCCCTCGAAGATGCTCTGGCTGTCCACGATCTCCAGACCGAGACCGGCAAAGACGGTTCCGGTCGCGATCGTCAGGATGAAGGACGGAAGCCGGACGTACGCGATGAGGACGCCGTTCGCGAGGCCGAGCAGCCCGCCGAGCCCGATGGTGAGGAGAATCGCGACGACGTAGTGCAGGCCGACCTCGGCCGTCGACAGGAGGACGACGACGGTGGTCGCGCAAAGGCTGATCATCCCGCCGACCGAGAGGTCGTAGTCGTTCATCGCGAGCACCGCCGTGATGCCGAGCGAGACGATCATGAGCGGAACGCAGTCCCGCAGGATCCCCTTGATCGTCAGCTCCGTGAAGAACGAGTCCGGCCGGAGGAGGCTGAAGACGACGAACGTCGCGATGATCGCAACGGGGACGCCCAAGCGCGCGCCCAGCTTCTTGATCGTCGACGCCCACCCCGTCACCAACGGCCGGCTGCGGCCGTGCGGCGCATCCTCGCTCTCGGCGACGCCAAGGTCCGCGCTCACGCCGGCGACACCGCTCCGGAAGAGGCGCGTTCGAAGGCCGACGTCGCAGACGTCGCGTACGCCAACCGGACGAGCGCGTCCTCGGAGATGTGCTCCCCCTCCAGGACGCCCGAAACCTGACCTTCCCTGAGCACGACGACCCGCGTGCAGATCTGCGCGAGCTCGGCGAAGTCGGACGAGATGACGATGACCGCGCGGCCTTCTTCGGCGAGGCGGCGGACGATCGCGAAGAGCTCGGCCTTCGCCTCGACGTCCACGCCCTGCGTCGGCTCGTCGAAGATGACGATCCTTCCCGCTCGCTGCAGCCACTTCGCGAGCACGACCTTCTGCTGCGTGCCACCGGAGAGCCGCCTCGCCTCCCGCTCGAGCGCGGCCGTCGGGATCGCCAGGCGTGCGGACACGGACGTCGCCGCGGCGCGCTCTCGCCGGCGGCTCGGCATCGGCGCGAAGCGGGCGTGCCGGTAGCGGCGGAGCGAGGCGAGCGTGATGTTCTCGCGCGCTGTGAAGTCGAGCACCAGCCCCTCGTGCCGGCGGTCCTCCGGGAGGAGCGCGATGCCGCGCCTGATCGCGTCGGCCGGGCTGCGTAGGCGAACCCGCGCTCCGTCGAGCTCGATCGTGCCGCCGGCCGGCGTGTCCGCGCCGAAGATCATCCGCACTACCTCGGTGCGACCGGAGCCGACGAGGCCGGCAAGCCCGAGGATCTCGCCGGCGTGGAGGTCGAACGAGACGTCCCGGACGTGCGGCGGCCGTCGAAGCGCCCGCACACGCAGGACAGGGGATTCCATGGCGGCAGGCCGTGCGGGAGGCGACGTTCCTGCGCGCAAGCCGCCGCTGCCGGTGATCGCGTCGATGAGCTCCCGCTCGCCGACCTGCTCGGTCGGCCGCTCGAGCGTCACGACGCCGTCCTGCATGACGACGGTGCGGTCGGTCAGCGAGACGATCTCGTTCAGGCGGTGCGAGACGTAGACGATCGAGTGGCCCCGCTCCCTTAGCCGGCGGACGATCGCGTGGAGATGGCGGATCTCCTCGATCGTGAGTGCGACGCTCGGCTCGTCGAGGAAGAGCACGCGCGCGTCGTGGTAGAGCGCGCGCGCGACCATGACGAGGCGCTGCTCCACGGCCGTCAGCTCGGTGAGCTGCGCGCCGGGGCGGATCCGCGCCTCGAGCTCGTCGAGTACGGCCGCGACCCGCCGGTGCAGCTCCTTCTGGGCGACGAAGAGGCCGAGGCGTCGCGGGTAGCTCGTCCCGAGGGCCACGTTCTCGGCGACCGAGAGCATCGGGAAGTTCCCGAGCTCCTGGTGGACGAACGCGAGCCCCAGGCGGTGCGCGACGTGCGGCGCGTAGCCGTGCGGCGGCAAGCGGCCGTCGATCCTGAGCTCGCCCTCGTCGGGGCGCTCGGCGCCCGCGATGACCTTGATCAGGCTGCTCTTCCCGGCGCCGTTCTTGCCGACGAGGCCGACGATCTCGCCGCGATGGATGCTGAGGTCGACGCCGGCAAGGGCGACGACGCCGGGGAACCGCTTGACGACGCGCCGAACCTCGACGATCGGATCGTTCGCGTGCGTCCGACTCACGACGGCGCAGACGTAACATGTCGCATGTCGGAATGCAACATGTTACGGTCGCGCGAGTGGTAGACGCCACTGTGATTCAGCCCTACCACCTCAACGATCAGGTCTACGAGGCGGTCAGAGCGAGGCTGTTGACGCGCGAGTTCGGGCCCGGCACGCGGCTCGGCCTGCAGGCGCTCGCCGACGAGCTCGCCGTCTCGCGCAGCCCCGTCCAGCACGCGCTCACGCGCCTCGTGACGGAAGGTCTCCTCGAGGTCGACCGCCGTGGCTACCGGCCGCGGCCGCTGACGCCGACGCTGATGGCCGAAGCGCACGACGTCCGGTGCGCGCTCGAGCTCTTCGCAGCCGATCGGACCGTCGGACGGCTTTCGCGCGACCAGCTCGACCTGCTGCGAGTCCGCCTCGACCACACGGTCGAGTTCGTCGAGAACTTCGAGTTCGTCGACAAGCACGAGTACATGCTCGCGAACAAGGCGTTCCACGAGTGCATCGTCGACCTCGCCGGCAACGGCACGCTCTCGCACACGTACCGCTCGCTCAGCCTCCACGAGCTGATGGAGCGAGTCCTGGCCGGCCCCACGCGCGGGGCTGGCAACTCGAGCGAGGAGCACCGCCGGATCGTCGAGGCGTTCGAGGCGGGAGACCTGCCCGCCGCCCGCGCCGCCATCATCGCCAACGTCGAGACGGGGAAGCGGCTCGCGATCGAGGTGATCGAAGCTTCAGGCGGGGTGCTGTGAGCGCTCGGTGAGGCGGCATGTCTGAGGTCGCCCCGTACCGTCAGGACAAGGAGGTGCGCGTCCTCTTCGCATTCGGCCTCAGGCAGGACTTCTTCACCGAGGACCGGAGCCGCATCCCGGCGATCATGGAAGCGTTGAAGCGCGGGTTCGGCGATCTCGAGGAGCGGTTCGGCGTCCGCGTTCTCGCGACGCTCGACGACGACGAGACGATGGTCGGCGCGAACGGCACGTGGCCGTGGACGTGCTACGTCCTCGCCGAGGCGCCCGATCGCAACGCCGTCGCCTCCGTCTGCAACCTCCTCCGTGAGGTCGAGGTGGGAGACGCACGGCTCTGGAAGTACCTCAAGGTCGAAGCTCGGATCGGCCGGCCGCTCTTCTTCGCCGAGCCCACATGACGGCAGGAGCGCGAGAGGCGGTCGCCGTCGTCACCGGCTCCGCGCAGGGCCTTGGCGAGGCGATCGCGGCGCGGTTCGTCCGCGACAGCTACCGCGTCGTCTACGCGGACGTTAACGACGAGCTGAACCGCCGCACCGCCCACACGGTCGACGCGAGCGGCGAGCGCGCCTTCGCCATGTGCGTGGACGTGCGCGAGCTCGACGCGGTGCAGGGCTGCCTCGACGCAGCTGTCAGTCGGTGGGGCCGCGTCGACGTGTGGGTCAACAACGCTGCCCGCACGGAGGCGCGGCCGTTTCTCGAGATTGATCCCACGGAGTGGGACGACGTCCTCGCGGTCAACCTTCGCGGCACGTACTTCGGGTGCCGTGTCGCCGGCAGCCACATGTCCGAGCGTGGCGCGGGGCGGATCCTCAATCTCGCCTCGCTCGCCGGCCAGTGGGGCCGGAGCCCGACCGGCGTGCACTATGCCGCGTCGAAGGCGGGAATCATGGCGATCACGAGGTACGCGGCAATTGACTTTGCGCCGAACGGGGTCACGGTGAACGCGATCGCCCCCGCCGCGATCGAAGGCCCCGCGGTCGCGGCGATGCCGCCCGAGCAGGTCACGGCGTACGCGGCACAGATCCCCGTCGGCCGGCTGGGATGGCCTGACGAGGTCGCCGCGCTCGCGGCCTTCCTCGCGTCCGACGAGGCCGGCTTCGTCACCGGCGCGACGTACGACCTGAACGGCGGCCTGCTGATGAGATAGAGGAGGTGGCCGAGATCGCGACAGCAGAACGGGAGGGTGCCCGGCGGGTCGATCCGATCACGCTGGCCGTCGTCCGCGGCGGGCTCGAGACGGCGCAGCGCGAGATGACGCTGACGATGGAGCGCACAGGGCGGTCGAGCGTGCTCACCGTCTCGCGCGACTTCTCGAACGCCGTCTTCGACTCGACGCCCGAGATGATCGTCCAGGGCCAGGACCTGCCGATCCATCTCGGCTCCCTCATTCTCGCCACGAAGGCGGTCGCGGCCTACTTCGCCGACGACGTCAGGCCAGGTGACGTCATGTTCCATAACGACCCGATGTACGACGGGAGCCACATCGCCGACTGGTGCATGTACCGGCCGGTGTTCATAGACGACGAGCTCGTGTTCTGGACCGTCAGCAAGGGGCACATGGCCGACTCCGGCGGCCCGGTTCCCGGCAGCTACAACCCCGACGCGCGCGAGATCTTCGCCGAAGGGCTGCGAATCCCGCCGATCAAGATCCACGACGAGGGCCGCGAGCGGAGCGACGTCCTCAACCTGCTCCTCGTCAACACAAGGACACGTAGGAACCAGGCGGGCGACCTGCGCGCGCAGCTCGGCGCCGTCAACGTCGGCGCCGGCCACCTCGTCTCGCTCGCGCGCAAGTATGGGACGGGCGAGGTGAAGGCGTGCATCACCGAGCTGCTCGCCCTGGCCGAGGGACAGATGCGCCGCCGCATCGCCGAGCTTCCCGATGGCACGTATTCGGCGAGCAGGCTCGTGGAGGACGTCGGCCACGGGCTCGGCGATCAGGAGATCGGCGTCACCGCGACGATCGCAGGGGATCGGCTGCTGATCGAGCTCCGCGCCCCCGAGCAGATCCCCTTCTACACGAATTCCTACCGGGCGAATACGACGAGCGCGGTCTACCTCGGCCTGATCATGTTCCTCCAGCCCGAGGCACCGTTCAACGAGGGCATGTACCGGCCGATCGAGATCGACTACGGGCCGCCCGGGACGATGGTCAATGCCGTCGAGCCGGCGCCGCACGTCGCCTGCACGACGTGTCCGGCCGAGACGATCACCGACGCCGTGCGGGACACGCTGAGCCTTGGGTATCCCGAGCGCGCCGTCGCCGGCTGGGGGCATTGCTCATGCGTCAACTGCTCGGGCCTGGATCCGCGCGACGGCAGGGAGTACGTGCACATGATGGTCTCGAGCCTCATGTGCGGCGCCGGCGCGGTCGGCGGCACGATGGACGGCTGGCACGGTGTCGGGCCGCAGGCCGGGCTCGGCGGCGGCGCGGCGGGCGACATGGAGCTGATCGAGTACCAGTACCCGCTGCTCGTGCACCGCTACGGGTTCGCGACCGACTCCGCCGGGCCAGGCGAGTGGCGCGGCGGCTCCGGTCTCGTCCACGAGGTCGAGGCGCTCGACCACCCGATGACGGCGATCGTATGGGGCGAGGGCCGTAAGTATCCCGCCTCGAGCGTGGGCGGCGCGGTCGCGGCGTGGCCGCACGAGAAGGTGGGGCGGGTCGAGGTGATTCGCAACGACGGCACCGTCGAGCGGATCGGCCGCAACTCGGTGCTCGTGCTCGAGCCCGGCGAGCGCTTCGTGACGCGGAGCGCAGGCGGCGGCGCCGTCGGCGACCCGTTCGCGCGTCCGTCGGAGAAAGTGCGGGCGGACGTCGTGGAGGGCTTCGTGTCGGTGGAGGGCGCCCGCGAGGAGTACGGCGTCGTGCTCGACCCGGAGACGCTCGCCGTCGACGCCGAGGCGACCGCGCGGCTTCGCCGCGGCCGCGGCTGATGGGCTACCGGATCGGCATCGACACGGGCGGGACGTTCACCGACCTCGTCGTCGTCGATGCCGAGGGGCGGAGCGAGCTCTTCAAGACCCCATCCACGCCCAGCGAGCCGCCGCTCGCCATCAGGAACGGGCTGGCGCTCGTCGCGGAGCGCGTGGGGAAGACGGAGCCGGCGCTCCTCGCCGAGTGCGACCTGATCATCCACGGGACGACCGTCGCGCTGAACGCCCTGCTCCAGCTGACAGGCGCGAAAGTCGGGCTCTTCTGCACGCGCGGCCACGAGGACTCGCTCGAGATCCGCAACGGGCACAAGGAGGACGGGCACCGCTACGACTTCCGCTACCCGGCCGCGCCGATGCTCGTTCCGCGGCATCTGCGCGTTCCCGTCACAGAGCGCGTGCTGAGCGACGGCCGCGTGCGTACGCCGCTCGACGAGGACGACGTCCACCGCGGGATCGAGCTCTTTCGTCGCGAGGGGATCGGGGCGGTCGGCGTCTCGTTCATGTGGTCATTTCTGCACCCGGAGCACGAGCGGCGCGTCGGAGAGATCCTGGCCCGCGAGCTGCCCGATGCGCACGTGACCCTGTCGGTGGACCTCCTGCCGCAGATCCGCGAGTACACCCGGACGAGCACGGTCGTGGTCAACGCCTACGTCGGCCCGAAGCTCGGCGGCTACATCCGGTCGATCGAGGCGATGCTCGCCGAGCTCGGGTACTCGAAGCCGATCCGCTACGTGCAGTCGAACGGCGGCCTTACGTCTGGCAACGTCCTCGCCCGTCGCGCCGTCACCGCGCTGAACTCCGGCCCGGCTGCGGGCCCGAGCGCCGGCCTCCACTTCGCGACCGGCCTCGGCCACGGTGACGTGCTGACGCTCGACATGGGCGGGACGAGTAGTGACATCTCGCTCGTCCGCGAGGGCAAGGTCGACCTCGTCAAGGACGTCGACATCGGGCGCTACCGCGTGGGCGTGCCGCTCGTCAACGTCATCAGCATCGGTGCGGGCGGAGGGTCGATCGCGTGGATCGACGCGCAGGGGCTCCTGCACGTCGGCCCGCAGAGCGCGGAAGCCGTCCCCGGCCCGGCGTGCTACATGCGCGGCGGCACGGAGGCGACGGTGACGGACGCGCTCGTCGTGCTGGGCTACCTCAACCAACGCGCGCTGCTCGGCGGACGAATGCCGATCGACGTGCGCGCGGCCGCGGGCGCGGTGGCTGACCGCGTCGCGGCGCCGCTCGGGCTGAGCCTCGAGCGGGCCGCGCTCGGCATCTTCGAGGTCGTCAACGCGAATATGATCGGAGGCATCCGCTCCGTCTCGGTCGAGCGGGGGTACGACCCGCGCGATTTCCGGCTTGTCGCCGGCGGCGGTGCGACGGCCGCGCACGCGGGCCGGCTCGCGGCGGAGCTCGGGATCGGCGAGGTGCTCATTCCGAAAGTCGCCTCGGGCCTCTGCGCGTTCGGAGAGGCCGTCGCGGACGTGAAGCACACGTACCTCGCCTCCTACACGTCGCCGCTGCCTGCGCTCGATCCGAAGCGGCTGAACGATCTCTTCGTCGAGCTGGAGCGGCGAGGGCGAGAGGATCTCCGTGCCGAGGGATTCTCCGAGGACGAGATCTCGGTCCACCGCTCGGTGGACATGAAGTACGTCGACCAAGTTCACGAGTGCAGCGTCGAGCTGCCCGTCTTCGAGATCACCGCGGAGCGTCTCCGGGAGATCGAGGATGCTTTCCACCGCCGGCACGAGCGGCTGTACACCTACTGCGAGCGCGACAACACGCCCGAGCTGATCAACGTCGAGGTCAACGTCTACGGCCGGTCGCCGACGATCGACGTCCCGGCGGAAGACGGCGTGGCGCCCGACCGGCCCGCCCCCGCGAGCGAGCGTCGCTGCTACTTCGAGGAGCACGGAGAGTACCGGGCCACGCCAGTCTTCGACGGCGGGCGCCTCGCCGCGGGTGCGGTCGTGCAGGGGCCGGCGATCGTGGAGGAGGAGACGACGACGATCGTCGTCTTCCCTCGCTCGATGCTCCGCTTGAGCCGGCCTGATCTCTACGTCATGACGCTCGATGGCCGTGGCTAGCCCGAGCCTGCGGTTCGCCGCCGACACCGGCGGCACGTTCACCGACCTCGTCGTCGAGAGCGCCGGCTCGGACCTGCGCCTCTACAAGCGGCCGACGACCCCTATCGACCCGGTGGAAGGGTTGCTAGACGTCGTCGGCGCCGCCGCGGCCGACCACGGCATGTCCGTGCGTGAGCTCCTGGGAAGAGGCGAGCTCTTCGTCTTCGGCACGACACGCGCGACGAACGCCGTCGTCACCGGCACGACCGCCCGGACGGCGCTGCTCTGCACGTGCGGGCACCCCGACGTGCTGCTCTTCCGCGAGGGGGGAGGCCGGACGACGCTGTTCGACTACGCACAGGAGTACCCCGCCCCGTACGTCCCACGTGCGCTCACGTTCGAGATCCCCGAGCGTGTGCACGCGGACGGCTCCGTCTCGCTCCCGCTCGACGAGGACGCCGTCCGCGCGATCGCCCGCGAGCTCGTCCGGCTCGAGGTCGAGGCGGCCGCCGTCTGCCTACTCTGGTCGATCGTGAATCCGGCGCACGAGCTCCGCGTCGAGGAACTCCTCGCCGAGGCCGCACCGGGGCTGCGGGTGACGCTGTCGCACCGGCTCAACCCGAGCCTGCGCGAATACCGGCGGGCCTCCTCGGCCGCGATCGACGCGTCGCTGAAGCCGTTGATGACCGAGTTCTTCCGCGGGCTCGAGTCGCGGCTCGCGGACGCGGGCTTCGCCGGGCGGCTCCTGATCCTCACCTCGTCGGGCGGCGTGCTCGACGCCCGCGCGGTCGCAGAGGAGCCCATCCACTCGATCGGCTCGGGGCCCGCGGCGGCGCCCGTCGCCGGCCGCCACTACGCCTCGATCGACAGCGGCTCCGACACGGCACTGGTGACGGACGCCGGCGGCACCACCTTCGACGTCAGCCTCGTCCGGCGCGGGCGGATCCCGTGGACGCGCGAGACGATCGTTGGACACCCCACCTACGGCTACATCAGCGGCTTCCCGTCCGTCGACGTGAAGTCGATCGGCGCCGGGGGCGGCTCGATCGCCTGGGTCGACGAGGGCGGCCTCCTCCACGTGGGACCGCAGAGCGCGGGGGCCGACCCCGGGCCCGCCTGCTACGACCGCGGGGGCGATCGTCCGACCGTCACCGACGCCTGCCTCGTGCTCGGCTACATCGACCCCGACTACTTCCTCGGCGGCGAGATGAGCGTTTCGGTCGATCTGGCGCGTGCGGCGCTCGAGCGGGACGTCGCGGTCCCGCTCGCGCTGGACGTATACGAAGCCGCTGCGGCGGTGCACCGCCTCGCGGTCGAGCTGATGGTCACGGCGATCGAGGGCATCACGCTCAAGCAGGGCATCGACCCTGGCGAGGCGGTGATCATCGGTGGCGGAGGCGGCGCAGGCCTCTACTCGGTCGGGATCGCCCGCAGGCTCGGTGTCTCGCGCGTCGTCGTGCCCGACGTCGCGGCCGCTCTATCGGCGGCGGGCGCGCTCCTATCGGATCTGCAGGCGAGCTTCGCAGCGACCGAGGTGATGTCGACCGCGGCGTTCGACGCCCGACGCGCGACCGCGGTCCTGAACGGGCTGCGCTCGCGAGGCGAGGACTTCATCGCCGCGGCCGGCGGCGGAGCAGTCAAGACCGACGTCCGTTTCACGGTCGAGGCGCGGTACCCGCACCAGGTGTGGGAGATCGAGGTGCCGCTGCGGCGCGGGCGGCTCGAGACGCCGGCGGACGTGGACGAGCTGCGGGAAGACTTTCACGCCGCGCACGAGGAGCTCTTCGCGGTCCGCGACGCCGAGGCGCCAGTCGAGCTCGTGACATGGCGGGCGCACGCCGGCTGCACGCTGCGCGACCGGCCGATCGCGAGGGCGCGGCCGGAGGCATCCCACCGCTCGATCACGGTCGCCCGGCAGGCGTACTTCCCGGACCTCGGCCTCGTCGAGACGCCCGTACGCAACCTGGACGACCTCGCCGTGGGCGAGCGCCTCACGGGGCCACTGCTGATCGAGTCGCCCGTGACGACGGTCGTCATCGACAAGCGGGCGGCCGTGGAGCGGACGCCGAGCGGCTCCCTGCTCGTCGAGCCGCTCGCTGCCGAGGAAGCTCGGACGATCCGCGCGCAGGAGGTCGTGCGCAGCCGTGGCTGAGGCGAGGGCGACGGTACCGCTTCAGCTCGCGCTCCTGAGCAACAGGTTCGAGGGAGTCGCCCGCGCGATGATGAACACGCTCCTGCGGACCGCGCGATCGGCGATCCTCAACACCGCGCGCGACTTCTCGTGCTGCGTCCTGACGAGGGACGACGAGCTGCTCGCGATGGCGGAGAGCCTGCCCATCCACGTTATGAGCGGCCCCGACCTCATCGCGGGCTTCCTGAAGGAGTCGCATCCGACACTCCGACGCGGCGACGCCTTCCTCCACAACTCTCCCTACCACGGCAACTCGCATGCGGCCGACTGGTGCGTCGTCGTCCCGGTCATCGACGACGAAGGCGTGCACCGCTACACGGTCCTCGCGAAGGCGCATCTCGCCGACTGCGGGAACGCGGTGCCGACGACGTATGTCGCCGACGCAAAGGACGTCTACAACGAGGGCGCATTGATCTACCCCTGCGTCAAGGTGCAGGAGGACTACCGGAGCCGCGACGACGTGCTCCGCATGGCGCAGGTCCGCATCCGCGTGCCGGAGCTCTGGTACGGCGACTTCCTCGCGCTGCTCGGAGCGGCGCGGATCGGCGAGCGGCGCGCCCTCGATCTCATCCGCGAGTCGGGGGTCGCAACGCTCGAGCAGTACGAGCGAGACTGGTTCGACTACAGCGAGCAGCGTATGATCGCGGCGATCCGGCGCATGCCCGCGGGCACCATCGTCCGCGAGGGCCGCCACGACCCGGTGCCCGGCATGCCGGACGGCGTTCCCGTCAAGGTCGAGGTCACGGTCGATCCGGACGAGGCGCGCATCGACGTCGATCTCCGCGACAACCTCGACTGCCAGCCGTGCGGACTGAACCTCACCGAGGCGACGGCACGGACGGCGGCGATGATGGGCGTCTTCACTGGGCTCGGGACCGTCGTGCCGCCGAACGCGGGCAGCTTCCGCCGGCTCCGCGTCTACCTCCGCGAGAACTGCGTCGTGGGTATCCCGCGCCACCCGTACAGCTGCTCGGCGGCGACGACAGACCTCTCCGAGTTGACCGCGAGCCTCGTTGCGCTCGCGCTCGGCGACCTCGGCGAGGGCTTTGGGCTGGCGCAGATCGGGCGTGCGCAGCCGGCGTCCATGGCGGTCATCTCGGGCAGGGACCCGCGCAACGGCGCTCGGTTCGTGAACCAGCTCATCCTCGCCGTCACGGGCGGCGCGGGCGCTCCGCACGCCGACGGCTGGCTGACGATCCTCGGCATCGGCGCGGCCGGCTTCCTCTTCCGGGACAGCGTGGAGATCGACGAGATGAAGTACCCGATCGTCGTCCACCAGCAGCGGATCGTTCCGGACAGCGAGGGTGCGGGCCGCCACCGCGGCTCGCCGGGCGCCCTCGTCGAGTTCGGGCCGATTGACGGCGGCGAGTTCGACGTCGTCTACCTCAGCGACGGCACCTACAACGCGTCGGTCGGCGTGCGCGGCGGTCTGCCGGGCAGCACCGCTTCCCAGCGCAAGCGCGGAGTCGACGGCCGACTGTCGGACGAGCTCGGCTCGTATGCGCAGGTCACGCTCCGGTCCGGCGAGACGATCATCGGCCACACGTGCGGCGGGGGCGGCTACGGGCCGCCGCATGAGCGCGACCCCCGGCGCGTCCTCGGGGACGTCCGTGAGGGCTGGATCAGCCGCGAGCGGGCCTTCGAGATCT
>WUUC01085917.1_pt1 | contig 13164 bp, 9 predicted proteins | sample 6278441 | NCBI WGS metagenome assembly WUUC01 (sample SAMN13675441, study PRJNA597444) | soil metagenome | isolation source: soil | place: USA: Washington | collected 2017-10 | reverse complement strand
TCGCGCACGCGCACTGGGAGAGCACACTCAGCGAGACGAACGTGGGGGGCGGCAGCTCGAGCTCACCGCGCGCGCAAGCCTCGAGCGCTTCCCTTGGACCGAGCCAGCGATGCGCGCACATCTCGATACCGTCCACCACCACCTCGAGCTCCGGCTCGACCTGCGCCACGAAAAACCAGGTGGCAAAGCGGCGTGTACGGCCCGGCGGCGTGGTCCAGTGCGAAAAACGCACGAGCTGCTCGGGCGCGACCACCAGGCCGGCCTCCTCGTAGGTCTCGCGCACTGCGGCGCGACGCGCTGCGGCGAGCTCGTCATCCTCGCTCAGATCGCTCGGCTCCACGCGCCCACCCGGAAAGACCCAAGCGCCGCCATGAAACACCAGCTGGCTGGCGCGCCGCATCAGCAGAGTCTGAAGGCCTGCGCTCGTGTCGCGCACGAGCAGCATGGTCGCGGCGGGGCGCACGGGCACGTCAGCGGGCGGAGCAGCAGACACGTGCGCCGTACGCTAGCAGAAAGACTAGCCTCGACTACCGGCCGAGGCAGGTGTTGGCGCCGTGGAGCAAGCTGCCGAAGATGCGATTGACCGTCAACGCACCTGCCGGGTAGTGCATCGCGAACCAGTAGCACATCTCCTGATTGCTTCCGCGAGCGAAGCTGGCGGCTCGCGGAACGAGCACGTAGTGGTGATCGTGTCGCCCGGCTGCAGCAAGATCTCCTCGGGATAACCGGTGTCGCCGGACATCTCCGCGCCAAGCTCCGTGGTTACGGGAGCCTTGGCCGTTGCAAGCGAGAACTTGCGAGCGCGGCCTCACCCCTGTCGCGGCACTGACCGCGCTAGCGCCGCTCGAGTCACGTAAGAGGCACAGCAGCCCGGTGCGCCCCGTCGCTCCGCTCCCTCATTGATGTGCAGATCCGTCACGCACGTGCAGATGCGCGCCAGCGGGCAGCGCCAGTGACCTGGAAACCACCTTGCTCACCTTGCTGCGCAGCTCGTCGCTTCGGAACGGCTTCGAGATCACCCGCTCACCCATGCGCTGCACGAAGCTCTGCGCGCCACGCGTGAAGGCGCCGCCTGTCGCGAACAACATGCGCTCCGCGAGGTCGGGCTGCGTGCTCTCCAGCTCGAGGAACAGCTCGATGCCACTCATCCCCGGCATCATCAGATCGCAGAGGATTGCGTCGAAGTTCTGGCCGGCGCGGATCATCGCCAGCGCCTCCTGGGCGCCCGGCGCGAGCACGATGTCGTGCTCCTCCGAGAGCATCAGCTCCACGGCCTCCGACACCATACGGTCGTCGTCGATGACCAGCACGCGCCCCTCTTGACGCGCTTGCGCAACGGGTCGCACGGTCGAGGTACGCTCCACCGCGTCGTCGGTCCAGGGCAACATGACCCGAAAGGTAGTGCCTTCACCCAGCACGGAGGCGACATCGATGCTGCCCGACAGCTCGCTGACGATGGAGTGGCAAATGGAGAGCCCGAGGCCGGTACCGGTGCCCACCGGCTTGGTGGTGAAAAACGGATCGAAGATGCGAGCACGGAGCTCCGGGGCGATGCCCGCGCCAGTATCGCTGATCTCGACCACGGCGCGCTCGCCCTCACGCCCGATGTAGATCCGAATGCGATGCTTGTGCGGATCGGGTTCGGCGATGGACTGCGCCGCATTGACGATCAAGTTGAGAAATACCTGTCCCAGCTTGGCCTCGCTGCCCAGCACCATGACCGGCTCGCGCTGCTCGATGTCGACTCTGGCGCGATGCTTTAGCTCGGAGCTGGCCATGGTCAGCGCAGCATCGATCGTGGAGCGCAGGTCCACCGGGTGCCGAGGCCCCTCCTCGATGCGCGAAAAGGTACGCAGCGCCGCCACGATCCCGTGCACTCGCTGGGTGCCGGCGTGAGCGCGATCGAGGAGCACGCGCAGATCGCCGAGGCCTGGATCTTTCAAGACCCGGCGCATGGCCGAATCCAGGTTGTGCAGCACGTAGGTGAGTGGGTTGTTGACCTCGTGCGCGATGCCGGCCGCCATCGTGCCCACGGTGACCATGCGATCTGCCACCTTCAGGCGCCATTCGAGCTGCGCGCGTTCATCCTCGCCCATGCGCTCACGACGCGCCGCATCGATGGCGAGCTTGCTGGCTCGTTGCGACACGCGCACCGCCACCAGCGCAGGCGCGGCGGCGAACAGCTGCGCCATGCAGGCCTCGAACAGGTTCAGCCCCTCGCCCACGTAGCTGGAATGGCCCACCCAGTCGACGTCTACCCTCAGATAGATCCATCCGAACAGCAAAAGGCCGTATAGGCAGGTCAGCCCGCAGGAAAACCAACACACGCGCGGATCACCGCGCAGTGCAGTCAGACTGTTGGCAGCCGCCAGCACGAGCCACAAGGGCGGGCTTCGGTACACTTCGTAGACGCCTGCGTGATTGTAGAGGCAAGCGACCGCGATCGAATAGCCGAACGTCAGATCGAGGGCGACCGACACGTAACACATCCACGCGGCGTAGACGCGCCGCTGCGTCAACCAGTACCACCAGACGAGTGCGCAGCAGGAGTACACCCCCACGCTGGTGGCTAGCACTGCGTTGGAGCTCGATGTGTTGGTCGTCCAACCAATCATCGTCACAGCGACTGCGACAAATGCGGCGCCTACACGCAGACGCGCAGCGAGGCGCTCGCCCGACGCGTCGTGCGCGACGAGAACCTGTTCGAGAAAGCTGGCTTCACTCGGGTTCATATTGCGCAACGGGGGGTGCTTGGCACTTTACCTTAGACGGCTCTTGCCTCTGTTCCCTTTTCGGATGTGGGAGATCGCGCACCCGCCATAAAACTGCGCAAATCGTGGGGGTTCGCACAGCGCGCGATCAGTGCGTGGCGGTGACGCATCGCGCTTGGAACGCGGCGCTACAACTTGTGGGAGAGTTCCCAGAGCTGCCTGAGATTGGCGACGATGCTGCGCACGTTGTTGACCTTCGACTCGCCGGACAAGCGCGGACGGACCTCGGTGGGCATGCTGACGAGGCGGTAAGGTCCGCGGGAGGCGCGGATAATCAACTCCATCACGACCGCCCAGCCTCGCCCCTGGGAGCTGAGCGAGATCTCGGACAGCAGCCGCCGCCGGAACAGCATGATGCCCTGGAACCGCGGCAGACGCCGAAAGAGCAGCTTGTAAATGACCCGCTCGGCGAACGAGAGCGCCTTGCCGAACAGGTCGGGGCGCGCCGGCAGATAGCCGAGCACCATGTCCGCGTCGTGCGATGCGCTCATGAACATCCCGATGATGCTGGCTGGAAACTGTGCGTCGGCGGGAAAGAACGTAAGCCACTCGCCGCGCGCCTCTCGAAAGCCGGTGCGGTAGCCTCCGCCGAGCCCCAGGTTTTCGGGATGGTGCACGACGCGCACCCAGCGCTCCTCCCTCGCAATCGCATCCGCGAGCTCACCCGTGTGGTCTCTCGAGCCATCGTCGACGATCACCAGCTCCCAGCTGAGCCCGAGTCCTTTGAGCTCCGTCAGTAGCTCCGAGACAGCAGCCACCAGGTTTTTTTCTTCGTTGTAGGCAAGTACCACCACAGACAGCTGCGGCGCCGCTCCCGATTCCTGCATGCAACCCCCGGCGACGAGTATCGCACAACCGCCACGTTTACCTGCGCCTCGCCCCGGGCGCATCGGACGACCGAGATGGGGGGTGTGCGCGGAAAGCTCGAGACACCTGTGCGGCCAGTTTTGCCACAGTTTGGGTAAGCCAAGCGGGTGGCAAGGCGGCGCAGGGGCGCGGAATGAGCCTAAATTGGCCTTTCACGTTGGCACGCGGCCTGCGAAGCTAGTTTCGACGCGGGTGCGCCCAGCGCGCCTCGGGAGGAACCATGGGGACTGCCAAGAAGATTCTCGTGCCCGTCGATTTCTCGTCCGGCTCGGAACGCGCCGTCGAAAAGGCCGCCGAGCTTGCCACCTTGCTCGACGCTTCGATCGAGCTGATGCACGTGTATCAGCTGCCCGTATTCGCGCTCCCCGATTCGAGCGTCACCGTGAGTCCGACCTATATCGCGGATCTGACCGATCGAGCGCAGGAGGCGCTCAACAAGTACCGCGACCAGCTCTCCTCGCGCGGACTGCCCGCGGTCACGAAGCTGGTGGAGGGCATGCCGGCGCAAGCCATCGTGGATCACGCCAGCGACATCTCGGCGGAGATGATCGTCATGGGCACCCATGGCCACAGCGGTTTCAAGCGCTTCCTGCTCGGCAGCACCGCGGAGCGTGTGGTGCGCATGGCGACCGTGCCCGTGCTCTCGGTTCACCTTCCGCAGTGAGAGCTGGCGCCGGGTCGCTCCCAACCTCCGGATCGGGCCCGCGCTCCTGCTATCGTGCAGTCGTTGCGCCGCCCTTCCTGAGTCGCGGTTGGAAAGTGAACTCTTCGGGACCCATCCACAGCGGCCATTCGGAGGGCGGCGCGAGCCTAGCTCCACTCCATCGGGCATCATTGCAAACATGTCCTTGCCCCCGTCTCTGCGTCTCCCGGCAATCGTCCAGATGTTCCTCTGGGCGCGGCGGCCCGCGGAGTTGATGCATCGGGCCGAGCGCGTGTGTGGGCAGACGTTCACGCTGAAGCTGCCCTCCTTCAAGCTGGTGCTGACCAGCGAGCGCGAAGCGATTCGAACGATCTTCGCCGCCCGAGCCGAAGAGATGCTTGCAGGACGCTTCAGCTTCATCGTGCGGCCGGTAGTCGGCGAAACGTCGATCTTGCTCCGCGACGGCGCGGAACACATGCGGCGCCGGAAGCTGCTCCTGCCTTCGTTTCACGGCGATCGCATGCGTTTCTACGGCACGACGATCGCGGAGATCACCCGGCGAACGATGGCGAAATGGTCCGTCGGCGATGTCTTTCCGTTGCGTCGGTACACGCAGGAGATTGCGCTTCAGGTCATCTTGCGCACGGTGTTCGGCGCCGACGAGAGTGTCAGCCTGAGCGACCTGAGCGTGCAGATCAGGCGCATGTTCACCCAGCTGGAGAAACCGCTGGCCTTTCTCCAGCTCCTATATCTTGCGAAACACCCCGAAGCCGAAAAGAAACAACCTTGGAAGTGGCTGCTCCGCCATCGAGAGCGTACGAACCGCTTCCTGTATGCGCTGATCGCGGCAGCCCGCCGAGAGGAGCACCGCGAAAGCCGCCGAGACGTCCTGGCAACGCTGCTGGCAGCGCGCGACGAGCGCGGCGAAGGGATGACCGACGACAACCTGCGCGACGAGCTGATGACCGCCCTGATTGCCGGCCACGAAACCACGGCCACGACGCTGGCGTGGGCCGTCGAGCGCCTCCTGGCCACGCCGCACGTACTTGCCAAGCTGCGCGAGGAGATCCGGGCCCTTGGACCCGAACCCGAGCCAGAGCGTCTGGCTAGCCTTGCGTACCTCGATGCGACTCTCAAAGAGGTGCTGCGCCTGCGGCCCGTGATCCCCATCGTCGGACGTGTACTCGCCAAGCCCTATACGTTGACGGGCTACGAACTACCCGTGGATACGTACGTGGCCGCCAACATCTACATGGCGCATCGCAATCCAAACGTCTATCCCGACCCAGAAGCGTTCAAGCCAGAGCGCTTTCTGGGCGTCACGCCCGATCCTGCCGCGTGGCTGCCATTCGGAGGCGGCCTTCGACGTTGCCTGGGTGCTGCCTTTGCAATGTACGAGATGAAGATCGTGCTGGGCACCTTGGTCGCCCTGTGCGACTTGGAACTGGCCCAGCGAGCACCCGCGCGCGTCGTACGGCGGGCGGTTGCGTTTTCGCCCGCCGGTGGCAGCAGGGTACGCGTGCGCAGCATCGCCCTAGAAACACGAGGCCGATGATCGCGAGCACAGGGGCATGCCACGACCGACGCAGCAGTCTCGATGCACGTATTTGCAACGTGGGCAACGCGCGCCGCGCGAAGTGACAGCTGCAGCCCGCTTGCGCCCTGCAGGCCCGCACCAACAGGCAAGCGTTTCGGATAGACCGCTGGTCGCCAGACACGAGATCGTGGTCGAGCTCGCGCGTTCGAGCAGCCGCTCGTCAACCCATGGAGAGCACTCGCGAACCGCGCTCGCAGGGCGACGCGGCGGCGCGCGTATGCGAGCGCGCGACGCGCAGCTGGGCTTTGAGGCGTGGGTTTTGCAAGGGTCTGCCCGTGAGGAGCGCCTCGTACGGTCTGCTCGGCCTGCTCCTTGGCGGCGTGACGCGCGAATGGTTCGTCGCGTCGCGCTCGTCGTTTCGCGAGTGAAAGGCGCGTGTGAACAGCTGCGGGAAAGTGCTGCTGATCGGCGTCGTGCTGGCGGGACTCGTCGCGCGCGCACAAGAAGGGCCTGCCCACGCGCAAGCGCCCAAGGCGGTCGCCGCCTCGGTCGTTGCCAACCCCCAGTCGACCCCTTCGAAAGAGTCGCAGTCCGACAGCGCCGCGAGCGAGGACCGCGATCCCATGGGCTCCGCCAGCATCGGCATCAAAGCCGGCCTGGCAGGGACCAGCGTCGCCCGCTTGCCCACGGACGGTGAGAGCGCGGGCTTTCCTGGCGCGATCAACGCCCGCCGCGGCGTGCGCGTTGCCTTTCCGATCCACCTTGGCGGTCGAGGCTTCGGCTGGACGCTCGAGCCATATCTGAGTCGATCGGAGATACTGCGCCTGACGCGAGACGAAAGCGGCGACGTCGATGGGTCGCGTGTGTTCGATCTGACCGCGTTCGGCATCTATACCGGCCCCTCCGTCCAGCTCCAGGTCGCGACGCCGCTGTATCTGGGCATAGGTTTCGGAGCCATGAGCTCCTACATCGAGAGCGGCGGCTTCGATTACGGCCTGGACCTGTACGGTCGCTTGCCGCTCAGCCTGACGTATTACGTATCCAGCCAGCTCGCGTTGGTGGCGGAGTTCAGCGTGGGATACGGCGTCAGCTTGTTCGCCAACAAGGTGCGTACGGTGACCAGTCGCAGCACCGGCCGGACGACCCTCGTCAAGGATCCCGCGGACCTCGGTCAGGCGTTCGCCTGGGATTGGTCGTTCGGCATACGGCTGCCCTGAATCGGACAGGGCGCCGGCGGTAGAGTTTATCGCCCGTGCAGCACCGCGTTTGTCAGCTCTTCGTTAGCTCGTCGTCAGCGACCGTCGTGCGCCACCCCACCCGCAAGCTCGCTGGTCATGTAGCGTACGATGATGTAGAGCTCCGCAACCTGCTTGCTGAGCGCTGTCGTCTGCAGACGAAAGCGGTTGCCGCAGGCGCGCGGCCGAAGTACACGTGGAGCGACGGCCGAAGTGGAGCCTGTCTCGCAGTGAGACTGCCGGTTCCCACGTGCTTCCGGAGTTCTTGCCAACGGCAAGGTGGCCGCGGGGTGAGCAGATGAACCATGTCGCCAACAACTGGCCCCATGTTTGCCCGTGACAGGCGACCTTTCGCGCTGGTTCGCCGGCATCACGAAAATGGCGCACGGCGAGCGCGCGGCGAGCGAGCTCCCCGAGCTGAACGCGCGCGTGCGCGCGGCAGTCGACACGTTGCCAGTCACGCTCTTCGAGGTCGACGCCAACGGGATCTACACCTGTGTCGCCGGTGCTTACGTCAACCTGTTCGGCATCACCGCTGAGCTGCTGATCGGCCGCTCCATCTTCGACTTTCCGAAGTTCGTGCCCGGCAAGAACATGATGGTACGCCGCGCACTCGCAGGCGAATCTGTCGTGTTTACTGGCATTTGGCCGCGCGGCCGGTTCATGATTCGGCTCGTCCCACGGCGCGACGCCGACGGCCGCGTCGGCGCTGTGGTCGGACTCGGCCTCGAAGTCGCCAAACCCGCGGACTCCGATCGCTACTTCGAGGAGCTGCTCGAAGCACTGCAGCGGAGCGAGGCGCGGTTTCGCGCCATGTGCGACTGCGCGCCGCTGGGGATTTGCGTCAGCAACTCGAAACTGGAGCTCGGGTATGTGAACCCCGCGCTTTGCGCGATCCTAGGCCGGTCGCCCGATGAGCTGCTCGGCTGCCAGTGGGAGGCGTTGCTGCGCGCCAACCAGCGCGAGCGCGTGCGGCTCGCGCGCGAGCAGGGCCTCTCGCCGCAGCTTTCGGGCGTGCTGGAGCTCGCACGCAAAGATGGCAGCTCGATCTGGACGTCGCTGCGCATGGCGGCGATGTATGACGATGGCGAGCTGCTCGGGTACGTGGTCGTAGTCGCTGATATCACGCAGGAGCGAGCCGCTCGGCTCGCTGTCGACGCCGCCCAACAAGACCTGCGTCGCGTCATCGAAGGTAGTCCGGAAGGCATCGCGGTGGTGCGGGACCAGCGCTGGATTTTCATCAACCGAGCGCTCGTCCAGACGCTGGGCTATCCGCGTGCAGAAGCCCTACTGGGCAGCGGAGTAAGCGAGATCGTGCATCCCGAGGATCGCCGGCTCGCCGTGGAACTGATCACGCGCCCAGAGGCCGCGGCAGACGGCGACACGCGCGAGCTCCGCTACCGCTCGGCCAGCGGCGAATACGTGCTCTTGGAGCTACGCCCTGCCGTGCTGAGCGAGTTCGAGGGTGCGCCGGCGATCTTGATCAGCGCGCGCGACATCACGGAGAAGAAAAAGCTGCAGGCGCGGCTTTCGGTCACGGAACGTCTGCTCGCTGTCGGGACTTTGGCCGCCGGCGTCGCGCACGAGATCAATAATCCACTGGCGGCGGCGCTGAGTAACTTGGAGTGGCTGGCAGGGCAGGTGACACGCTTGATCGCAGCGCGCCCAGAATCGGAAAGGCTCCCCACGGAGCACGTCAGCGCGCTGGCGCGGCTCGTCAAACCGGTCGAAGACGCGCGCGACGCCTGCGGGCGCGTGCAGCGGATCGTTCAAGATCTCAAGCTGCTTTCGCGCGCCGACGAAGAAGTGATGGGCCCGGTCGAGGTCACACAAGTCATCGACTCAGCGGTACGCATGGCCTGGAACGGGATTCGCCACCGCGCGCGCCTGGTGCGCGAATACGGCGACCTACCGCCAGTGCACGGCAGTGAAGCTCGGCTTGCTCAGGTGTTCCTCAACCTGCTCATCAACGCGACGCAAGCGATTCCCGAGGGCAACGCAACCGAAAACGAGGTTCGCATCACCGCGCGCGCGCTGCCGACTGGCCAGGTTCTCGTCGAGGTTCGCGATACCGGCACGGGCATCCCCGAAAACATCCTCGGTCGCATCTTCGATCCGTTCTTCACCACCAAGCCGCCCGGGCTGGGCACCGGTCTCGGGCTTTCGATCTGTCAGCGGATCGTGACCGGCATGGGCGGTCAGATCGAAGTCGAAAGTGAGGTCGGACGCGGCAGCAGCTTCCGCGTAGTGCTCGTGAGCTCGAGCACGCCCGTGCCACATGCGCTTGCCGAACTCGCTGCGCCGCAAGCCGATGCGACGATGCGCGCACGCATCCTGGTGATCGACGACGATCCGGCAGTGGGCACGGCACTCAAGCTCGTACTGGCCGAAGAGCACGACGTGGAGGTGCTCACGAGTGCGTCGCGGGCGCTCGGTCAGCTTCGCAACGGTGAACGCTACGACGTGATCCTGTGCGACCTGATGATGCCGGAGCTGAGCGGAATGGACTTTCACCGGGAGCTCACCGGTTCGAACGCGGAGCTCGCGGCGCAAGTCATCTTCCTCAGCGGCGGCGCATTCACGCCGGGAGCACAGGAATTCCTGAGCCGCGTTCCGAACGCGTGTTTGGGCAAGCCTTTCGATTGGTCGGCATTGCGCTCGCTCATCGATCAACAGCTGGGCCGAAACGGAAGGCGGGCGGAACGTCTTACGCCGGCACGCCCGGGTCCCCTGCGGGAATAGTGCATTTCGGGCGACCGCGTCTGGGCAAGACGTGTTGTGGCGCCACGAAAATACAGCTCGTATTCTGCAGTTTCAGCAGCCCAGCCCCCAGCCGTCCGCCGCAATCGCAGTCGTCCAAGCGGGCGATCCCGCGTTGCGCGCCGTCCTCCCTACGAGCTCGCGCCTTTCAGCCGCCGTCTTCCGTATCGGCATCGGCATCCGTACCCGCATCCGTACCGGCATCGGTACCCGCATCCGTGCCGGCATCGTCGTCGAGCATCAGCTCACCGGTCTCCGGATTGCAGGGAACGCTGTGCGCCTCTTCACCGCCGCTGCGGAACAGGACCGCGGACTCCATGCACCCGAAGCCTGCGTTGAGGTCGATCAGCACGCCCGCGATCGGCAGCTTGCCCTTGGAAAGGTCGGCGCTGCAGAAGCCCTTCTTCGTGCAACAGCCAGGGAGCGAAATGGTCCTGCCGACGAGAGTAATGTCGACTCGACCATTGCCCTTTGCGCCCCCATCCATGACGCCGCCGTCTGGCTCGGGTTCCCGGGAATCGAAGAGCTCACCACAGCCGGGTGACTCCACACCCGGAGCATCCCTCTCCAAGAATTTCGGCTCTGCCCCCATGAGCAGTAGCTGGGACGAGAGCCCGCAAACCTCTTCGTCGTCGGAGTCGACCGCGCAACCGGGCATGAGCGTCGTCATTCCCAGCAACGAGTACCCCTCACACGTCTCGCCACCGCAGACGACCGCTTCGGGGCCGGCGTCAGCCTCGCCGCTGTCTTCCGTCCCTGAGTCTTCTTCCGATGCGCCCGAGTCTTCAGCACCACCGTCTTTCGTACTGTCGGCCATCTTGTCGCTGTCACCGCAGCTCGCGGCGCTGAGCGCCGCGATCATGACCCCGAACCCCATCCATCTTTTCATCGATCCAACAGACATGCCTCACCTCGTTCGCAGCGTTTCAGATACGTGAGCGGTCTGCTGCGCTCCCGTGCCGTACCGGGCAGCAGACTCGCTTGGGATATTCTTTTCGAGAACTCGGCGCTTAGGAGAACGCTTGCAATCTTACGACGAGACAATCGCCTCGATCTGACGAAATCGTCTGGCGAGTCCGCAGCTCGCAACGCACTTGCATGGGCCGCAAACGTGAACGTGAAGCGCGAAAACAGCTACATGGTCGGGGCAATTTCAGTTGCACGAAGAGCGATGCGCACATGCTCGATCAGTGACAGCTCGTGCGAGCGTTGTTCAGTCGCGTGGTCTGGGCGGGCCGAGCCTACCTATCCCCCTGCGCCAACACGCAATGCCGCTTGCCCACGGCGCCACATTGTTGGCAACCATGTCAGGGACGTGAGTAAGTCGCGTCGAAATGCGCCGAAAACCGCATCACCACACGACGCAGAGTGATTCGTATGCAGCGCCATGAGTGCCCTCAATAGGTTAGCCATAAGCGCACACCATGAATGCGGCTCGGATATGCCACGGGCCACACGCAGGCCCTTCGTTTTCACTAATTACCGGGATGCATGAGTTATCTGGATGCGTTGCACAGCTATCCCCCAAGCGCCGAGTTCGTGAAACACGAACTAAAACCACAGTGCGCGCGAATGTCTGACCTGCGCGTGCACAGTGATTCATGGCGACTCCGAGGTGTGAATGTGGATGCCGCGAGTGACGGATTGACGCCACTGCAAGATCTGGCATTTTCCAGCGCCGCCGATGGACATACCCCATTGTCGTCAGGTAGTGTCTCCCTCCATGGTATTACGCAGCGGGGCCCTGATGAGGGACAGCCAGCACCCCAACTCACTCGGCAAGTACCAACTGATTGCGTCGCTTGGTCAGGGGGGAATGGCCAAGGTTTATCTCGCTCTGGTCGCAGGTCCGGCCGGAGTCAACAAGCTGATGGTGGTCAAGATCCTCGAGAACGAGATGCTCTCGGGACCGGAAGGCGGGATCGAGCTTTTCTGGGACGAGGCACGCTTGGCCGCCCGTTTGCTGCACCCGAACATCGTGCACACCTACGACGTGGGCGAGGTCGACGGCCACTACTTCCTTGCGATGGAGTATCTGGACGGACAAACCTATCGCGTACTGCAAGCTCGAGCTGCCCAAGCTCCCTTACCGCTGCACGAAGAACTTCGCATTCTATCGGAGGTGGCGAGAGGACTTCAGTACGCACATGACTTGAAAGATTTTCACGGAGCACCGCTAGGCGTGGTGCATCGCGACGTGAGTCCAGCAAACGTCTTTGTCACGTATGATGGACAAGTGAAGTTGATAGATTTCGGAATCGCCAAGACACATGACGCTGGTCATGAGACGCGCGTCGGCCTCATCAAGGGCAAACTCAACTACATCGCCCCGGAGCAACTGCGCGGAGATCCGCTCGACGGCCGCGCGGACGTCTTCGCGCTCGGCGTCATGCTCTGGGAAGCTGTGACCGGACGTCGCTTCGCCGGCGGTGCCGGCGTCACGGAAGTCGCCAAGGTGCACGCGCGGATCAAGGGTGACGAGCCGAATGTTCGTGACGCGAAGCCGGACGTTTCCGAAGAGCTCGCCACGATCATCGACCGCGCGATTGCGCTGGAGCGGGATCAGCGCTTTAGCGACGCCGCTTCATTTGCAGATGCGCTCGACGCATACATCGAAGGCACCGGACAGCGCCCCAGCGCCAAGACGCTCTCCACCTGGATGCACTCGCTGTTCGAGCAGGACCGCATCGCGATGCACAAAGTGATCGACGAACGCATGCAGGCGCTCTCGCACAAGTCTTCGGAGCATGGCCTGGACGACTTGCCCGCTCTGCCGATCGCCGAAGAAGTGCACACGGGCTCCGGGATCTTGAAAGGGAGAGGATTGACCCTGCAAGGGCTCAATCGCACAGCCGGCCCCACTCCCGCCGCCTCCAGCACATGGGAATCCTCCAGGGACCGCAAGCGACTACGCTGGGCAGCGGCAGGTGTGGGCATCGTGGTAGCGGCCGCGGCGGCCGCTAGCTGGCTGTCACCGGCGGACGCTACCAACACGCGACAAGCGAGCTCGCCGGCCGCTCCACAGGAGGCCGCGCCGGCAGCGAGCCAGCTGGCGGCGCCGCCTTCCGCCCTGCCTGCTGCAGCAGCTGCTCCAGACTCCGCAAAGTCCAGCAGCATGCCCTTGAACGTGACGCTGAGCGTGACGGTCTCTCCGCCCAGCGCGAACGTCTCGATCGATGGCGCCGCCATCATCGCGCCCTTCACGGGTGCTTTTCCCAAGAGCGCTACGCTGCATCGCATCGAAGCGACCGCACCAGGCTACCGGCCCCTCGTTCGCCTGCTGCCTCTCAATCAAGACCAAAATCTCGAGCTGAACCTCGAACCCATCCCCGAGATGACGAGAAGGAGTAC
>WUUC01008178.1_pt1 | contig 13164 bp, 29 predicted proteins | sample 6278441 | NCBI WGS metagenome assembly WUUC01 (sample SAMN13675441, study PRJNA597444) | soil metagenome | isolation source: soil | place: USA: Washington | collected 2017-10 | reverse complement strand
TAGTAAGTGCGAGCATCATAGGCGTGGTAGGAGCCACGTGTGCAGCTTTACCCAACGACGCGTCGAGCAGCCTAGTCGCGGCTGCTTGCGCCAGTGCCGGCATCGCTTCCCTCACTTTCCATCTTCGCTACCAATAGCGAGCGGAATTCGTCGCCAATCACACCTGGCTCGTACCCTGGCAGAGCGTTCAGCTCGACCTTGCAGACCTCGCAGCCTGTGTTGGCGTGACAATCCTTGTGCCAGTCGACCCACGGTGTTGATGGATCGCCAGTGAAGATGCTATGCCTGGGGTGGTCATCAGTCTGCCCACAGCCTACGCAGTTGTTGACTGGGTTGACCGTACTTGTTCCCATATAATACCCTCCTAACAAGCCTAACGTGTCGTACTTGGTGACACTTGGACCTCTCCATCAACCAAACGGATGAGCTGTCCGGTTGGACCAGTGAGCAAGCAATCCTTGACTGCCTCTGCCGCAATCCAAGTCCATGCTGCAGAGGTTGCACCAGGAATCTTGAACGTGACCTTACCGTCAGATCCTAAGAGGATCGTACCTGCTGCAGAGGTCATCTCGTGCAGAACAGTGGCTGCAAGTTTGAACGATCGAATCTGTGCCTTAGCAGTCCAACCAGTCAAGTTGATGACAACGCCCGTGTCAGGATCTGTACACGTGTAGACGCGATTGAAATCCGCACCCTGATCGATCTTCCAAACATCCGTTCTGAGTGCCATGGGTTCATCCCCCTGACCTGTCAGTGCCAGCGTTACTACGTCCTACTCCTCCTGGCGGCAGTGGTTGCTGTCGAGGCGGCTTCGCAGGGGACGGCTGGGGTAGCTTAGGTCCTCCTGGCTGACTCCCGCCAGCACCAGGAGCCTGCGGAGTACTAGTAATGCGCGTCGTCTCAACATCAGCTTCAGGAAGGTCCATTTCATCACGGATGTTCGCTTCCAGTTCATCGTCAGGTCGAATGATTCCTGCACCGACCATGTTACGAATAGCGAAGCTCATCGTGCGCCAATCAGCCTGCTCACCAATGCGACGCGCACGGAGCTTTGGGTATTTCACCCTTGTCCAGTTGTAGTCCACAAGCTGTGGAATGGCATACTTGTTGAAGACGTCGACCACGATGTCAGCAATGTAGCGTGTCGACTTCAAGAACATCGTCTTGTCGTCATCCTTGCCTGCACCGCCGCCACCGTTCATGAAGGGCGCCAAGACGTTCTTCTGCATCTGCATGTCGTGGTAGTCAATGCTCTTCAACGCATCGACTGGTTGCCCTTCGAGCTTCGCGAACAAAATCTCCCACATCGGTGGCAACACGACGTGGGCACGCTCATTCGTTCGGAGGTTACGTCCCAGCTCTTCGGCGAGGAGCTTGTCTTTGTTTGTGTAGCTCATCGGTAGCTTAATGATCGGGATGCCAATGCCGTGACGCTCTTTCTGGATGGCATCGATCTTCTCGAGATTGGCCTTGTAGTGCCAAGGCTTATAGGCGGAGCGGAGGACGGAGATACCCTGCATATCCCCGCCCTCCTTGTCAAAGGTGAAGACCAGCAGCTTCTCGATCGGAATCGCAATGGTCTCATGCGTGGGTGGGTTGTACATCTTCACGCCTGCCGGACCGCCCTTAGCATCGAACAGCCACTCAGCGATGTCCATTGGGTGTCGAGGCGCTAGCTTCTGCCAGCAGATCTTACCTGGCTTCTGAGGGTGTGAGTCAGTGAACACCTTCTCAAAGGCATAGAACCCGAAGTCCAACATCAGTAAGCACTCAGTCAGCAGCTGAGGCCATGATGTCGTCATACCATCAGTCAGGTTCCACCAGACGAAGTCCGCCACGTTCTTGTCGCGTGTACTATCTCCACCAGGCTCCATATACCAACGAGCGCTCAGGATCGGCGTCTTCAACAGTCGCAACGACCCACGAATGGTGGATTCTGACTTACGCATCTCATTGTACTTACGCAAGCCCAGGTTGCCACGCAGCTGGTGGTTGTACTCTTCACGCATCCAGCCAGTGAATGGACTGGGTGACGTCACGCCAATCTCGCGCAAATCCGGCGACTCAGGCGCATCGGCTAAGATGATGACACCATTCTCTGTCACACCCACCAGCTCGTGCGTGCGAAGGGTATCGGCCAAATTCACCGTCGGAACTCGCTCTGTAGACAGTGCCTTAGACTCGGGTGTGCCTTCGCCTACAGACTCCACAGGCACCGAGTTCGAGCTTGACGTGTTATCCATTGGTCACCTGTAGCTGTAAGTGTTGGCCGCAGACCCCATGGCTGCTTGAAGATAGCGCTTCTCGTGTGGGATCCAGATCCTCGCGTCGCCAGCTGCACCCGTTGGCGCGGCACCTACCGAAGCCGCCCCAGTGTCTACGTATACGTTGCTGGCTTGCTGCACCAATAGGCCTAGCGATCCACCAACTCGACCGTAGAACTTGTACGCAGTGGCGCCCGTCACAGTCGCAGCAGTGATCGTCACCGTCGAGGTCGAACCGGTTGTCACTTGTTGTGCGGTGGCGCTCACCGGTCGCTCAACACCATCCACAACGGCAGCCGCTGCATACGTATACGTGGCTGCCGCCAACGTCCCACCAGTAGTAGCCGTCCCCAAGCCTGGTGCCGCTGCAGCCGCTCCCGACTGAATCCCTACGACTTCGGCATTACTGGTACGGCCACGGTTGTTCTTGAATCGTACCGTTTGGCCCTTGCGCCATGCCGCCTGCGCTGGCATTGCTGTCACCTCAGCTCACTAGCTAGCACGTTCAGAACTGACCACTCATTGTGAAGATACCACCTTCAGGTGCCGCCTCGGTTACCGAGTCGACAGTTGCCAAGCTTGCTGCGCTCGATAGGTCAATCACGTCTTCAAGGTGGTACTGACATCCTAGCACAAACACGTGCATCAGTCCATACCTGATGGCGTCTAGTGCATGGTCTTCAACCTTCTGCCCCATCTCAGGCACGTTCTTACCCGAAACTGGCTTGGGTGTCTTGTAGTTGTTGAACTCGTGGATCGTCCACTTGCACGAGTGGTCCACATGAAGCGCAGGCTTCTTGATAGGCTTGCCAACAGCGTCAAGGAGACCTGTATCGCGCAGCAAGTACTTCTTGACATTCATAACCCCTTGACGCCAGTTATCTTTGGCCAAGGGGTCGCCGATGCAAGGCGCGAAGTCTTTGTTCACTGTCGAGATAGCGTCTGGATCAGCAGCGTCGCCAAAGCACAGTGTAATGTGGTAACCTTCTGGCTGTGTACGCGCTTGCATCTCTTTGAGGAAGTCATTTAGCGTCGTGTACGCCTTGTAGTGCTCTCGCCAGATCCTTACTTCATCACGCGGTGTAACTTGGAACTCGATTGCAGCCATCGGGTTCGTAAAGCCCCAGTCGAACGCTACATAGTTCGGCAGCATAGGATCGTACTCGACTACCTGGACGTGTGACTCTTCGTCCCACTCACCGTAAATCTTACCTACGAATGCCGAGAACAGTGCACCAATTTCCTGGTCAAACCAGTCAGGGATCGTACTCTGTTCGATTTCCAGGATTTCAGGGTCGTTACGTCCACCAGGGTAGACCACAGTGTTAGCCCACGAAGGCATTCGCCATGAAGCCCAGTTAGGGAACTTCGGATCCTTGCCCATCTGGTACAGCTTGTGGATCCAGTTATACCCTTCCGGTGTAGTCGGGAACGTAGCGAATCCGCGCTTATCCGACAAGGCTGGTCGCAGGAACCTCTGCCACGTCTCGACCTTCTGCTTCGCCGCCTCGGATATAATAACACCGTCTAGCGCGTCACCCACAAGGTTCTCAGGGTGATCAGCGGAGCGCACCTCAACACGCGTACCCCAAGGGAACTCGATGAACATGTTCCCTTGCTTCTTGTTGTACGCCTTCTTGACCTTCTTGTTCTTAATTAGGCCTTTGCGGACCATCAAGTCGTCCCAGATAACCCGGAACTCTTTCTCACCTAGGTCGTACGTAGGTCCTACGATCCAGAACAACCTGTCAGGCAGAAACAGGTGCGGTTCAAGGTCCCGTGCAGCCATCGTGCTTTTGCCGAATCGACGACCGCAGACAGCTACACGGAACCTAGCGTCGGAGCGATGGAACTCCCATTGAGGCGCGTGAGGCTCGTACCCAATGCCGTGAAAGAACGCAGCCATGTCGATTTGCGTTCCAGGCCTGGCACCACTACCAGCTGCGCCGTCGATCATTGGGTCACCTCCCTGCCCTGCCCCGTTAGTTGCTGATTCCAGTGATCCCGCGGAACATCTTGGTCAGCTCGTCCTCGTCGTCTGTGCCGGCTTGGTCACGCACAGGTCCTAGCGCACGCTCGGTGATGTACTTCGCAGCGTCAAGACGTGCACGGTCCGTGCTACCGTGCTTGGCGATGTGGATGATTGTGAGCGCCGCATCTGTCGAGTTCTCCTCGAACAGCCGACGGGTAGTCTCTACGGCGGTTTCGGCGTTGGTACCGCTGCCGAAGACCGATCGCTCCATTTTGGAAAGGTTGTCGGGATCCTGCCACGGGTCGTTAGCCATGTCGCCTCCCTCTTACCGTAGTATGCGTCTAACGTTATTATATAGGTAACACCTTAGGGAAAGCACCTATACATGATATAAGCGTAACACAATGAAAAACTTCCTCACCACTCTACCCAAGTAATGCAAAGTAACACATAGGTAAAAGCGCCTATTTCCCCTGACCCGTACGGGGTGTGTAAGCGCTCAAGATCCTAATGTATAATATAGTTAAGAACAAAATAAAACAACCAAATACAAACACCCAACATACATAGGGGATATAACTATGCCCTCATACTACCAAGACCTCAATGGTACAACACGAACAGACTTCTCCTATACCCTTAAGGAGGGTATCTATCGTAGGCCCATACCACCATCACATCCCTTCCGCAAGAAGGCTAAGCCACTGGCGCGTCAGGGTAATCTTCTATGCCCTGGATGTGGATGCTTCAGGAGTATGACTAACAAGTGTGAGTGTAACTCGTGAGTACTCACCCAGGATTCAAGAAGGGTAGTCTATGGATACACCCATGGACTATAGGTCTAACCATACCCACCCTATATAAAGCCCTACAGCTTATGGGGATCTTGTAGGAGGTGTGCGTAGGTACTAGTAGTACTACCTACGTAGACTGCTCATAAGATCCATACCTAGAAAGGTACCATCATGGCCGCAACACTGACCCCCTACGCCTGTGCCAAGATCGTCAACGACGAGCTGAAGAAGGATGGCTTCGACAAGAAGCTGCCTCCGCAGATGATCTACACCTACGTCCGCAAGGCGTACATCCCCTCGACGATGGTCGACGGAAAGCGGAAGGTGGATCTGGTGGACCTGCAGAAGTGGTACAAGGGGTACGTCGAGAAGCAGAAGGCCAAGACCGAAGAGTCTACGAACGAGGTCGTTCCGGACAACGATGGAACGATCGCGGAGTGGTCCGAGGTGGCCTGAGTGTGTTAGGGTGATCTACCTACTTCGAAAGGGGTAGGTAGATACGCTCAATGTACTCAGACAGAAAGGTGGCGTCGTGGAATGCAACTGCGAGGAGGAGTGTGTCTTCTGCTCCGCTCCGGAACACAGAGTCACACTGCGTCTCCGACAGATTCCGTTCATGAATGACAACTGGTACTACACCTGTGACGCTGATGCACGCCTGCACTTGGGTGTCGACGCCGAGCGGAACTAGCTAGTGCACAGACTCCACAGGGCACACATCACGCGTCTGGACGTGCAGGTACATCGACGTCTTGTTCTTGGCGTGTACGACAGCCTTTGCAACTGCAAAGTGTCGAGTGGCGCCCGTTCCTACGTGGAGGGGCAACGTCTTCGATGTCGAAGCCGATGGCTGTGACTTCCTTGACGTGCTGACGGAACAGCTTCACTGAGAAGTCAGTCTCACCGTCGTATCGTCGTGCATTACGCCATCGCTGGTAGATGTTGTAGCACGACTTGCAGTACGAGTTGGCTTGGTGATGTACCTCACGGCAGATGGCACACCGTCGTGGTATTCCTTGATCACTCATACTTCAATTATACCTGAGGTACTACTAAGTAATCAAGAGTCAGTTTTGGTGTCAGTTGTTGGTATTGGTTTTGGTATTGGTTTCTCTTGTATAACCGCGTCTGTTTTGTTATTGGTCATAGTAATTACGCTTGTACTTTTTTATATAAAACAGGGCGTAGACATACGGTAACATAACACATTGTAAAACAATAACATATTAACCAAAGAAGAATAAAAGCAAAGGAAAAAAGCAACACCTGACAGCGATACCGGCACGGAACCTTGTGAATTCATTAGGGTTTCTCCTATAGACTGTAACGCATAGTAACACCGTTGGATTTGTTATTGCTTTATGGTTTCCTGAGTCTGATTTCACAGTCAGTTGGTTACTTCTTAATACTCCGAAGCAGTAGACCTCAAAGTCACGTGTTAAAGTGATATACGTAATCATTATCTCGTTTTGTTTTTATTGACGACGCTTACCTAATCCACTATATACCGTTGAGTTAGTTACCTAACCCTAGGAGCTTATGTTACAATAACACCCTATAACTTAGGATAGTATGTTACGTGTAGACTCATAAAACCGTCACATGAGTCCAGACGTAAACTACTAACCGACAACGGAAAGGACCTATCTCACCATGGCACACGTTACTGAGAAAGGTGAATGGGCGCCGTGCGGGATCTGTGGCACAAACATCTGGTTTCCCAAAGGTACTGTCGTACCCTCGAATCCACTGTGTACGCCCTGCAACACGAAGACAGAAGGCAACTAGCCCAGCACTACGTGTAGCCTGTGGTGCGGTGCGGCCGCTAATCGGCGGCTTGATTTAACCTTAAGGACCGCTATATAATAATCATAGCGGCAAAAAATATCAAACCACCACTGAGGACGTGTGTGATGGCTGCACCAACGGTATCGGCAGTGCCTACACCTGCGGCACCGAGAGAAGGTGAGCTGGTTGTAGTAGGGCCGGTCCTACCACACGAGTCGTTCTACGTTGTATATGTCAACAACCCTAGCTTGGTGTACTGCATTCACCAGACCTTCGGCGCTGCAGTATTGTGCCGTCGAGGACGGTGCTCGAACGGATTGCGACACCAGCACCAGAGGAGGTACTACCGATGACCTTCCACGCGGAAGCGAAAGACGCTGAACTGCCTGTGATTGCACTTCACAACATGAAGGCGGCGCGACAGGACAAGTTGTATACGGGGCGACAGCTGGTGAAGTTGCACCGCTACGTCTCTGCAACCGAGGAGGCTGCAGTTGCAGAGATGGTTGAGGTCTACAACCTCGCCTACAACCTGACGGAGCTGGTGAACTACAACCACTTGACGGTGGAAGGGATTACCACAACGGGCTGGACCAACATTCACGACTACATCTGTGCACTGCGTGCACACAACGGCGACGCGATCTATGAGGTGCTGAACTCATGAAGACCATCACCACCATTACATTGTCGATCGTACTCGGCGCGGGCGGCTTGGTTGGAGGATTCGCGCTCGGAGCAGCGCTGAACGACAGAAGCATTGAACAGAAGCACTTCCCGTGCAACGAGGACGAAGTGTTGGGCTTCGAGCAGAGGTTCGGGCCTGACAAGGTCGGCTGCATCCACCGAGACACTGTGATCGTGTCGGCGACGAACCTCGACTGACTGAGTCGGTTGGTGCTCCTTCACCTAGGAAGAGGCAGGAGCACCTTCCAATCTAGTCGTGAGGAGGTAACATATGCATGAGTACAGAAGTCGTGCGCTGGAGTGGCTGGAAGGCCTAGTTGACCAGATCGAGACCATGCAGGACAGACACCCTGAAGCTGAACCGCCGTTCGGTGAGGTGAAGCCACACACCGGCGCTGAGAAGGGTAGCTACATCAGTGGAGACAGGCTGGTGGTATGCATGGTTGACGGCTCATACTTGACGTTCCAGGTCGATCGCTTCCACAACGGTTACTACGCACCGTAGGAGACAACATGGACGAGGAAGAAGTGGGCTGGTACGCACGATGCTTCGCCGAGGCTGTTGGGTGTTACCTGGTGAGAGGTTCACTCGAGGTCGAGAGCAACCTTGAGAACTGGCTAGGACGGTTCTTCGAAGACTACTACGAGGAGGTAGAATGATCTGGTTCAAGGAACAGTGGTACTGGTGCAAGACCTGTAACCACGCCTTCCCTGCGAGCGAGATGTCCGATCACCAGAAGCACGTGACCTGGCCCATTGCTGGTTAATCAACTACAAGGAGTGAATGCAACATGCCCAAGCAGATCAAGGCAACGGAGCTTATCGCAGAGCTCCAGCTCTGTGTCGACAACTACGGCGACGACGTCGAGGTGATCGCCTTCGACTACATGTGGGGGAAGCGTCAACCGGTGTGGGTTGAGGCCATCGACAACATCAAGAAGGAGAACGACCAACCAGCAGTTGTGATCCTCTCGACAACTGCTGGTCGGATGTACACCACGACGCTGGAAGAGGCCAAGCAGTTCATCGCCGACGTACAACGTACGCATGTACACCCCAACGCGTCACCGCTGTCTGCAAAAACCATCACCAACGTTGTGGAAGGTAATGTCACAGGCGTGAACGCTGTGATCCAGCTGGGCGATGTACGCGGCGACATCAACATGTAGCACATCTCAACCGTGCCCTGTGGTGTGGTGAAGCTCTTTCGGCTCGTGTGTTACAATGATATCACGAGCCGGGAGTGCTTGAACACATCGAAGGAGGTGAACAGTGACGAAGCAGGAGTCAGCACGTCGCTGGTACGAGTTCAACTACAATGGCGGCTCACGCATCAGTCTTCACTTCGTGACGCCTGAACTCGTGGAGCGCGTGCGCAGGTACGCGCTGGAGAGGAAACGCGACATCGTGATCACGGAGACTTCCAGGTGAGCGAAGAGTATGACGAAGGCTACGTACCTATCGAGCACGGTCCACACATCGATGGTGCTGACGATTACTACAAGCAGCAACTGGTGACAGACGGAGGCAACAAGAAAGGTGCAGCACGTGCACTAGGAGTAACGATCCTGCGTGCATGCTTGGTGAGTCCTCTACTAGTCACCGCCTTGGCACTGACGATCACTGTCGTTGGTGCACCAATCGGCGTTCCATTGATGTTCGGGCTGTGTGCTTGGGCGACCAAGCCTATACGTTCACACCCAGTCTGTAACGTGAAAGGAGATGCATGATCATTGACGCCGACGCGGCAACCAACTGGGAAATAGCAACCTGGTTCAACTACGACCTTGAAGACCCGACTTCGCTGCGGGCCTTCAGGGAGGACTGGGATGGGCTGACAGCAACCGAACGAATCGACCTCCGACAAGAGGTAGGTCGACTGCTTAGCGGAGGAGATGCGGAATGATCAACCTTCACCCAGATGTTGCGTACCAACAGCTTGGTATCGCGCAACGTATCGCGCCGACTATCAAGGAGCAGGAAGGGTTCACGAACATAGTGAACACCGCTCGGCGACACAACTGCACGGAAAACCAGGTTGTACAGCAACTGCTGTACGCAATGCTCGACGGTCTGCAACACGATAACTGGCCAAGCGCCGACAAGGAGTAGTGTGGGACGAATCCTACTGTGGTGTGCTGCTGCGGTTTTGGTGTACTACCTAGTGGCATACGAAGTCCTTCCGTATTTCAACGTTGGACACTGAAAGGAAATATCAGACATGAGTCACACGTTCATCTGGGACGACCCGGTGACGAAGGAAGAGTACGTCGTCAACCACAACAGTGACTTCAGCGGTATGGCGTCAGTTCAGTTGCCGCCGTCGATCACCGTCACGCCACTGCAAGACGAGCGGGGCTACCGAATCGTACTCCCGGCGAAGTTCTTGGTCGAGATCGCGAAGAAGCACGTCACTGACGACATCATCGGAATGCTCGAGTCGAGGTTCGGCTGAGGTGGACAACAGTGCATCTGGAGGCTTGAGCCTCACGACCGTGCTCACTATCGTGTTCGTCATACTGAAGCTAACCCACAACATCGATTGGTCCTGGTGGTGGGTTCTATCACCACTGTGGATCAGCTTCACACTCTCCCTGCTCATCGTTATTGTGGTGCTTGCAGTTAGGCGTCACAGAAGGTCATACTGAGATTTTATGACCTGAAAGTTTTCAAATGATCTTGCTTTTGTCCTCTAGCTTTTCCCTTGGTGTCCCCAGTAAAATTAAGGTAGAGCAAGCAAAGAATGGCGAAAGCCTTTCCACCGACAAGCCCGTGACAGAGAGGCAACACAAAACCATGACCACCGAATACGACAAGCTCGTGGCCGAGCAGGCCAATGAATACAACGACACCGACGAAGTGACGAACCCGGGCAACTACGAGACCACACCGGAGCAGGAAGACGGCGGCGAGTACCCCGGCGCGGTCAGCGAGGACGTCGACACGGACTACAACGACACGCCCGATGACGACGAGGTCGAGGAGACCGCAGGCGAGGCCGTGCTCGAGAAGACCAAGACCACGAAGGAGCCGGCGAAGCCGAAGCGCGGCGACCTGCCGGAGGGCTACGTCACGCCGGTCGGCCTCGCGAAGCTGCTCACCAAGGAAGGCCTCGGCGGGCAGGACGAAGAGGGCAACAACAAGGTCGTGCCGCCGCAGGTCGTGTACTCCTACATCAAGAACGCGCCCAAGGACCACCCGTTCCCGCTCGAGGACGTCGAGGACAGCAACGGTCAGCTGAGGCCGGCGCTGGTGGCCGAGGCGGGTCTTCAGTGGTGGAGGGAGAAGAACGAGCGCGTCGCGGCGCGTAAGGCGAACGCCGCGGACAAGGCCAGCAAGCAGGCCGCAACCGCGAAGGCGCGTGAGCAGCAGAACGCTGACAGCACGACCGAGGACGAGGGCAAGGTCACCGAAGAGGCGGAGTAATCGCCGAAGGGGTCGACCTCTTCACAGGACCCGGGTGGGGACTCAGGTGGAGCGCGGTTCAGTACGAGCTGAGCTACAGGGACTGCAACGCGTCCCATCGCGCACGAGGTTAATGTGGTGGGATAGTAACCAACCCGAATCCGTCTTGAACGGTGGCAGGTGAGTGACAAAGGTCCACCCAACCTCCTACCCATTGCCCATGGGCTAGTCTGCACTACAGTGACAGCTAACCACCACCACTTGGGCGCTAAGGGTGGAGCGCTGCGTCGCAGGACAGAGTCGGTCGATCACACACCGCTCAGCTGTCAGGCGACCTGCCCGTTCGAGTCGGGCCAGCGCACGTATGATGCAGTTACAATACACCCACTATACGGAGCTACATCTTCGCCTCCCAAGCGGCATGTAGCTTCTGGAGCGTTGCCCGTCAGATGAACCCAATCGTCTGAAACATGACGTCAGGGCAGATTCGGAAGGCTACCTGTTCGAGTCAGGTCAACGCACGGTAGATGTCAGTATACCTCCCCCAGCTGTATTGACATCTGCAAGGGACTCCACTGCTCCCACCCCTCGTGACGGTGGAGTCCCGCTAGGACGTTAGTGTACGAGTGCACGGTGGAATCACGATCGTTTTCTGGGAAGAACGGCGATCGCCATCAGAGTCCAGTTCGAGTCTGGCAACGTCCACGGGAGTAGATGCATATGCTCCAAGTCACAACCCGTAGGGAAGTGGCGGGTAGACGGAGAGACATCGCGCGTCGATTAGGCCGATCTCCTTTTAGCGAGCCGAAAGCGTCCAGAAACGAACCGTCTACCTCACGTGCTCGTGGCCGAATGGATAGGCGCCGGTCTGCAGTACCGGTTTATGCAGGTTCGAATCCTGTCGAGCACTCCGGGAAGGTACGGCTGGTTACCGTCGAGGAGGGGCTAACCACCTCACCGAAGTCCTTATGTCCAAACCTGAAAGACGGTTTGGCTAGGGAGCCTTCCGCTAAACAGGAGCCACCCTAACAGTGCTAAGCGCCAGTCGGGGTGGCTTCACCACTACTTCAAAACTGCCTCTTGATATCAAGGGCTCACCGGCTATATAATAGAAGTAACGAAAGGGAGGTGATACATTCATGAACGACAACGACACGACATCTGTGATGTACGACCACTGCAAGAAGGTCTACGAAAAGATGCACCACGACGCCGTAGTGAAGGCTGAAGGTGACATCCGTATGTTGGTCTGGGAAGGCTTCATGACGAGGCTGATCCAGAGCGACCTCGGCCTCGCTGTTCCGTACTACACGGCTGTTCGAGGACACCTCACTCGCATGGGCTGCATCAGGCAGCTGCGGCGTGGTGGCGGCAATGCCAAGAGCCAGTGGGAGGTGATCAAGGAGCCGACCAAGGAGGCATTCGAGAACGCCGAAGCCAGCAAGTCCACGCAGGCACGTGCGCGCGAGACGCATTCTGCACAGATCAACGACCTGTCGAAGCGTGTGGCGAAGCTCGAGAACGACATCCTGATGCTAATCAGCGCCGTCAACACGGTGGTCGCTGAGGTCACAACTCCACAGGGCACCGTTGTACCAGCGCCGCGCAAGGGTGAGACCGTGAACGGAGACGACAACGATGCAGCCGCGTGAGCTTGACGCGCAGCGAGCAACGCGCGACGAGTCGCTCGATGAGATCCTCAACCGCATTGGACGTCGCACCAAGCTCGTTCACGAGAGCTTCGTAGCTGTACAGAACAGGATCCTCGACCGCAACAAGGAGGTGAGCGATGGCGTCGACGTGGGAGGAAGCGACACGGTGCCCGAGGTGCCAGAATCCAGGTGAGGCAGGTCGTCCGCAGGCTAGTGCGAAGCCAGGTGTCAAGGTCGTGATGGTGTACTGTCGCACAGAAGGCTGCAACTGGGAAGACACTGCGTGGCCTGTACAGATCAACCCTGACGGCAGCATCCCAGACGCGGCGCCGAAGGGCGTTGCTCGTGGCGAGAAGCAGTTCGGAACGGAGAACTTGCTGACCGCGGGCGTCACAACTGCCCTGGTCGACAAGGTGAACCGGGAAGCGGCTGGCATGGATCAGCCAGGAGCGAAGGAGTTGGGTCCGTGACCGTTGAAGTGACGAGCAGATGGCGTGGCAAGATGGGGCCGGGCGCCTCCAAGCGTGTGAAGGAGGCCAAGCGCATCGAGGCAGGCCTTCGCAATGCGCTGACGTCGCCTGATCGCAGGAGCAACAAGCGGT
>WUUC01143012.1_pt1 | contig 13166 bp, 6 predicted proteins | sample 6278441 | NCBI WGS metagenome assembly WUUC01 (sample SAMN13675441, study PRJNA597444) | soil metagenome | isolation source: soil | place: USA: Washington | collected 2017-10 | reverse complement strand
CGCTCGGGCCGATTAAGGGCGGCGTCTACGCCTACTTCGGCATCACGGTCGAGTACCGCGGGTCGAACCGGAGTCCGGGCAACCTGACGGTCGGCCTGCTGCTGCTCTTCATCGGCGAGGTGAGCCTGCTCGGCATCATCAACGTCAGCCTCAGCCTGTCGCTCGAAGCGCAGTACACGAACGGCGGCGGCCTCGTCGGGCGCGGCCGCGTCAGCTACAAGATAAAAATCGGCCCGTTCTTCACCATCAAGGTCAGCACCGGGGTGCAGTACACCTTCGGCAAGCGCGGCGGCGGGGGGCGCGACGCGCTCGCGCCCGGCGCGCGCGAAGTCGGCGCGGCCGACCGGCGTGTCTTCGCGCCGACCGATTACGCGACGACGGCGCGGCGGTATCTGGAGATGTTCGCCCGATAGGGAGTAGACGAGACATGACCACCAAGCAACCCGCGGCCCGCGGCAGAGCGCGAAGGGACGACGACGCGCCCAAGCGGATGAGCATCTTCTGCCAGGTCGAGCGCCTCGGCCCGACCTACGACGCCGGCCACACGCATTTCTCGCTCAACCTCTCGGCCGCGCTCAGCCACGGCACCGCCGCGCAGGTCACGGCCGACGAGGTGCGCCGCTACCTCCGGCCCTGGCTGTGGAGGTGGACCGACCTGCGCGTGCGCGGCATCCGCACCGGGGCGGAGGGCGAGCCGACCGTCTCCGAGGCGATTGACGCGGCGAACGTCCACGTCATCCGCGAAGGGCTGCCGGCCGCCGCCGGCGCGCTCGACCGGCTCAGGACGAAGTTGGGCGAGGAGATGGACGACATACTCCGTCCCGACACGGCGACGCCGAACGTCGCGCCGTTCCAATGGGACGTTGCCGACCCGCTCCCCGAAGAGACCGTTGACGAGACGAGGCGCAACTGGAGGACGTTCCTCGGCCACGTCTCGACCTACCCCGGGCCGTTCCCGCACGGCATCACCCTCACGGTCTTCTTCCGCATCCCGAACGCCGCGCTCAATGATTTCGACGAGGTCGTCGCCGCGCCCGTCTTCACCGCCGAGCCGTTCGCCGCCGCGCGCGGCCCCGTCGTGCCCGGGGCCGACGAGTTGGACGTGGACGACCCGGACAACCCGCTGCACCGCGTCCGGTGGGTCGAACCGCCCGCCGAGGGGCGCGCGCCCAACTTCTACGAGTGGAGGTATCAGGACGGCGCGGCGGGCGACATCCCGCTCGTCGCCGCCTACCAGAAGGAGTGTTTCAAGACGACTCCCGCCGCCGCCGAGGGCTCGCGGCTCGACCTCTCCACGCTCTGGCTCGCGCCGCCCGCGGGCGCGGACCCGGCCAGGCACGACTTCGACTGGACGCTGCAAATGGAGACGCGCATTGCCGACGCGTTCGATTTGCCGGCGCGGCTCCTCGACGCCGCGCGCGCCAACCTCGACGTGCTCCGACTTCAGCTCGACCCGTCGCGGCCGCGCACGCCCGAGCGGCCGCTCCGGCACATCGACCAGACGTTCGAGAACCTCTTCTACGCGAGCCTGCGCGACGCGGCCAACTACGGACTCGCCGCCCCGCCCGAGAGCGAGGGCCTGCGGCCGCTGCCGTGCGCCGAACGGCCGACGGCCATCCCGGAGAACACCTTCGCCGAACAGGTCCTGTTGCAGATGAACGTGAGCGAAACGCTCCGCTGCAAGCTGCTCCTCCGGCTCTCGCAGACCGAAGCGGAACTCGTCACGTTCATCCATTGGAAGAACGCCGTCAACAGGTTCATCGCCCGGCGCGAACGACTCGCGGCCGACGAAAACGTCTTGCCCGAGCTGCCGCTCGTGGTGGAACACCAGCCGGAGTTCGACGACGAAGAGCACCGCCGGCGGTTCCTTCAGGATGTTCTCACGCCGTATCAGGCCGCGCTTATCGAGTACGTGAACGGGCTCGAAAGAGTCTACGCGGCCTTCTCGGACGAGGCCGCGCTCGTCGAGCTGTTCATGGACGAGTGGGACGCCAACTTCAGGGCGCGCAACCCCGCGGCCGACGAAGAGGTGGCGGACTTCCTGAGCGGCGAGCGGCGCGAGCGTCTGCGCCGCGTCCTCTCCGGCTTTCAGGTGCGCAAGCGCCTGCTCGTCGGCAACATGGGCATAGCCTGGCGCACGCTCGCCGGCCGGCTCGACCAACCCGCCGCGCTCAGGGAGCAGGTCGCCGAGTCGCTCGCCGCCTACGCCACGGGGCGGGCCGGTGAAGACGTGCTCGCAAACCTTTACGCGAACTACCGCCCGCGCCTGCCCGCGCCCGTCGCCATCCCGCCCGCGCTTCTCAACTTCCTCAGAGACTTCGGGCGCGGGTTTGTTCAGGAACGCATCCTCCCGAAAGACGCGCCCAGGGAGAACGCCGACGGCACGGCCGAGGCCCTCGTCCTGCAACTCGACGCCGTGACGCGCAAAGACGCCGGGACGACGACCGCGGACGACCAGAACGACGAGTTCCGCCGGCTCGGAGGCTTCGGCGTCCTGCTCAGACGCCTCGACGGGCGGCGGCCGTGGTCGTGCCTGAACCTCGCTCAAGTTCTCGTGAAGGGCGAGGTGGACGACGCGGTGCGGGGCGCGATACCTGTGCCCGTCAGGCTGCAATACCGTAACGGCGTGCGGCAGGTGCTCGTCTCTTACCGCAACCACCCGCTCGTCGCCGAGAGCCCGGCCGCCGACTTCTCGCAGGCGCGGGAGATGCAACAACTGCCGCGCGAGGCGGCGGCGGACGGCGAGGAGTTGCCCGCCGACGCGAGTTGGCCGCTGCTCAGCTTCCGCAACCCTTACGGGGCGGGCGACGCCGCGCCCAAGCTCGAAGAGTTGCTCTACGGCAAGCGTTACGAGGCGGCCGTCTTCCTGCTCGGCACGGCCAGCAACCTCCCGAAAGAGTTGTGCGCCGTCGACGGCGGCAGGACGATTCCGTGGCGGTTCAACCTGCCGGACCCTTTCGACATTCCCGCCGGGGCGTATAGACAGAACTTCGACCATAGACGGCTGAACGAGATGGGCCCCGTCCGCCTCGAACCGCCGGCCGCCGCCGCGCGCCGCGCCGAGGCGCAGGACGAGACCGGGCGGCTCGACATTCCGGCCATCCCGCCCGAGGTGCGCCCGCTGGCGCGCAGCCTCGCGCCCGCCGACCGGACGCCTTTGATTCTTCTGGCACCGCCCGAGCCGCCGCCCCCGCCGCCGCCGGCCCTCGCCCCGCCGCCGCTCTGGGGAGAGGCCGCCCGCCGCGACTTCCAATTCGTGGCGCGCGTGCCCTGCGTCGACATCAGGATTTGGGAGGCGTGGGTCGGCGACGGCAGCAACCCGAGGTTCGACCTCGACGGCCGCGTCTACGTCTGGGGCAAGTTCCACGAGTTGAACGACGCCGCGCAGGGGGACGACAAGCGCCTCATGCCGGACGCGACCATCGACGACCCGGCCGTCGCCGGCCTCGACTTCAGGCTGACGCGCATCTACCCGAGCGCGCCGACGCCGCCGCAGACCGTGCATGTTCCGGTGACGCAGACGGCCGGCCCGAACGGCACCGACCTCAAGTTCGTGCAGGCCGACGGCGTCCCCGTCCGCGTCGAGTCTTTCCTGCCGACTGCGCCGGGCGAAGAGACGAAGCTGACCGTGCCGGACGGGGTGAGGCGCGTAGACGTCAGGGTCAAGGTCGGCGAAATCTGGCGACTCGAAATGACGCCGACGCTCTCGGCCGACGCGCGCGACAAGTTCCACCAGACGCTCCTCACCACGGCGGCCAAGCCCACCGTGCTCGACATCGAGGTGGCCGCCCCGTTCCCGACCGACGACGCCAGCCGCGCCCGACTGCACCGCGCCCTGCGCGCGTCCCACGTGCTCGCGCCCGGCCGCGACCTCGTTCGGGCGCACCTTGAGCCCGTCGAGTTCAAAGACCTGATACACCGCGTCGAGGTGCTCGTGCAGCGTTGGCGCTGGGACGGACGCCCCGTGCAACACTTCCTCGTCGACGAGAGGACGAAGAAGGTTGCGCTCGACCCGGTGACGAGAAAGCCGAAGCCGCCCGCCCCCGGCTTTCCGTTCCACGATGTCTTTCCCGACGGCGACTTGCCGGAGCACCACGACGGCGTGCTCTTCGGCTCGCGCGAGAGCAGCGACTACCTGCTGTCTGCGTCGCAGGTGGACTTCGCCGCGCCGCCCGCCACCACGCTGGCCCAACTCTACGAGAAGGAGCTGACCGGCAGCCCCGGCGCGCTCTACTACCGCTTCGGCGTGCGCGCCTTCAGCCGCTACGCCGGGCTGATGCGGCGCGACTCGTCTCTCGACTCGCGGCAGGTCCCGCGCGGGCAGGCCGAGCGCTGGAGGCGGCTCGTCGTCAAGTCGCGTTACGACCGCGACGTGCCGCGCCCGGTCGTCAAGCTCATCGTGCCGCTCACGCAGGCGGCGGGCGGCCGACTCACGCCGGGCCTGCTCGTCGTGCTCGACGAACAGTGGCATCTGGACTCTCTGGGCGGGCTGGCGGAGCGCTTCGAGGCCGAAGTGGTGAGCAGCGCGCGCCCCGACATCCCCGAAGAGTCGCGGCACGAAATCGGCCCCGACCCCATCCTCGACATGAGCGAAGACCCGCTCCTCGGGCTCGACGTCGAACTCCCGCCGCCCGTGGGTGCCATCGGCTACACGTTCGACACGGACACGCTGGCCCCCCTCTTTCACAAGGCGGCTTTCATTATCCCGCCTCCCGTCCTCACCGCGACGGAAGGCGGGGGCGAGGGCGGTGCTCAGGAGCGCGCCCTCGCCTATCACTTCCTCAAGCTGCGGTTCCGCCGCCGGCTCGACCCGCGGGGCATGGCTCGGCCCGAGGGCTTGCCGCAGCCCGTCGAGCGTCAGAGCCCCTGGACCGAGCCGGTCTGGGCGCAACTACTGCCCGCCGCCAACCGCTTCCGCGTCCGGCGCGGCGAGGCGGAGACGGTCGCCGACGTCGCGGCATTCAGATTCGACGCGGAGGCGGCCGGGTTCCTCGACGGCGAGGGCCGCAAGGTCGCCCCGCTGCCGGACGGGGGCAACGACCGGCTCAAACTCTACGTGCTGCTGACGCGGCCCGTCCCCGACGCCTTCGGGCGTGAGGGTCAGGAGTCCTACGTCGGGCTGGTCGAGATCGACAAGCTGCGCGAAGTCGAGGTCGAGAAAAGGCGGGGGGCGCTCGCCCGTCTGGTCGAGGTGCAGTACCGCGTCCCGCGGGGCAAGACGCTCGGCGAGTTGGGCGACATCTTCGAGCTACTGTTCCCCGGCCCGGAGAAGACCGCGCAGGGAACGCGGCCGCGCGACGCGCTCGCACGCATCACCCGAATCTCACCGCCCATCGGACAGTAGACGACGACGGGGGCGTGAACGAACTATCGCCGGACCGGCTCAATAAACTTCAGCGGGGGTTCTATCGTGGAAAAGACGAGTGCACACACACGTGCTAAGGTGACCTTCTTCGCGCTGGCGGCGATGCTCTTCTGCGTGGCCGCCTTCTTCGTCCGCGGCATTCCCGGCGGGACGGGCGCGGCGGCCGTCGGAGCGCCCGGCCGCCAACCCGCCGCGTCCCCCTCGCCCTTCGAGCTGGTCGCCTACCGCCACAGGCCGGGCGAGCCGCGCCCGCCCGAAGCAGACGCCAACTGCCTCCTGCTCAACCCGCGGTGGGGCTGGCAGGTGAACAACCCGCCGGCCGACCCCGCGAACCCCGAGCCGAACAACTTCCCCGACGGCATCTTCCAATGCCGCCCCGATTACAGCGATTGCAGCGGCAACAACGGGAGGCCCGAGACGGACTTCGTGCCGAAGGAGTGCGTGATGTGCCGGATGGGCAACAACCCCAAGAAGGACGCCGAGCGCGGCCACGTCAACTGGTTCCCGGCGACCTACACGGGCACCCTCTGTTTCCACAACTTCAGCTACCCGGACATGGACTACACCTTCAGCCTACAGCCCGACGGCGGCGGCGGGCTGACGCGCTGGAACCCGCCGGCCGAGCCCGACCTCGACAACCCCGGCCACGCGAAGAAGACGTGCAGGAGAGACGGCAAGGAGTTCGAGTGCCCGCCACAAGCTTTTCACGTCGAGTTCGATTCGCGCGAGACGGCCGAGAGGTTCCGTACGAAGACGTGGACCGACTTCAGGAAACTCGCCAGCCCGTGCAAGCTCTTCGAGTTCAGTTCGTGCAAACCGGCGGAGGCCAGAAAGATGATCGAGAGCAAGCGCGCGGTGGTGCTCGGCCTCGTCGGCCTCGACTCGGTGCACAACATCTACAGCGAGCTGCACCCGGTCTACGGCATCGCCATCGAGATGGAGGAGAAGGAGACGACGGAGAACGGCGTGCCCGTGGTGGACAGCAAGTGGATCGTCTTCGCGCGCGACGAGGGTAACGAGGGCGCGTGCAGCTTCAAACCCCACCCGCTCTACGGCCCCGGCCACAAGCCGCTCGAAACGCTGAAGCTCCTCATCCCGCCCCCGCCGGGGCTTGACGTGACGGGCGCGAGCTACCTCGAAGGCACCGGCTTCTACAGCAACAACGGCACCGAGCCCGACGCCGCCTACCACGACTCGCTCTTCGCGCCGGACGGCGGCGACCCCTACGCCCGGAACAACAAGGGCGTGCTGCTCACCTTCGACCTCAGGGGGTGCCGGGAGGGCGCGCCCTCCCCCTGCACCCCGCTCATCGAGGGCGAGATTAACCTCCGCTGGAGAGTCGCCCCCGCCCCCGGCGCGCAACGCTTCACGCGACTCTCAAGGTTCGACGCCTGCATCAAGCCCGAAGGGTATGAAGAGGAGGAGAAGCTCCAGCGCAAGCCCACGCCGCGGCAGGCCAGCCAGCTTTTCCAACTGCTCCTGAAGGCGCGCGCCGAGGGGCTCACGATGGGGCCGGCCAAGCGCGCCTACGAGGGGGCCATCCCGAACGCCCGGCCGCTCGGCGCCTGCGCGAGCGTGCTGACGACGGTGCGGCAACAGGGGCCGGAGAGGTTTTCGCGCTTCTCGTTCCCGGGCGGCCCTTTCGCGGACATCATCGACATTCTTGGTCGGCCCTGAAGGGGCGTGCCGCCGGCCGCGCGCAGACGCGCGGTAACCAATGGAGTCGGGCCGAACGGAAGGTGAATTATGAGCACTCAGCACAGGACGGCGAAGTCGGCTTTGGCGCTGCTGCTGTTGGCCTGCTGGAACGGGGCGGCGGGCGCGCAGGAGGCGGGCCGCCGGACGCTCTCGACGACGGTGGCCGCGCGCGAGTTGTCGGGCGCCGGCGAGGTCAGCATCGCCCTCGACGGCCGCTCGGTCTCTGACGCCGACCTCGACGGGGCGAGCGTGACAGTCGAATCGCTCCCGAGCGGACGCGCGCTCGGCGGCGCGGGCGCGACGCTCCGCCTCGTGGCCGCCGCCGGCGGAGACCGTCTGGTCGTGCGCCTCGGGTCGCGTCCCGCCCCCGAGTTGTTCGACGACCGGCTCCGCGTCTCCGTCCGTCTCGCGCCCGTCGCACAGGAGCAGGCGGCGCTGGCCGACGCGCGGCGCGACGCGGCCCGCCTGAAGGACGAGTTCATCGACTGGATTCAACACGAGGCGCGGACGCGCGTCGCCTACGCGAAGACCTCGCGCGAAAAGTACTTCTACTTCTCGGTCGGCACGGGGGGCGGCGAGTTGGCCGCGAACCCCGTCCTGTACGACGGCGGCAACGTCTGGAAACTGCGCAGCCTCGTCAGCCAGGTGGACCTGGGCTTTAACTTCGACCGGGGGACCAGCAGCACGTCCGACCCCGACTTCATGAACCTCGGCCTCAACGTCAGGAAGATATTTCCGCTGCGCCGACAGGGCATCAGGAGAGAGGTGAGGCGGCTGCTCGACGTGCTGCACAGGGCGGACGCCGCGCTGCGCCCCGGTAGCGCGGCGACGGCCGCGTCGCTCGCCGAGACGACCGACGAGATGCGCAGGTCGATGCAGGAGGCGAGCGCGGAGGCGGCGCGCAGAAAAGACCCCTTCTTCAAGGCGGTCGTCCTCACGCCGCTCGCGCCGCGCGTCGAGTGGAGCCTGAGCGGGCACGGGGTCGGCTTCCTCGCCAACTTCGTCAACAACACCGACGTGCAGGTGAGGACGGGCACCGTGCCCGTCTTCGGCAGCAGGAAGTGGACGTTCGACATGAAACTGATACCGCTCGCGTTCGAGTCGGGCGTGGTCCTCAACAACCCGGACGACCCGGGCCGCAGGGGCAGCCCGCTGATGCGGCTCAACACGGGCGCGGTCGGGAAACTGACCTTCAACTTCCCCTGCAACGTCGACCTCTTCGTCAACCGCATGGAGTTCGAGGCGAAGGCCGTCAACCGCCACCTCTTTAACGACGAGAGCGCGCTCGACACGGCGACGGAGAAGGCGAACCGGCTCGTGCGCGGGAACAAGTACACGGCGCAGGCCGACTTCAGGTTCGTCTTCGGCTTCGTCACGCCGTTGAAATTCTTCCGCCGCCGGCCGGCCATCACGGTCAGCTACAAGAACGGCTTCTTCCCGCCGCTCTACGCCTACACCAACGGCGTCTCGGTGCGCTTCTCCTTCGCGTCCGTCGACGACACCAACTTCGACGACATGTCTTTGAACATTAAAGAGGCGCGCGAGCTGCGCACGGATAAGGCCGCCGACAGGTAGGCGGCATCACTCGACATCAGGAGACAGTCAGACCATGACACGAGGGCGGCGACGATTCTTGCTCGAAATGACGACGGCCCTGGCGGGCGCCGCGGCGGCGCGTCCGTCGTGGCCGGCGCTGGCGGCGGGGACGCCCGGCCAATCGACGGCCGCGAGGCCGCCGTTCGAGATGCTCGTGCTCGGCGACTCCGTCGTGTGGGGGCAGGGGCTCCCCGAGGAGCAGAAATTCTATTCGGCCGTGAGGGGGGTGCTCGTCTCCGAAATCCTGCGCCGCAGCGACGTGCGGATGGTCGTGCGCGCGCACTCGGGCGCGACCATCATGCCGCGGGGCGAGTTCTCGCCGCGCAACTACGGCGAAGTCCCCGTCGGCGCGCCCACCCTCTACGCGCAGGCGAACATGGCGGCGGGGCTCTACGACTACCTCGGCGTCCCGCGCACCGGCGTCAGATTCGTGCTGCTCAACGGCGGCATCAACGACATCGGCTTCCCCACGCTCATCAACCCGTTCACGCGCGACGGGAAGCTGCGGGCCGCCATCGAACAATCCTGCCGCGTGGACATGCGCGACCTGCTCGCGTTCCTCGCGCGCATGTACCCGAACGCCCTCCTGCTCGTGACGGGTTACTTCTCCATCATCACGGAGCAGACGAAGGAGAGCACGCTGCGCGACTTAATCAGGGCCTTCCTCAACCGGCGGGACGTGGCCCGCGCCGACGAGGAAGGACTCAGGCAGGCCGCGCGACTCCGCGCGGGCCGTGGTTGGCTGTTCGAGCGGCTGGAAGCCATGTCGAAGACCTGGAAGGCCGAGTCGGACGCGGCGTTCACGGCCGCCGCCGCGGAGATTAACGGCGACCGGACGTTCGCATTGGCGGGGGGTTGCCCGCGCGTGCTGTTCGCGAAGGTCGATTTGAAAAGCGACGAAGGCTACAACGCCCCGAACTCCGCGCTGTGGCGCATCACCGAAGAGTTCAAGACCGAAGACCCGATGTACGAGCACCGGCGCGACCCAGGCAACGGCGTCTGCCACCCGCCGAAGAACAGGCTGAAGGGGTTGGAACAGCAGATTTGCGACTTGGCCGCGACCGGACACCCGAAACACAGGGGCGCGGAGATATACGTGAAGTCCATCGTCGAACAGCTTCGACAGTGCGGGGACTACCTCGCCGGTCAGAGTTGACGCACACGGAAGGGGACACACATGGATGACGCAGAGGGTAAGGCCGAAGCGCGCGACCAGCCGGACGACGACGACAACAACAAGGGACGCATGCCGCGCCGCGAGTTCCTGTCGGGAATCGTGGCGAGCGCGGCCGCGCCGCTGTTGCTGACGCCGAAGTCCTGCGACCAGCACAAGGACGACGACTGCCCGCCCGCGACGGGCGGCGCGCCCGCCCCGCCGGCCAAAGCCGCCGGCCCCACCCGCGACGTGATCGTCATCGGCTCCGGCTTCGGCGCGACCGTGGCCGTGACGCAACTCCTCTCGGCCGACCGCAACCGCGACGTGCTGATTCTCGAACGCGGCCTCTGGTGGCTCAGCCCCGACCGCCCGAAACCCGACTACCTCGCCCGCCCCGGCAGCAGGGAGAAGGTGCAGTACTTCACGCGCCCCGACCACAGCGAGGGCGTCAGGTATCTGCTCTCCATCCTGTCCGTGAACGGCAGGAAGCTCTCCTCGAAGGCGAGCCCGCTCTACAACCTGCACACGTTCGGCGACATGAACGTGCTGACCGCGAACGGCATCGGCGGCGGCTCGCTCATCTACCTCAACGTGACCATCCCGCCCGTCGAGTACGAAGAGGACAGGCCGAAGCCTTACGAGGAGAAGAAGGGCAGGAGCTACCCCATCTTCGAGCGCGACTGGCCGGTGAAGCTCACGCACGAAGACTACCGCGCGGCCGGGGACTGGATGGCGAGGTGGCGCGGCCGGCTCAACCACATCGTCACCGAGTTCCCTCTGCGCAAGGGGCTCGACCCGGCCGACCTCGGGCCGCTGGAGAACCTTTACCTGGGCAAGGCGCGCGCGCTCCGGCAGGCGGCCGACGTGAGCGGCAGCCACTGGAAGCGAATCTCGCCGTGGACGCCCGCGCCGCTCTCCATCGACGAGTACGACGAGCAGAACCCGGGGGTGACGGGCAAGCGCGAGCTGGAAGTCTGCACGCGGCTCGGGCGCTGCTTCCTCGGCTGCCCGCCGCGCGCCATCCAGACCCTCGACCGGACGCTGCTGAACAAGTTCCTCGACGACCCGCGCGCCTACCCCAACCTCAGGCTCGAAAGTCTCAAGGAGGTCAGCCACATCCAGCAGGCTTCCGACGGCACCTACAACGTCTACTTCCGCGAGGCCGGCGCGGGCGGCGAGGACAACCTCCGCGCGTACAACGCGCGGCGCGTCGTCGTCGCGGCCGGGACGCTCGGCACCAACCAGATTTTGCTGCGCTCGAAGGACTGCGGCGCGCTGCGTCTGAGCGACCGCCTCGGCCACAGGTTCTCGGGCAACGGCGACCTCGGCGGCTTCATCCTCGACGTGGGGCAGCACTACAAGCCCGCCGTCAGGGAAGAGGACCGGATTCGCTACAAGGTCTACCCGACGCGGGGGCCGCAAATCACCTCTTACGTCCAGTACGAGACGACGGGCGCGAACCCCGTCCACATGACCGTCGAGGACGGGGGCATCCCGCCCACCCTCGCCGCCTTCACGAGAGTCCTCCTGAACTTCGCGCGACAGCCCAAAGGACTGTCCGACGTGTTTAATAAACTGCGCGAGCTGGGCGACTCGGGCGTCTTCCCGAAGGCGGAGCCGATCCTGCGCGGCCGTCCTCGCCCCGACGACCCGAAGAGTTACCAGACCGAGCAGGCGATGTTGGAGAACGTCTTCTACTTCCAGTGCATGGGCAGGGACGAGCCCGACGGGCAGTTCTTCTTAAACGGGAAGGGGCGGCTCGACCTGACGTACAACGGCAAAGACCCGATGAAGAACGAGGTCTACGCGAGGCTGGAGGAGATCATGCGGGCGATGGCCGACCGGATGGGCGGGGAGTTCACGGCCTTCACCTCGCTGCTGCCGAACCCGCGCCTCTTCACGCTGCACCCGCTCGGCGGCTGTTCGATGGGCGAGGACGTGACGAGGGGCGTGGTGGACGAGCGGGGCCGCGTGTTCAGGAACGAGCCGGGCGCGGACCCGAGGAGCAAGGCCGTCTACGAAGGGCTGTACGTGATGGACGCCTCGGTCTTCCCCGGCCCGGTCGCCGTCAACCCGACGCTGACCATCGTCGCGCTCGCGCTGAAGATCGCGCGCGGCATCGCGGCCTGAGCGGCCGGCACCGCCGGAGCCTTACGGGCCGCGCCCTGCTCGGTGAGCCCGTCGCCGAGCAGTTCGATAGGAACCCACCCGCCTTGAGTCAATTTAAAAATTTCGCGCCGCGGTAATACGGCGGTAAGTTCGGCAACTTCTCCGTACGGCGATTAATTTTGCGGACCGTCGCCGTCATTGAATCCGTTGACACGGCGACGTCCGCCCCGGTTCAACGCAATAATCAATAGGAGAAGTGGAATGAGAGACCAGAGTGTGTTTGTGAGAAAGATGACGGCGCTGGCGGCGGCGCTCATGCTTCTGTTCGCCTCGAACGTCGCGCGCGTCGAGGCGGCCCCCGCCCCGACCCCCGAGCAGATGGAGGCGGTCATCGAGGACGTATTCGCCGGATTGGCCGCGTTCGACGTTCAGCGGGTCGTCAACCATTTCGCCCCGGACGCCGTGGTCGAAGACCCGGTCGGGACTCCGCCGATTCAGGGGACGCAAGCCATCGCCGCTTACCTTGAGACGTTCCCCACCCTCTTCAGCGAGATCAAGCTCTACTCGCTGGACATCAAGACGGGCGGCCAGGAGGTCGCCGTCAAATGGAGGCTGCGGTTCAGGACGAAGGCCGGGAATGTCTTCTTCCTCGACGGCATCGGCTTCTTCAAGTTCAACGAGGCGGGGAAGATTCAGACCGAGAAAGAGTTCTTTGACCTGGCGTACTTCCTGGCGCAGTTGCAGGACTGAACGTGCGGCAACCGTCGCCGTGAATCGGGGGCGGGCCGCGCGGGCCGCCCCCGATTCACGCGCGTCTCGTCCCACGCACGGCGCGGTTGGTCACAATCGGGTTCCGCGCGGGTCGCGTCGTGTGTATGATGCGTCGGCCGCACCACGGCCGCGCTCGTCCCGAACGCCACACCGCCACGGAGCCCCGTCTGATGAAGAAGAAGACGCTCGTACTCTTACTGCTGCTCGTATTACTCCACCCGGCCGGCACGGCGCGCGCGCAAGAGCCGTCGTCGCGCGTCACGGCCTTCGAGCACGTCAACGTCATCCCGATGGACCGCGAGCGCATGCTGCGCGACCAGACCGTCGTGGTGCGCGACGGGCTCATCACGGAGGTCGGCGACGCGCGCCGCGTGCGCGTGCCGAAGGGCGCGCGGCGCATCGACGGGCGCGGCAAGTACCTCCTGCCCGGCCTCGTGGACATGCACACGCACCTCTTCTCGGACGACGACT
>WUUC01146204.1_pt1 | contig 13167 bp, 12 predicted proteins | sample 6278441 | NCBI WGS metagenome assembly WUUC01 (sample SAMN13675441, study PRJNA597444) | soil metagenome | isolation source: soil | place: USA: Washington | collected 2017-10 | reverse complement strand
AATGGAAGGTGTCGAAGCTGAAGATATTATCAAAGAGATTGCCGAACGAATCGAAGTTCCCCGGTAGATGAATGTCTTAAGGAATCTATATCTCAATAACAGGTTCTACCTCGTCTTCGCAGTGCTAATCGGTGCGATGATGGTTTCTTATGCTGTTCCTTTCCTGATGCCGATCGTGCAAACGGTTATTGTGCTGCTTGCGTTGGCGGTGTGGGTCGATATACTGATGCTCTTCAACAAGCGGGTCGACGTCGACATCGAGCGCGAGACTCCTGGCGTCCTTTCACTGGGAGACGAGAATCCTATCAAGCTTACGATCCGGAACAAGGCACGGATCGCACTACATGTAGAGGTGATCGACGAGCTGCCGGAACAATTCCAGGAGCGAAAGTTTTCGTTGTCGCTGAGTATGGCCGCGGGGAAGACCCATACGCAAACCTACGAGCTTCGCCCCTTGTCGCGGGGTGAATATCATTTTGGGAAGATCAACCTGTATGTGTCGAGCGGGATGGGATTGGTACGCAGACGGTTACGCAAGCCGCTCGATACGACAGTATCGGTGTACCCGTCCATCATCCAGATGAAGAAATACGAGCTGAAGACGTTTGCGCGGACTGCCATCGAATACGGCGTGAAAAAAGTTCGCCGGATCGGGCACAGCTACGAGTTCGAGCACATCAAACAATACAACCGCGGCGATGACTACAGGAGTATTAACTGGAAGGCTACCGGCCGCAGAGCTCAGCTGATGGTGAACGTTTACGAAGATGAGAAGTCACAGGCAGTCTATACCATCATCGACAAAAGTCGCGTCATGCACATGCCGTTTCATGGACTCAGCCTGTTCGACTATGCCGTGAATGCGTCCCTGGTGATAGCGAACATCGTGCTGGGCAAACAAGATAAAGCCGGCTTGCTGACATTCGCCGAACAACCGAAGGCCCGGATCCGTGCCGATCGCGGCAAGCACCAGTTGAAGAAGATATTGGAAGCCTTGTACAATGAAAGTGAGGGATCGGTGGAAGCCAACTACGAGAGCATGTACATGTCGGTGCGCGACCTGGTCAACGGCAGGGCGCTGTTGTTCCTGTACACCAACTTCGAGAGCTCGTATGCGCTCCAACGTGCGCTGCCCCAGCTGCGTAAGCTGAACGATAAGCATTTGCTGGTGGTTGTGTTCTTCGAAAATACAGAAGTGTCGTCAAACACATCGGCGCGGGTAGACACCGTAGAAGATATTTACCGGCAGGTCACTGCAGAAACCTATTTGCTCACGAAGGTCCAGCTTGTACAGCAACTGAGGCAATTCGGGATCATGAGCATCCTTACGAAACCGGAGAATCTTACTGTCGCTTCGATCAACAAATACCTCGAACTGAAATCAAGAGGGATGATATAAAAAAGGGCCGCTTTCGCGACCCTTATATTTCTAGCCGTAGTAGACGACGGTACTGGCGAGTTTGTCATGTAGCGCTTGCTTGCGGGAGTCGAAGCCTGCCATAATGTACCCGATCATAAGAATGAGTGCCGAAAGTATTTTCGAGAACCATCTTCCGATGGCATTCCCCAGGGTTATCCTTTGTCCTATTTCGTCCCCCACTTTCACCCCTACAGCCATTTTTCCAAGAGTTGCCTGCCGTTCGGAGCTTTCCATTATGGCAAAATAAAGGCAACTGAGAGCGCCGGTGATGAGGTAATAGAATACAACGCCGGTACCCAGCGTGTCAGGATCGGCAAAGGAGAACGACGAGCCGATGAAGGCAAACGCCAATACCCAGTTAACGACGGAGAGCACGATTCCGTCAATGAACGCAGCCACAAATCGTATCCAGAAGCCTGCGTACTCGAGGCGTCGGTCCGTGGCTACTGGAGCGTCAAGAATTGGATTCATAGGGGTGTAATGTTTAAGGTTACTCCTAAGATATAAAAAATCTAGTCGCGGGTCAGCATGAACTGTTGGCGCTGGATGTCGTCGTAATCCTGCGGGAAAAGGAAGTATACTCCATCTACATTAACAAAAATACCTGTGATGTTTACCTTCCCGTCAGGCACGAGCTCATTGCGGAATGCGGCGAACGTGTTGGTGCGGACGATGATGGTCCTCACGCCGTCTGTTGCGACGCGGTCACCGAGCATCGGCAGCGAGCCGTTGGCTTCCGGAAATGTGACGTTTGTCACCTGTACTGTCTGCAATTCGAGGTTTCCGCCTCTTTCATACAGTGCCTGGAGGGTCATTTTATCCACCCGCCAATGTCCATCTCCGATCTTATCGAAGACCGACACCTGGCTGACTTCCAGTGTGCCCTGGTGCTCATGCAGCAGGCCGTAGTTAAGGTTCATGATCACGAGGTCTCCCCTGGTCAAAGTATGTGTTGTAATGATCTGTACTTGCAAGGCGCCTGAAGCGTCTTCAATTACCACACGGCCGGCGGATACGTTGTCGATCGAAGTGACGGTGCCTTCGATATAGGTATCGCCGTGAATGATTTCGTTTTCCCCTTCGTACATCGCGCGGATGGAAGAGATCATGGACAACTGGTAGCCATCGTCTTCGGTGATCGTACATGACAATGAACTCTTTTCACCAATGAGCAGACTGCCGGTAGCATCGATGATCTTGAAGCCGATATTGCGATCGGCCCGGAATGTGGCATCGTTTACCGGGAATACTTTGATCGCAGCAGTGATTGCACCCGCCGCTACGTGGAGAAATATCTTGTTACCAACCACAGCAGGCTCGGTGGTAAAATCAACGCCATACTTACTGGCTGACTGCACGCTGATGACGAGAACACCTTCGGCCGGCGCGGCGTGATCGAGTTGAATTGTGATGCGGGCAGCGGCGGGATCATTTTCACGAAGGAGCTGATCTTCCAGCTCAAATGAAGTTTCCACCGGTGCTTCGTCGTCGTTGACCGATACAACCATGTCGCGGAGTGAACCGGGCTGCATGCCCTGGGTTGTCGAAGCGATGGAGAACTTGACAACCTTGCATCCGTCCAGACTGGGATTGTCGGATGGTATCATCCTGAACTCAGCTTTCACCTGTCCCTTCGATACGGGCAAAACAAGCTGTCCCTGTTGCGCTGAGGGAACTGTCGAAAACGAATGTGGCGCTAGCGTATTTACTTTCAGAACAATCTGTCCGTCGCCGGATGCAGGCATATCAAAAGTAAGAGAGATCACCTGCTCCCCTTCGTTCTCGAGGAAAGCAAGCGTTGACTCAGCAAACTGCGCAGTAGTATTTACCGGTGTAGGTTCCTGGTCTTGTTTACAGCTGACGGTGACAACTAGAACTAGAAAGGATAGTAATACGGGGATGCGGCGAAAATGTTCCGCATAGATTAAAGATTTCATTTGGGGTGGTGGTGGCTTTCACATCCGGCTTATGCCTGATAGAGGTACCTGAACGAAAGCGGTCGTACAAGGTTACAGGCGGTAAAAAATATCCTGGGTTCAGGAATTATAGCCCCTTACCTGACAGTAAAAGCCACGACGTGAACCGGTTTATTTGGCAAAGCTGTGTTGCTACCGGTTACATCTGTCTCGAACAAACGATTGAAATTGTTTCCAGCAAGGTCTTCGAGCACTGACTCTACTTTCAAGGTATAATTTCCAGACGTCAGCGTTGTCTTTGGAGTGAAGATCACACGCCGGTCGCAGTCTTCGACAGCGAAAGTGCCGTTAATCTCCTCATCGTTTTTCCAAACTGCAATACTGTTGTTCAATAGCAGCCAGTCCAGGCTCTCTTTGGTATCGATCTCCAGGAGGTCAGCGACGTTTACATTCCAGCTTGTAATGTCGGGTTTTCCCGAGTCTCTTGGGCCGGTGACGAAATTTCGTTTGTAGCGCTCGCGGGTTGGTTGACCCGCCTTGCTTTTCCACCCTTCTGAAATCAGAAGCGTATACTGATGATCCATATCCAGGACGGCGCCGAGCTGCTTGTTGGGGATGAGATCCCGTTTGATCCGTCCGGGGTCGAGCCATAAGGTGAGAATAGTCTGGTCCTCATTCCATAGCTCGGGCTGGAGATCCAGGAATGCTCCGTGTACGGTGTCACCGGTAGTAGCGTCGAGCAGCAAAACAAACTGCTGTGATCTTCCTTCCATCATTGGCTGATCGAAAGCCAGGTAGATCTTCAGAAGGTTTTCCGGTACGGTATCGCATGACGGGTAGGACCCGACAATTTTTGGCGGAAGGGCGCTGCTATCGAAAGGAACGGTAAAAGCCCGGATCTGATCCTTGCCGTAGGAGACATTATAGGTTTGCCCCTGTTCGAACTGCACGGAAGGTGTAAAACGAATGACATCATGATCGACATCAACGGTACCGAGCACACTGTACTCCGAGCCTTGCACGGAGATGTTCAGATTTTGGGAAATACTGTCGGCATTCGCGGAAGGGAGCAACGACTGATCTATTGAAACCCCGACAGCTTTTTTGTTCTCCCATGTGATCGATACCGGCTCGCGCGATTCGTTACCGACTCCGCAACCGATAACAACAAGGGCGAACAACAACAAGCATACCGGTCGCATACTAGCCTCCGATCACATCCAGTACGATCTTCCAGTTCCCGTCTTCGTTTTTCCAGACACGCATGTAGCAGGCGGGTGTGACGATCTCTTTCCCGTCTTTTATCGAAGTGATCTTTACCAGGCCATACGTGAATGCCATGTCGTTGGACCTGGCTACCTCGCCACCGATATATTGAAAGTGATGCTTCCGGGGCTCGGTCAGCTTTTCGATCGACGCTTTTGATATCACCGGAGGAATGCCCCTACGATGTATCCTGCCTTCGGTTGAAAAAGAGGATGCCTCGAAGGAAGATTGCTTCTCGTTCAGTTTTCTTTCATACTCTTTTTCGAGATCGGCAACTGCAATTTCCCTGTTACCGGGTTTCTTCGAAGGCCTGGTGGTTGTGTTGAGCTTCACGAGATCCTCCGATGGATCATAGACCGCCGATCCCATGTCGGCGAGCACTTTCCATTGACCATCTGCATTCTTCTTCCAGACGGAAGCATAATAAATTCCACCTTTTGCTTCTTTGGTCGACTTATCCGGACCAAAGACAGCGGGTCCTGTGGTGTAACCGAAATCACCGGAGGCAGCGATGTCGGCATAGACCGGCCACCAGAACAGGTAATTGGTATTGGCTTCACGCTTCTCCCAATCGGCCCGGCCATAATTGGGCTGACCGTTACCGAATGCCAGCGTGCTGTCGTTAAAGAATTCCAGGAAAGCGGCGCGGGTGTTCTTGTCAACCGACGTTTGCGCGAATGCTTTCTCTGCATTCACCAGGCTTTCCAGAGCCTGTGCATGCGATGCGAAAGATGGAATGACCACCAAAAGAAGAAAGACACTCCACCGGGTGCCTTTCCATACGTCTTTCGACGTGTTAAAGATATCTTTCACCGCCTGTCCAAAGATCGAGGTCACCGTTTGCCCTGCGCTGAAGGATGACGAACTGAGTGTCGTCGAGCTTATCGAGCTGAAGGACGTTCGTAACAGGTAACGATATAAAGTCGATACCGGCTGTCGCATAGTTTTCTTCAACGGGTGTGGTGATGGAGCCCTGGAATGCTTCGATGGTCTTGAATTTTACTTTGAATATGGGGCGGCTCGAGTTCGACATGAAGAGGAAGCTCTCGCCATTCTTGTTTGTCATCGTGATCATATCGATCGGTGCGTTACCGCTTCCCATCTCGGCAACCGTGCGGCCTTTTACGTGAACTCCGGGCTTGAGGTCTTCAAGAGGAAAGAGAACCAGCGGAGTACAAGTATAGCTGGCAACGAGGTATTTCTTGCCTGCAATGGTTGCAGTGGTGAATGTACGTATGGGTGCGAATGTTTCGTATTGCTGATGTGCGGCATGATAGATCTCGAGTGATGATTGATCCTGTTGCTTGGTGAAAGGGAACGGTATGCTGCGGAAGGTGGAGCTGAATTCCTGGTTCGACAAACCTGTAACCATCAGCTTGCCATCGGCAAAGGCTACATCGGAGATCGCTGCTACCCGAAGCGGACGCCCACGCTGATCTTTTGCATCTTCGGCCGGTGCATTGTTGATCGCGACCACCGAATAGCTCACGTCTTTCAACGGAACGGTAGTGATCTTTTCACCGGCAACTTTTAAAAGCACGGGCGTACCGTCGGCAAGCTGAACGCCGCAGTAGATCGTCTTCGAAACAGGGTTCACGACAAGATCCTGGATGGTGATATTGTCGACCGTAGTTCCGAGGGCACCTGCGATCTTCTGATCGAATTTCTTCAGATCGACAGCTGTTGCTTTGTCTACCTTCTGGTTGTCTTTGGTGTCGAGGGCGAAAACGGAAGCGCTCTTAGAATCACCGATGAACAGTACTCCGTCCGGGCCGAAGGCCAGGGCGCTGATGGATCTCACGTCGGCAGTGCCGTTAACAAATCCTTCACGAAGGGCATCGTGGCGATTGGTTCCGGCGATCATCGCTACAACTGCAGCGAATATTGCAAGGGCATAGTATAGCTTTTTCATAATTAGAAATTTATGGATTCGAGACGATACGTCAAACAAACTTTCTATGAACTAAGCGGTCGCTTTAGTCACCCATTCTGCGACAGCTGCCGCAAGATCGGGGAGCAGATTCGTCTTACCGGCTTTGAAACTGTGGTCGGCGCCTTCAAATTTAACAAGTGTCGCCAGTGGCAGCTTCGCGGTAACTGACGAGATCAGGTCCCATTGGGCCAGCGAATCCCGCGTACCCTGGAGGAATAAAAGAGGGACTTTGATGTCTTTCAGGTGGTCGGCCCGGTCGACTGACGGCTGCCCAGGTGCGTGCAGCGGAAATCCGAAGAAGGCCAGTCCTTTAACATAACCGGGTGCGCTTTTGGACATGAACTGCGACGACATTCGCCCGCCGAACGACTTCCCCGAAAGGAAAATGGGCGTCTTTGGAAACTCTTTATATAAGTGATTGGCGGCAGCCTCGATCGCGGCGTGGGCAACGGCCGGTACGTCGGGGCGGCCTTTCTTCGCTTCCATGTACGGAAAGTTGAATCGCAGCGTCCCGATCCCGAGCTGTTCCAGCTCCTTCGACATGGTCCTCATGAACGGGTGGTTCATCGGCGCCCCTGCCCCATGGGCAAACGCGAAGACTGCCTTCATTTTCTTTGGCTCCGTCAGCTCTGCCGAAACCGAGCCGACCTTTTCAGATATGTTGATCTTCATAGGACTATTAATTACTCTTATTTCGAAACCAGTTTTTTGATCATGGTCGAAAAGTATTCGCCGTAATAAGGGCCGACCCAATTCAACGCGTTGATCTCTTCCTTAGTGCTCTTCTCGTAATGCCCGTCGTAGGTGATGTACCCGTCGTAATCACCGTTGAAGCTGGTGATGATCAAATGCTTTCCACGTTGTGCTGCAAAGCTTTCCAGCGAATCGATCGCATAGATCTCACCGGAAAAGTCGCACGGCGTTCCGATAAATACAATGTCACCGAGCTCAAGATACGTCAACTCGCCTTTAAGTTTGCGGAACAGGAATCTGAAAGCCCAGTTGTTGACCTTCCAGTTCCTGTCTATCCGGAGCTGGGCTGGGCCAAACTCGATGGGCACATGCGCGCTTCGGATTGGCGGGGCGGTCATCTTCGGATCGTACTTGCCGGTATCGATACGGGCTGCCACCACCGGTGCGATGTTGCCGATAAACTCGTAGCTGTTCTCGGGTGTGTATTTGAAGCGATGGCTTCCGACCATGCCGGACATGAACATGGCGAAGTCGTTTTTCTTTTCGATCTCCTTGATCGTGCTGCCGGGGTAATCGGCCGACAGCTCCATGACGTTTTTCTGGATAGATGTTGCGTGAGCGCTGAATGTGAACAGGATGGCACGTGAGCTGTCGGAACGAACGACCCTGATGCCTCTGATCTTTCCGTCGACCTTTCCCGAATCCACATTGACGCGATTCTCGACCAGGTCGGTAGCCTCTGCTTCCCAGTATTGAATGGATGCTTCCTTAACCGCAACGTTCTCCAGTGCTGCGTCGATCTTCGCGGATACATCGGTTACCCACTCTTCCGAAAAACTGCCGGTGATCAGTCGCCCTCCCAATGACGAGTCCCACCCTCCTACGCCGTTGTGTGTGTGCGAAGCCGAGAGGTAAAGAAATGTGTTGTTATCGTTAAGCTCTTTGATCTTTTCACTTAACATCGGCGGAAAGATCAGCAGGTCGACGCTGACCATCGCGCAGCGGAACGATCCGTTGTCGACAACGAGGATCCTGGCGTACAGCGAATCGTGTACAGACTCGAAATGATCGCGGGGAAGATACCCGGCCATGGGCATGTTCGTGGCGGGTGTGATATTGACCTTCGCCCAACCCGCCTTCAACGGTCCGTTGCCTTGCCCGATCACTTTCGTCGTATCGAGGCGTGCCATCATGGTGTTGTAAAAGTCCTGTTCCTGCAGCGGAGTGCGATCGATAGCCCCGATCATGGACGCGGCCAGCACGACGATCGCCGCGATGAATACCAGGAACCAGCGAAGGATCTTTTTAAACAACAGGTGCGAATTAACTATTCACAATTTCGTCAAGCTCCATCCAGCGGTTCGTCTTCCCGTCGAGCTCCCGGGAGATCTCTTCGATACGGCGGCCGAGGTCGGTCAGCTGCTGGTGACTTAACGTTGAATCATTGAGCTTTTCAGTTACCGTTCTCTTTTCGGATTCCAGGCGTTCAATGTCTTTCTGCAGGTCTTCGTATTCTTTCTTCTCTTTGAAAGAGGGCTTCCTGGCAGAACCATTCTCTTTTTGAACCGGAGCGACTGGTTTTTCCTGCACTACTTCTTCAGTCTCAAGGTCGTCACGCTCATCGAGCCAGGTACGATAGTCGGAGTAATTGCCGTTGAAGACACGAACCTTTCCATCGCCTTCGAAGACAAACAGTTGCTCCACCAGGTGATCCATGAAATAACGATCGTGCGATACCAATACCAGGCAGCCGCCGAATTTCTCCAGGAACTCTTCGAGCACGTTCAGGGTATCGATATCGAAGTCATTCGTGGGCTCATCGAGGATCATGAAGTTGGGATTGGTGATGAGCACCTTCAGCAACTGGAGCCTCTTCCGCTCGCCGCCACTCAGCTTGTCGATAAACGTATATTGTTTCTCCGGGGGAAACAGGAATATGTCCAGGAATTTCGAAGCCGACACCGTCGATCCGTCAGCGAGCGAAATGAATTCGGCGATCTCCTTTACTTCCTCGATCACGCGGTGTGAGGGATTGAGATCTTCGGACTCCTGCGTAAAGTAGCCCATCTTAGTGGTCACGCCGGGAATGAGCTCGCCCTTATCGGGTTTGATCTTGCCGGTAATGAGATTCAGGAACGTACTCTTTCCAACGCCGTTCTTTCCCACCACGCCTATGCGGTCCTTCTTTTTGAAAACATAAGAGAAATTATCGACCATCGGCACGCCGTTGTATGACTTGGAGACGCCGTGAAGCTCGAGCACCTTGGTGCCCTGCCTGGTCTCCTGTATGTCGAGCTCGAGTCTGTCTTTCTTCAGGTTCTGACTGGCTACTTCCTTGAGGTCATAATAGGCGTCGATCCGGTACTTGGCCTTTGTACCGCGGGCTCTGGGCTGCTTGCGCATCCACTCGAGCTCTTTGCGCAGAAGGTTTTTGGCTTTGTCCACTTCGACGCGCAGCATGGCTTCGCGTTCCGATTTCTTTTCAAGAAAATAGGCATAGTTGCCACGGTAGGTGAACAACTTGCCGCGATCGATCTCGAATATCTCGTTGGCCACCGCGTCGAGGAAGTAACGGTCGTGGGTAACCATGATCAGCGTGACATTGACGGCGGAGAGATAGTTCTCCAGCCATTCGATGGCTTCCAGGTCGAGGTGGTTGGTAGGCTCATCAAGGACGATCAGGTCGGGTTCAGCGAGAAGAAGCTGGGCGAGGAAGATCCGCTTTCTCTGACCGCCCGACAGTTCTCCGAACGTCATGTCGAGCGAAGGAACGCCGAGCTTCGTGGTGATCTCCTGGACCTTGGCATCGTAATCCCATGCTTTCATGTCCTCCATCTGCTCGAGGATGGTCTGCATCCGCTCGGGGGAAGTGTCGGGATTGTGAACGGCTTCCTCGTATTGCTTGACGACCATCGCCACCTTGTTGTTCTTGTCGAACAAAAGGCTCTTCACCGGCGTTTCGGCCGGGACGTTGGGCTGCTGGGAAAGGTAGCCGGCGCGAATGCCATCGCGAAGGACAACCTTACCGGAGTCGGACTTGAGCTGGCCGGTGAGTATTTTTAAAAGGGTAGACTTACCGACTCCGTTCGCTCCTACCAGGGCGATCTTGTCGCCACGGGAAACACCCAGGGTAATGTCTTTGAACAGCCAGTGTTCATGGAAAGATTTCGATAACGACTCTGCAGAAAGGTAATTCACGCCGCAAATTAAACACAATAACCGCAGAGACCACAGTGGATTCACGCAGACACAGAGAAATACAACTCCGTGCACGCTGTGCCGGATTCATTTCGTGTCCGATGTGTAAATGGATCTTTTATAGCTGGAATTTTGCTACTCGCAGGTCTTCACGAACGGCCTTCATACTTTGCTTCTGAAAGCAATAAATTGTGAGCCCGATTTGAAGAGAAAGGATAGCAATGACGGCAAAAAATATGGTCATATAGCACGCATCATTAGTTAAATGTAAAGTTAATGTACCAAGGTTAAATATCCTATTGTTCAGATAGTTATGGATTTGTTCCTAAAGTTAAATGCCTGATTATGAATTTAGTAGACGAGCTACGAAAGAGGCATTCAAAAACAATAAAGGACCGCATCGTCCGCTATATCGGCAGCGATGCGAAACGGTTTAACGAGCTGGTGAAGATCTTCGTGGGCAATGATGACCTGCTGACAAGATGGGCCGGCTGGCCGTTGAGTGACGTCGTGAGAAAGCACCCGGCGATGATCGCACCCCACCTGAAGCAGGTGCTCAAGTTAGTAGACCGGCCGAAGGCGCACGAAGCGGTGAAGAGAGACGTCATGAGATTACTGCAGTTTATAGACATACCCGGCAAGCTGGCGGGCCTTGCCTTCGATAAGGCATTCACCCTGTTCTCAGACTCCGGCGAGGCGATCGCCGTCAGGGTGTTCGCCATGCAGGTGATGGCCGACGTGGCTATGAAGGAACCGGGCTTGAAGAACGAGGTGATCCTGGCGATCGAGGCAGACCTGCCCTACGGATCACCCGCATACCGCAGCCGTGCACGACGGTTGCTTAAAACATTGAAGAGCTGATGGCCGGCGACAGCGTTCATACCTGCAAGAGCTGCAATCATCAGTTCACCGGCAACTACTGCAACAACTGTGGTGAAAAGATAAGGGTGGCGGCCGACCGAACGTTTAGGTCGTTCCTCAACGACCTTGTACAGGCAGTGACGCTTGCCGACAACAAGTTCGCCAGGACGCTGTGGCTGATCCTTTCGAAGCCGGGGTTTGTATCGCGCGAGGTGGCAGACGGCCGTACGGTCCGGTACCTCGGGCTGGTGCAGGTGTTCTTCGTGCTTAACCTGGTCTATTTTCTCTTTCCGATCGTGCAGCTCTTCAGCGCGACCCTTACGACACAGATGCTGGCGCCGCTGGGCTTCCTGCTCAAGCAGCCGATCGCCCGGAAGATGGCTTCGATGCACCTGAACCTGGAGTCGTTCGCGCTGGTATATAATTTCAAGTCGGTGACGTTGGCCAAGCTGCTGGTGATGGTATTCGTGGTGTTTGCGTCGATACCGTTGAATTTCCTCTATCGTAAGCGCAACAGGTTCTTCACGGATCACTTCGGGTATGCGGTAGAGCTGGCGTGCTTCAACCTGTTCGTGAATGCGATAGCGGTGGATGTGATCACCTCGGTGATACCGATCGGGCATTACATCGGCGAGGGTGTGGTGACGGGTTTGTTCATTGCGACCAACCTGTATTTCCTGCTGCGGTCATCCAGTATTTTTTACAATGAACGCGGTTGGAGGCTGGCGGTGAAGCCGGCGCTGATGATATTGTTTTTAAAGGTGGCGCTGGAGATGTATAGAATGGTGTTGTTTTTTGTGACGTTGTGGAGTTTGTAAGAATGCAATTTCTCACGGAAAGCACGGAAAACACGGAAGAATGCAGACGCATTCAAGGTGACTCATAGCTATTTGAAAGCTATTCCGTGTTTCTCGGTGCTTTCCTCGTAGCTATTAAAGCCATTCCGTGTTTTCCGTGCTTTCCGTGAGAGATTTCTTTCTTAATGCATCGTCCTGGTCAGCATCTTCACAAGATCCTCTGCCTGTTTCCGTTCATCTGGCTCCGCGATGTTCCGATAGGTCAAGAGCGCCTGAATGGCTTCGTCGATCTCCCGGTTCATGGCCAGGGTAAGTCCGAGGTTGAAGTAGCTGTTGGGAAACTCCGGGGCGATCTCGATAGAAAGCTGGTAGTGGACTTTGGCCAGGGCCAGGTTGCCGACTTCGGCGTACTGGTTGGCGAGGTTGTAATGTGCTTCGAAGTGGCGTGGATCCTCTTTCAGACATAATGTAAAGCAGTCGATGGCCTTGCTGAAATGCCGGGCTTCGGATTCGATGATACCCAGGTTGCAATAGGCGTCGGCGATGGAATCTTTCACGCTGATTGCTTTCAGATAAAACTCGCGGGCTTTTTCGGAATCGCCCGTGTCGTCGAGAAGCAGGGCTTCTTCGAACGGTGTGAGCTGGTTGAGCTTTACCACTTTACCACCCACAAACAGGTTAAGCTGTCCCTTCTTATCGGGAACGTCTGTCTTCTTCTTCCGGACCGGCTTGAAGCCGAACTTTTCCGGAGAGGAAATCGGAAATTGAACCACTTTTCCCATCCTGCAAAGTTAAGAAATCAACTCGCTTTACGCTTGAGCGTTTTGCTTTCCTTGGTGACCTTCTTCGTTTCCTTTTCGGTGCCGCCTTTCGCTTTCACCATGGGCTTCTTCTTGGCCTGGTCGATACTGGCTTTGAGGGCGGTCATGATATCGACAACCTTGGGTTCTTCTTCCTGGATGGTGACGATCTCCTTGCCTGCGATCTTTGCGTCGATGATCTCTTTCAGGGCTTCGTAGTAATGGTCTTCCATCTCGATCTGCGAGAACTTCTTTGACATGGAGTCCACCAGTGTTTTGGCCA
>WUUC01046001.1_pt1 | contig 13167 bp, 8 predicted proteins | sample 6278441 | NCBI WGS metagenome assembly WUUC01 (sample SAMN13675441, study PRJNA597444) | soil metagenome | isolation source: soil | place: USA: Washington | collected 2017-10 | reverse complement strand
TTCAGGTCGGCAAGAATCGCGGGAGCAAAGCGCCGCCGCTCTTCATCTTCGAGGTCACGGCGGGCGACCCTGAGCGGACGGGCAAGCCGGTCGTCGTCTGGTGGTTCGTCTCTGGCAGGCAGGCGCAGCGCATCGTCGCCTATCACCGCCAGAAGTTCGCACGCGGCGCGCGCTTCGTCGCCTTCGGCAGGTGGGAGTGGGACGCGCGGCGCAACACCTTCTCGCTGCGTCTGGCGAAGCCCGACGAATTGGAGATGCTGCCCGGCACTTTCGCGCCGCCCGAGAACGCGCTCATACGCATCGCCGAGCAGGGCGAGGCGCTGGCCATAGCCGACGTAGAATCGAAGAGCGGCAGCCCGCAAGCGTCGGAGGCTTCCGACTCCGACGAAGTCGAAGAAGCCGAAGAGGACGCGGTTGACGAAGAGGCTCTTGAAGAAGCCGCCGACCCCGCGCTCGCGGCGATTCACGTCGGGCGGCGCGTGCCCGTCTACCGCAAGCTCGGGGAGTTCCGCACCAAGCGCTTGCGCGAGATAACGCACGCCGTCCTGTCGCAGCTCGACGACGCTGCGTTCGACGAGACGCTGCCCGCCGAACTCATCTCGAAACGCAAACTCGCGAGCCGCGCCGACGCCATCCGCCGCATCCATTTTCCCACGGACGACGTGCCGCTCGCCGAATACGAGCGCGCGCGCAGCCCCGCTCACCTGCGTCTCATCTTCGAGGAGTTCTTCTGGGTCGCGCTCGCGCTCGCCATCCGCCGCGGCGAGCGCGTCAAAGAGGCGAAGGGAGCCGTCATCGAAATCGACGAGCGCATCCGAGAGCGAATGCTCTCCGTGCTTCCCTTCACACTGACGGGCGCGCAGGAGCGTGCGGTCACGCGCATCCTAGACGACATGCAATCGGACGCGCCTATGAATCGCCTGCTGCAAGGCGACGTGGGCAGCGGCAAGACCGCCGTCGCGCTGCTCTCGATGCTCGCGGCGATGGAGAACGGCTACCAGTCCGCGCTGATGGTTCCCACGGAAATTCTCGCGGAGCAGCACGCGCGCAACCTCAAAAGACTGCTGGCCGTCACGCCCTATCGCGTCGAGCTGCTCACGGGCTCGCTGCGCGCTACCGAGAAGAGACGGCTGCACGCGGCCCTCGCGGCGGGCGAGATTCACGCCGCCGTAGGCACGCACGCGCTCATACAGGAGTCCGTCTCCTTCTCCAAACTCGGCCTCGTCGTGATAGACGAGCAGCACCGCTTCGGCGTCCTCCAACGCGCCGCTTTGCGCGAGCGCGGCTACAACCCCGACGTGCTCGTGATGACGGCGACGCCCATCCCCCGCTCGCTCGCGATGACCGTCTACGGCGACTTGGACGTGTCGGTCATAGACGAGCTGCCGCCCGGCAGGACGCCCATCAAGACGGTCGTCGTCGGCGAAGACAAGCGCGCGGGAGTCTACAAAGGCGTCGAGCGCGAGGTGCGCGCGGGCCGTCAGGCTTACATCGTCTATCCGCTCGTTGAAGAGTCGGAGAAGATGGACTTGAAGGACGCGACGCGAATGTTCGAGCACCTGCGCGACCGGGTCTTCCCGCATTTTTCGGTCGGGCTGATGCACGGCAAGATGAAGACCGCCGAGAAGGAAGAGGTGATGCGCCGCTTCGTCGCGGGCGAGGTCAACGTCCTCGTCGCGACCACCGTGGTCGAGGTCGGCGTTGACGTGCCGAACGCCTCCGTGATGGTCATCGAGCACGCCGAGCGCTTCGGCCTCTCGCAGCTTCACCAGTTGCGAGGGCGCGTCGGTCGCGGGACAGACGCTTCGGCCTGCGTGCTGATGGCCTCGGACAAGCAGACGAGCGTGGCGCGCGAGCGGCTCGGCATCATGGAAGAGACGAACGACGGCTTCCGCATCGCCGAGAAAGACCTCGAAATTCGCGGCCCCGGCGAAGTGATGGGCACGCGGCAATCCGGCGTCCCGACCTTCCGCGTAGGCAACCTCGTCCGCGACTTGGAGATTCTAGAAGAGGCTCGCCGCGAGGCCGAGCACTACCTCACGCACCGCCGCCACACGCGCGAAACCTCGCAGCTCATAGAGCGCGTCCGCGCCGACGCGCGCTTCGGCCTCGCAGCCATCGGCTGAAGCTTCCCCCGCGCGTGGAACAAAAGCGCGCCTACCCGCCTCTAAACCGTTCAAGAATTACGTCGAGCCCACGTTCTAATAAGCTCGAACCATACTTTCCGTCCGGCAGGAGAAAAACATGAAAAGCAAAAAGTATCTCAATCCCCTCCTTCTATCCGTCTTGCTCGTCGTCTGTGCGAGCGCTTGCGCGAAGAAGGAGCCGCGACTGACGACGCGCGTGATGGTGACGGGAGAGTCGGACTTGAAGGAGCCGCCCGACACGGCTGTCATCGTCCTCTCGGTCGTCACGCAAAACAAGGCCGCGCTTCAGGCGCAGCAGCAGAACGCGCAAAAGAGCAACGCCGTCATGCAGGCCGTCAAAGAGTCGGCGGGCGCGAACCCGGAAGTCGAGACGAGCGGCTACAGCCTTCAGCCGCAGCGCGATTGGTACGGGAGCGTGCCACGCATCGTCGGCTACGAGGCGCGCAACAGCGTGACGGTCAGGACGGGCACGCTCGACAACGTCGGTGCTGTCATCGACGCCGCGACGCAGGCGGGCGCGAACAGCGTCGAGAGCGTCAACTTCATCCTCCGCGAGAGCAGTCCCGCTCGCGGACGGACGCTCGCCGAGGCGACAAGGCAGGCGATGGCGAAGGCGCAGTCGATGGCCGAGGCGCTCGGCGGGAGAGTCGTCCGCGTCGTCGAAGAGCAGGAGGGCGGCTTCGTCAATCGCCCGACGACGGCGAGCGAGTTGGAAGAGCGCATGGCGGCTTACGCCAACACCAACATGGGCAACCTTATGGACGCCGCCTCCAAGCAATCGCCACGCACGCCCGTCGAGGCCGGGCCGCTCAACGTCAGGTCGCATGTGCAATTGGTCGTAGAGATAGACGCACAGCCATGAAAGCCGAGAGGCGGAGAGGGTAAAAGTTTGGAGGTTTATCTTTCGCCTCGGCCCTCGTTTCCCTCGACTTGTCTTTATGTCGTTTGAGAGTCGCGCGATGTGCTAAATTTGATGTTGCCATGCGCGTCATCGCCGGACAGTACCGAGGGCGGACTTTGAAGAGTCCGCCGGGGATGCAGATTCGCCCGACCTCCGACCGCCTGCGCGAGACGCTCTTCAACGTCCTCGCGCCCCGGCTCGACGGCGCGCACTTCCTAGACCTCTGCGCCGGTTCCGGTGCTATCGGCATCGAAGCGCTCTCGCGAGGCGCGGCGTTCGTCACCTTCGTTGACCGCGTGCACAAGATGTGCGGCCTCGTCGAAGCTAACCTCGACCTCTGCGGCGTCCCCGAAGAGATGACCGAAGTCATCAAGAGCGACGCCGCCGAATTTCTCCGCCGCACGGCCAAGGGCGACGGCGAGGACTGGCGCGGCGGCAAAGCCCCTTGGGACATAGTCTTCTTCGACCCGCCCTACGCGCTCGACTACTCGCCCGTGCTCGACGCCTTCGGCGAACACACCCCGTCGCTTCTCCGCGAAGGCGGCGTGCTCGTCGTCGAGCATCACCACAAGAACGCGCTCCGCGACTCGCTCGGCGGCATCCGCCGCTGGCGCGTGCTCAAGCAGGGAGACTCCGCGCTCAGTTTTTACGAGACAGTGTAAGGAAACTTCGTCAGCCCTCGAACCCGACCCAGATGGAACCCACAGGAAGAGACCGCCGCCTCAAACCCAGATTCAGCGCCGCGCTGCGCTGCACGCTCTCGCTGCCCCCCGAAGACCGCGACATCCTCTTCCCCAACGTCCAACTCCAATGCCGCACGCGCGACCTCAGCGAATCCGGCATCGGCCTCCTCGCCCCCTCCATCTACCTCGGCTACACCTGCATCGTAGACGAAGGCCGCCCCCTCCTCCTCGCCCTCGAACTCCCCACAGGAGTCGCCCTCACCCTCCGAGTCGCCTCCGCCCACTACGTCCGCCTCGACACCTCCGCCGCAGAGTCCAGCTACCTCATCGGCCTCCGCCTACTCGAATCCGCCACCGAAGACCTCAAACGCTTTACCGCTTATCTGTCCGCCCTCGAAAACTCCGAGCAGGGCAGCAACGGCTGACAGGCTTTGTCTAAAAATTGAATTATTGGGCAGGATTAGGAATTGTTGGGCAGATGTAGGTAGGTCGCCCGACAAAAGGAGAGGCCGCGCACGCCCGCAAGCGAACGCCCCGCCCTTAACCGGGCGGGGCGTTCTTCAGCTTGTTTTCGGGGTGGAGGCAACTTGAAAGTTACGCCTCCGGCTTTACAGCCTTTTACCTGCCTCTCGCGCTTTTATTTGCGAGTCTCAGGATTCCTGCCCGCCTGAGAGATTGTCGCTGGTGCTGATTCAGCGACAGGGGCGTTAAATGCCCCAGCCAAATGGTTGTGCGTCGGGCATGAACAAAAGTTTGGTCATAGTTAAAGTGCTCCTTTCGTTCGGTCACATATTATGCCTAATTTTTAGGCAAGATCAATAATTATTGGGCAAGAATGAATGATTAGGCAAAGCTATTTACCGGCACGAAAATACAGGGCGCGAATGGCATAGAGAGAGTCGAACTCTCTGTGCCATTCGTGTCTGCGAGCGTGTGTTCGTGAGCAAAGTTTTTCGTTCGATGTATTTTCCGCGCGCCCGGCAACTCTGTGTCAACGTGCCCCGGCCTCATCGGTACAATTTCTAGATAGCTAATAACAATTGACAGCGGAGTGCCTGAAGTCGGCTAAGGGACTCGGGATAAGGTTCCGCAAGCTTCCGCAGTCCTCGCTGTATTCGATAGGAGCAAAGTATGAGACGCATCCCCTTGAAGTTTATCGCCTCCGCCACGGCGCTGGCATTGTGGCTCGCCCCCTTTTGGAGTGTCGCCTCGGCGCAAGTGACGCCGCCCGCGCAACCCGGCCAGCGTTACGTCTTGATTGATTTAACTCCGGCTGGCTCTATCACTTCGACTGCCGCCGGAGCGTCCGGCGCGCAGCAGGTCGGGAGCGCGGGATTCGAGCCCGCCTCCGCAGGTCAGCCGCCGGTAAATCATGCGATGCTCTGGAACGGCTCGGCGTCCGGCGCGATTGACCTCGGCCCCGGAACGGCGAACGCCGCCGACGGCGGTCAGCAGGTCGGGAGCGCGAACAACCACGCGGCTTTGTGGCTCGGCTCGGCGGGAAGCCGTGTTGATTTGAATCCTTCGCAGTGGACGCAGTCGGTCGCCGTCGGCGTGGGAGGCGGGCGGCAGGTAGGCTCGGCGACGCGGAGCGTACCGTGCACCGTGAGAAAGGGCAAATGCAACGGGGGCGATAAGACCGAGACGCATCCCTTCATGTGGTCTGGGACTGCGGCGAGCGCCGTCGATTTGACGCCGTTCGGGATAGGGTTCGGAGCCGGGCGCGCGCTCGGCACGGACGGAGCGCAGCAGGTCGGCTACGGGTTGGAGGTGATTGGAATCAACGGCTTCAACGGGCCGTTCGCAGTCCTCTGGTCGGGCTCAAACGATACTGCGGTCAATCTCAACCCGCCCGACTCCGGCTCGTCGCAAGCCAACGCCGTCTCCAACGGTCAGCAGGTCGGCTTCGGTTACTTTCCGCACCGCGCGCTGTTGTGGAGAGGCAGCGCCGAGAGCGTGGTCGATTTGCACCCGGAGGGCTACGCGGCGTCCGAGGCCAATGCGACCAACGGCATACAGCAGGCTGGCTCTGGCTTCGTCGGCGACGCCTTCACGCTGGTCGGCCACAGTCACGCGCTGGTCTGGTCTGGCAGCGCTACGAGCGTCATCGACCTGAATCAGTTTTTGCCGCCCGGCTACACCGACGCGGCGGCGACCGGCATTGACGCGAGCGGGAACGTCGTCGGCTGGGCCAGCCGTGGGCCGAGCAGCGACCCTGCCAACGTCCGCGCGGTGATGTGGGTTCCGGGCGCGGAGGGCGCGGCCTTCGCTCAGACGCTCGCGCTCGGCCAGTCGAATATCGTCGGCGGCGACGCCGTGCAGGCGAAGGTCACGCTCAGCCAGCCCGCGCCGGAAGGCGGCGCACTCGTCGAAGTGATGGGCATTATCGCCCCGTCGCCGGTTGCAGTCTCAGTGGCTCCGCTCACGGTCACGATGCCCTCTACAGTCACCGTGGCCGAAGGAGAGACGGAGGCGAGCTTCAACGTCTCCACCAACGTGACGACGCTCGAAGGGTTCAGCCGCCCGTACATGGTCGATATTCAGGCCGCCTTCGGAGGCACGAAGCCGACCGCCACGCTGACCGTCAATCCGCCGCTTTACCTGTCTTCGCTCACAGTGGCGACGAGCAGCGTCGCGGGCGGTAAAACGGCGACGGGGACGGTCAGGCTCAACGGGGTCGCACCTGCGGGCGGCGCGCTCGTCACGCTCGCCAGCGACAGCCCTGCGGCGTTGGTTCCGCCCGGCGTCTTAGTCCCTGCGGGTCAAACCACTGCGACCTTCAACATCAACACCAACGTCGTCACGACTCCCATCACGGTGACGCTCTCGGCGACTTACGGCAGCCTGATTCCCGCCACCGGCACAGCCAAACTGAGCGTCACGCCTCAGCCCGCGCAGACCGACACGGTCGCGATTCAGAGGGCCGAATACACGGGCTCCAAGCGGCAGTTGTCTGTACAGGCGACGAGCACCAGCGCGTCGGCGACGCTGACCGTCTCCGTGACGGCGACCCGTCAGGTCATCGGCACTTTGAGCAACAGAGGCGGCGGGCGCTACGAGGGTACTTTCAGCGCGGCGACGAACCCGCAAAACATCACCGTGAGCAGCAGCCTCAACGGCAGTGCGAGCCGCGCGGTGTCGTTGAAGTAAGCTCGGAGTAAGCTCTAAGGCGATAACGTTGTAAGAACTATTCCGTGGCTGAGGCGAAGCTCTTCCACGACGGCGCGGAAGATGGCACAGAGAGTTTGCAAACTCTCTGTGCCATTCGCGTCTGCGGCGTCGGATACGGGCTCCGCAATTCCGCACGGATGGCAAAACGGGCTAGACAGACCGGGACGCGACGAAGCAAAATCAATGTCGCCGTCCAAAGGTCTGCACGCGCACGGCGCTCTGCATTTCCGGTTCGAGTTTGAAACCTTGAAATCCATCTCCGAGAAAAAAGCGCAATGATTCATGCCTTGAAGTGTCCCACCTGCTCCGCGCCCGTCGATTTCGACGATAAGAGCGACAGCCGTACGATGCGCTGTCCATTCTGCCAGAACACGATTATCATCCCCGACGCGCTGCGCAAGGCCGAGGCCGTCGTCTCGACCTTCGGGGCGCGGCCACGACGCATCAGGGTCAACCCGAAGGTCACGCTCTTCATCCTCGGCTCCATCATCGCCATCATCGTCATCTCAATCTACGCCGTGGTGCAGGTCATCAACACGGCCATCAGGAGCGGCGAGAACAGGACGCCTCCGCGCGCCATCGTCATCCCGCCTATCCCGGCCTTCCCGCCCGTCCCCAAGGGCGCAGAGGCGACGCCGACCCCGCCCGGCTTCGTCACGACCATACTCAAGTTCGGGAGCGAGGGCACTGGCCCCGGCACTTTTACAGACGCGCGCAGCATCGCCGTTGACGGCGAAGGGCGCATCTACGTCGGCGACTACATGGGCGGGCGCGTGCAGGTCTTCGACTCGTCCGGCAAGTTCCAGACGCAGTGGATGGTTGACCCGAAGATGCCCCTGCGCGGCATGGCCGCAGACCTTCGAGGGACGGTCTACGTAGTGCAGAGCGGCAAGATTCAACGCTACGAGGGCGCGAGCGGCAAGCACTTGGGCGAGCTTGCGTACGGCGAGGGCTGGGGCTTCGACAACGTCGTGGCGACGCCCGACGGCGGCCTTGTGGCGGCTTGGCGCAAGCACCGCGACGACATCGTGCATTTCGACTCCAACGGCAAGGTCGTCAAGGTCATACGCTCCGCCATCAGCGGACAGAGCGGCGACAGCGAGCTTGACCTCCGCGTCGCCGTCGATGGGCTCGGCAACATCTACGCCCTCGGCACTTTCAATCAGGCCGTCTTCAAATTCACGCCCGACGGGCGCTACGTCAACCGCTTCGGCGGGCGCGGCGACCAGCCCGGACAACTCCACGCGCCGCAGTCCATCGCCGTGGACAATCAGGGCCGCGTCTACGTCAGCGACATCAAGGGCGTGCAGGTCTTCGACAAAGACGGGCGCTACATAGACGCCTTCAAGCCCGCCTCCATCGCCTTCGGAATGATATTCGACCACCAGAACGTACTTCACATCGCCGCGCGCACGCAGGTCTTGAAGTGCGCGCTGAACGAGAAGAAGTGAGGGAGTGACGCGGCGGACAGAAGGGGCGTTCGGGTCGCGAGCACGCTCCGGCGGGTGCGCGCGGCCTTCGTCTCAAGTTATCATTCGGGCTGCGGATTTTGAGTTTAACGTCTGTGATTTGAATCATGCTTGTGCTTGGTATCGAAAGCTCCTGCGATGAGACCGCCGCCGCGATTGTGCGCGACGGGCGGGAGATGGTTTCGTCTGTCATCTCCTCGCAGGTCGAGATTCACAAACGTTTCGGCGGCGTCGTGCCGGAACTGGCCTCGCGCGAGCACCTCGACAAGATAGTTCCCGTGGTCGAAGAGGCGTTCGAGCGCGCGGGCGTCGGTCAGGACGAAATCGACGGCGTCGCCGTGACGCAGGGGCCGGGGCTCGTCGGCTCTCTGCTCGTCGGGCTCTCGTACGCGAAGGCTTTGGCCTACGCCTTGGAGAAGCCCCTCGTCGGCGTCAACCACATCGAGGGGCACATCTACTCGGTCGTCTTCGACAACCCTCCAATCGAGTATCCGGCCTTCGCCCTCATCGTCTCGGGCGGGCATACGAACCTCTTCCTCGTGCCCGCGCCGGGCAAGTACAAGGTGCTCGCGCGGACTCGCGACGACGCCGCGGGCGAGGCGTTCGACAAGGTGGCGAAGATGCTCGGACTCGGCTATCCCGGCGGCCCCGTCATCGAGCGTCTGGCGCTGGAAGGCGACCCGCGCGCCGTACGCTTTAGCGTCCCGCGCATGGGCGACGGTCGGCCAGACTTCAGCTTCAGCGGTTTGAAGACGGCGGTCTCGAAGTACGTGCGCGAGTCGGGCCTGAAGCCCTTGGCCGAAGGCGAGACGCCCACGCAGCCCGTGAAGGACTTGGCGGCGAGCTTTCAGAATGTGGTCATACGGTCTTTGGTAGGCACGACCGAGCGTCTGGCCGAAGAGCATCGACCGCGCACGCTCATCGTGGCGGGTGGGGTGGCCTGCAACGAGGCGCTGCGCCAAGCCGCGCGAGAGGCTGCGGCGCGTATCGGCATCCCTGCGCTCTTCCCTTCGCGCCATCTCTCGACAGACAACGCCGCGATGATAGCCGCCGCCGGGACGGTCAAGCTGCTCGCGGGCGAACGCGCCGACCTCGACCTCAACGCGGATGTCTCGCTCCGCCTCCAAAACGTAGATACGGAAGACGAAGCGCTGCGCCGCTCCCGCGTCCATTACAGACTCTGAGAAATGCGGAATGCGGATTTCGGATTGTGGATTGATGAAGAGCAAGTTCTCTCCCAATCCACAATCCGAAATCCGCATTCCGCAATAGCGAAAGCCGCCCGACCCTTTTGCGAGGGAGCCGAGCGGCTTTCATGCGCCGGTCATAACTTAAAGACGCGAGGGTCTGTGGTAATGACCAGCGAGCTTTGAGCGGGACTTTTAAGGCTCGGTGGTCGCCACCTCGCTGTTGGACTGCCCCGCAATCACGATGTTGCGCGCGAACTTGAGCGGATTGAGCGCGTCTAGCTCGACCGTCACGATGTCTCCTGCCCGGAGGTCTTTGAGAGAAACGATAGTGCCTTTGCTCCGCACGAGCGTGTCGGCGCTGTCAATCGCAATCACGTGCTCGACGCCCGTCCGCGCCATCACGGAGATGCGATGCTCGTTGACCTCCAACACTTTCGCGTCCACCAGACGCGTGTCCGTGTCTTCGTCTGCTGCCGCCAACGCCGTCGCGGAAAAGAGCGTGAGCGCCAGAACGGTCAAGAGACATGCAAGGCTGCGTCGTTTCATCTCGATACTCCTCAAAAAAGTTTTCACCCGAATGGAAACGCGTATTTCTCGGACGAGTTGAATCATGGCAAGCATTGTGCCGGAGACTGGCTAAGCGGCGCGGCCTTCGTTTTCGGGCTGTATTATGAAGAAACGGCTGGCTGGCGTGTGATTCGTCCCGGCGTCGGGGATGTCAACTTGCGGCTGTTTGTATCACGCCGGGACGTTTTGTATTAATACAAAAAAGAAGGCCGCCCCTTTGTGAGGCGACCTTTTGTCTTGCTCCATTCGTCCGCTCGGCTAACCGAAGATACCGCGCATTTTATCCATCAACCCTTTGTCGCCGAGGTCTGTCTCCTCCACCTCGGCCAGTTGTTCGAGCAGTTTCCGCTGCTCGCGCGTGAGCGTCGTCGGCGTGACGACGATGACGGAGACGAAGAGGTCGCCGCGCCCTCGACCGCCGAGCACGGGCATCCCTTTGCCCTTGATGGAAAATCTGTCGTTGGACTGCGTGCCCGCGCGAATTTTTAGAGGGTGCGGCCCTTCGAGCGTCGGGACGTTGACTTCGGAGCCGAGCGCCGCCTGCGAAAAAGTGATGGCGACGGAGGTGAAGAGGTTGTTTCCCTGCCGCTCGAACTGCTCGTGCTCTTTGACGTGAATGACGACGTAGAGGTCTCCGGCAGGCCCGCCCTGCGCGCCCGCCTCGCCCTCGCCGGACAGACGCAGGCGTGAACCCGTCTCGACGCCCGCAGGGATTTTGACCTCCATGCTCCGCTCGCGCTCTACGCGGCCCGTCCCATGGCAGCCCTCGCAGGGAGTCTTGATGACGCGGCCCGTCCCGCGACAGTTGCCGCACGTGCGTGCGACGGAGAAGAACCCCTGCTGGTAACGCACCTGCCCCGCGCCCGAGCAGGTCGTGCAAGTCTCGGCCTGCGTGCCCGGAGCCGCGCCCGCGCCCTGACACGTCTCGCACGCTTCGAGGCGCGGGATACGCAGTTGCGCGGTCATCCCAACGGCGGCGTCTTCCAGAGTCATCTCAAGGTCGTAGCGCAAATCCGAGCCACGCTGTACGGCGCTGCGGCGACCTCCGCCGCCCGAGCGCCCGCCGCCGAACACGTCTCCGAAGCCGAAGAGGTCGCCGAGAATGTCTTCGATGCCCCCGAACCCTTGCGCGCCCCAGCCCGCCGCACCCGCGCTGCTCGACACGCCCGCGTGGCCGAAGCGGTCGTATCTGGCGCGCTGCTCCGCATCGGAGAGCACCGAGTAGGCTTCGGCGGCTTCCTTGAACTTTTCCTCCGCCTCCTGATCGCCGGGATTCTTGTCGGGGTGATAGCGGACGGCCAGTTTTCGATAAGCGCCTTTGATGTCCACCTCGGTCGCGCCGCGGCTCACGCCGAGGATTTCGTAGTAGTCGCGTTTACTCATAACCTTTAATCGTAAATCGTGAATCGTAAATCGTGAAGAGAGGAAACCGTTCTTTCTCTTCACGATTTACGATTCACGATTTGCGTTTGATGTTTCTCTATAGCCTTTCGTTGTGATCTTTACTGTCTGGCCCCGCCGCGCCGGGGGAGTCGCCCGCGGGCGCGTTCATCATCGCCATTGTGAGCTGCGTGGCGAGCGCCTCGACTCTCTGCAAGGCGCGGTTCATGGCCCCTATGTCTTCGGTCTCTACTATCTCTTCGCACTCGGTGAAAGTGTTGTGGGCGGCCTGCCGCTCGTCGGGCTGAAGCGACGCGCCGAACTCGCGGAAGGCGCGTTGCGTGTTGCGAAGCATGCTTTCCAGACGGGAGCGCAGCCCGATTAATTCCTTGACGCGGCGGTCTTGCTCCACCGAGCTTTGCGCCTCGGCAATCATGCGCTCTATCTCGTCGCCCGAGAGCCCGGAGGTCGGCGTGACCTTCATCTGCTGCTTGTGCCCGCTCGTCTTGTCGTGCGCCGCAACGTTGAGGATGCCGTTGGCGTCCACCTCGAAGGTGACTTCTATCTGCGGCCCGCCGCGCGGGTTGGGAGGGATGCCGACCAGCTCGAACTTGCCCAGAGAGCGGTTGCCCTGCGCTATCTCTCGCTCGCCCTGTAGGACGTGAATCTCGACCGAAGATTGATTGTCCACGACGGTCGTGAAGGTCTGGCTGTTGCGGAGCGGGATAGTGGAGTTGCGCTCGATGATTTTGTGAAACAGTCCGCCGCGCGTTTCGAGCCCGAGGCTCAAAGGCAGCACGTCGAGCAGCACGATGTCTTTGATGTCGCCCGTGAAGACGCCGCCTTGTATGGCCGCGCCCATCGCGACCACCTCGTCCGGGTTGATTTCGGCTGAAGGGTCTTTGCCGAAGATTTCCCTGACGGTGCGCGCGATGATGGGCGAGCGCGTCTGCCCGCCGACGAGCAGCACCTTGTCTATCTCCTTGGGCTGAAGCTTGGCGTCCCAAAGGGCTTTCTGGCACGGCTCGACCGTCTTCTCGATGAGGTCGCTCACCAGATTCTCGAACACGTCGCGGGTGAGCATCTTGCTGAAGTGCTTCGGCCCCGAGGCGTCCGCCGCGATGAAAGGCAGGTTGATGTTGGTCTCGGTAAGCGAAGACAGCTCGCACTTGGCGCGCTCGGCGGCCTCCTTCAAGCGTTGCAGCGCGAGGCGATCCTGACGCAGGTCGATGCTCGTCTCTTCGCGGAACTGTTCGACCATCCAGTTGATGATGCGCTCGTCGAAGTCCTCGCCTCCGAGGAAGGTGTTGCCGGAGGTAGCGAGCACTTCGTAGACGCCGTCGTTGATTTCGAGAATCGAGATATCGAACGTGCCGCCGCCGAGGTCGTAGACGGCGATGCGCTCGGAGTCCGTGCGGCCCAGCCCGTAGGCGAGCGCGGCGGCGGTCGGCTCGTTGATGATGCGCTCGACTCTCAGGCCCGCGATGCGTCCCGCGTCCTTCGTCGCCTGCCGCTGCGTGTCGTCGAAGTACGCGGGCACTGTGATGATGGCTTCGGTGACGGCCTCGCCGAGAAAATCTTCCGCCGCCGCCTTGAGGCGCTGCAAGACGATGCCCGAAATCTCCTGCGGGCTGTAGACGCGCCCCTGCACCTGTATGC
>WUUC01227618.1_pt1 | contig 13169 bp, 13 predicted proteins | sample 6278441 | NCBI WGS metagenome assembly WUUC01 (sample SAMN13675441, study PRJNA597444) | soil metagenome | isolation source: soil | place: USA: Washington | collected 2017-10 | reverse complement strand
GAGTGGGGCCCAGCGCAGCCGGCGCGTGCGCGCCAGCACGAGCAGAACCCATAGGCTGGCGAAGGAGAACGCGATCAGGGCGGTGTAGCCGCGGGCGAACTGCCCGAGGTGGACGGTCATCGGGCTGATCGCGACGATCGGCGGCACGAGCGCGCCCGCCTTGCCGCCGAGCAGCTCGCGGCCGGCGCCCCAGCTCAGCGCGACCGCGGCGATGCCGAGCAGCGCGGAGGGCAGCCGCAGCCCGAGCGCGTCGCGGTGCCACTCGAGCGCCGCGTGGACGAGCAGGTAGTGCAGCGGCGGCCCGTGCCGGACGTTCAGGGCCGTGTCCAGCACGTCGCCCGGCGACGGCTCCGAGGCGACCGCGAGCGTGACCACCTCGTCGGTGTTGAGCGGCCGGAACGTCAGCCCGAAGCCGAGGATGGCGACGGCGTAGCCGGCGACCGAGGCGGCGGCGACGATGGTGGGCCAGTGGCGCCGGACCAGATGCGCAGCCGCTGCCATGAGCGGGGAGTATGGCCAAGCGGCCCGGCCCACGGCCGCCGATGCGCCCGGTAACCTTCGCCACGTGACGACGGAGGCCGCCCTTCCGGCGCCGACGCTGACGGCCGCGGCGCGGCCGCGCGTCAGCGTCGTCGTCCCGCTGCTCAACGAGGAGCGCACCGTCGAGCGCCTCCACCGCCGCATCAGCGAGGCGTTCGCCGCCGGCGGCCTCGACGGCGAGATGATCTTCATCGACGACGGCTCGACCGACCGCACGCTCGAGCTGCTCACCGCGCTGCACGCCGCCGACCCGCGCGTGCGCGTCGTCTCGTTCAAGCGCAACTTCGGCCAGCACCCGGCGATGCACGCCGGCATGGTGCGCGCGCGCGGCGAGGTGATCGTGACCATGGACGGCGACCTGCAGAACGACCCGGCCGACATCCCGCGCCTGGTCGCGGCCCTCGACGGCGCCGACGTCGCCAGCGGGACGCGCGTGCGCCGCAAGGACGCGCTCGTCGTGCGCCGGCTGCCCTCGCTGATCATCAACCGGCTGCTGCAGCGGCTGACCGGCACCCGGATCTCCGACTTCGGCTGCGCCTTCAACGCCTACCGCCGCGACGCCCTCGAGCCGGTGCTGCACCGAGTCGGCCGGCAGAAGTTCACCAAGGCGCTCGTCTGCACGACCGGCGCGCGCGTGACCGAGGTGGACCTCGCCCACACCGCGCGCGAGGACCGCAGCCGCTACAGCGCGCTCAAGCTGCTGACGCTGTCGATGCACGTGCTGACCGGGTTCTGGGCCCAGCTCGTGCAATGGGTGGGGGCCGCGCTGGCCGTGCTCGGTATCCTGACGAGCGCGGTCATCGGGGTGTGGGGGCTCGTCTACTGGATCGGGGAGGGCGACTTCCCGGGGCCGCTGCTGCTCGGCGGGCTGGTCATGTTCGTGCTCGGCCTGCAGGGCTTCCTGATGGCCGTGCTGGGCGAGTACCTCCAGAAGATCCAGCGCGACGTCGAGCTGCGGCCCCTCTACTACATCGAACGCGAGCTCGGGTAGGGCCTACGTGAAGCGCATCCTCGTCACCGGCGGCGCCGGCTTCATCTCGTCCAACATGATCCGCTACCTGCTCGAGCACACCGGGCACGAGGTGGTAACGATGGACGCCCTGACCTACGCCGGCAACCTCGCCAACCTCGACGACGTCATCGAGCACGAGCGGCTGAACTTCATCAAGGGCGACATCCGCGACCTCGGCGACGTCACCGCGGCGCTCGATGGCGTCGACGTCATCGTCAACGCCGCCGCCGAGTCGCACGTGTCCAAGTCGATCGAGCAGGGCGGCGCCGAGTTCGTCACCACCAACGTCGTCGGCACGCAGGTGCTGCTCGACGCGATGCGCGAGCACCCCATCGAGCGCTTCGTGCTGATCTCCTCGTCCGAGGTGTACGGCACGGCCGAGACGGAGCCGATGGACGAGGAGCACCCGCTCAACCCGCGCTCGCCCTACGCGGGCACCAAGGCGGGCGGCGACCGCCTGGCGTACTCGTACTGGTGCACGTACGACCTGCCGATCACCATCATCCGGCCGTTCAACAACTACGGCCCCTACCAGCACCCGGAGAAGGTGATCCCGCGCTTCATCATCCAGGCGCTGACCGACCGGCCGCTGACGATCCACGGAGACGGCCGGGCGACGCGCGACTGGCTGCACGTCGCCGACACCGCCGAGGCGATCACGGCGGCGTGCGAGGTGCCGGTCGAGCGCATCGCCGGCGAGACGATCAACGTCGCCACCGGCGTCGACGAGTCGGTCGAGTTCATCGCCGACACGGTGCTCGACCTGCTCGGCAAGCCGACCAGCCTCAAGCACCACGTGGCCGACCGGCCCGGCCAAGTGCACCGCCACATCGGCTCGACCGACAAGGCCGCCGACCTGCTCGGCTGGCGGTCGAAGATCGGCTTCCGCGACGGGCTCGAGCGGACGATCGCCTGGTACGGGGAGAACCCGGGGTGGTGGCAGGCGGTCCTCGCCGGCGAGAGCACGGCGCAAGCGGTGTGACGGACGGCCGCGCGCTGGTCGTCCTCGGGGGCGGCCCGGCGCAGCGGCGGACGATCGACGTCGCCCGCGCGGCCGGACTGCGCACCATCGTCTGCGACTCCGAACCCGGCGTCGGCGACCTCACCGTGTCGACCGAGGACGTCGCCGGCGTGCGCCGGGCCGCGCGCGGCGCCGACGGGCTCATCGCGCCCGGCACCGACTGGCCGGTGCGCGTCGCCGCGATGGCGGCGGAGGACCTGGGGCTGCCCCATCCGGTCACGCCGGAGACGGCAGTCGTGTGCACCAACAAGCTCCTCCAGCGGGAGCGCCTGCAGGCGGCCGGGGTGCCGCAGCCGGAGTGGTCGGCGAGCGGGCCGCCCGCGTATCCGTGCGTCGTCAAGCCGGTCGACCGGCAGGGCCAGCGCGGGCTCGGCATCGTCCGCGACCCGGCCCGCCTCGACGCCGCCAGCGAGCGGGCCCGGCTCGCGTCGCGCAGCGGGCGGATCCTCTTCGAGCGGTTCGTGCCCGGGCCGGAGGTGACCATCGACGGCTTCTCCGTCGACGGCCGCTTCCACGCCGTCGCCGTGACCGACCGGCTGCACTTCGCCGACGCGCCCGGCGTCGCGCGGTCGCACGTGCTGCCGGCGGCGGGCGGGGCCGCCGAGGCGGGTGCGGCCGCCGCAGCGGCGGCGGCGGCGGTCGGCATCCGCGAGGGGCCGAGCTACGTGCAGCTGATCCTCGCGGCCGACGGGCCGGTCGTTATCGAGGTGGCAGCACGCCTGGGCGGCGGCCACGACCCCGAGCTGATCGACGCGTGCCTCGGCGTCGACCTGGCGGGGGCGGCCGTGCGGGCCGCGCTCGGCGAGCGCGTCGACGCGACCGCCATGGCGGCGCAGGCGCACCGCGCGGGCGCGGTCGAGTTCCTGCGCGCCCCGGCCGGCCGGCTCGTGCGCGCCACCGCGCCGGCGGACGTCGTGCTCTACCACCGGCCGGGACACGTCTACGCGCCGCTTCGCTGCGGGCCGGACCGGGCCGGCTACGTGCTCGCGCTAGGCTCCACGCCCGCGGAGGCGCTCGCCGCCGCCCGGTCGACGGCGGCCGAGGCCCTCTTCGTCACCGAATGAGCACCTTGCCCCGACCCGCGCTCGCCATCGAGGGGGGCCCGCCGGTCCGCGCGGAGCCGCTCGAGTTCGCGCCGCCGGCGCTCGGCCAGGAGGAGATCGACAGTGTCGTCGAGACGCTCCGCTCGGGCTGGCTCACGTCCGGGCCGCGAGTGGCCGAGCTGGAGCGCCGGTTCGCCGAGTGGACGGGCGTCCGCCACGCCGTGGCGACCTCGTCGTGCACGACCGCGCTGCAGCTCTCGCTGCTCGCGGCCGGCATCGGCGCCGGCGACGAGGTGATCACGGCCTCGTTCACCTGGCCGGCGACGGTGAACGCCATCATCCACGCCGGCGCGACGCCGGTGTTCGCGGACGTCGACCCCGACGGCCTGAACGTCGACCCGGCGGCCATGGCGGCGGCGGTGACACCGCGCACGCGCGCGCTGATGCCGGTCCACTTCGCAGGCGGGCCGTGCGACATGGACGCGATCGGGGCCATCGCCCGCCGCCACGACCTGGTCGTCGTCCAGGATGCGGCCCACGCCGTCGAGACGACCGTCGGCGAGCAGAAGGTCGGCGCGATCGGCGACTACGCGTGCTTCTCGCTGTACGCGACCAAGAGCCTCGCCGGCGGCGAGGGCGGGATGGTCACGACGCCGTCCGAGGAGGCGGCCGCCGAGGTGCGGCTGCTGCGCGGGCACGGCATCACGCGCGACACGTGGCAGCGCCACGGGGCGCGCGCCCTCGGCCTCTACGACGTCGTTCGGCCCGGCTTCAAGGCCAACCTCGCCGACCTGCAGGCCGCGGTGGCGCTCCCGAAGGTCGACATGATCGACGACAACCGCGCGCGCCGGCTCGAGCTCGTCGAGCGCTACGACGCCGGCATCGCGCCGCTCGCCGGGATCGAGCCCATCGGTCGGCCGGCGCTCGGCCGCCACGCCCACCACCTGTACGTGGTGCGCGTCGACCCGCTCCTCGCCGGCGCCGACCGCGACGCCTACGCGGCGGCGCTGCTGGCCGAGAACATCGCGGTCGGCATCCACTTCCTGCCCGTGCACGGCCTCACCTGGTACCGCGAGCACCTCCCCCGGGCCGACCTGCCGGCGACCGAGGCCGCGGGCGCCCAGGTGCTCTCGCTGCCGCTCGGCGCGGCGCACGTGCCCGCCGACGTGGACGACGTGGTCGCCGCGCTCCGGAAGATCCACGCCGCGTACGCGCCGCGGCGATGAGCCGCCGCCTCCGCGTCGCGCTGGAGGCGGCCGTGTCGGCGGCCGTGCTGGCGGCGCTGGTGTGGTGGTCCGACCCGGCCCGGATCGTCGACGCGCTGGCCGGCACGCATGCCGGGTGGCTCGGGGCGGCGGCGGCGGTGAACACGGCCACCGTGTGGCTGATGGCCTGGCGCTGGCAGCTGCTCGCCGCGACCAAGGGAATGCGCCCCGGCATCGGCTGGATGACCCGGACGACGTTCGTGGCGCTCTTCCTCGGCCAGTTCCTGCCCACGGCGGTCGGCGGCGACGCGGTGCGCGCGATCGAGCTCGGACGGCGCACCGGCCGCGGATCCGAGGCGGTCGCCTCGGTGCTGATGGACCGCCTCGTCGGACTCGTCGCGCTCGTCGCGCTCGCGGTCGTCGCGCTCGCCGCCGGCGGCGACGCGGCGGACCAGCCGGGCCTGCTCGCCATCGAGGTCGCACTCGGCCTCGCCGCGGCGCTGCTGCTCGCGCTGCTCTTCTCCTCACGCGTGCGGGAGCTCGCGGCGCGGTGGCTGGTGCCGCGCTCGAGCCGCGGACGGCTGTCGACCGGCGCGCGCTTCTACGACGCGCTGCACGGCTACCGCGAGGCGCGCGGCGCGCTGGCCGCCGTGTTCGCGCTCGCGCTGGCGGTGCAGGCGGTGCGCATCGGCGTGGTATGGATGGCGGCGCGCGCGATCGGCGCGGACGTCACGGCGGGCGAGCTGGTCGTCGCCGTGCCGGTGATGTTCGCGGCGCTGGTGGTGCCGGTGGCGCTGAACGGTATCGGCGTGCGCGAGGCCGTGTTCGTCTACTTCCTGCGCGACGGCGACACCTCCGCCGCAGAGGCGTTCGCGCTGGGCGTCGAGTTCTTCGCCGTCGGCACCGCCACCGCGCTCGTCGGTGCGGCGATCCTCGCCGTCCGCGGGGCGCGCTACGGCGCCGGCGCGGTGCGCCCGGCGCCGGACGTCGAGGCGGGCGACCGGCCGGTCGCGGGCGCGTGACGCGGTCCGCCCCGGTCGCGATCGGCGCGGCCGTCGCGGCGGCCGCGCTGGCACTGCTGACCGGCGGCCGCGACGCGGGGTCGGCCGCCGCCGCGGCGGCCGTGCCGCCCGGCTACGCGGTGGTCGACTCGGCGCGCGACGTCGGCGGCTTCGCCGTGTGGCTCGACGTGCGCACGCCGTCGGGGGCGCGCGTGCAGCTCGGCCAGACGGCCGCCGCGACCGTCGACGCGAACCCGATGCTGCGCGGGCTGCTGCCCGGCTGCGCGCCGCTCGAGACGGCCCGCTGGCGCGCGCCGCGCGTGCTCGACGCCTGCGGCGCCCGGCTCGCGGGCGTGCGCGTCGACGGGGTCACCCGCATCGTGGTGGGCGAGGCGCCGCGCGCGGAGCTGCTGCGCCTGGCCGCCGGCGCGCGCTGAGCGGCCGCGTGATCCCGTCAGACGGCGCTCACGCGCAGCTCGCGCGTGCGCGGGCCGTCGAACTCGCAGAAGAACACACGCTGCCAGCGGCCGAGCACGAGGCGCCCACCGGCGACCGGCAGGAGCTCCGAGGAGCCCACCAGGATCGCCTTGATGTGGCTGTCGCTGTTGCCCTCCGCGTGCGCGTAGCCCTCGTCGCGCGGGATACGGTCGGCGAGCCAGCGGCCGACGTCCGCGGCGACGTCCGGGTCGTAGCCCTCGTTGACGGTCACGGCGGCGGTCGTGTGCGGGACGAAGGCGAGCACGGCGCCGTCGTCCACGCCGAGCTCGCGCACCGCCGCGGCGACCGCGTCGGTGACGTCGAGCAGCTCCTGGCGCGCCCCGGTGCGGACCTCGATCGTCGTCACGGGCGACACGGTAGCGGCGGGCACCCACCTTTGCCCGCGCGGTGGATACGATCGGCCGCTCATGGCCGTCCACCACGCAGGCGAGGTCGACGTAGTCGTCGTCGGCGCCGGATTCGCCGGCCTCACCGCGGCGCGGGAGCTCGCGCGCTCGGGCGCGCGCGTCGTCGTCCTGGAAGCACGCGACCGGCTCGGTGGCCGAACCTGGACGCGAGACGTCGACGGCCGAGCCCTGGAGATGGGCGGCACGTGGGTCCACTGGCACCAGCCGCACGTCTGGGCCGAGCTCAGCCGTTACGGGCTTGCCATCATCGAGAGCCCGGCTGCGGACGGGGCGGCGTACCTGACCGGCGGGACGCTCGTGGAGGAGGATCTCGCGGTGCTGCTCGTGCGGCTCCACGGGGCACTCGACCACCTGTGGTCGGACGCGCGCGACCTTCTCGAGCGGCCGCACGACCCGCTGTTCGCCGACATCGGCGCGGTCGACGCGCTGACGGTGCAGGACCGCATCGACGCCGCCGGCTTCGATCCGGCGACGCGCGACCTCGTCGACGCCATCTGCTCGACGAGCTGCTCGGCGTATCCGCACGAGACGGGGGCGCTCGCGCTGCTTCGCTGGCAGGCGCTCTCGGGGTTCGATTCGCGTCTCATGTTCGACTGCGTGGGCCGCTACAAGATCGCGCGTGGGACCCGCGCGCTCGCCGCGGCGATCGCCGCCGACGGCGGCTTCGAGGTGCGTCTGGGGAGCCCTGTCGCCGCCGTCGAGCGCGACGCTCGCGCGGTCGCGGTCCGTCTGCGCGACGGCGACATGCTCACCGCCGGCGCTGCCGTGGTCGCCGTCCCGGTCAACACCCTCGCGGCCATCGCCTTCGAGCCGCCGCTGGCGCCGGTGAAGCAGGCGATGGTCGGCGCAGGGCAGTCGTCGCACGGCCTCAAGGCATGGATCCGCGCGCGCGGCGCCGTCAGCCGGTTCGCGTGTGCCCCGTCGGCACACGGGCTGACGTACCTGTCGTCCGAGTACGCGGTCGACGGGGACACGCTCCTGGTGGCGTTCGGGCCCGATGCCGGCGCGGTGGACCCGGCCGATCCGACGGCGGTGGCCGCTCGCGCCGAGGCGCTGCTGCCCGGCCGAGAGGTCGTCGCCGTCCATGCTCACGACTGGACAGCCGACGAGTTCGCCCGCGGCACGTGGTCGATGTACCGCCCAGGGCAGCTCACCCGCCACCTCGCGGAGCTGCAGCGACCCGAGGGACGCCTCGTGCTCGCCGGGTCCGACGTGGCCAGCGGCTGGAACGGATTCATCGACGGCGCGATCGAGAGCGGGCTGCGCGCCGGCCGCGAGGTGGCGGAGATCCTCGCGCCGCGGGGACGCGCCGCTGCCGAGATCGACGCCGTCGGCAGCTGAGCTCGACCTCGCTGGGCGCGAGCCATGCCCTAGAGTCCTCGCGGTGCACCGCTTCGCGATCCCGGTCACGGCGGCGGCCTTCGCGGTCGCCGCGCTCGCGCTGGCGCAGCTCGCGCCGGGGGCCCCTGCGGCGGCGCGCGACGCCCCGGTGCCGGACGGGTATCGCGTCATCAGCGTCGCCCGTCACGCCGACGGGTACGAGGTCGTCTTCCGCGTGGTGACGCCGTCGGGCGAGGGCGCCGTGCTGGCCCGGACGGCGGACCCCGAGCCGCGCAGCGATCCGCTGATCCAGGAGTGGACGGGCTACTCCGGCAACGGCGTGATGATGCTGTGCGCGACCAGCGATCGCGCGCCGCGCGTCCCGGACGGCCAGGAGTACGTGAACGGCAGCTGCGGCGTGACCGTCGTGCGCCGCCGCGCCGGCGGCGTCACGACCGTCGCCGCCGGCCCCGGCCCCGTCGACGAGATCAAGGCGCTGGCTGCGGCGAGCGCGCTCCGCGGCGTGTCGGCGACCGTGCTCCCGCTCATCTAGTGCCGCGCCGCCCGCTCCTCGTCGTCGACGGCGACTCGCTCGCCCACCGCGCCTACCACGCGCTGCCGCCGATCACGGGCGCCGAGGGGCGGCCGATCAACGCGATGCTCGGCTTCGCGAACATGCTGCTCCAGGCCATCGACGTGGAGGAGCCGCGGGCGGTGCTGGTCGGCTGGGACAGCGTCGGCGAGCCGACCTACCGCACCGCGCTCTACGACGGTTACCAGGCGCAGCGGCCCGCATTCGACGCCGAGCTGATCTGGCAGCTCGACCGCCTGCCGGGCCTGGTGGAGGCGTTCGGGTTCGCCAACGGCAAGGCGCCGGGCTACGAGGCGGACGACTTCCTCGCCGCCGGCGTCCGCCTCGAGCTCGCCGACGGGGGCACCGCGCTCGTGCTCACCTCCGACCGCGACGCCTACCAGCTCGTGTCCGACCGCTCGACCGTGCTCGTGCCCGAGCGCGGCACGCGCGAGCTGCGCCGCGTCGGCCCGGCCGAGGTGCGCGAGCGCTACGGGGTCGAGCCCGAGCAGGTCCCCGACTTCATCGCGCTGCGCGGCGACCCGTCCGACAACCTCCCCGGCGCGGCCGGCATCGGCGCCAAGACGGCGGCGACGCTCCTCGATCGGCACGGCACGCTCGACGCGCTGCTCGAGGTCGCCGCCACGCCGGCGGCGGCGCGCCGCGCCGGCCTGACGCCGCGCCAGGTCGGCAGCCTCGCCGACCCGCGCCTGCTGGACTTCCGCCGCATCGCCACCATGGACGCGGACGCGCCCGCCTCGCTCCCCGCCGACGCCGCGCTCGACACCGCGTCCGCGGCCGCGTACGCCGAGCGCCTCGGCGCCGCCCGGCTCGCCGAGCGGCTCCGCGGGCGCGGCTGATTCCCTCGACTGCGCCGGGGCGGGGCAGGAGGGTGTGCGAGCCCGCCCCGGCGCAGGTCGCTGTCGCGCTCGCGACGCTCAGCGAGGGCGCGGCACCCGGGGGGGCCGCCGCGGCCGCACCCGCCGGACCGCGACGGCGGGGGCAAGAGCCGCCGCCGCGGGACGTCAGCCGCGGCTAGCGCGTCCCCCACTGGTAGGTCTGCTTGTAGAGATCGAGGTACATGAACGTCTCCGTCTGGCGCACCCCGGGGGTCTCGCGCAGCCGCCGCACGACGTCGAGCAGGTGCTGGTTGTCCTCGCAGACGACCTCCACCAGCAGGTCGAAGCTGCCGGCGGCGACGACCAGGTAGCTGCACTCGTCCCACGAGGACACCGCCGCGGCGACGTCCTCGAGGTTGCTGTCGGTCTGCACGCCGATCAGCGCCATCACGTCGAAGCCGAGCATGAGCGGGTCGGTCACCGCCACCACCTGCATGACGCCGGCGCGGGAGAGCTTGCGCACGCGCGCCCGCACTGCGGCCTCCGAGATCCCGAGGTCGCGCGCCAGGTGTGTGTACGGACACCGGCCGTCGACCTGGAGCGCCTCGATGATCCGCTTGTCGACGGCGTCGAGTCGCGTACCGTTCCGGGCGGCGGATGGCGGCATGCGGGCGGCCTCCGGCTACGAACTTCGAAATTGACAGGCTCTCGAACAACGATATACGCTCGATGACCGCACATGGAAGCTGACGCGCAGGCAACCATCGGGGCTCCCGATGCCGACGTCCGGCTCGAGCGCGTCACGAAGCGGTTCGGCGAGGTGACGGCGGTCGACGACGTGTCGCTCACCTTCCGGCGCGGCGAGTTCGTCGCGCTGCTCGGCCCGTCCGGGTGCGGCAAGACGACCACGCTGCGCATGATCGGCGGCTTCGAGGAGCCGACCGCGGGGACGATCTACCTCGGCGAGCAGGACGTCACCGGCCTCCCGCCCTACCGGCGCGAGGTCAACACGGTCTTCCAGAACTACGCGCTCTTCCCGCACATGACGATCTTCGACAACGTCGCCTTCGGCATCCGCCAGCGCGGCGCCGGCGCCGCCGACGTCAAGCGCCGCGTCGGCGAGATGCTGGAGCTCGTGCAGCTGACGGGCTTCGACCGGCGCAAGCCGACGCAGATCTCCGGCGGCCAGGCGCAGCGCGTCGCACTCGCCCGCGCCCTCATCAACCATCCCCGCGTGCTCCTCCTCGACGAGCCGCTCGGCGCGCTCGACCTGAAGCTGCGCAAGCAGATGCAGATCGAGCTGAAGCGGATACAGACGGAGGTCGACGTCACCTTCGTCCACGTGACGCACGACCAGGAGGAGGCGATGACGATGGCCGACCACATCGCCGTCATGAGCGCCGGTCGCGTCGAGCAGCTCGGCCCGCCGCACGAGCTCTACGAGCGCCCGCGCACCGCGTTCGTCGCCGGCTTCCTCGGCGTCAGCAACCTCGTCGACGCGACCGTCGAGGCGCGCGACGGCGCGGCCGCCGGCCTGCGCCTCGACGACGGCACGCTCGTGCACGTCCCCGCCGCCGCGCTCGACGGCATCGCCGACGGCGCCGTCCGGGTGGGCGTGCGGCCGGAGAAGATGCGCATCGCGGGCGACGGGGACGGCGGCCCGGGCAACGCTCTCGCCGGCGTGGTGCGCGACGTGAGCTACATCGGCGTCAGCACGCAGTACCTCGTGCGCACGGCGCGCGGCCACGACCTGACCATCTACGCGCAGAACACCGGCGCCGCCGGCGGCCCCTTGGCGCGGGCCGGCGACGCCGTCCAGGTGCGCTGGGATCCCGAGCACACCTTCGTCATCCCCGCCACCGCCCCCGTCACCACCGAGGAGATCGCATGAGCGACCGTTCCCGCCGTCAACTCGCCCCGCAGGAGGCGATCGCCTTCGCGCGCGGCGCCCTGACCCGACGTGACCTGCTCCGCCGCGCCGGCGCCGCCGGCGGCCTGCTCGCCGTGCCGAGCCTGCTCGCGGCCTGCGGCGGCGACGACACCGTCGGCGGTGCGGAGACGACGGCGCCGACCAGCGCCGCCACAGGGTTCGCGCGCGAGATCGCGCCGGAGTGGACGTTCGCCAACTGGCCGCTCTACATCGACGAGGACGGCAAGAAGCATCCGTCGCTCGACATGTTCGACGCGGAGATGGGGACGAAGACGCGCTACATCGAGGAGATCAACGACAACGTCGAGTTCTTCGGGAAGGTGCAGGCGGACCTCCAGGCCGGCAACTCCATCGACCGCGACATCGTCGTCCTCAGCGACTGGATGGCGGCGAAGTGGATCAGGCTCGGGTACGTCATGCCGCTCGCGCGCGACCTGCTGCCCAACGTCGACCAGAACCTGTTGCCCAAGTACCGCGGCCGCGCCATCGACGAGAACGACCAGTACCTCGTGCCCTGGCAGTCCGGCATGACGGGCATCGGGTACGACCCCGAGCTGACCGGCTTCGAGCTCACGAGCGTGAACGATGTGTTCGACCCGCGGCTCAAGGGCAAGGTGACGATGCTCACAGAGATGCGGGACACGTTCGGCCTGACGATGCTCGGCATGGGGGTCGACCCGGCGAACGCGACGATCGAGGACGCTCAGGCGGCGAAGGACAAGCTGCAGCAGTACGTCGACAACGACCACATCCGGTCGTTCGTCGGCAACAACTACCAGCAGGGACTCGCGACGGGCGACGTGGCAGCGGCGTTCGCCTGGTCGGGCGACGTAATCCAGCTCGGCAAGAAGTTCAAGTTCGTGATTCCCGACGAGGGTGGCATGCTGTGGACAGACAACATGCTCATCCCGCAGAAGGCGCCGCATCCCTACAACGCCCACAGCTGGATGAACTTCTACTACCAGCCGGAGATCGCGGCCATGGTCGCCGACTACGTGTGGTACGTGACCCCAGCCGACGGTGTCCAGCCGATCTTGCAGGAGCAGAAATCCGACGTGGCGGACAGCCCGCTCGTGTTCCCGGACCCCGCGACGCTCGACACGCTGAGCGAGTTCAAGGCGCTGTCGGCGGAGGAAGAGCAGGCCTTCGACGAGCTCTTCCTCGAGCTCACCGGAGGCTGATCGTCCGCCGCTCGCGATGCTGCGCCGACTGATTTTCGCACGGCCCGCCTACCCGCTGCTCCTGCCCGGGCTGCTGTGGCTGGGCGTGTTCTTCTTCGTCCCGCTCTACTACCTACTCCTCATGTCGCTGCGCGAGGGGACCTTCGAGACGGGGTTCGCGCTTACGTGGGACTGGTCCAACTACACCGACCTCCTCGATCGCTACAGCGGCCAGATCACGCGGTCGGTCATCTATGCCGGGGTCGCCACCATCGCGGCGTTCGTCATCAGCTACCCGCTCGCCTACGTGATCGCGTTCCGCGCCGGGCGCTGGCAGAACCTGCTGCTGTTGCTCGTGGTCGCACCCTTCTTCACGAACTACCTGATCCGTACGATCGCCTGGCAGACGATCCTCACCGACGAGGGGCCGGTCACCCGCGCGCTCGACGCGATCGGCCTGCTTGAGGTGCTCGGATCTCTCGGGGTCGTGACCGGCGACCGCCTGCTCGCGACACCGCTCGCCGTGGTCGCTGGCATCACCTACAACTACCTCCCGTTCATGATCCTCCCGCTGTACGTCTCGCTGGAGAAGATCGACAAGCGGCTGCTCGAGGCGGCGCTC
>WUUC01203345.1_pt1 | contig 13169 bp, 7 predicted proteins | sample 6278441 | NCBI WGS metagenome assembly WUUC01 (sample SAMN13675441, study PRJNA597444) | soil metagenome | isolation source: soil | place: USA: Washington | collected 2017-10 | reverse complement strand
GATCTCGCCTTTCTGGACGTTCGCCTCGCAGTTTCCGACCAATATTTCACTAGGATAGTAGATGTCAAAGATACGACGCCCCCCCCGATCGGAGACTCCCCGGTCTACACAGACGACAAAGCAGAGTTAAATAAGATCGAAGAATTCTCCGGGCGCGACAAGTTCGAGTTTGACCTCGCAAACGTTAAGAGTCAGGCAGGTGAGCGTGGCGGTTTATTTGTGTGGGCATGGTCCATGCGGATCTGTAGTAAAGCAAAATATATCATTTACTCGGCGAGTGATGATGCCAAGGCGAAAATAGAGTTTCTTAGAATAGCTGGCATCCTTGACGTTTGTAATAAGGGCGACCTGTTTCATATAAGTAATCCCCAGGAGTATATATCGGAGTATGTGGACGAGCATGATATAGCTTACGAAGCCGCGTTCCGCGCAGCCCGAGAGGGCATAACCAAAATTACTTATACACCTCTCCTGCACCATCCTACTAAGGGTGAGAAAATCTTCGAGAACTGCGTTGTTGAGAAGGACAAAGATTTCGTTCCTCCATCGTACTTCGCTAGCCAACAACGTGCTGGTCTACGTAACAACGCCTTCATAATTCATGATATAGCTGCGCGCGATGGTGGAAACGAATGGAAAGTTACCTACGAACGCTATGACGAATTCATTGAGAGGGGAGGCACGCCGGGCAGACCTTTTATCATTGAGAAACTCATCGAAGTGATCGACAAAAAGATTGAACGCTGTGAAATTGACAGGAACTTCACTAGCTTCCTTCTCAACCTCAAGGGCACACCGCAACCTTGGACGGTGCAAATTGGTGATAACCCCGAGTGCAAGTGGGAGAATGTGTCGCCCTACCTGTTGCCGTTGGGTGGGAAGCGTGATCTGCGTACCCGAATGGTCATCCTGAAGGACGCAAACGAGTCCCCCAACACTTACCTCTTCGCTTCATTCTTCCTGCCTTGGGCAGATGCGCTACTCAGCGGAGATGAGGAGAAAATCAGAATCGCTCTCGGCGAGATCGAATCGCTGTTCGGGCAGCAGTTGAAGAACGGTTGCGAACTAATGCGCCTCTTCTGCGGGTCTCCACCTTTTAATGATTTTATCGAAGCTTCTGCGGAAAGGATGAGGCCAGAGTTCGCTCAAAAAGCCCTGGAGCGTTATGGGGAGACCGGTGTAGGCAATGTGCTTTCAACCGAAACCGCCAAGGCGATAACGGAGTACTTACACTCCGCGCCGCCGTATCGAGACTGGAAAAACATGAAGGGCATGGTGGAGCTAACGTATGAATCTCTCAGGTCTTATTTCGATGATTGGAGAAGCAAGAGCGATGGGAAATGGCATATCGACATCAAACCGGACCGCGGAAATAAGGACTGGGATTCAGGCAAGTGGTATGCGGACGTGCGTTGGATTAAGACAGTCTTGGATGCAATGCTCAACAACTTGGCAACCAACAAAGCTTTTGACAGGCAGAAAAACTTTCAAGGCACCCCTAGCATCCATATAAGTATTGTCAAAGCAACTGAGCCAGCCAGATTACTAATTACTATCGAAGATAATGGGGTGGGCTGTAATGTTGACGTTCTTAAAGCGTCGGCCTCCGGTGGCTACGATCGCCTGTTGCATGGCGAAGGTGTCCATTTATTGCGCACTTATGGTGACCTTACTATCAAATCAGGTGGGCGAGAACTACATCTAGGGGACGGGCAAATCGGAGAGGATAGTAGTGCCAGACGCGCGCAAGGCACCTCAGCAACCCTTTCAATTCTTTTAGGGTGAAAATGACGTGAGACTATTAGTTATCGAGCACTTTACCGGGGAACGCCGGCAACGTCAGCAAGTTTGGGACGGTCTAAATAAGAAATTCAATCGGCAACTGGAAATACACTTCTGTGGGCAAGAGAAAGACCAGAACTTTTTGCGTGAAGCCGACGGCACACCATTTCACATTGAAGAATACGATCTCGTGTTCATTCATAGTGGCGACAAGCAATATAGCCCTTCCGAGAATTACGTCGATTTAGCCAAGATCAACAATAAAGCATTTGCTTGCTACAGTGGTGGAGCGGATTCAGTTAATGCGCCAAACTTACACGACTTGCAGATCGAGGAAATGCCCTTGGAGCTATTCCGTAAACAGATCGGAGCATTCCTGGAGAGGCTAGCGCACGACGGTCAGATAACCCCGGAAGCTTTTTACATCTTGGCCGACTTTAACCCTAAACTGGAAGCTACTTACAACCTCCTCCAAATGTTCCTGCCGCTCGATCTGTGGCTTCAGACCCGTGACGTTGATGAATGTAAAACCCAGGCGGTACTACTCCTTAAGAATAAAGACCAAACGGCCGCCCTCCTCAGTCAAGTGATAGGCGGACCCCCTCTCTCTCCAGATCGGATTGAAGATACACACTTGGAGGATGACGGCCCGCCGGGGTTGTTAAGTAGATTGTGGGCATGCGCAGAAAAGCTTCAAGCAGCGAACGACGTAAGTAGATTGAACGAAGTATTTGGGTACGCCTTTGGCGAGTCCATTTTGCGAGACAGCGTTGCGGCGAGCTCCGGGCTTCAAGAAAAAGGTTTCCACATGACTTATGAAAAGTTTCGGGATGAGCTTTTCAGGCTCACGCTAAGGGATGAATGATGGATGCTGGATGAGGCTGCCACGATAGGCGACGGGCCTTTGCCGCACTTTATAACGCGGCTTGTGCAGAGTCTGGGCATGTCGTGTATCCAAGCCCCTGCAGGCCACCTTACAGAATGCGTCACGGAGAGGCTCGCTGAAATGCGAGTGATATTTCTCTGTTCGCTTGACGGAGCCAAAATTCTACGCACGGCTCAAGTCATAAGGCTGGATTGTAATTTTCGCGGCACCATCTTCATCCTATCGTTTACCCCTCAAAGTTGGGCGATAAAGCAGCCGGGCGGGGAAGTAATTGAAACCACCGGATGTTCATACTTGCAACTACCGATCCTCTCAAACGAATTACGCGCCTTGCTCACGCCGCGCGCTGGACTGTCGGACGAAGAGATGACATACGTTCGCAAGAAGCTCAGCGCGCGACGGATTTTTCAAGCGGCCAGTTCCCTCAGGCATGATTATGAGAATAAGTTTAGCTTAGCCTTTACACACCTGCGCTCGGTCGAAAAGCTTAGTTATTTCACGCCCCCGGACGCACAACGTGTGGCCAAAGAGGTCCGCGGCTTAAAAGCTCACTTGAGCCGCGAGAAGGTCGAACGTTTTAGCACAGAGGTCACCGCGCTCCTGACCGCCGCCGTAGAATGGAGGAATAACAGGTCGTGTGGCTTCTCTTCGTCGCTGGAGTCCCAGTGGAATCAGATCGAAGCCTGGCTACAACTAAGCAGCATGCTGACGAATGAGGTCGAAAGCGAGATGAGTGAAATATTCATAAGAGCTAAACGGTTAGAGACTGCCCTAAGGAAAATCTTAGCGGTCGTCACGGCTTTGAAGGAAGAAGCTCAGCAGGTGATGAATCATGCCTAGTAAGGTTTTATTTTTAGATGATCGGTGGAAAGAGGAACAATGGAAGGAGAGCTTTGATAGCTGGCTTCCCGAAGGTGTAGAAGCCGTGTATGAGGAGCACGGATTTTTGGCCGTTCAGCGGCTAGCGGAGAATCCTGATGTCAAGCTTATGTTCCTTGATTTACAGTTCGAAGGCCAGCCTGAACAGGGAGAGCAAGTTCTTGAAAAGGTCAAGGAACACTATCCAGACCTACCCGTTGTTATTTTAACTTCAGTCAACGACGCCCAGCTTGCTTTGAAGTTGGTACATGACGAGAAGAGGGCTTACTACTATTTTTTCAAAGATGGGATTGACCCGGATCAAATTACAAAGTTGATTGAAAATGCCATTGAAAAATATGAACTCAAGGCCGAGACCATCAGAAAAACAGACGCTGGCGTAATTATCGGTGAAAGCCAGTCCCTCAAAGAGACGCTGCGACTCACCGAACGAGCTAGTCAGGTTGACTCTAATGTGCTGATCACGGGCGAAACGGGCACCGGCAAGGAGTTGATAGCCAGAGCCATTCACCAGAACAGCAGGCGTAAAGAGAAACCCTGCGTCATTATTAACTGCGGAGCGATCCCTGAGGAGTTGGTCGAAAGCGAATTGTTCGGGCACGTGAAAGGAGCTTTTACGGGTGCGCACGCTGACAAGCGCGGACGCTTCGAACTGGCTAACGGGGGGACGCTCTTTCTAGATGAGATCGCTGAAATGTCAACCATCATGCAGGCGAAGCTGCTTCGAGCGTTACAACAAAAGGAGTTTCAAAGAGTCGGCAGCGAGAAGGTCCAAAGGGTTGACGTGCGCATCATCGCCGCAACCAACAAGAATCTCGAAGAATGGATCGAGCGAGGTATGTTTCGTGATGACCTGTATTATCGCCTAAACGTTCTGCGTATCCATGTGCAACCGTTAAGAGACCGCAGAGGGGATATACCGCTCCTTGTTAATCACTTTTTGCAAAGGCTCAACAACAAGTTCGATGATGCGAAAGACATCAGTGACGAAGCGGTTGACCTGTTAAAAAGTTATGACTGGCCCGGCAACATCCGGCAGCTAGAGAATGTGTTGGAGAAGGCGGTCGTTAATTCAATGCTGGATACGATTCCCGTGGATGATTTCGCCTTCCTCACTTCATCTGTTGGTGCGCAGGGGGGGGAAGACGAACTCATCAGTAAGTGGGTCGAGGACGCAGTGCAAGGTCGAACCAGTTGGGATGATATTAGACGGGAGTTTGGAGCCACTGGCGACGCTCGGAAGAGGGTAATCGAGGGCATTCTCCTCGCCCTGAGAGAGCAGGGCAAACGTCCGACAGGCTCCGAGTTAGCTCAACTGCTGAAGACCAACAGGAACTACGTTAACCAGATCATCAGAAATCTGGGTTTACAGTTGAGGTAAACCTCATAGTTGATCAACGCCTACCCCGCTGAGGATGGTCTGGAGGCCCAGCATGACATCATGGAGTGAACACGCCCGCCTTGGTGAAAATGTTGGTCGCATTTTTGCAGAGCTTAATGAACACATCATAGCCTATCAGCCCCGGAACGATAGGTGGTTCGTCTTCCCTACTCCTACCGCCGCCAAAGATTGGGCGGAGTGTTTATTTTGTATCAGTGCGACCTCTCTGGTGGCTGAAAGCACCCCGCCGATTTTGTTTCTACTCTTAGAGAGCACCTGCGATGAGGGCAAGCCACGCAGCTCCCTAACACTGCTTGAATTCATCCGCTACCTGCGCCTCTCCAAATATCATCCAAGAGCGTGGGGGGCAACTTATAGTCTTTGGTGCTCCCCCATCGTCTGCTACTCTTTCGAGTCAAGAGAACGAATCTTACAACGCAGGCCGGAAGGACTGGTTCTTTTCTCCCCAAGTTTGAGCTTCCAACAACTCCCTATACTCGCCTCACCCTCATGGCTCGATGCAGCGCATAACCTAAGAACTGCCACAGACGGCGAACTGACCCAGTATCTTAACTCTACTCATCCGGTAAACTTATCAGCTCATCATTACTTAGGCGACTTGATCGGACCCTACTCAATTTTGCACGCCGCCGGCACAGTCCATTCCCCAGACACCGTCTCCCCGGGGCGGTTCAACGTCAAAGTTTTGCATGAGATTTTCTGGCAGATGGAGCAGGAAAGAAGCTCAGGTGAAGAGAGAGCCCCTAAAGTTAGCACGAACACCATGGGCGACTTGAGGCAAGAAGTACAAACTTACGTCGCCAGCAGTATGAGAGGTCGTTCCAAGTCAGCGGTTTTAATCATTGACGATCAAAGCGATCTATGGCACCCCGTATGGAAATTTATACTAGGCGGCGGCTGGCAGCGCTTCCATCCAGAAAAAATGTTTGAATTGATGGCACCGCAAAGTGGGGATGCAGCGCGTGCGGAATTCTTTAAGACCCTCCAATTGTTTATACGCTTAATCATACTCGACTTGAGATTGACACCGGAACAGGATCACAATAAGGATTTGCATGGGATAAGCGGCTACCGTGTGCTGCGTTTCATTAGAACTTATGACCAGGCAATACCCATCCTCATGTTCACCAGTAGTCAGCGAGGACATTATCTGCATGATCTGGAATTAGCGGGCGCAGACGCGGTGTGCATCAAGCCTACTCGTTTCGATAACGCCTCCACGACTTTAGAAAGCCTGCTTGAACATCTTTCCGTCCTCCTAAGACCTGAGTACCACTTTCTGCAGGACTCTTATTATGACTTAAGGGAGCAGCAGGCACAGCTGAAGCCTCATGAAGAGAAGTGGTCACCTCTATATTGGGCACTATCCGCGTGGCAGGAAGCACGGCAGAACGCCCGTCTATGGATCAAGCAGGCCGAAACGAACCCCGCCCGTCTCTCCGCCCTGTCGGTTGCGCGAACCGCTGGGCTTGCCGAAGAAATAATCCACGAGAAATTCGGGGCGGCCGCGCAACCATATGGTCATGCAATGAGGGAGCTGCGAAATGTTGCGAGCCATTTCGGTTCGGCTCAGGCGAGCGATACTGCCATAGGGTACGTCGCCGTCGGCCTCGTCACCAAAATGCTTTCTGTTTTAGATAGCTCGCTGATACCTACGCTCACAAATCGAGCTCGGATAAATATTCCTAACGATATATATCTGGAATCTCACTTGAGTGTACCGGGCATGGAGCCGACATTATTGAAGATGTTTCAGGGAACGGTTCAAGTGGCACTACTAGCGTTTTCACTTCGCCAGAACGCGGCGGCATTGGGCTTGAACACATCCCTCGTAGATTATGTCTTTACATTAGAAGAGAAAGCTAATCAGTGGATTGGCGAGTTCTTAAGTAAGCACAATATCTCTAAGCAGATATTAAGTCCGATCGCGACTGATTATTCCGGCCTGCTCAGATGGTTCAATTCTCTTTAGGGTCAAAGCCTGGTGACGATAAAGGATTCAATGTTCACGTCGCGAAGCCGGAAGGCCGGAAACGGCGTCGGCGGTTCCCGCTCCTGAGGATAATGAGTTGACATGTCGTGTGTGGATCAACAGAGTTTCTTTAGGTTCTATAATCAATCTTCTTAAGATTTGTTCACACCTGTTCCCGGCGCACCACTACCCTGCTGCCCGACTAGCTACTTCTCTCCTAAGTTCAAGCCATTTGCCTCAGTTACATTAATTCCCATCTCTTAGCGCTACTGGCATGCTGGTTGCCCTACTGTGTATCAGCCTCGTCTTCTAGATACTTCCTCCAAGGCGGAAGTCAGAGGCTGCTCCCTAAGATCAACGCCGAAGTTGAAGACGGGAAGCTTACCCTCGTCGTGCGCCCCCGATAAGTTTACGTCCCGGCGGGACTTCAGCACTTCTCTCAGCCGGAGCTATTAAATCCTAACCTCGCAAGCCGCGTCTGTACTAGGGATCGGGATTTGGCCTCAGGTTTCCGATTGTGAATCAACCGTGTAGCCGGTCATATATGGAGGGAACGATGAGCGAAACAAAACCGTCCTTAAGCCTTCTCAAACGTTTTCTATCTTGGCCGAGCGGTGCCGCGCGCAACGTGCTGGCTCAGTGCCCGTCTGACCAGAACTATTATTGTGCTCTCGGTGTCCTGGTCTGGCTGACCTCACTGCTGGCGGGATGCGGGATGGCACTCATGCTGAGCCAGACCGGCAGTGTCGGCTGGCAGGCGCTCATGGGAGGCGGTGCCTGGTTCCTTTGTATCCTAAACCTGGATCGCTTTCTTCTGCTAACCACCACGGATAACCAGGGCTGGAAGAGACTTGTCCCGGTCGCGCGCATCCTCCTGTCGTTGTGTCTCGCCATCATCATCGGCGAGCACATCGTGCAATATCTTTTCCGCAACGAGATCAACAACCAACTAGTGCAGGAGAGACTGACAGCGCAGAGAAGTAACTACGACAAGGCGAGGGAGGGTCATCCCGAGGTCAACACCATCACGACAGAGAAGGAGAGAAAACAGGGCGAAATAGAGCGTAAGCAGGCCGAAGTGCAAAGGCTGCGCGACGATTATATTAAAGAAGCTGAAGGCTCAGCCGGTTCCGGCATTCGCGGCAAAGGGCCGCTCTACGCGCAGAAGGAGCGCGACTATCTGGCCGCGCAAGCAGAAAAGCAGAAACTCGACCAAGAGTTAAAGGAGATTGACCGCCGGTTGGAGACCAAGAACAACGAGATCAAGGCTACCGCCGCAACTGCCAACGCGGCGAAGGCTGATGAAAAGGGCTTCCTTGCATATCACCGCGCGCTCTTCGCTATCATCCGACAAGACCCGACGCTGCTGATGCTGTACATCGTCATCTCCGCTGCGATGATCATGTTCGAGGTCACCCCGCTTATTAGTAAGTTGAGTGCGAAGGTGAGGTTATATGACCAAGTCTTGGTGGCTGAGGAACGGCGTAATAAGGAGAATTTGGAGAAGCACAGCGATGAACAGGAGCAGACCCGCGGCAGGGAGGTCGCCGTCAAAGCGATGATAGGCGAGAAGATGAACGAGATCGAGATCAGCATCGTGGAGCGGGTGACGGACGCTGCCAAGAACAACGATTTCAAAGGTCTGAGCCTAGAGGATGCGGCGCTGGCGCGTTCCTTCATCGCCGAAGCCAACGGCAGAATCGCCGCGCAGGTGAAGCCCCGGAACACCGACGGTAGCCATGAGTCCACTCGCGCCGGAGGTGAGACTGGCGCATCCAGTGACGGGATGATGACGGACGACACGGCTGGCGAGAATAACCCGTCCTCCGTAACTGTGTTTTTGACCGGCACCGAGAATCCTTCTTCATTCACCGTCATCTTCCGCCGTCCGCCGGACCAGGTGCGCGGCTCCGATCTGCTCTACACGCTTGCGGGGCTTGAGCAGCAACGACCGCCGAGCGACGAACCGCACGTCCCTCTGCACGAATACCGGGTGTCGAACACCCGTGGCGAAGAGATAAACCCCGATGAGAGGCTCTTCCGGCAGATGGGCGAAGACCGCTCGGTGTATCTCTCCCCATTCGAGCTTACGGTTAGTAATGCGGAGAACTAGGCTCTCAGCCTGTGAGGTCTCTTTATGAGCAGGAGATTTGAATGGCTAATGACGGCAGCGTTGACGGCGCTGTTCTTGTCTCTCGCCTTCTCGGCCATCGTTGTGCTGGACGAGTTCGCGCGGCTGCCATTCTACAACACGACCATGATGGCGGCTCTGCTCACCGCTGGCGTCTCGCTCATTATGATTCTGCGGACTCAAGGGAGGGTTTTGGCGTCCATACGCTCCGGTGCAGCGACGGCAAAAGGCGGGCGATGGCTCTTACGGAGACTTGGATTGCCGCGCCGCTCGGATGCGGCGACGGTGAGACCGAACACAGACAACGGGTTCCGAGGGCAGCGCAGCCGCCAGCCGTCGCCGAGAGAAGTGGAGATCGCGATGCGAAAAGTTCACTCGACAGTGTGGGGCTTCCCTGCTTACAGTCATGTTATCGATCCGATGAAAGAGGAGGCGCGTATCAACCATGAGATTCATCGCTAACATTTTCCGGGTCGCGCAACGTATCTTCCCTGTAGCGCTACTGGTCGCAGGCATGCTGCTTATCGTGGCCGCAGGATACTTGCAGAAGAGGCACTTAGAGGCCGAGCGCATCCTTGACCAGGTTGACCTACGAGCGCGCAACGCCAGCGGTGCGACCTTCTATGCCAGCAAGAAGAAGCTCTTCGTCGGCCAAGAGATGCCGCGCGCCGATTTAGTCGAGCACCTGAAGTCAATCAATTTCGTTCAGAGCGATGAGCCGAGCCTCCGCGGCTCCTACACCCTGCGGGCAGCCGACACGTTGCTAATCAATCCGCGTCTGGCTGAGTTTCAGCCGGTCACTGTCAGCTTCAAGCGTGGGCGCATCGCCCGCCTGACCGTCGCAGCCACGCCATTCCACCCGCTGTCCGGTGATGTCGATGAGGCGACCATTGAACCCGAGCCACTCGGTGCGTTCATCCTGTCCATTGATGATGATGAGGCGTCGAAGATGTTCGTCCGCCGTTACGCGATTCAGTTCGCAGATTTCAAGGATTCACATCTGTTCCATGCAATCATCGCCAGCGAAGACTCGCTCTTCATGACTCACAACGGGACGCGCTTCGACCGCATTCTGCTGACCCTGCTCGCCCGCCGCCGGGGCGGCGGGAGTTCAATCACCGCGCAAGTGATAAAAAATTCGGTCTCACTCGATAGGAGTTACGCCCTGACGCGGAAGCTCGATGAAATCTTCCTTGCCTCTGCACTCGAACAGCGGATGTCGAAAGACGAAATCCTGACGCATTACGCGAACAACGTATTTTTAGGCGGGGGGCGAGGGGCACCGAATGTTTACGGCTTTCTCGCAGCAGCTGAAGAATACTTTGGTAAGAAGAGCATCAAGGAACTGACCTTGAGCGAGACGAGTACTCTCGTCGCCATACTCCCGAAACCGAGTTTCTTCTTGCGAAAAGCCCAGAAGGGCGACTACGTCGAATTGACTGAGTGGCGCGACCGCGTGCTGCGCCGTCTCAACGAAATCTGGCCCGACATCTACCCGCAATCGGTTATCGAAGCGGCACAGCAAGAGGGAGTGCACTTTGTCACCAAGCCCTACCTTGAACAACCGATGGATGTCGTTTGTCGCGCTTTCATTGACTACGCCGCCCGGCAGCAGCCGTTAGTCGAGTTGGAAAACCTGCCACCAACCGCGTACGCTGGCCTACACCTTTACACCTCGGTCGATCCCGACCTCATGCGCGAAGCCCAGCGCCTCCTCGGCGCTCGGTTGCCTACCATTGAGCGTCGTTTCCCGCCGCTAAAACAGACTTCCTGCGGCGGGCAGAGCGAGCGAATGCTTGGGGCCATCGTCGCGCTCGACCCCCAGACGGGCGAAATAATCGCGATGGCAGGAGGAGGTGGCGGCAAGGATGGTGTGAAATATGCGTCCTTTGCACTTAATGCAAAGGATGCTCCGGCCTCAACCATCAAGCCTTTCTGGTTTGTCAAGGCGCTATCCGGCGCGCGCCTGCCTGATGGCGAAAGGTTCACTGCGGCCTCGATACTTGACCCGACCTCTGCCTCCCTCAACGGGTGGAGCCCGGATACGGGGCGGGCAGGGGCTGGCCGACCGAGAGAAAAACTGGCATCCTCCGCAGATGACTTCGCTGTCGGCGTCCTGAAACTCATCGGCCTTAGAGACGGGAGCGACTTCTTTCAGAAGTTAACAGGAAACACGATCACGAACCCGGAGGGACAACTCGCGATCGGTTTCGGGGCTGGCACGGAAATCTCCCCTCTACGCTTGGCCCGCTCCTACATGATCTTCGGCAACAACGGTGTGATCACGGAAACCAATCCGGTCAGTCACGTCTACCTTGATGGCAAAGAGATTACATATAAGCTTAAACCGATGAACCAGGTTGTAGACGCTGGGGCTGCGTACATCACGACGCAGATGATGCGCTCTGTGGTGGGCTATGGGCCAGACGGACGTCATGGAACAGCGCGGCAGGTATTCGACAAAACAGGACTGTCGTTGAACGACATTGAGATAGCAGGAAAAACGGGATCTGGTCCTCACTCTGTGTGGATGGTTTCGGTAAGTCCTAGGCTAGTGGTTGTTGTCATGCTCGGATATTTATGCCGTTCCGAAATTAGGAACTCGAAAGAGTTGTATGCGAAAGACACCGCCGCACTAGTTTGGGCAGAATTTTTGAAGTCAGTAAAGAACTATCGCCCCGATCTGCTGAAAGGCAGATTTGAAAGACCGCAGAACATAATAGAAGTGCGCATTGACCCGCAACACGGCTGCCGCTCTAATGGTTCGACCAGCGTTAACGAGTTCTTTATCGCCGGCACTGAACCTGCACGCTGCCCTACATCTCGGACACGCAACTGATGGGGTTCTCTGGAATCTAAAAAGTACATCCCAACTATGCCTAATATTGTGACCAGAATTGATAGAAATAGGACGATACGGATGTAAACAGGGGCACTCTCCAATGGCTGCAACTCATAAACAATGTTAGTTGATGTGAGTTGATATAAGTGGCTAGCAGGAGGTTAAAGAGATTTATAACCCTTAAGTCTATAGTACAGATTAATAAATACGATGAAAGGCACGCAAAGGAGTCATAAGTGAACTCATCGGCCTTGGCGCACCTCATAACAGCGCTGTTCATTTGAATTTGAGGGGATACTGTCTCCGTGGCGCAGGGTCAAGAGTGAGCCGTACCCAAAAGGCGCGATGAAGCGGTGTAGCCACGATCCTCAAGTCGAAGCTAAGTATGCTGACGCCTAGCCTCTCTCGGCCAGTTCTTCAATCAATCCCTTGCGTGAACAGCGACATCTGGAATATGGGCGGTTGAATCAAAGGCGGCGGCATCTTCATCACCGCAACACCTGCCTTCTTCATCCTGCTCCGTTTGGGCTTGGCCTGACGCTCACGAGCCGCTTTCATCTCTCGCCGCACGATTGTCCCATAAATAGTCTTGTCCCTGATGGTGTCAAATTTGCCGTTGCGGGCCTCGCGCTGAATATCTTTGATTCGCCGGTTTGTGGATTCCGTGAAAGCGTTGGTGTATGGGTGATCGAAGTAGTTGAAGACGTACTCGCCCCAGTTGTTCATAGCCGTGATAACCTCCTTGAAATCATTGCCCATCTCTAGGGGAATACTCCGCAGCCATTGACGGTAGTTTTCCTGCGCAGCAGCTCTACAGGACGTATGCCAGAGGGCGAAGAACTTTTCTTTAAGCTCATACCCTAGCCGTAAATCAGGTATGAAGGAGAACCATCCCTCCAACTCAACTCTTTCGGTGTCTTTCAATTGATGCGGGTGTTTCCTGAGCAGGTAACTTTTGCACATGGTGCGTAGGTTCATAAGGAGACGCAAACGCTTCCTAACCTTATCCAGCGCCTCGTTCGCCATGCGCTGAATATGATAACGATCTATGACGATAACGGCACGGGGGAATGCCTTTTCAATCGAGCTTTTAATAGACGTGGACATATCCATAGCAACGACCTCAACCTTTTCCCGTCCAAGGAGTTGTTGAAGCTTGGGCTTAAGAATTTCGGCACTGGTGCTCTCCCAGATGTCAATAATTGTCGGAGGTTTTCTAAATTCTGTGTAAGTGGCGATAATCAACCATATAGTCTCAGAAGGAGATTTGATTAT
>WUUC01136583.1_pt1 | contig 13170 bp, 9 predicted proteins | sample 6278441 | NCBI WGS metagenome assembly WUUC01 (sample SAMN13675441, study PRJNA597444) | soil metagenome | isolation source: soil | place: USA: Washington | collected 2017-10 | reverse complement strand
ATCTTGTAACTCGCCTTTGGCAGCAATTTCAGTATCTCGTAAAAACGGCAATCGATGAAAAGACGATTGTCGTCGGCTACGGCAAACCCGGCGTGGGCAAATCACGAGCTTTGCAGCAATACAAAACCGAGATGATGACCACGATGCCCATTGAGATTTTATGCTCGGCGAATATCACGACCAGATATTTCGTCCAGAAAATCGCAACGGAACTCGGACTAAATGACAGATTGCCAACGGCAAGGCTCGAAGATTTGATTGCCGAGAAATTAAAGAAATCTCCACGACTTCTTTTCGTTGACCAAGCAAATTATCTCAACGAAAAAGGACTCGGCACGATTTGCTACGTTTGGGAAAAAGCCAGAATTCCAATCGTTCTAATCGGCACGAAAGACCTATTCAATCTCTTTATGCAATCGAGTTTGACCGAGGATGTGCGTGTCCAGCTTTCGAGTCGAATTGGATGGCATTGTCCTTTCGTTGACCTGAGTGTCGATGAAGTTAAATCCATTATTCATTCGATACTCGGCAGCCGCGCCACAAATCAAGTCGTTCAGCAAATTTACGATATGACTCACGGAAATCATCGCCATCTGGAAATGATACTTCCGCGCATCGCGGCAATCGTTGAAAAGAATGAAGGCGAACTTAACTCCGGTGACATACAGATTGAAACGCTCGTTCAAAAAGCCGGACGGCGAATAATGATTGGCTAAGGAGCGCAAATGGATAACGAACGTGATTTCACGATGGAAGAGCAAATCGAATTTATCAAACTCGCAATCGCGGAGAAAGAAGAATACGCCGGGACGCTGAAAACGGATTCTTTGGAATTTGAAACAGCGCAAAAAGAACTCGGCTTATTGAAATCTGTCCGCGTTTCGCTTTTGCAACTTGATTTGCTCGACAAAATGCAGGCTGAGGGAATTGAGCCGATTTTGTAAGGAGAAGGAATGAATTTAATTTTGGACGTTCTTGAAAGGATTTCAAATTTTTCAATGCCGCAAATTTTGCCGACAGAAATCATCTGTGGCGATTGCTGCGGCAATGATTTGATTCCGAAAATCACCAATTTAACGAGCGACAATCGATGTGCTGTTTGCGATGGTCGTTCGTTTGAACTCGCTTCACAAATTTGCGGAGCGTTGTCACAGCACTTGAAAGGAAAAATTCAGATAGAGAGGAAAAATCAAAACCATGACACAACATTTACGCACAGCAAAACAAACGGAAATTTTATCGAAATTGACACAGAACTTCGACATTGACGAAACGCGGATTCTTTTCTTAAATCCGCGCGATGAAGCTGAACCTTGGATTCCGGCAGATGAATTGACATCAATCGCTCGGCAACACGGCGGATTCAAATCAATCGGCGTCGAGCATGAAAAATTCATTCCCGAAACTAATCAGGTTATTTACACGGCGACGGTCGTTGACGCTCAGGACAGAATTTATATTCGTTCCGGCGCAGCAACTTTCGGCGAAACAGCCGGGAACGGATTGGACATTGATGCCGATACGTTGGCGCAGGGACGCGCGCTCGGCGCATCTCTTCGCGCGGCTGGCTTCCATCCGTATAAATCCGGCTCGATTGTCGATTTGGGCGAGTTTCGCCGCGCGGCTATGAAGCTCACCAGTGAAGAGCAGGGACTTCAAAAAATCGAAGATGAATCCATTTCCAGAAAGAACGATTTGGCGCAGATGCACAAACTGGCTGAGGAGAAAGGCTTGATTGTCGTTCGTCCCGGCAACGTCCGAGATATGACCAAATATCGTTCGGAACTGAAACTTCGATTCAACACCGACACAGCCGCGACGCTCGACCGAGCCGGACGCGCGGCAGTTATCAACTGGCTGAAAACCTATGATAATTTTCTCGAAAATGTGCCGCAGGAACTTCGTGAAGACGCGATGGTTGCATAACAAAAGGAGGTGAAGCCTATGTGCCACGCGTAGCTGACAGCTAATGACAAACGTGGCTGAAAACAAAAAATGGAGGGTCGCGCATTCCATTCAATCCCCAACGAATCACGCGATTTAATTTTGAAAATTTATTGTGCCGAAAACTGAAATCAAATTCAGTTTTTTTCAGTCTTCAGCAGAGCAAATTTTAATTTTAAGGAGAAAGAAGAAAGTTATGGCAACAGCTAAAAAACGACCATTCAATAACCGTTCAATGTCGTCTCAATCGCACAACAAAGCGATAGCAGCGATTCAAATTTTGTGGAAGCAAATGCGCCCTGATTTGGTGTTTGATAAAGAAGGTTCGCGCGAAGAGCGGCTGGCGTGGATTGCTCAGTTTCTCGGAATAAAACGCGAGTTGAAATCAATCACCGATTTATCAGATACGCAGCTTGGGCTTGTTTTAGAAGAAATGCGGAGATTGACCGGACAACCAGCTAAACCGCGCCAGAACGCCGCGAAATCGCAAACCGCGCCAGCTTCAGACATCTTCGGCGTTGTTCAAAACTCGCCTTCAGGTGGCGCAGAAATTATCCATCTGACGACCGAGGAACAACTCTTCACGCTTAAAAAACTCGAAGCTCACATCGGCTGGACGGACGCGCACCGCGAGAACTATTTGAAACCGCGTTTTCACCGGACAAATTTCCGAACGCTGAAATTCGACCAAGCCAATGCATTAATTATGCAAATGCTCACTATTGCCGCTCATAAAGATTTGAAATCGAGTCTCGGAAGGGAAAAAAAAATCACCCGGCAAATGACGGCGAAATACATTCCGACTTTGAAAAAGAAGTTAAGAATTGACCGATAAGGAGTTTTGAAATGGAAGAAAAACAATACGTTGAAGTCGCACCTGAAGATGAAACATTTCGCGGATACGCGATGGCGCTTGACCGGGAACTTGAAGCAGAAGGCTCTGTGGCAATTCCGTTTATTGCCTTCGCAAAAATGGCTGGAGCGGACGTGGACAAAGTTTTCGTGAAAGAAGATTTTGAACGCTTCATGGGTCTAACGGCTGCTGAATATGGCGCGGAAGTAAAAACGCGCAAAGGCAGTTTGCCGGAAAATAAAGACGGATTTGAGGTTTTTCGTTAAATGAAAAAAGTTCGCTGAAATTACCTTCAATTAAATCATGCTCATTTACGATATTGAAATTGCAAAAATGATTCCCTCGAAAGACCGCGAGCCTGAATTCGGTCTTGAATACTGCGCTGGCTTTGATGACTTTGCAAATATGGGCATCGCGCTAATCGGCGTTCACGATTACGTTGCCGACCAGTCGCGCCTTTTTGGGCAACACGAACTCGAAGAATTCAAAGAACTCATCTCCAAACACGATGTCCTCGTCGGCTTTAATAACATTCGTTTCGATAATCAATTGCTTGCCGCGAACGGTGTAAATATTCCCGAAACGATTTGCTATGACATTTTAGTTGAGATGTTTAATCAGTTCGGCGGACGACGCTCCGGCTGTAAACTCGGCGATGTCGCCAGAGTAAATTTCGGAGTCGGGAAGAGCGGCGATGGCGCGGACGCGCCGAAACTCTGGCAAAAGGGATTTTTCGGAAAAGTTGCCGATTATTGTTTGCACGATATCCGATTAACAAAAAAGATTGTTGACCGCATTTTGCGTCAAGGCTGGATAGTAAATCCGATAAACCCGGAGCGGAGATTATATCTGCCAAGACCAAATCGGAAATTCTAATTGAAGCGATGGCGCTTACGAGTACCCCAAATTATCATTCGGAATAAACCTCAAATCCGTTTCAAGTATCAGCCAATACCTTCATTTCTAACCTCTTTTGGCAATTGAAGATTTCAATAAGCATTAGCAGATTTATGCTCTAACTCTTGGCAAAGTTGCAAAACGGGAGTATCATTTCGCATATCACAAATGTAGACAGACTGCCAAAAGCGAAGGGTTTGTTTAACCGTATCCTAAACATTAAAATAAAATAGCTGACCGAAAGAGTTTTATATAATACCAGGGGGCATTAAATGCTATGGAAATGAATGAAATATTTGAGAACTTAATCAAAATTGAACCTAAAGTAGTTTCAATTGAAACACTTTTTAACAATCAGGAAACCTTAAAAAATACCAAATATGACCCTGACTACCAGCGAAACTATGTCTGGGATGATGAGAAAGCCACATACTTTATTGAAAGTATTTTATTAGGCACAGAAATACCTCCAATTATTTATTTTAGAAACGGTGAAAAAATTGAAATTATTGATGGCAGGCAAAGATACCAGACCATATTAAGGTTTACTAGTAAAAATTCAGGATTTAAGCTTAAAAGTTCAGGACTTCATAAATTAAATGATATTGGTATAGCTTCCAAAATGTTTAAGGATTTTAATGACCGGCTTAAGGATGTTTTCTGGGATACAAAATTACGAATCATTGAATTTAGCTTTCATACTAAAACCGCCTTAAACGACGAGATGGAAGACATTGTAAAGAAAGAGATATTCAAGCGATACAATTCGGGCATTACTCCTCTTAAGCCGACCGAAATTGATGAAGCTTTTTACTTTGAAGATGATTTGAATTCCTATATACAAGAAAAATTAAAAACTGACAAAGTTTTATTCGGGGAAATTTCAGATTTATTTTATTTTGAAAAAAGTAATATTCAGGTTTTACTCAAAAAAATAAGGCAATTGATTGTCCAACATAAAATTCCAATAAAGTACTATTCGGTCAAAAAAGATATTGTAATTTCTCAGTATTATGAATTACTTTCGGCGCAAATTGATGAGGGTAACATAGTAGAGGTATTTTCCAGATTTATTGAAAAAATCAACATTCTGAGAAGAATAAAGCGCGAATTCACAGAACATAATTACTTTTTTAATCGCTTAGTTTCCGAATGTGCATTTTGGTCTTTATCAATAATAGAAGAAGAAAAATATCCTTTAAAGAATATAAATAAGGAGTTTATTACTAATTTTGCAAATTATGTAAATGAAAATAAGGCAGCGTTTGAAATAGACAGAAGTTCTTTTTCAAAGCAATTGCAAAATAGATATGCCGTAACTGCTAAATACTTTGAAGATAAGCTGGGCATTTCATTTGAAAACTATCTTGTTACTTCAACTGAGTTTAAGAATAGAAATAAAGAGATTAAAAATGAAAAATTACTTGTAAAAAAAGAAACGAGTTTTGATGATTTAAGAATAAATAAACCAGAGCCATCGTCCATCACAATTGTAGATATATGTCGCCTAATGGATAGACAGAAATTCTTAATCCGTCCGCCCTATCAGCGGAAAGAGGTTATAAATAAAAATAAGTCATCTGCAATTATTGAAAGTATTTTGCTAGGAATAAAACTACCTCCTATTTTCGTATTTAAAAAAGAAGATGACATGGTTTCAGAAGTTTTAGATGGGCAACAAAGACTATTAACAATATTAGGGTTTTTAAAGAAAGAATATACTGATGAAAATAACGTAAAGCAAAAATCTGATAAACATGGGTACTCTTTAAAGTTAAAAAATGGGCTTTTAAAACACTTGGATGGAATGAATGTTGATAAACTGCCGCCTGAGCTTGTGAAGAAAATAAATAATTTTGACTTATGGATTATCGAGATTAATCAGAGATATAACAAAGATTTTGAACCAATTGACCTATTTTTGCGATTGAATAGTAAGCCATATCCTATCAAAGAGAATACTTTTGAAATGTGGAATTCCTATATCAACAGAGAAATAATAGAAAGGGTAAAACTAATCCTTAGGGAAAATGAAGATTGGTTTTATTTCAGAAAGAGTAATACTAGGATGGAAAATGAAAATATTTATACAGCCCTCGCCTATCTTCAATATGAATTAAATAGTGCTAATGACAACACTACTGTTAAGGCAAATGATTCTCAACCATTTGAATATTATAAGGTAGGCGATAAGATTAATTTCCGAATCAGGTCAAAGACAGAAATTACTAAGATTCTAGAAACTCCAAATAACAAAGAGGGAATATTGGCTGCCTGTAATAGCTTAAACGATGTTTTTATTTCAAAGGTGAAAAATATAGTAAGTGACGAAAACAACTCTGACGAAGAGATTTTGAATAAAAACCTTGAATCAATTTTCAATGTATCTAGAACCGGAAGAAGAACCCAACAGAGTTTTTATGCTCTATGGCATTTTTTAACTAACGTATCTTACGATTCTATAAAAATAAACAAGAATGAAATCCGCGATGATTTAAGAAGTTTATTCTTGTCTATGAAATACATAGAAAGCAAAGAAAAATTTGAGAAAAGAATTGAAGAATTTTGGAATAAATACAATTAGTAACTAGCCAAATGAAAAATACTTATTTTGAAAATAATCCTCTAACCGAAGAAGAACTCAAAAAATTATGGGATAGTGCAATATTTGTATTTGACACAAATGTACTCTTAAATCTTTATCGTTATTCAGATGATACTTCAGAAAATTTTCTGAGTACAATCATTAAATTAAATGACAGAGTTTGGATTCCATTTCAAGTCGGTTTAGAATTTCACAAAAACAGGCTAAAAGTACTTTCTGACCAGAAAAAACATTATCAAGATTTTGAAAAAAAGATAAATGAAATTATTGGAGAAATAGAAAACAAACATAGAAGCCCTTTTTTGTCTCAGCCTCTTTTCGAAAAATTAGTATCAATTAAGAATGATATAAAGACTGAAGTCGACAATAAAATTCAAAAATTTGATAAGCAATTAAATGACGATTCAATATTAAACAAAATAAATTCAGTGTTCGAAGGTAAAGTTGGCAAGTCCTTTGAAGTAGACGAAATCAAACAGTTATTTACCGACGGTGAAAAACGGTACGACCAATCTATACCCCCAGGTTATAACGATATAAAAAAACCGGAAAATGAGAGATATGGTGATTTAATAATTTGGAAACAAATCCTTTCAAAAGCTAATACAGACCAAATTGACATAATTTTAATTTTAGATGATAGAAAGGAAGATTGGTGGTTAGAACATCAAGGCAAAACTATCTCACCAAGACCAGAACTACTAAAGGAATTTCGAGTTGAAACTAATAAAACGTGTCATTTTTATAAACCGTTTCAATTTTTAGAATATTCGAATCAATATTTAGGCAATACGATAAGGAGCGAAGTGATTGAAGAGGTTAAGAATTATCAACCTAAACTAATTAAAGATGAACCTATTTTGTTACATTGGACACTAAAAGGTAAAATTCAGGATTTGAATTTACTTATCAATGAGATGAAAGATACGGGATACCACGTCTATAAAGAATTGAGTAGTACAGATACTTCCCACGAGGTATATATTTTATTACCTAATATCCCTGATTTAGAAAGGCGGTTAAATGCCAAATACCTTTCTAATTTAGCAAATTATAATCTTAGTTTGGTCAATAAGTAACCCACCTTCACTTTTCCTTTTAATTTAACTCGCATAATGTAGTATAGCTTTTCAGATTGTTTTCTAAACGTTTCCAATAGCGAACTTATGACTAATCTTGACGATGTTCTTACAGAAAAAGAGTCTGAATGGCTGGATTTCAAGCGGGAATTTCACGATAACAACGCTAAACTACTCCATGACATTTTGTGTTTGAGTAATGCACATTATGATGGGGATAGATTTTTAGTTTTCGGCATTTCCGACGACAATACGGTCTATGGAGTAGAAAATGATTTAAAACGAAAAACGAATGCAGACCTTCACGATTTCCTTCGTCAAGTGAATCTTAATAGAATTCCCAAGATAGAACTTACATTTCACCAAATAGGAACACATGAGGTTGGAATTTTACGAATATTCAACGTTCCTGAAAAGCCGTATTTTGTGCGCAAAGATTTTCAGGTTGGTAAATTTTGTGTTAGAGCTGGCGGTGTTTACACGAGATTGAGTGATACGAATATTCCACATAACGACACTGCACCGGAAGACCACATAGAAAGGATGTGGAAAGAACGTCTCGAATTCAAAAACATAAAAGCACTTAGTCTTGAAGAAAATTTCCCGGTAAAGTTAAACCATTCCAGAGAACATGTTCATAAGGTTTTAGGAGAGCCTGATGGTACTGGTTGGCAGCTCGAACAATATTATTCGGAAGGAATAGAGATTTCTTACGACCAACACTATGATTTCGTCGAGGGATTAACAATTACTCATCTTCCATCCGGAACAGCATTTGAAGGTACGCTGTTCGGAATTAAATTAGGCGACACATTTAGCAGAGCTAAGGAAGTATTAGGTTCTCCAGCGTTTTGGGGACTCTCTTATGAAGATACTTCAATCGCCGTATGGGAAATAGCAGATACCTATGTGATGATTTGGATTTGGAGTAATAAAAAGCGGGACAATTCTATACCATTTCAACAACTGGGCACAATTAGAGCCATTGCTTACTGCAACAAAAAATCTTTGATTGGTTATAACGTTCTAGTAGCAAAAGCTATGGAACAAATTAAACGGGGGGAAAAGCCGAAAGAATTTGAGCGCGAAGATATCGAGCATATAGACATAGAAGACCCCCTTTTTAATGAGCCATTTGAATTACTCGGAGGAAAACCAGCTATTATGGGAGGCGCGGAAGTTTGGGTTGGTTTTCCGGAATCAAAAGAGGTAGTTGCCTTTTGGGTTTATCCGCTGGAATGGAGATATCCTGTTATTCGTGCTGTTTATAAATTGACCAAAGAGCCTCCAGAAGAAAATCTGGAATCTACTTAACACGTATGTCGTGATAAGTTTGATAATGCTGAAATTGTTGAATTTAAAATTAGTTCCGTAGGATGATTATTTTTTTAATGTACTTAGTTCCGTTGGATTATTTGCTAGTATTTAAATGTTTTAGCGCAACTCGCAGTTTTGCAAGTGTTTAATGCAGTTCCGTTGGATTTGCGTGAGTTCCGTAGGAAGTTCCGTTGGAGTTCCGTTAGATTTAAACAACTTATGACGCTCCGGCTCGGCGGAAAACAGAGAAATTATGGCTTTGATTATTTGCCCAGATTGCAGTACCTCAGTTTCAGATAGAGCGAAAGTCTGCCCAAGCTGCGGCAGACCGATTAGCGCCAAATCCTTCGCCACTGGGGCGTTTTTTTATTTAGGAGTAATCTTGCTCGGCGTGATTATTTATTTCGCGTTAAATCTTATGCCTTTCGTCGGCATTATCGTTATCGCGCTCGGCGCGATAGGCTTTATTGTAACTCTTCTGCGAAAGTTTCTGTCCTTATAAATCCAAAAGCGTTTAGTAAAAGATTTGAAAATCTGCCCCGAAAACGCCTCCTGTTTAGTAAAATAACTACAAATTGTTGATTTTAAAAGATTCGCACAAAACCCTTTGTTTATCGGCGCTTCCTGTAACACTCAATAACTATGTCCCGCTAAGTCCCGTTTAGTAAACAATCTGAATATTTACACGCAAAAAATCTCCGAATCAGCAATAAACATTAATACCGCGTCCGTTGAAGACCTCATAAAACTTCCGCACATCGGCGAAAACACGGCGCAGGAAATTGTCGCGCATCGCGAAAAATTCGGAAAATTTCGAAAGCCGGAACATCTGATGCTCGTTCGCAGAATCAGCGACAAACGTTTTCGCGAAATAAAAAATTTGATAAAAGTTGAGTAATTTATGATATAACTTCTAAAATCTTTCAAAAACGGATTTTGAGAAATGCCCGAAACTTTTCCAAAATCTCCTTCAAACTTCGCGCCATACCCGCTTCTCTGGCTCGCTGGTTGTTTTGCGTTCGGCATTTTGACGGCGAAACATTTTATTTTCGGCTGGCAGATTTCTATAGTAATTTGTTTAATTTCTGCGCTCTTATCCATAGTTTTTATCAAACAAAACTTCGCTTTGATTTTTTTATCCGTCGCTTTTATTGCCGTCGGCGCAATATTTTTTCAAATCGAAAATCAAAACCTGCTTAACTATCGTTTAAAAAGGCTTTTTGACGAAAACCGGATAAATTCGGGCGACCCGATTGAAATTGAAGGCGTTTTGCAGGGAAAACCGGAATTGTCGGCGGGCGGATTTTTTCTCGAACTGAAAACTGAAAAGGCTATTTATAAAGGCTCGGAAATAAAAGTTTCCGGAAAAATCAGGTTGTTCGCGGTAGTTCATAATGAATTGATTGCCTCAGAATACGAACAATTAAATTTGCAGTACGGCTCGCGCGTTCGCGTCGCCTGCAATTTGAAGCGCGAAAATAATTACTCGAATCCGGGCGTTATTTCGCAAAAGGGAATTCTCGACCAAATCGACATTGACGCCACGGGAATAATAAAAAGTCCACTTTTAATTGAAAAAATCGGCGAGACGAAAACTTTTGCGCCGCTCACGTGGATTTTTGAGCGCAGGCAGGAATTGATTGTCGAATTTAAGGAAAAATTCAGCGTGTCGACCGCCGGAGTTTTAATCGCGTCGCTGCTCGGCGACAAATATTTTCTCGACAAGCAAACGGCGGAGATTTTTCGCGAAGGCGGCACGTTTCACGTTCTCGTCATTTCGGGCTTGCACATCACGTTTATCGGCGCGCTGACGCTTCTTTTCGTTCAATTTTTCACCCGCAAAAGATTGTGGCAGTTTTTGATTGCGACCGCGTTTTTGTGGTCGTATTCTCTCGCGGTCGGCGCGGAAGTTCCGGTCGTTCGCGCGGCGATAATGTTTACGATTTTGCTTTTTTCGCAGGTGATTTACCGGCGCGGAACGCTTCTGAATTCGCTCGGCGCGTGCGTTTTGATTTTGCTGGCGTGGCGTCCCGCAGATTTATTCGCGCCGTCTTTTCAGCTAACTATCGTCAGCGTCGCGGCGATTGTCGCGACGGCTTTTCCTTTGATAGAAAAGCTGCGCGCAATCGGCAACTGGTCGCCGACGGCGGAAACGCCTTTTCCGCCGGACGTTCCCGTTTGGCTAAAACGTTTTTGCGAAACGCTTTACTGGCGCGAAGCCGTCTGGAAAAGAGATGTTTCGAGGCAAATCTGGTCGGCGAAGCTTTTCAAATCGCCTTATCTGAAATGGCTGGGAAAGCGAAATCTGCAAAATCCCCTGCGCTACATTTTCGAAGCTTTTACAATTTCAATAATTGTTCAAATATGGCTTTTGCCGCTTTTAATCGTTTATTTTCATCGCGTTTCGATTTTCGGAGCTTTTTTAAATATTTGGGTCGGAATAACAATCGCGCTCGAAAGTTTTGCGGCAATTATTGCCGTATTTTTCGCGCAAATCAGCAACCCGCTGGCGTTTCCGTTTATAAAATTGACCGAGTTTTTTAACTGGCTGCTTTTATCCGTTCCGCAAATTCTGACCGAAAACGACTGGGCGAGCTTTCGTCCGCCGCATTACGCGGGCGCGATGAAAGCGGTTTATTTTCTGTATTTTCTGCCGATTTTGTTTTTCTCTTTCGCGCTCCACAAATGGAAACCGTTCGCAATTAGTCAAAAGTCCCAAGTTTCAAGTTTCAAGTCGAAATTTTTCTCTACATCTCCGATTCGCCGCGTCGCCGCGTCTGTCTTTTTTATTTTATTCGGCTTAATTATTTTTCATCCTTTCAGCGCGCCGAAAGCGGACGGGAATCTTCGCGTCGAATTTCTCGATGTCGGGCAGGGCGATTCGATTTTTATTACGTTTCCGAACGGCGAAACGATGCTCGTCGACGGCGGCGGAAAGCTGGGTTTCAATAAAATTTACGTCAAAAACGAATTTTCCGACGAGCCTGAACTTTTCGAACCGGACAAGCAAAACATCGGTGAAACGGTCGTTTCCAATTTTCTTTGGGAAAAAGGATACGACAAAGTAGATTATATTTTAGCGACGCACGCAGACGCCGACCATATTCAAGGACTTTCGGATATTGCGCGAAATTTCAAAATCGAAGCGGCGCTGTTCGGACGAACGCCTTTCAAAGATGAGAATTTCGCCGCGCTTTATTCGATTTTGCAGAAACGCGGAATCAAGCCGATAAGAATTTCGCGCGGCGAAGTGTTAACTTTTGGAGACGTCAAAATCGAAGTGCTTTTTCCCGCGCGAACGGATGAAATATCGGACAATAATCATTCAATTGTTCTGCGAATCGTTTTCGGCGAGAGAAAGTTTCTTTTGACGGGCGACATTGAAAAAGAAACCGAAAAAGAGCTTTTGCAAAATCCTGAACTTTTGCAGGCGGATGTCGTGAAAATCGCGCATCACGGCAGTCGTACGTCTTCGACGCGGGAATTTATCGATGCGGCGCGGGCGCAAATCGCCGTCATTCCGGTCGGGAAAGACTCGCCTTTCGGGCATCCGCACAAAGAAGTTTTGGAAAGATGGAAAAATTCGGGCGCGCAGATTTTGACGACCGGAGAGCGCGGAACAGTTTCGATTTCGACCGACGGGAAAGATTTGCGCATCGAAACTTTTTTGCCGTAAATGGGTTTTAAAAAACAAAAGCCCGAGGATTTCAAATACAAACCTTTCGAGCGTTCCAACAGAGCCGTAATGCCATAGTTTTACCGCAACGCGCCGCCAATGTCAAACGATTTCCGTCAAAGCGGCGAAAAAAGTAAAAAGTAAAAAGTAAAAAGGCAAAAGTGCAAACAAGAACCTCACTTTCAAAGGCTTCATTTTTACTTTTTACTTTTTACTTTTTACTTTAAAGATTTAGTGTTTGAAATGTCTCGCACCGGTGAAAACCATCGCCAAATTATGCTCGTTTGCGGCTTGGATAACTTCTTCGTCCTTAACTGAGCCGCCGGGCTGAATTATCGCCGAGATGCCGAATTTCGCGGCTTCGTCGATGTTGTCGCGGAACGGAAAAAAGGCGTCCGAGGCGAGAACCGAGTTTTTCAAAGGCAAATCGAACCTTTCGGCGCGCATCGCCGCGATTCTGACCGAATCGACACGATTCATCTGTCCCGCGCCGACGCCGACGGTTTGATTTTCGCCCGCGAAAACAATCGCGTTTGATTTCACGTGCTTGCAGACTTTCCAAGCGAAAAGCAATGCGCGAATTTCGGCTTCGGTCGGTTGTTTTTCGGAAACGATGCGTAAATCTTCCGCCGAGATTTTCAACGAATCGCGGTCTTGAACGAGAAATCCGCCCGAAATTTGTTTGTATTCGAGCGACGCGGAATTTTCGCTTTTCCGCACGCGCAAAACGCGCAGGTTTTTCTTCTTGCTGAAAATTTCCAGCGCGTTTTCGTCAAAATCGGGCGCGACGACGACTTCG
>WUUC01017505.1_pt1 | contig 13170 bp, 10 predicted proteins | sample 6278441 | NCBI WGS metagenome assembly WUUC01 (sample SAMN13675441, study PRJNA597444) | soil metagenome | isolation source: soil | place: USA: Washington | collected 2017-10 | reverse complement strand
CGGGCGCGCGGGACGAGCATCTCGATGATGCGCTGGATGATGTGCTGGCTCATCTCCTCCTGCGGGTTCAGGAGGCCGGAGTGCATGGGGCGGCGCGCGTCGGTGTCTAGGAAACTGGCGAAGAAGTCCGAGTCGTTGCCGTAGACGTAGATGTTCTTGCAGTTGCGCTCGTAAATCATGCCGCGCTGCTTGAGGACGTTCTCGGCCATCTCGGAACAGGGGACGGAGACGAAGGCGTTGAGATGCGAGCGGGTCTCTTTGCCGGGCGTGCCGTCGGCGACGACGATGCGGCTGGTGCCGATGTCCAAGCCGACGGCGGCGGGACGTGAGGGCGCGCCCTCAGACTTGGGCGCAGTTTGATTCTGATTCTTCTCTTCCATGATCTCTCCTTAAATTTAATTTGGGACGATTTAATTCGCTCGCCCTCTCGTGGGTGTTTTCTGTGTCGGCGGTCGAAGGCCGCCGACGGCGGGCTGGTGACCGGTTATTTCAAAAGCAATCCTCGTGCCTTTTCTGGAAGCGACGCGGAGGACTTCCAGTTTTTCTCAAGGGCTCAATCCAGAGCCTGCGCGTTGGCCGGAGTCACGGCATGATTCCCTTCCGTCCCCTTGCTCTCTTCGTTCCCTTTGTTCCCCCTGTTCCCCTTATTCGCCGCGACGCGCTCCTGCCGCTGCAACTCCATCTGCTGGCGGTAGGCGTCGCGCATCCGCTCGCGCAGCGTCGATTCCTTAGTGCCGGCCTGCGTGGCGCGCTGGCGGAATTGCTCTTCCCCCGAGGCGACGCCCGGCCACATGGCCCCGCCGAGCTTCGCGACGACCTCTTCGTCCGCAGTGAAGCCGAACTCGGCGACGCTCGCGGGCGCGACCCTGTACTTGTCCGAGAGGCCGAAAGCCTCGAAGGGGAACCCGCGCGCCCAGTCGTGGTGAAAGCAGATGAGCATCTGCGTCGGGTTGATGGAGACCAGACCGTGCGTGACGCAGTTGGCGTCGTCGATGTGGTGGCGGCTGCGCAGGACTTGCGTCAGCAGGCGGCCCGCGACGAGTTGCGCTTCGGTCAACTGCTCGCCGGTGCTTTCGGCCTCCATCGTCGTCTCGAAGCAGACGCCGATGAAGCTCTCGTTGAGGCCGACGTAAGTCCCCTGCTCGCTCGACCAGACGGAATTGCCCGCGTGATTCGCGGCGTCTTCGTCGTGGACGATGCGATAAATCTGGCCGAAGCGGTCGATGACGTAGTTGTAAGACTTGTTCTTGCGAACGAATTCAAGCAGGCCGCGGCTTCGCGTCTCGATGGAGGCGCTGTTGTCGGGCGTAAACGGCAGCATGTCGTTTTCGGAGGTGTGATAGACGATGCCGACGGGCTCGCTCTTGAGTCCGCCCGCGCGTTCGGCCTCGCCCTGCCGGAAGACGTAGAAGCCGCGCGGGCGATTCTCGGTGGCGAAATCGTTGAGGATGCGCGCGCCGTTGCTGTAGCGCTCGAAGTTGTCCTTCTGCTCGACTACCCAGACTTTGCCGGGGTTGTAGTCCGGAAGGTGTCTGGCCGCGCCCGTCTGCGCGGAGGCCGTGTACTGCCCGCCCGCGCTGCTGGCCGGATTCTTCAAAGTCGTCTGACGCGAGGCGAGGTAGCCGTTGAACTGTCGCGCAGACCAAGTCGCGCCCGTGTAGACGCCGAATAGTGTGGCCGCGAGCGCGAGGACGCCGACGGCGACGAAAGCCCTCCGGAATTGGTAGCAGCGAAAGAAGAAGCGTGCGGTGAAGGGGGCGCGGCCCTTGAGGCGGAGGATTTGGCGGCGCTCTTTCGAGGCGGAGGGCAGGAGACTGCCAAGCTCCTGAAAAATCAGATGATAGAGCCAGAGCTTGAGCAGTTGGTCGTAGACTCTTGTGCTCTTGATGAAGCCGATGCGGCTGAGCGCGCGGTCGGCCCTCTCGCGGCTCGCGGACTGCTGCGCGAGCGTGTGGTTGAGGAAGCGAAGGCGCACTTCGGGACGGTCGAAGAAGTGCGCGTATCGCTCCACGATTTTCGAGTATGCGAGTGTCGAATCGGCAGTCATGCTCTCGCTAATCTTTCGGCGTTTGAGGTGGGGCTCCGGCGCTTCGACGGTCTTTCGAGCGCTATTTGACTTCGGCCACGATGACGTTCTCTGCGGCCCCTCTGGCCCGCAGTTGCGCGCCGAAGCGTGTGGCCTCTTCGCGCGTCTGGAAGCGACCGGCCTGCACTCGATACCAAGTCCCGCGCTTCGGAATCTCGACCGCCGCCGCGCGCGCTTCGACGCCTGACGCCCTCAAGACCGAGACGCGTTCGTTGGCCTGCGAAGCTTCGTTGTAGGAACCGACCTGCACCGTAAAATTCCCGGACGGCTCGACCGCCGCCGTCGCCGCAACCGCTTCCCGCTGAGGAGCGGGCGCGGCTTGCACGGGCACAGGCTGCGCGGGCGCGGACTGTGCAGGTGCGGGTTGCTCGGCGACCGGCACGGCCACCGTCTCTGCGACGGGTTCGGCGATGGGGGCGGCCTCGGAAGCTATCGCCGCAGGGGCGGGCGAAGTCGTCAGGGGCGAACTGTTGGTGGCCTCGTTCTTCAATGTCGTGTCGAAGGCCACAGCATCAGCGTTAACGGCGGGTCTGAACATCCAGCCAAACAGCAGAATGATTGAGATAAAACCGAATGTGCTGAGCAGCAGCCACACGGGCGAGATGCGCAGGATACGCATCCCGACCGCGTACTTGTCGTAGACGGGCGCGGATGCGCTCAAGCTCTCGACCGACGACAGCGTCGCGTCTTTCGTCTCGGACTCGTACGGCATCAGCGACGCGTGAAGAACGCCCTGCTCGTCCGGCTGAACTTCTTGAGCTTCAACCGAGGGCTGGATAACGACTGCCGTCACGCTCTCGATTGAGTCCGTCCCGGGGCTGCCGAAGACATCTTCCAGCACCTCTGCTTCGACGATTGGCGCAACGACTGCGTGCGGCTCTTCGGGAATCATGAGCACGTCTTCGAGCAGGTCGCACGAAGGCGCAAAGGCGCTCCACTCTTCGCCCTTCGATTGGGGCGCGAGCGCGCCCAACTGTTGCGTATGAGGGGTTTCCGTGAAGTCGCTTCCGGCGGAGCGGCGGCGGGGGTCGTTGGCGGCGGGGGGTAAGTTTTCTTCGATTTGCATCAATCTCTCCTCTGGAAAGGGCTTCGTGCGGGGGCTGCCCGTTCCCGAAGGTCTGTCGGTTCGCTGTCGGTTGCGGAAGTGTCCGGCGGCGGCAACTTGCGTCAATAATCAAGCTACCTACAGCAACTTAAACAATCGGCATGCCAGCGCGTTGATACACGTCGCGGCCCTTCCGGCTCGGACGTTCGGACTCCGTGCAAACGCTTTGCAGCCCCGGAAATGCTCTTTTTTGGAAGCCGAGCGGGTTGATTCCAGAATTTGTCCTGCCGCTCTCCGCGCGTGTCTTGCGGCAGGCAGGTCGAGTGACGGAGTTTGTCACGGGTGCATTGCCGTTTTTTGACACAAACGGGCGGGCTTGCCTCTGTGCGGACGCCCGCAGACCTTTTTTCCAAGCCGTCGCGCGCGGATTGAAGGCTGGCCGTAAAGTCTTGGGGGGCACGAATGTTGCAGTCCTTTTCGGGCCGCAGACCCTCGCGCGGAGCTTAAGGGGCTTCTATAATTTTTTGTCGAAAACGTTTGATAGCCGAAGCGCTTCAGCGCCCCGCCACACTCGCAGCCTCGTCTTCCCGATACCTTCCTGCGTTCGAGGGGACGCCGCATGCCGCCAGAGCCGCCTGATTCAATCAAAACTTTATGATATTTGAACGTCATCAACTCACCTCACTCCTGCGCTGGCCGCTTCTCACAGCCGGTGCGGGTGCACTCCTGCTCTCGCTCTTCTCACTTCCCGCCGCCGCCAGCGACCTCAGCTTCCTGCTGCTCACCCTCATCACACTAAGCCTCGGCACGCGCCTCGTCTTCAAGGTTCCGCACACGGGCGCATACGTCTGCCTCGCGGACAGCCTGACCATACTCTCTCTCTTCCTCTTCGACGGCCCACGCGCCGTTATGCTGGCCGCGCTCTCCGCCTTCTGCGTGTCGCTGCGGCTGACCCGCAGGGCTTCGACCCTCCTGTTCGCCTCGGCGCTCGCGTCCCTCGCGATGTACCTCTCCGCCGCAACCCTCACTTCACTCTTCGGCCCCGTCCCTGAGCTTGCGCGTTCCGCACCCGCCACCACGTTCGTCCTCTCGCTCGTCTTAGTCGCGCTGCTGCACACCGCCGTCTCTGCCTGCGTCAACTCGTTCTCGGTCGAGGCCGGGACGACGCGCGCACGCTCGCGCCACCTTCTCTCCACGCTCCTCATCTACCTCTCGCTCGCCTCGCTCGCGGGACTCGCCGCGCAGTTGGCCGTCTTCGGCCAGCTACCTTTCCTCGCTTCGCTCACGCTGGTTGCCGTCGCGCACTTCTGCCACGGCGTCTACATCAGAAACGTCCAGACCTCCTCCGCGCCTTCGGTTGAGCTTGAACGGAGCCTCCAATTCGCGAGAGGCAGCGAAGAGATTTTCCGCAGCGCCTTCGACTACGCGGCCATCGGCATGGCGCTGGTATCGCCGGGCGGGAAATGGCTTCAGGTCAATCGCTCTCTGTGCGAGATACTCGGCTACACGGAAGCGGAGTTGCTTGAGAAGAGCTTTCAGGACGTGACGCACCCGGACGACGTAGGCCCGACGCTCGCCAACATCAAGAACCTCATCAAAGGGAAGACGCAGTCGTATCAGGCCGAGAAGCGATACGTACGAAAGGGCGGCGAGATAGTGTGGGGACTCTGGAACGCTGCGCGCATCGTCGAGTCAGAGACCAACGCCATGCGCATCATCTTTCAGGTGCAGGACATCACCGAGCGCAAGCTCTCTGAACAGCGCCTGATGCACGACGCCTTCCACGACGCGCTGACAGGACTGCCAAACCGCGCCCTCCTCATCGACCACATCAAGCTCACCATCTCCCGCTCGAAGCGGCGCGAAGGCCACCTCTTCGCAGTCCTCTTCCTAGACCTCGACCGCTTCAAGGTCATCAACGACTCTCTAGGCCACATGATTGGCGACCAGTTGCTCGTCGGCGTCGCGCGCCGTCTGGAAAGCTGCCTGCGCGACGGCGACACGGTGGCGCGCGTCGGCGGCGACGAGTTCACAATCCTCCTCGAAGACATCGAGCAGGAGACGGAGGCGGTCTCCGTCGCCGAGCGCATCGAGAAGGAGATGTCCGCGCCCTTTCATCTGAGCGGGCATGAGGTCTTCACGACCGTGAGCGTCGGCATCGCGCCGAGCACGACCGGCTATGAAGACCCGGAGGACATCCTCCGCGACGCGGACACGGCGATGTACCGTGCCAAGTCGCTCGGCAAGGCGCGGCACGAAGTCTTCGACAAGGCGATGCACGCCTTCGCCGTCAACCTCCTGCAACTCGAAACCGACTTGCGCAAGGCTCTGGACAGGCGCGAGTTCTACATGCTCTATCAACCCATCGTCGCGCTAGACGACTTTCAGCTCTGCGGCTTCGAGGCGCTCGTCCGCTGGCAGCACCCTGAGCGCGGCCTCATCTCGCCGATGGACTTCATCCCCGTCGCAGAGGATACGGGCCAGATAGTCGCCATCGGCGAATGGGCGCTCCTTGAGGCTTGCCGCCAGATGCGGCGTTGGCAGAAGCAGTTCCCTTCGGACGCGCCGCTCTTCATCAGCGTCAACCTTTCGAGCAAGCAGTTCATGCAGCCAAATTTGATCGAGCAGGTGCGGACAATCATCGAGAAGACGAAGCTCAACCCGCGCAGCCTCAAGCTCGAAATCACCGAGAGCGCAGTGATGGAGAATATCGACACGACGACCGAGATGCTCCGCCAACTGCGGGAGCTTGGCGTGCAGCTCTCCATCGACGACTTCGGTACGGGCTACTCATCCTTGAGCTACCTCCACCGCTTCCCCATAGACACCTTGAAGATTGACCGCTCCTTCGTCACGCGCATGGTGGACAACAGCGAGAACATAGAGATTGTCCGCACCATCATCATGCTCGCGCAGGTGCTCGGGATGGACGTGGTGGCCGAGGGCGTAGAAACTAAGGAGCAGTTGGCGCTGCTGCGCAAGCTCGGCTGCGAGAACGGGCAGGGCTATTACTTCTCTCGCCCGACGAGCACGACCGAGGCGGAGAAGATTATCTCCGACACCTACGCGCGCCCGCAGTCTTCCACGCCGAAGGGGACGGCCAGCAATCCCGCCGTCCTCACCGACGACAAGGTGAAGACTTTCAGGCTGATGCCGGGCGCATAAGACTATGACGTTTAGAGAGCGCAGAACCAGCGAGCGAGTGCGGGCCGACCTCGAAGCGCATTGGGAGGGCGTGCTCGCGCGCCGCGACGGGATGGTCACGGACATCAGCTCCAACGGCTGCTTCATCCTCACCGCCGACGAGGTGCAGCCCGGCGAGCTGATACGGCTCGAAATCTGCCTCCCGACCGGGCGCTGGATTTTTCTATGGGGCGAGGTCGTCTACAAGACCGACGAGATGGGCTTCGCGCTCCGCTTCAACGGCGGCGACGAAACCGAGCTACAGATGCTAGAACTGCTCCTCGAATACGCGCGCAGCAAGTGACCGGGTGCGCCGGCGGGTAGGTGGTCAGCCCCAAAGCACGTTTCAGAATCCCCGGCGGAGAATTTCAAAACATCCCGACGGATTATTTGTAGGGGCAGTGCGAGCCAACTTGCACTGCCCCTATCGGTTTCAGAAATGGGTGTTTAATTTCTGCGCGCGGAACGCCTGCGCCAGAGAAGCCAAGCCGCGAGGGCTGCGGCGCAGGCGAGGACGCAACCGGCGGCGAGCGGGTAGTTTCTGAGCAGCCCTATGAGCAGGAGCGTGCTGACTATCATCGTGCCGGGCGGCGCGAACGCGAGGAAGCCCGCAAGGAGCACGAGGAGGATTCTTTTGATTTTTTTCATAGTGCGGCCAGAAGTGTTTGCGTGTAAACTCTTCCAGCGTTTGACCACCCCGAAAATTTGCGCCGCGCGACGCGGACTAATTTCCCTAAGAACTTGTCGCCGCATCTTAAAATATCACGGGCGCTTTTTTTCTGCGCGACGGCGTTGCCCCCTTGCCTCATCGCCGCGCTGATTTTCAAGTACGGCGTTGACTTCCCCTTTGAAGACCAGTGGTCGCTCGCACATATCTTCGTGAGCCTCTCGGAAGGGACGCTCACTTTCGGCCACCTCTACGCATTCCAGAACGAGTACCGGCAGTTTTTCCCTAACGTCGTCATCGTCGCGCTCGGCTGGCTGACGCGCTGGGACGTGCGCTACGAGATGGTGTTCAGTCTCCTTCTGGCCTCGCTCACGTCCTTCAACATCTACCGGCTCGGCAAGCTGACGATGGGCGAGGACGGCGGGCGCAGACGGCTCGCGTTTTTGCTCTCGAACCTGCTCATCTTCTCTCCGGCGCAGTACCTTAACTGGTTGATGGGAGAGCAGCTCATCTACTTCTTCCCCATCGCCTGCGTCACGACGTGCCTCTCGATAGCCTATTCCGGCATGAGCCTGCGCGCAAAGGTCGCGCTCTGCGCGTGCCTCTCCGTGGTGAGCACTTTTTCGTCTGCCAATGGCATCGTCTGCTGGGTGGTAGTCTTCCCCGCGCTCGCTTGGGCGGGGATGGGCGAGCTGAGGAAGGCGACGCGCCTCTGGCTGGCGCTCGCATGCGCGTGCGGCGTCGCGTTGAGCGCGGCGCTCTATTTTCAGGGCTACCAGAGGCCGCAAGACAGTCCTTCGGTCACGGCGGCCTTTGAGCACCCGCTGCGCGCGGCGACGCACTTCCTGTCCCTGCTCGGCTCGACGCTCGCGGGCGAGAGCGCGTTGATGCTTCCCGTCGCCGTCGGCGCGGGACTGTTGCTGCTCGCGCTCTACGCGCGGCAAGTCCTTCGACTCTTCCGCGCGCGCTCTGACTACACGACGAAGCGGCGAATGATAGGATGGATGATGCTCGGGGCTTACTCGATTCTCTCCGCCGCCGCGGTGACTATCGGAAGGTCGGGCCTCGGCATCTCGCAGTCCGCGGCTTCTAGATACACGACGTTTACGCTCTACCTGCTCGTCGCGCTGCTTCAACTGCACGCGCTCTCCGGCGAGGAAGCGTCCGTCGAAGCCTCCGCGAGCAAGTCCCGCGTCTCGCGCCTCGTCCCTGCCGCCGCCGTCGTCGTCATGCTCTGCCTGCACTCAGTGGCCTCCTTCATAGGGCTTCAGCAGATGGAGCTGCTCCGAACGCGCGTGCTGCAATCCAAGGCGTGTCACATGCTCATCGACGCTCTACCTGACGAAGAGTGCCTGACGCGGAACGTGTATAACGACCTGCCGGGACTTCGTAGCTGGTCGCGCGCGCTCGACGCTTTAGGGTTCTGGCGTCCCGGCCTTCTGCGCACCAACCGCGTCGAAGAATTCGCGGCCCCCGAGGCTTCGGCTTCCGGCGATTACGGCTCATTCGAGCTATTAATAAGGGAGGGCGATTCGTACCGCGCCTCCGGTCATGCGCTGCTGCCGCACAGGCGCGAGCCCCCTGACGCAGTCCTCCTCGCATACGAAAACGAGAAGGGCGAGCACGTCGCGTTCGCTCAGGCCGAGCTGAAGAATCGCGGCCTAATCTTCATACGCTTCTGGCAGCCGCGACAGGACGCGGGGTGGCAGAAGACTTTCCCCGCGAGCGCGCTCCCTTCGGACACCTCGCGCGTAACGGCGTGGGCCTTGGACGCGCAGACGGGTACGGCCTTCAAGCTCGACGGCCCGCAAGCTCTTCGGAGGTCAGAATGAACCGGCCAATGAGCAACGCCGAGGCGCAGGCGAGCGTCGCCGAGACGCCGGGACGCGCGGCGAGCATCGGCGTCTTTTTCCCGGCGTACAACGACGCGGGAACCATCGCGGCCCTCGTCGGCGATGCGCTCGAAGTGCTCCCGACGCTCGCCGAAGACTACGAGGTCGTCGTCGTCAACGACGGCAGCACTGACGCGACGGCGGTCATCCTCGACGAGCTGGCGCGTAATCACCGGCACGTCAGGGTCATTCATCACGAGCGAAACAGGGGTTACGGCGGCGCGCTCCGCACGGGCTTCGAGAGCGCCACGAAGGATTTCATCTTTTATACGGACGGCGACGGCCAGTATGATGTGCGTGAGCTGGCGCGGCTGCGCCCCCTGCTCGGCGAGGGGGTTGACATCGTCAACGGGTATAAGTTAAAACGCGCGGACACATTGCACCGACAGGTGATAGGGGCGGTCTACAATCAGCTCGCCCGCTTTCTTTTTCGCCTCCCAGTTCGCGACGTTGATTGTGATTTTCGGCTGATGCGGCGCGGGGCCGTCCAGCGCGTCGAGCTTGTCTCTTCGAGCGGCGTCATCTGCGTCGAGCTGGTGCGCAAGCTGCACGCGGCGGGCTGCGTGTTCGCCGAAGCGCCCGTCAATCATTACCCGCGACTGCACGGGCGCTCGCAGTTTTTCACGCTCGGGCGCGTCGCACGCACGGCGACCGATTTTTTCGCGCTCTGGCTCAAGCTGGTCGTCCTGCGGACTTCAGCGAAACGCAATCAGCGCGCACTTTGAAAGCGACGCACTTTTTGGCCGGATTAAATTGAAAGCATTCCGGCGGTCTTTCATCCGCCTGACCTTGCGCATGTTTATGGATAGGCAGTTCAGCGAATACAAGGGGCGCTCCGTGCTCATCACGGGCGGGCTCGGCTTCATCGGCAGCAACCTCGCGCGCAGGCTCGTCGAGGTCGGCGATGTCGATGTGACGATTCTCGACGCATTGCTGCCGGATCAGGGCGGCAACATCTTCAACGTCCAAGACATTGCCGACCGCGTCAAGGTACACCGTGGCGACATGGGCGACGACTTCGTCATCAACCACTTCGTCGGCGGCGTGGACTACATCTTCAACCTCGCGGGCAGCGTCAGCCACCTCGACTCGATGCTACACCCGCAGCGCGACCTCGAACTCAACTGCACGGCTCAACTGACTCTGCTCGAAGCGTGCCGCAGCTTCAACCCGCACGTCAAGATAGTCTTCACCAGCACGCGGCAGGTCTATGGCAAGCCCGTCTATCTACCTTTCGACGAGCAGCACCGCGTCGCCCCGCTCGACATCAACGGCATCAACAAGCTCGCCGCCGAGTATTACCACCTGCTCTATCATCGCGTCTACGGCATGCGCGCGACCTGCCTGCGCCTGACCAACACCTACGGCCCGCGCCAGCTTCTGCTTCACGCGCGGCAGGGCTTCATCGCGTGGTTTATACGTCAGGCGATGGACGGCGGCGAGATAGAATTGTTCGGCGAGGGCCGCCAGCGCCGCGACTTGAATTACGTGGATGATGTCGTGGAGGCGCTGCTTCTGGCGGGCGCGAGCGAGGCAGCGGAGGGCGAAATCTTCAACCTCGGCGGCGAAGAGCCTATATCGCTCTCGGAGCTGGCGGACGAGTTAATCTCGCTTACGGGGCGCGGGGTGGTGCGGCTGGTTCCGTTCCCGACCGAGCGGCAGTTGATTGATGTCGGCAACGCTTATTCGAGTTACAAGAAGATTGAGTCCGTGCTCGGATGGCGTCCGCGCATGCCTTGGCGCGCGGGGCTGGCCCGCACCGTCGAGTTCTACCGAAACAACCGCGAGCACTATTGGAGCCCGAATGCGAGTACCCTTTCTGAACCTCAAAAGGCAACTTGAAGAGGTCGGGGCCGAGACTCAGAGGGCGCTCGGGGAAGTTCTGGCAAGCGGCGCTTACATTCTGGGCCGCGAGGTCGAAGACTTCGAGGTTGAGTGGGCTCGCTTCTGCGGAGCGCGCGGCGCGGCGGGTGTGGGCAACGGGACGGACGCACTCTCACTCGCGCTCGTCGCCTCCGGCGCGGTGCGCCCCGGGCTCGGCGACGAAGTCATCACCACACCGCTCACCGCCGGCTATACGGCGCTCGCGATACTCAACGCGGGAGCCACTCCCGTCTTCGCCGACATCGACCCGCACACACTAACTTTAAACCCTGACGCCATCGCCAAAGCCGTCACGCCGCGCGCGCGAGCCGTCGTGCCCGTGCATCTCTACGGGCGAATGGCGGACATGGAAGCCGTCTGTGAAGCGGCGGAGCGGCGCGGCCTCTTCGTCATAGAGGACGCGGCGCAGGCGCACGGCGCGAGCTTGGGCGGCAGGCGCGCGGGCTCGCACGGCCACGCCGCGGCCTTCAGCTTCTACCCCACGAAGAACCTCGGCGCGTACGGCGACGGCGGGATGGTCACGTCAAACGACGCGGGTTTAATCGAGCGCGTCAAAGAGCTGCGTCAGGGCGGGCACGAATCGGCGCTCCGCGCCAAGCCTCCGGCGGGACTCAACTCGCGCCTCGACGAGATGCAGGCGGCGGCGCTCCGCGTCAAACTCCGGCGACTCGAAGCATGGAACTCAAGACGACAGGCTCTCGCCGAAGCCTACAGCCGCGAGCTGTCGCACTGCCCGAAGCTCACGCTCCCCGCACCACATGAGAAGGACGCGCACGTCTTTCACCTCTTCGTCACGCAGCACCCCGAACGCGAGCGACTGCGCGAGCACCTTTCGGCGCGCGGCGTCGAGACACTGATTCACTATCCATACCTACTCCACCAGCAGCCTCTCTTCCGCCACACCGCGCAGGCTCCGCTCCCCGTCGCCGAAAGCGTCGTGAGCAAAATCTTATCGCTGCCCCTTTATCCACACCTCACGGAGGAAGAACTCCGCGCCGTCGCCAGCGCGATTCTCGATTTCAAGGATTGAAGCTTGAAGTTGTGCGAAGGCTCCTGATTCAAGGAGACTTGCAAGTCCATGCTCAAGCCGTCTACGGCTTTTCGGCCACGCAGATGGCGGAGAGTCCGGCGGGCAGTTTAAGCCTCGTGTGCTTGAGGAGCAGCGCTTCGGCACGGAGCGCGCCGGTCAGTGCGCGATTGAGCCATTGAAGGCCGGGCGGCAGGGCTTTCACGTCGGAGCCGCTGTCGGCCAGACCGATGCGTTTGAGGAAGAGACGACGGAGCGCCGCCACGGGCAACAGCAGCGAGTTGGCGTAGGTCGAGCGCGTGACGCGGAAGCCCGCACGCTCCAAGCGCGCGGCGAGCACGCCTAGGTTATAGCGACGCTGAGTATTGAGGGCCGCGTCATGGCCGCTGCGCATCCACTCGTACGCGGCTGCGCGCACAAAGGCCGTGCCGCCCGGTCGCAGCACGCGGTACATCTCGCCGATGGCGCGCTCGTCCTCGCCCTCGCCCGGAACCTGCACCAGCACATCGAAGCTGGTCACGAGGTCGAAGGTCTGGTCGGCGAAAGGCAAGTCCGTGACCGAGGCTTGCGCGAGATACCTGTGCTTGCGCTCGCGGCAGAAATCAAGCGCGGTCGAAGAGAGGTCGATGCCCGCCAGACGCCCGCCCGCCGTGTAGCGCTCAAGCCATTTGAGCATCCCGCCCGTCCCGCAACCGGCGTCGAGAATGTCGATTTTTTCGGCGGGCAGGCACACAGGGTCGAGCAGCGCCGAAGTGATGTCGCGCATCCCTTCAAACCACCAGAAATCCTCTTCCAGCGCGTACAGGTGCGCGTAATCTTCCGAACGCATGTCGTGCGTCTCTTCCCCTCGCAAGCTGTTTTAGTAGACAGGCGTCGCCGCCGCACGTGCAGCTTAGCCCCTCGCTCGGAAGGCTCGCAACTGCCCGGCGCGCTGATTCGCCCGCCCGTTTAAGTTTGAAGTGGGAATCGTCTGTGGCGTTCAGCCTGTGAACTTGTAGCCGACGCGGTGGACGGTGATGATGTGGTGGGGGTCGCCGGGCGTGTCTTCTATCTTCTGGCGCAGCTTGGCGATGTGCATGTCCACCGTGCGCGTGAGCGGCAGGCCGTCGTAGCCCCAGACGGAGTCGAGCAGTTGGTCGCGCGTGACGACCTCGCCGCGATGCTCGGCGAAATATTTCATCATCTTGAACTCGCGCGGGCTGAGTTCAAGCGGGCGGCTCGCCTTCGTCGCCTCGAAGGTCTTGAAGTTGACCCACACGTCGCCGAACTCCGCGCTCTCGACCTGCTCGGCGGGCTTGGCCGCGCGACGGAGCACAGCCTCGACGCGCGCCATCAGCTCAAGGAAGCTGAAGGGCTTCGTGACGTAATCGTCCGCGCCCGTCTTGA
>WUUC01238451.1_pt1 | contig 13173 bp, 12 predicted proteins | sample 6278441 | NCBI WGS metagenome assembly WUUC01 (sample SAMN13675441, study PRJNA597444) | soil metagenome | isolation source: soil | place: USA: Washington | collected 2017-10 | reverse complement strand
GCATCCGCGGCTCAGCCGGCGTCGGCACCCGCCGCGGCTCAACCGGCGTCGGCAACGTCCGCGGCTCAACCGGCGTCGGCAACGTCCGCGGTTCAGCCGGCGTCGGCAACCTCCGCGGTTCAGCCGGCGTCGGCAACCTCCGCGGCCCAGCCGGCGTCGGCAACGTCCGCGGCCCAGCCGGCGTCGGCCAACTCCTCCGCGGTTCAGCCGGCTTTGGCAACGTCCGCGGCTCAGCCAGCCGTTGCGGCTCCTGTGGCCCGCCCGGCCTCCGGGGACGGGGCCCGCCTGGCGTCCTCGGCTCCCGCGGCCCGCGAAGCGGCGCGGCCGGTGCTGATGCAGGGAAGCCTGGACCAGTTCGAGCTGCGCGCGGTCGTCGAAGCGCTCAGTTTGGGCCGTCAAAGTGTGGGCATCGAGGTCTTCGCAGGAGACGGACGCCGCCTCGGAGCGCTGTACATCAAGGGTGGCCAGCTGCTGTCCGCAACCTGCGGGCGTAGCGCTGGCGTGCCTGCCGCGCTCGAGCTGCTCAAGCCGCGAGAGCGCGGCCGGTTCGTCGTGTTCAAAGCGCGCGGAACGCGACCCGGGGAGGCGCTGCAGGCGCTGCAGGCGCTGCTGCGCCCCGCGCTCAAAGAGGAGGGCCTGCTCGAGGTCGACGACGATGATATTTCTGAAGCCGACGGCGATGACATGCCCGTGACGCAGGTGGCGGCGCGGCCCTCGGCGTCGAAGGCGCCGCCGGCAAAGTCACGTCCGCCACCGCTTCCGGTGCCGTCTTCGCCGCCGCCGTCGCTGCCTGCGGGGGTTGTGACCGCTTCGATTTCGCCACCGCGCCCGAGCACGGCGCCGGTCAGGATGTCTGAGCCGCCGCACCCGAGTGTCGCCCCGGCTGTTTTGAAGACTGCGCAGCCCGAACGGGCACCGCCGACTGCCAGCGGCCCGCCGACGGCCCACTCGGTCAATCCCGCTCGGGGCGTAGCTCCGCCGCCATCCAGCGCTTTCGTTCAGGGGCTTCCCGCTCCCGATCGCGTGCCGGCATTTCCGGAGCGGCCGCGCTCGCGTGCGCCCCTGGCTACGCAGGATTTGCCGGCCGAAGAAACGCGCAAATCGGCACGGCCCAAGGCCGAGGTGACACCGGCTCGGCCGCAGAGCGAGGCGCCCCAGTCGCGTTTTCATCGCAGCGAGGCTCCGGCCGCAGCCCGGCCGAGGGCCGCTTTCGTACATGACTCCGCCAGCGACGCCGCCATCACGGCGCGGCTGCCCGCAGCGCGCACCCGGACGCCCATCATCGCGGTGACCAGCGCCAAGGGAGGTGCCGGCCGCACCACCTTGTCGCTCAACCTGGCTGTGTCGCTGGCGCGGCGCGGCCGGCGTGTGGTCGTCGTGGATGCCGACGCTAGCAGTCTGCTGCCCACGCTCAACGTCGGCGAGCGGCCGCTGAAGGGTGTCGCCGATGTACTCGAGGGGCGTGCCGTGCTGAGCGATACGGTGCTCGAGACGCGCGTGCCAGGGCTGAAGCTGGTCCCGAGCGGTGATCTATCCGACGACACCTACCGTCATCCGGGCTGGCAGTCCTTGCTGACCAGCTTGGCTCAGCAGGCCGATCTCGTGCTGGTCGATTGCGCTCCCGGCTGGTACGGGGCGACTTTGAGCGTGCTGGCCGCGGCAAGTCATCAGCTGCTGGTGCTCGCGGCCGAACCCGCGGCGCGCAAGGTGTGCACGGCCTATCAGGCGCGGATCGAGAAGCTCTCGCGCGGCAAGCCGGAGCTGCTCGGCATCGTGATCAACATGCTCGACTATCAGGTGCACGCTTCCGTACGCTCGCTGGAGGAGCTGTCGGGCAGCGAGTATGCCCAGCACGTCTTCGACATCCCGATTCCGCGTTCTCCGGCGTTCATGGAGGCCAGTGCGCGCGGCGTACCCATCGTGCACGTGGAGCAGGGCGCGGCGCCGACCATCGCCTGGGTGTTCGAGACCTTGGCCACCGCCGTGCTCGAGCGCCTTCTGCTCGAACGTCCCGTGTTTACCTCGGCACCTCTGCTGGCGTAGTTCCCCATATCCGCGTGTTTCGCTAGAAACCCGAGCTCCCTCCCCGCTCGGGGTTGCTACATTTTCAAACACGCGGACGTCTCGGGGTCTCTAGAGCAGAAGCTAGGAGTCGGCGAGCTCCTTGGCGCGCGCGGTGGCGGCCTGCACGGCGGCCTGCAGCGCGGCACGCAGGCCGCCGCGCTCGAGTGCGGCGAGCCCCGCGATGGTGGTACCGCCCGGGCTGGTCACCATGTCTTTCAGCTTGCCCGGGTGCTCTCCGGTCTCGAGTACCAGCTGCGCGGCGCCCAGCAGAGTCTGCGCGGCCAGTCGCGTGGCCACGTCGCGCGGCAGACCTTCGCGCACGCCCGCATCGGACAGCGCCTCGATGGCCACGAAACCGAACGCCGGTCCTGATCCGCTCAGACCTGTGACGCCGTCCATCAGTTTTTCCTCCACCTGGACCACCAACCCTGCGCCGCGAAACAGCGAAAACGCCGTCTCCAGATCTGCACCCGTCACGTCGGGCCCCAGCGCCAGGGCGGTCGCCCCCGCGCCCACCAGTGCGGGCATGTTGGGCATGGCGCGTACGATTCGCCCGCGCCCCCCCAGCACCGCGGACAGGCGCGCGATGGGGATGCCGGCGGCGATGGAGATCAGCAGCGAGTCCGCGCGCAAGTGCGGGGCGATTTCCGCCAGGACGTGCGGCAGCACCTGAGGCTTGACCGCCAGCACCACCACCTCCGCCCACTGCGCCGCGGAGACGTTGTCGGCGAAAACCTGGATGCCAAGCTGCTTGGCCAGCGCTTCGCTGGCCTCGCCGCGCGCGTCCGTGGCGGCCAAGCGCTCGGGGGGCAGTCCGCTGCGCAGGATGGCGCCGCGCAGCAGGGCGGCGGCCATGTTGCCGGCGCCGAGAAAGGCGATGTTGGGGGCAGTCGTCATGGTGGGGCTGGGCGAGTATACACACCAGTCTGATGACAGCGCCGTTCGAGAAGATTGAAGGTGCCCTCGAAGCCTTTCGGCGCGAGCAGGCCCTTTCCTACCTGCAGCGCCTGTCCGGGGCCGCTGCAGGGGAAGTACGCGGCCAGCGCGCCCGCGCCTATTTGTGTTCCGAGGCAGCCAGCGAGCTGATCGTGTCCATGTTCAGCTCGGGCGAGCTGGCGCCGGACGTGCACGCCGCCGTCTGCGCGCACGTGGCGCGTGCTCACGCCGAGGCACACTACGCCGAGGCCCGCCAGCAAAGCCTCGAGCTACCCGAACGGCTGTTGCAGCTGGAGGGCGATGTGCGCAGCGTCGGCGCGCACATCGGCCAGTGGAGCCGGGAGCGCAGCCCGGCGCGCCGCGAGCGGCTCGAGGCAGCGCTCGACCCGTTGCTCGGCGAGCACGCGCTGGTCTTGCTGCGCGCCCGCGCGCGCGCCGATCAGGCCGCGGGGCTGGCATTGTCGCGACTCACGCCCGCGCGCCACGCCGACGCGGGCCCCACGGGCGGCTCCGCGCCGCTCGCGGAGCGCTGGCTGGCGCTGACCGAGCAGCTGGCGGAGGAGGCATTCGCGACGGCGCGACGACTGTTCGGGGTAGAGGCCCAGGGGGGTCTCGACAACCTGTGGGCAGTTGCGGGCCAGGCGCTGGGCGGCCTGTTTCCGGCGGCAGGCCGCTACAGGCGTCTGGCCGCGGAGCTCGTCCCCCTGGGCCTGCGCGCCCAGCTGGCTCGCGCAGGCCGCTTGGCACCGACGCATCCCGGCCCGTTTCCTTCTAGCCAGCTCCTGTTGGCGGCGGTGGCGCGCGACGTGCGCATCGCCCCTTCGGCCCTGGAGCTCGGCATGGGCAGCGAGCTGCTGGCCACCGAGGCTCTGGGACGCGCCGTGGCGCACGTGCACGCGGCGGCGGCGCTGCCGTTTGCGCTGCGCCATCCCAGCGCCGCCAGCGTGGCGCGCAGCACGGGCGGCCTGCTTCAGCTGCGCTTTGCGGAGCCGCGCTTCTTGCGCAAGCGGCGTGACCTGAATGTGCGCGAGGCCGGCGAGCTTTCGCGCTTGACGGTTGCCTTCGCTCTGGCCGACAGCCGGCTCGCTGCCGCAGCCGTGCTGGCGCGTGATCTCGCCCCGGAGTACGCGCTGGAGCGGGCGCAGGTGCTCTGCGAGCGCGCGCTGCGGGGCACGGTTCAGCCCGGTAACGCCCTGTTTCTGCTCACGCGCATCTCGGCCGGCAGTGCGTTTCGCGGCAAGCTGTGGGCGCCGGCGCTGGTGCATGCGCTGCGCGAGCGCTTCGACGAAGATTGGTACGAGAACCCACACGCGGCCGAGCCGCTGCGCGGGGCGTTCGCCCGAGCGGGGGATTTTTCGGTCGAGGCGTTCGCCGAAGAGCTGGGCGCGCACGTCGAACACGGACCGGACAAGCTTTCGGAGTTATTCTGAGCGCGAAGGAGCGGAGATGTTTGCGGCAAGACGACAGGCGTTGCTCGACGCAATCGGGCCCGGGGTGGTGGTCTTGCCGGCGCCGGCGACCGCGCTGCGCAACAACGACGTGGAGCACGAATACCGGCAGGGCAGCGATCTCTACTACCTGACCGGCTTCGATGAACCCGAGAGTGTGCTCATCCTCAGCAACGCGCATCCCACGCAGCGCGCCGTCCTGTTCTTGCGCGAACGCGATCCGGACCGCGAGACCTGGGACGGGCCGCGTCTGGGCGTGGAGCGCGCCCCCGGCACGCTCGGCCTGGACGCCGCCTTTCCCATCCGCGAGCTCGAGGCGCGCCTGCCCGACTACCTGGAGAACACGCGGCGCGTGCACTATCGAATCGGCCTCGACCGCGGCTTCGACGAGCGCTTCCTGCGTGCGCTCGACAGCGTACGCGTGCGCTCGCGGCGCGGCATCGAGTGTCCGAGCGAGATCGTGGATCCCGCGGCCAGTCTGCACGAGATGCGGCTGCGCAAAGGCCCTGAGGAGGTGGCCTCGATGCGCCGGGCCAGCGCCATCACCCGCGATGCGCACCTGGCAGCGATGCGCGCGGCCCTGCCTGGTCGCTACGAGTACGAGGTCGAGGCGGAGCTGTTGCGCGTGTTCCGCGCGCACGGCAGCGAGCGGCCCGCCTACGGCAGCATCGTCGGCTCGGGGCCGAACGCGACCATCCTTCACTACCGCAAGAATGACCGAAAGCTGGCCGCGGGAGACCTGCTGCTGATCGATGCCGGCGCCGAATACGACTACTACGCAAGCGACGTCACGCGCACCTTTCCCGTCAGCGGCAGCTTCTCGGCGGAGCAGCGCGCCATCTACGAGCTGGTCCTGACGGCGCAGCAGGCGAGCATCGAGGCGGTCAAGCCGGGCGTCACGTTGGAGGCGCTGCACGAGGTTGCTGTCTCACAGCTGGTCGACGGTTTGCTCGAGCTCGGCTTGCTTCAAGGCAGCAAACAGGAGGTGCTGGAGAAGGGCGACTACAAGCGCTTCTACATGCACCGCACCTCGCACTGGCTCGGCATGGACGTGCACGACGTGGGCCGCTACTACCAGTCGGGCGCTCCGCGCGTGCTCGAGCCGGGCTTCGTGCTGACCGTGGAGCCCGGCTTGTACATCGCTGAAAACGCGCAAGTTGACGCGCGCTTTCGCGGCATCGGCGTGCGCATCGAGGACGACATCCTGGTCACTGCGTCGGGCCACGACAACTTGACCCACGACATCCCCAAGCGCGCTGCCGACCTGGAAGCGATCTTGAGCGAGCGCTGATGGCCGTGAGCTCGGTCGCTTTTGCACCGGAGGTGCCAGGTCCGCTACGGCGCGTTATAGTGAAGGTCCATGGCCGACCGCCACCCGTACGTCATTTTGCGCTGCGACGCCTGCGGCAAGCCCGTCGAGGACGACGCTGGCAGCGGTCTGCTCGTGTTCTCGCGCGCTGGTGAGGTGCACTACGAAGAGCCGCCACTGTGCGGTAATTGCAGCATTGCCATCGGCGTAACGGCGCTGGTGCGGTGGGCAGAAGAGGAAGACGAGGGCTAAGGAGTGTCCCCATTCGTGCGTACGCCAAAGCGCCACTTTTTGCCGCCTCGCGGCTTTCATTCTCGGCACGACCTGCCTGCGGGCGCGCGAGACACATTGGCGCACGCGCGAACTAGGAGCATTCCCTAAACGGGCGGCCGCCGCCGATCGGGCCTACCAAGGAAGGGGCATGGCGAGCATTCGACCCGGGGCCGGGCTGGTAAGTGGCGAGCATGTCAATCGCGGGTTTTCCCGCATCGTGCTCGCGCTGGTCTGGCTGATCATCACGCCGAGCGTCGTGCTCTTGGCGCTCGGCATCGTCATGCTGGTCTTCAACAAGGCCAACCTCAATATCCTGTTCGGCATTCTGGTCGTGACGCTGGTGGGCCTGCTGTCCACCGGCACCGTGCTGGCACTGGTATTCGTGCGGCGCGAAGCGGTGCTGTCGAAGCTGCAGTCCGACTTCGTGTCCAAGGTCAGCCACGAGCTGCGCACGCCGCTCACCTCGATCCGCATGTTCGTGGAGACGCTGCAGCTCAAGCGCGTCTCTAGCCCCGAGGAAGTGGACGCGTGCCTCGACGTGCTCAATCGCGAGACAGCACGCCTGACGGGCCGGATTGAGCGGCTGCTCGACTGGGGGCGCATGGAGGCGGGCAAGCGTGTGTACCAGAGCGGCCCCGAGCGGGTGGAGGACATCGTCGCGCAGGCCATCGAGGCGTTCGACGCCAACCATGTGGGGCGGCGCGAGGAGGTCCAGCTAGACCTGGCGTCCGATCTCCCGATCCTGTACGTCGACCGCAGCGCCATCGTGGATGCACTGGTCAATCTGCTGACAAACGCCTACAAATATTCGCCCGAACGCGGCCGGATTCGCCTCACCGCGCGCGCCGACGAGCGCCACGTGCGCATCGCCGTGATCGACAGCGGAATGGGCATCTCGCGGCGCGAGCACCGGCGCATCTTCGACAAGTTTTACCGCTCGAACGAGCTGCTCTCGAGCGACGTGGAGGGCTCCGGGCTGGGACTCGCCATCGTGCGCCACGTGGTGCAAGCGCACGGGGGCAGGGTGGAGCTCGAAAGCGAGCCGGGCAAAGGCAGCACGTTCACATTGGTTCTGCCGCGCCCCGAGACCGAGCGCGAGCCGCTCGGCAAGCCGAGCCACGTGGCGAGTGAAACATGAGCATGAACGCCGAGCTGCCCGTTATCCCTGCGCGCATTTTGGTAGTCGAGGACGACCCCTCGATTTCACTCGGCCTGCGCATGAACTTGTCTGCCGAGGGCTACGAGGTGGGAGTCGCGGAAGACGGGCGGGGCGGGCTCGATCGGATCCTCGCCGAGTCCTGGGACGTGGTGATCCTCGATGTCATGCTGCCCAAGCTCAACGGCTTCGAGGTGGTGCGCCACATGCGCTCGGCCGGCAGCGTCACGCCGGTGCTGATGCTCAGCGCCAAGAGCGCCGAGGCGGACAAGGTGATGGGCCTGGAGCTGGGCGCGGAGGACTACATCACCAAGCCGTTCGGCATTGCCGAGGTCCTGGCGCGCATCAAGGTAGCGCTGCGCCGGCGCCCGCGCGCGCAGACGGTCGCCGCGGAAACACCGCAGGAACCTCCGGGCGTGCCCTACCGCTTCGGCGACATCGAGATCAACCCGCGCACGCGCGAGGTGCGCAGACTTGGGGAGCTGATCGAGATGACCGCGACCGAATTCGATATCCTCGAGACCCTGGCGCGCGCGGATGGGTCGGTGCTGTCACGCGGGCAGATCTTCGAGCGCGTCTGGGGGCCGAATCATCACGGAACACCGCGCACAATCGACAATTTCATGGCGCAGCTAAGGCAAAAGCTCGAGCCCGACAGCGAACGGCCGCAGCACATCGTGACGGTGAGAGGGGTTGGCTACCGTCTCTCGAAATAACGGGCAACTTCAACGTCCCGTACGCGTGCCCGTGCCCGTGCCCGTACACGGACCGGCCGCGACATGCGTGGCGTGAATTCGCGTACGCGTACGGGCACGGGCACGTGTACGGAGAGGTTAGGGCTGCCATTCGATCGCGGGACCCTCGCCCAATGCCCCGCCGTAGACCACTCCGTCGCGCACGTGGGCCCAGGTGTGCTGACCCTTGTCGTGCACGCCTACCACCAGCGAGTCGCCATCTTCCGGCGGCTCCTGCTCGGAAACGATCTGGGTGATTCCGCCGGCTGAACCGCCCGGAATCTTCACCTCCACGACGTCGTCCTCGCCGTGCACCAAGTAGCGCGACCACAACAAGCCGTTGCGATCTTCCACGCCCACGCTCACTGCCTCGCCCTGCACCACGCGGCGCGCGCCCGACAAAAGGCCGCGCAGCCGCTTCTGTGCGCTGTCGTCGCGGGCAGCCACGCGCGCCGCAGGCGGCGCCGTTCTCAGCTGGTCGGCCGCTTGCCTCGCCACGCGCCGCACTTCGGCGTTGCCATCGAAGCTGAGGCGTGTGGCAAGCGGCAAGTCGTCGCGGGTGCCGGTACGCTCCAACACCGCCGCGGCAGCCAACCGCACCTGCTCGCTGCTCGACTGCGCGGCTTGCGAAAGACCGCGCCGCCGCTGCGCGTCCGGCATGCGGCGTAGGGCCAAGGTGCGCAGCACCTCGACGCGTTCGCTCGCCGGGGGTTCCGCGCCGGATAGATTGGCGCCAAACAGCAGCACCAGGCCCATGGCAGGCACGGTCGAGCGCGTTTTGCCGGCGCGGCGCCTCGAACGCAGCCATACGCCCGCAGCGATCAGACCGATCCCGACCACGAACCAGAAGGTCGCGCCGTGCGACTTGCCACGTCGCGCGACCACGCTCGCACCGCCGCACCCGCCCGAGTCCGTCTCGGCGGGGATCGCGTGCGAGTAGGCATCGAAGACGCCGTCCTGGTCGTCTTGATCGATGTCACGCTGATGCGTCTCGCCGGGCGCAACGCTCGGATACATGGTGGCCATGCGCACGTCGTAGGACTCGCCCAGGCCGAGCACGTGTCCCATCTCGTGGGTCAATACGCCGCGCAGATCGAATCCCTCGGCCCGCTGGTCGGGTCCGTCCGGCAACAGCACCAGAGGGTGCTTGGCGTTGACCAGCACGTCGGCGTCGACGATCTTCCCGGAGTTGGTCTCGAACGTCGCCACGGTCACCGCCAGCGCGTTCTCTTGCAGCTCCCAGTTCTCGACCAGGTACACGCCATTGCCGTGGTCGCCGCGGCCCGTCTGATAGCCCGACGGTCCTGGCGCCCCTTGGCTGATCAGCAGCTCGGGTACGCCGTTCAGGCCGTGCCAGGCCTCGGCGGACTGGCTAACGATCTGCTCGACCGCCAAATCTTTGAAGTACTTCTGCATGCTGGGGTCGATCCGCATGCTCACGTCGTTGGCGAACCAGCGCACGACGGCGCCGTTCGAAGTTTGTTTTACCGTGTAGGCGCGAACTGAGGGCGTCCACAGCAACGCCGCGGCCAATACTGCCCCCCAACTCAGCGGCCCCACCTTGCCGCGAACAGTCATGCTTGAATAATACCTGCCTGCTGAATTTCTTTGAAGCGGATTTTCGTTTAGGCGGATTCTCCGTGAGGCGTAACTCGACGCAGCCATTTTCGAAATGCTTGACGCGGTCAAGCTGGCGGGTACCTTCGCCCCCTGGGGCCGGCTCTGGCCCTCGCGGGGTCAGACATACCCCCTCGCGTCTAGGAGACATTCGCAGACATGGGGACGGAAGAGGACGCCCGGAAGTTGTTCGTTGCGGGCTTGCCCGACACGGTAACGGACGAGGGACTTCGCACGCTTTTCACGAGCACGGGTTCCGGGATCGATGAACTGAGCTTGCCACGCGACCGCACGACGGGTCGACCGCGAGGATTTGCCTTCGTCACGCTCTCGTCAGCCGACGACGCGCTGCGCGCGCGCGAGCAGCTCGATGGGTCCCTGCTCGATGGCCGCAGCATCAGCGTGCGGCCGTTTAGCTCTGGCCCGCCGCGCACAGGCGGCGGCGCGGGGCCAGGTGGCTTCGCAGGAGGCGGCGGTGGTGGAGGGGGCGGTGGGATGGGCGGCGGCTTTGAGCGCAGACCGCCGGCCCCGCGAGACGACTCCAATCGGACGCTGTATGTGGGCAACTTACCGTACGACATCGAGGAGCCCGATCTGCGCGGCATCTTCAACCAGATGGGTGCGGCAGGTCTCGATCGCATCCACCTCCCCATGGACCACGCCACGGGTCGCAAGCGCGGCTTCGCGTTCGTCTCCTTCGTGACCGAGGACGCGGCCAAGGCCGGGCTCGAGGCCGTGGGCGATCTCAATATTCGCGGCCGCCAGTGCACGGTGCACATCGCACATCCACGCGGTGAGCGTCCCGTGCGACCCGAGCGCCCTGGCTTTGGAGCGGCGCCGGGGGGTCCCGGCGGCATGCGTAGCTCTCCGCCGCCAGCCATGGGTGGCCCGCGCGGCGGGGGTGGCTTCGGACCGCCCGCGAGCGCAGGGGGACGCCCCCTGGGCCGGCGCCCAGCCGAAGACGGGGAGGGGGCCGCGCGCAGCGCGAAGGGCGTCAGCCGCAAGAAGCGCCTCGAAGAAGAGAAGCGCCGAGGCGGCGGTAATGCGCGCCGCTACCTCGACGACGTCGACGACGACGACGAATGAGCGCGCCGCGTGTGGGCCGAGCTCGGCTGGTTCGCACAAGGTCGAGCTGGCCGGCGACACTCGGCCATGTCGCACAACGTCGAGATAGCCCACGACACCAGCTCGTGTCGCACGAGGCAGAGCTGGCCGCCGACACTCGGCCATTTCGCACGAGGCCGAGATAGCCCACGACACCAGCTCGTGTCGGACAAGGCCGCGCTGGCGGAGGGCTCGGCCGGGCGCTGCTCATTGACACTCCGAAAACCGGGGACTACAAACGCTTCGCCTAGTTAGAGCGGTGCGCGCCGTTGGGGCGCTGCGCCGGGCGCCATTCGGCCCGCCAGCAGCGTTCCTGCGACCTGCGCGAGCGCGGCCGCTCTCGGGTTGCAAAGGAAGCCATGCTCTCCCTGTATCTGCCCGTCTTCCTGATGATGTTGGTGGCGCTGGTGTTGGCGCTCGTGATCTTCACCGCGACCTCGCTCGCGGGTCCCAAGAACATGACGGCCGAAAAGGCCACGCCGTACGAGAGTGGTTCGGAGACCACCGGGGCAAACCACCTCAAGCTCAGCATCAAGTTCTACCTGACCGCGATTCTGTTCGTGGTGTTCGACATCGAGGCGGTGTTTCTCTATCCGTGGTCGGCCAGCTTTCGCGAGCTTGGTTGGTTTGGCTTCGTGGAGATGCTTAGCTTCCTGGTGATCCTCACGATCACGCTCGTCTACGCCTGGAGAAAAGGAGCCCTCGAATGGGAGAAGTAAAGGTCCTTCAGACGGGGGAATCGGGCTTCGCGACCACGCGCTTCGAGGCGCTGCTGGCCTGGGCTCGCAAGTACTCGCTGTTTCAATATCCTTTCGCCACCGCATGCTGCGGCATGGAGTTTTTTTCGGTCGCGTCGTCGCGCTACGACATCGCCCGCTTCGGCGCCGAGGCCCCACGCTTTAGTCCGCGCCAGGCCGACCTGCTGTGGGTGGTCGGTACGATCGCCCAGAAGCAGGCGCCGGTGCTCAAGCGCATCTACGAGCAGATGACGGATCCCAAGTGGGTGATCGCGTTCGGCACCTGCGCCTCGTGCGGCGGTTTCTACGACAACTACACCACGGTGCCCGGCGCCGACAAGCTGATCCCCGTGGACATCTACATTCCAGGCTGTCCACCGCGGCCCGAGGCGGTCTTCGACGGACTGATCCTGCTTCAGGAGAAGATCAGCAACGGCAACCGCGAGCCGCAGACCGTGCCGCCGCGCGAGCTTCCGCAGCTCAGCCAGCTGCGCAGGAAGGAGACGGCATGAGTCAGCGCGTGCTCGAGCGCCTGAAGGCGCAGTTTGGCGAGCGCATCCGCGAGACCAGCAGTTTTCGTGGTGACGACAGCGCCCTGGTGGCGCCCGACAGCTGGCTCGAGATCGCCAAGTTCTTGAAGAGCGACCCGGACTGCGCGCTCACTCATTTCACGGATCTGACCGCCGTGGACTATCCCGAGCGCGAGCCGGAAGCGCCACGCTTCGACGTGATCCTCTGCGTGCGCTCGCTGGAGAAGCGCCAGCGGGTGATCCTGAAGACGCGGGTGGCTGACGGAGAGGCGCTGCCAACCTTGATCCACGTCTGGGCGGGCGCCGACTGGGCCGAACGCGAAGTGTTCGACATGTTCGGCATCAAATTCGACGGCCATCCGGATCTGCGCCGTATCTTGCTGTACGAAGAGTTCGTCGGCCATCCATTGCGCAAGGACTATCCGATCGATCGCACACAGCCGCTGGTCCCCTATAGGGAGCTGCCGGATCAGGTCACCAAGCTGCCACCGTTCGGACAGGACGAGGGGCAGCCATGGGGGCGTATCCAGTGGCAGGACCGCCTGCGCGGTGGAGATCGACAGGTCTCTCCGGCGATTGCCGTGCAAGTGGGGCAGCGCAGCGCGCTGAGCGAGACGTCGGCACACGAGAGCGGCGCGGACAGCGAGGAGTAGCCATGGAGCCGATGGAAGACGAGCTTTCCGAGGAGGGCGCGCTCGAGCTGCCCAGCGAGCCGATGCGGCTCAATATGGGCCCGTCACACCCCGCCATGCACGGCACCATTCGCATGGTGCTCGATCTGGACGGAGAGACGGTGCAGGGCCTCGACATTCAGCCCGGCTACCTACACCGCGGCTTCGAGAAGAGCTGCGAACGCGGCACCTGGCAGCAGGTGTTCCCGTACGCGGACCGGCTCAACTACGTCTCGCCGATGCTCAACAACAACGGCTTCGCCGCCGCCGTCGAGAAGATGCTCGGCATCAAGGTGCCGGAGCGTTGCGAGTATTACCGCGTGATCCTCGGCGAGTTGGCGCGCATCTGCGATCATCTGACCTGCAACGGTGCAGGCGCCATGGAGCTCGGCGCGTTCACGCCTTTTCTCTGGATGCTCAAGCTGCGCGACTTCATCTGGGACATCCTCGAGGAGGAGACCGGCGCGCGCATGACCCACAGCTTTGCGCGGATCGGCGGCATGGCGATGCCACCCACGGCCAACCTGCGCCGCAACATCGAGGACCTGATCCCGAAGTTCGAAAAGACTTTGCTCGAGTGCGAGCAGACAATCC
>WUUC01043747.1_pt1 | contig 13174 bp, 4 predicted proteins | sample 6278441 | NCBI WGS metagenome assembly WUUC01 (sample SAMN13675441, study PRJNA597444) | soil metagenome | isolation source: soil | place: USA: Washington | collected 2017-10 | reverse complement strand
TGCTCGGCCTGGGCCACACCAACGTCGCCGGCGCGACCATGTACCCGACGGTCTCCTATTGCAACAACGGTCCGGCCACCACCGAGGCGGACGACGAGAACGGCGTCAACTTCCTGTATTGATCCGACACTTTTCCTTGCCATGCATTCGGGGGCTCGCGAGAGCCCCCTTTCTTTTTGCGCCCACGGCCCGGCACAGGAGTGGTGGTGAGGAGTGGAGGTGCCAGGCTCCGATTCCAAGCGTCCAGGTATGATGGCGGGCAAGATGACCACGGGCAGCTTTCGGCGGGTGATCGGGATCGTCGGCGGGCTCGGACCGATCGCGCATCTCGAGTTTGAGCGGCGATTGCTCGCCGCCATCGAAGGCTCGAGCTCGGATCAGGAGTATCCGGAGTGGGTCCTCTCCTCGATTCCGCAGACCCCCGACCGCACTGTGGCCCTGCTTGGCGAGGGGCCCTCGCCGGTGCCCTGGCTGCTGCGCAGCCTCGACCGCCTTGCCGGCTGCTGTGACTTCGCGGTGATCACCTGCGTGACCGCCCATGCCTTCCTCGACGAGATCCGGCCCCAGACGCGCCTGCCCCTGCTCGACCTGGTCGAGGTCAGCGCCCGCGAAGCCGTGCCGTGCTGTGGAGAGGGGGCCCGCATCGGCCTGCTGGCGACCGTCGGCACGCTCCGCAGCCGCGTCTTCGAGCGCGCTCTCGCCCGAGTCGCTCCGGACGTCGGGCTCGTCTCTCCTCTGGATCTGCCGAACGGTGACAGGGTCCAGGAAGAGCTCGTGATGCGGCCGATCTACGGCCCGATGAGAGGTGGGCGCCGCCAGGCCGGAGGGATCAAGTCCGGTGGCGACCGGGACCCCGAGACGGGAATCTCGCACCGCGAGACCCTCTCCCAGGCGGTGCGCCTCCTCGCCGAGGCCGGAGCGTCGTGCGTCATCACCGGGTGCACGGAGATCCCTCTCGCCCTCGGCCGCCAGCCGATCGATGGCACGCCGCTCCTCGATCCACTCGATGTCGCCGCCCGTGCCGCGGTGCGCATTGCCAACGGCGAGCTCCCCCTGCCTTGAATTCTGCCGGGAAATGCGGATGAGCGTCGGCGCCGTCGACCTCGGCATCCTTCTCGTCTATCTGGTGGGCGTGGTCGCCCTCGGCCTGTGGATCGGACGAGGGGCCAAGGACGTCTCCGAGTACGTGGTCGGGAGCCGAGACCTTCCCTGGTGGCTGATCCTCTTCTCGATCGTCGCCACCGAGACCAGCAGCGTCACTTTCCTGAGCATCCCTGGCTTCGCCTACGACCGGGACCTCACCTGGCTGCAGATCGCGCTCGGCTTCCTCCTCGGGCGCCTCGCGGTCTCCGTGCTCCTGTTGCCGGAGTATTTCCGCGGCTCTCTCTACACCGCCTACGAGGTCCTCCATCGCCGCTTCGGCGGCGCCACACAGCGGACCGCATCGGTGCTGTTCATCGTCACCCGCAGCCTGGCCGACGGACTGCGGCTCTTCCTCACCGCGATCGTGTTCCAGGAGATGACCGGGATCGCGCTCCACTGGGCGGTGGTGGCGGTGGGGGTGACCACCATCGCCTACACCTACGTCGGCGGCCTGCGGGCCGTGCTGTGGACCGACTTCGTCCAGTTCTTCATCTATACCGGTGGGGCGGTGGTGGCGTTCTGGGCGATCCTGGAGCGCCTGCCCGGAGGGTGGGGCCAACTGTTGGACATGGGCGACGCCGGCGGCAAGCTCCGGGTGCTCGACTTGAGCCTCGACTGGAGCGAGCCGTACGGGCTCTGGGCCGGCCTGCTGGGCGGCGTCTTCATCACTCTCGGCTCGCATGGCGTGGACCAGATGATGGTCCAGCGCTACCTTTCGGCCCGCGGTCTCCCGGAGGCCCGGCGCGCCCTGGTGGTGAGCGGGTTGGTGGTCGCGGCGCAGTTCGCGCTCTTCCTGCTGATCGGCGTCGGACTCTGGTGCTTCTACCAGCTCCATCCGCCCACCGTTCCCTTCGACCGCCCGGACCGCGTCTTCGCCCGCTTCATCCTGGACGAGCTGCCGGTCGGCGTCGTGGGTCTCCTCCTGGGCGCCCTGTTCGCCGCCGCCATGTCGACGCTGTCGAGCTCGCTCAACTCGTGCGCCACGGTGGCGGCCACCGACCTCTGGTTCCCCTTGCGCGGAGCGCCGGAGTCTCCGGAGCGGCAGCTGCGGGTGATCCGCATCCTCACGGTGGTCTTCGGAGCGGTGCAGATCGCGGTGGGCATCGCCGGCCAGTGGCTGACGTCGTCGGTGGTCGCGAGCGTCCTCGGCATCGCCGCCTTCACCACCGGGATCGTGCTGGGGGTGTTCTTCCTGGGCATGTTCACCCGAATCGGGCCGCGCGCGGCGCTCGCCGGCCTCCTCGCCGGTCTTGCGGCGATGACCGCGGTCTACTTCGGCACCTCGCTGGCCTGGCCCTGGTATGCCCTGGTGGGATCGTTTCTGACCGTCGTGGCGGGGCTCGCGGCCGGCTCTCTGGTGAAGTTGGACAGTCGAGCGTCGTAAGAAGCGCCGCAAGTAGCGCTACCGGAACGACAGCGCCCGGACCACGGCGTCCGCCACCGCCGGACGGACCTCGCGGATCAGGTTGTTCTCCCGCGTCGGGTGCACCCGGTTGGTGAGCAGGATGACGAACAGCCCTCGCTCAGGGTCGATCCAGAGCGAGGTGCCGGTGTAGCCGGTGTGGCCGAAGGAGCTGGGGGAGAAGAGGGTGCCGGCGGAGGAGCCCTCGGCCGACTTGGTGTCCCAGCCGAGGGCGCGGTCGGAGCCGGGGATGCCGGCCCGGCGGGTGAAGAGATCCACGGTTCTGGTCGAGACGATGCGGCGTCCGTCGAGGGTGCCGCCGTTCAGCAGCATGCGGGCGAACCGCGCCAGATCACCGGCCGTGCCGAACAGCCCGGCGTGTGGCGCCACCCCACCCATCGCGAAGGCGTTCTCATCGTGGACCTCGCCGTGGACCAGGCGCCCCCGCCAGGGGTCGATCTCCGTCGGGGCGATCCGGGACCGAAGCTCAGCTGGCGGGAGGAACAGCGTGTCGTGCATCTCCAGAGGATCGAAGACCCTTGCGCGGACGAATCCATCCAGCGTCTGACCCGCGGTCCGCTCGAGGATCGCTCCCATAAGGATGATGCCGAGGTCGCTGTAGGTGGACCGGCTGCCGGTGGGGTAGACGAGGTCCATCGCCTGGATCCGTTCGAGGTAGGCCTGCCGCCCCTGGATCTCCTGGTAGAGAGGGGCCAGCGCCGGGAGTCCCGAGGAGTGGGTCAGCAGGTGGCGCACGGTCACCGCCTCCTTGCCCGGACCCTGGAAACCCGGCAGCAGCTCCTGGACCGGCTGCTCCAGGTCGAGCTTCCCTTCGTCCACCAGAATCATCGCCATGGTCGTAGGAGCTACTACCTTGGTCAGGCTGGCGAGGTCGTAGAGGGTGTCCGCGGTCACCGGCGGCGCGTCCTCTTCATAGGTGAGGCGGCCGAAGGGGTGGAGATGGACAAGGGCGCCGCGATCGCCGACCGCGAGGACGCCGCCCGAAAAGGCGCCGCGCTCCCGGTAGCCGTCGAGGAGGCGGTCCACCTGCTCGAACGCCGAGGCCGGCGGTGGAGTGACCGGCAAGGGGGCCCAGCAGCCGGCGGCGAGAAGCGCGGCGAGGAGCAGGCTCGCGGTCACCGAGCAGTTTCTGCTTTTGCGTTGCTTTTGTAAGGTCATTTCCACTCCCATGATAATTGATTCAGCAGTTGCTGCTATTTTCAGGCAGGGGGCCGGCTCTTCAGGCACCCCTGAAACCGCCGCGAGCGCGACTCGTTCCGGTGCAATGTCGCAGGTACGTCCATGCTTGCGACATTGCACCGGTACATTTTAGGAATGAGTGTGTACATTGTCGCAGAGTACCCCTCCCTTGCGACATTGTTTCCGTTCAATGTCGCAACGTACCGGATCAATGAGGCGACGTACTTGTGCATCGTTGCGATGTTCCTCTTCTCTGCGACATTGCAGAGGAGCATTGTCGCAACGTAAGCGTACATCGTCGCGAGCTACCGGTGCGGTGTCGCATTGAAGGAGTGCAACGTTGCATTGCAGGGGTGCAACGTTGCAATGAACCGTTGCAATGTCGCAACGTACCTGTGCAACGTTGCAATGAAGAGGTGCAATGTCGCACGTACCTCTTTCGAGTCGACGTTGTCCTGGAACATCGTTGCAACGTTCCTCCTGAGGGCGTGATGTGAGGGCCGCGTGTGATAATCTTTGTCGATCTTACTAATGGACAGGCGTGCCTTCGGGAGCCCATCGTGAGCTCTGGTGGAAGGCCTGACTTTCGATTCTCGGATAGAAGATGCCACCTCTTTCGCGCAACCTCGTGGGACACCAGACGCTGGTCCATGCTCTGCGGACCCGGGCGGAGGAGCATGCCTCCCGGCTCTGTTGCACGTTCCTCGAGGACGGCGAGACCGAGGGCGCGCGGCTCACCTATGGTGAGCTGGACGCCCGGGCCCGCGCGGTCGCGGTCTGGCTGCGGGACGCCGGTCTGGCCGGTGAGCGGGCGCTGCTCCTCTATCCCCCTGGGCTGGATTTCCTGGTTGGATTCCTCGGCTGCCTGTACGCCGGAGTGGTCGCCGTCCCGACCTATCCGCCGCGGCGGAACCGCCTCTCCCCCCGGCTCGCCGCGATCGCCAAAGATGCGCGCCCCGCGGCCGTTCTGACGACCTCCGGGCTGGCGGCACGGGCGGAGGCGCTGTCCGACGAGCTGCCGGAGCTGCGGAGCGCGCGGTGGTTGGCGACCGATGCGGAGGAGAACCTGGCTACGGATCTCGCCGCGTCCTGGGTGGACCCGGATCTCGACGGCGACGATCTCGCCTTCCTTCAGTACACCTCGGGCTCGACCGCCGCTCCCAAGGGGGTGATGGTCAGCCACGGCAATCTGCTGCACAACGAGGAGATGATCCGCCGGGCCTTCGGGATGACCGAGGAGTCGGTGGTGGTGAGCTGGCTGCCGCCGTACCACGATATGGGGCTGATCGGCGGGCTGCTGCAGCCGCTCCATGCCGGCGCCCGCTGCGTGCTGATGGCGCCGCACGCCTTCCTGCAACGGCCGATGCGCTGGCTGGAGGCGGTGAGCCGCCACCGGGCCGACACCAGCGGCGGCCCCGATTTCGCTTATGCGCTCTGCGCGCGCCGGGTGGCGGATTCCGGCGGCGAGCCGCTCGATCTGTCGAGTTGGCGCGTGGCGTTCAGCGGCGCCGAGCCGGTCCGCGCCGACACCCTGGACCGCTTCGCCGTGGCGTTCGCCCACGCGGGGTTCCGGCGCCAGGCGTTCTATCCCTGCTACGGCCTCGCCGAGGCGACCCTGTTCGTCACCGGCGGGACGGTTGACGCCGAGCCGGCCGTCGCCACGATCGACGCCGCGCGGCTGGGCGAGGGGTGGGCGGAGACCGATCGAGACGGACCCGCGCGGCGGCTGGTCGGGTGCGGGTCCGCCTGGATGGAGCAGAGCGCGTTCATCGCCGACCCGGAGACGGGGGAGCGCTGCGTCCCCGGGCAGGTCGGAGAGATCTGGATCGCGGGGCCGAGCGTCGCGGGCGGTTACTGGGAGCAGCCGGAGGCCACCGAGCGGGACTTCCATGCGCGGTTGGCGGGCAAGCCGGAGGCGGGGCCGTTCCTGCGCACCGGAGACCTCGGTTTCTTTCTCGAGGGGCAGCTCTTCGTCACCGGCCGCCGCAAGGACCTGGTCATCCTGCGCGGCCGCAACCACTACCCGCAGGATATCGAGCTGACCGCCGAGGGGGCGCATCCGGCGCTGCGGCCGGGGAGCGGCGCCGCGTTCTCGGTGGAGAGGGAAGGGGAGGAGCGGCTGATCGTCGCGCACGAGGTGGAGCGGCGCGCGGAGGCCAATCTGGAGGCGGTCGCCGAGGCGGTGCGCCGCACGGTCACCGAGGAGCACGAGGTGAGCGTCGAGGACGTGGTCCTGCTGCGTGCCGGGACCCTCCCGAAGACGTCGAGCGGCAAGGTGCAGCGCTCGCTCTGCCGGCAGCTCTATCTCGAAGGCGGATTGATTCGGCTGGGTGGGAGCGTGCCGGTGCCGTCCGCCCCGGAGCCGGCGCCCGGTCTGGCGCGCGAGGATCTGCTTGCCCTGCAGGAGGCCGAGCGGCGCCAGGCTCTGGAGGAAGATCTGGTCCGCGAGATCGCGCGGCGGACGCGCTCGGTCCTCACGCCGGCCGACCGTTCCGTCCCCCTGGCGGCTCTGGGTCTGGATTCGCTCCAGGCGGCCGAGTTGAAGCATGCGCTCGAAGCGCGGCTCGGTCTCGACGTCTCGCTGGCGGTCCTGCTCGAATCCTCCCCGGCCGAGCTGGTGGCGATCCTGCTTCGTGTAGGGGCGGGTTTGGGCGCGTGGGGGGTGGGTAACCCGCCCTGGGAGGGAACGGTCGGCGAAGAGAGGGCGGGTTACCCACCCGACCGCACGCCCAAACCCGCCCCTACGAGAGACCACCGAGGGTGGGAATCCCCCCTGTCCTCCGGGCAGCGGGCGCTCTGGTTCCTGCATCGTCTGGCGCCCGCAAGCTCCGCCTACAACGTGGCCGCCGCGTTGAGGGTGACGGAGGGGCTCGACACGGCGGCGCTGGGCCGCGCCCTCGACCGGCTCGCGCGGCGGCATCCGGCCCTGCGGACCACCTTCCACGCGGCCGATGGGGAGCCATTCCAGCGGGTCCAGGAAGGGATGGAGATCGATTTCCGGATCGACCCGCAGCCCGCCGATCTGACGGAGTGGCTGGGTGAAGAAGCGAACCGTCCCTTCGATCTGGAGACCGGGCCGCCGCTGCGGGTCCGCCTGCTGAGCGACGTGGTCCTGCTGACCGTTCACCATCTGGTGGCCGATTTCTGGTCGCTGGCGGTCCTCGCCCGCGAGTTGGGCGCGCTCTACCGGGAGGAGCTGGGCGGACCCTCGGCGGCGCTGGACCCCCTGCCCGTGAGCTACGCGGAGTACGTGCATTGGCAGCGGGAGAGGCTCGGAGGCGAGCAAGGAGAGCGGCTGTGGGACTTCTGGAGCCGCCAGCTCGCCGGCAGCCCGTCTCACCTGGATCTCCCGACCGACCATCCGCGCCCGGCAATCCAATCGTTCCGTGGATCCCGGCAGACATCCCGGCTGGACGTTTCCGTGGAGCGGCTGTCCTCGATCGCGGCGGGTGGCTCCGCGACGCTGTTCATGACCGTGCTGGCGGCGTTCGACACCCTGCTCCAGCGGATGACCGGCAGCGAGGACATCCTGGTCGGCTCTCCGACCTCCGGCCGCGAGACGGCGCGCCTGGCGGGGGTGGTCGGCTACTTCGTGAACCCGGTCGTGCTGCGGGCGGACCTCTCCGGCGACCCCACGTTTCTCGAGCTTCAGGAGAGGGTGCGGCGCGCCGCGCTGGACGCTTTCGTGCACCAGGAGTACCCATACCCCTGGCTCGCCGAGCGCCTGGCCGGAACGCGCGATGCGAGCCGGTCGCCGCTGTTCCAGGTGATGTTCACCTGGCAGGCACCGCCGCCGGGGGCCGGAGAGGGCTTCGCCGGGCTGGCCCTGGGGAGCGACGGCGCTGCGCTGGAGCTGGGCGATCTGGCGGCCACGTCCGTGGCGGTCCCGCGGTCCGGCGCGCAATTCGATCTTTCCTTGCAGGCGGCGCGGATCGGCGGCGCTCTCACCGTCTCTCTGGAGTACGCCACCGATCTTTTCGATGATCCGACGATCCTCCGCATGCTGCGCCAGCTCGGAACGCTGCTGACGGGGATCGCGGACGATCCCTCGACCCGCCTGTCGCGGCTCCCGCTGCTCACGGAGGCGGAGCGGCATCAACTCGCACTGGAGTGGAACGACACCGGAGCGGCGATCCCGGATGCGGCGGTGCAGCAGCTGTTTGAGGAGCGGGTGCGGGTCGATCCCGAAGCTCCTGCCCTCTTCTTCGAGGGAGCGGGCCTCACCTACGCCGAGCTGAACCGCCGGGCCAACCGCCTGGCCCGCGTCCTGCGGCGGATGGGCGTCGGCCCCGAGGTGCGGGTGGCCGTGTCCCTGGAGCGCTCGCCTGACGTGGTGGTCTCCCTGCTCGCCGTGCTCAAGGCCGGCGGCGCCTACGTGCCGCTCGATCCGGGACACCCGCGCGACCGGACGGCCTGGGTGCTGGAGAACAGCGGAGCGGCCGTGCTGCTCGATCAGGACGAGCTGGCCCGTGCGCTCGATGCCGCCACCAGGGAGAAGGACGGCGACCTCGCGCCACTCGCCGGTCCGGACAACCTCGCCTACGTGATCTACACCTCGGGGTCGACCGGGTGGCCGAAAGGCGTCGAGGTCCGCCATCGCGAGCTCTCCAACTTCCTCGCCTCCTTCCAGCGCGAGCTGGGGCTGACTGCGGCCGACACCCTGCTTGCGGTCACCACGGTCTCCTTCGACATCGCCGGCCTGGAGCTGTACCTCCCGCTGGTGGCGGGGGCGCGGATCGCCCTGGTGAACCGCGAGACCGCGGCGGACGGCGCGCGGCTGGTGGAGGCGCTGCGCGAGTCGGATGCCACGGTCCTCCAGGCGACACCCGCGACCTGGCGGCTGCTGCTGGCCGCGGGCTGGACCGGCGAGCCGGGGCTGACGGCGCTCTGCGGCGGCGAGGCGTTCCCAAGCGATCTCGCGGCCGAGCTGCTGCCCCGGGTCGGCTCGTTGCGCAACGTCTACGGTCCGACGGAGACGACGATCTGGTCCGCCCTGGCCCAGGTGCGCCCAGGCTCCAGTGCCGTGCCGATCGGTCGGCCGATCGCCAACACGTCGATCCACCTGCTGGACTGGTCCTTCGCGCCGGTGCCGCTGGGAGCGGCGGGGGAGCTGGCGATCGGCGGCGCCGGGCTGGCCCGCGGCTACCTGGGGCGTCCGGATCTCACGGCGCGCGCCTTCGTCCCCGATCCGTTCGCCGCCGAGCCAGGCGCGCGCCTCTACCGGACGGGCGACCTCGCCCGCGCCCGGCTGGACGGCACGATCGAGTATCTCGGCCGGATCGACCAGCAGGTCAAGATCCGCGGCTTCCGGGTGGAGCCGGGGGAGATCGAGCGCGTCCTCGCCGGGCACCCCGCAGTGCGCGAGGGGGCTGTCGTGCCGCGCACGGAGGCGGGAGACACCCGGCTGGTCGCCTTCCTGGTGGCGCAGGATGGTCTGGTGGCCGGCGGCGTCTCGAGGGAGTTGAGAGAGCACGTCCGCGCCCGGCTGCCCGAATACATGGTGCCGTCGGCCGTGGTCTGGGTGGAGAGTCTGCCGCTGACTCCCAGCGGCAAGCTCGACCGCAAGGACCTCTCTCGCCGTCCCCTGCCGCAGGAGGACCGCCGCGGAGAGGAGGATTTCACCGCGCCGCGGACGCCGGTGGAGGAGCTGCTGGCCGGGATCTTCGCGCAGCTCCTGGGGGTGGAGCGCGTCGGGACGGACGACGACTTCTTCGGTCTGGGCGGCCATTCGCTGCTGGCGGCGCAACTGGTCGCGCGGGTGCGCTCGGTGCTGGGAGCGGAGGTCGCGCTGACCGACGTGTTCCGGCACCCCACGGTCGCCGGTCTGGCCGCGGTGCTGGGTGACGAGGCGTCCGATCCCATCCAGCCGGTCCCGCGCGGTTCACGGAGCCAGCCCCTGCCGCTCTCCTTCGGGCAGCAGCGGCTCTGGTTCCTCGATCAGCTCGAAGGCGGCAGCCCGGCCTACAACATGCCCGGTGCCTTCCGGCTCGACGGTCCGCTCGACGTGGCGATCCTGCGGCGCACCTTCGAGGAGGTGGTCCGTCGGCACGAGGCGCTGCGGACGGTCTTCGCCTCCTTGGAGGGGGCGGCGGTGAAGGTGGTGGCGGACCCTCACCCCCTCAGTCCCCCTCTCCCACACACCCTCCCTCCGCCCGGGAGAGGGGGAAGCAAGACAAAGGCAGAGCAGGAGTTGTCTGGGGAGGGGGCTCCCCTCTCCTGGGCGGAGGGAGGGTGTGTGGGAGAGGGGCCGGGGGTGAGGGTCCCTCTGGTGGATCTATCCAGTGTCGATGAATCCGAGCTGGAGCGGGTCCTCCTGGAGGAGGCGGAGCGCCCCTTCGACCTCGCGCACGGACCGCTGCTGCGGCTCCTTCTGGTCCGGCTGGCCCCCGAGCGGCACGCGCTGCTGGTGGTCCTGCACCACATCGTGGCCGACGGCTGGTCGCTCGGTGTCCTGGTGCGTGAGGTGGCCGCGATCTACGCCGCCTACGCCGAAGGTCGTCCCTCTCCCCTCCCTCCGCTGCCCATCCAGTACGCGGACTTCGCCGTCTGGCAGCGGGCGCTGGACCTGGAATCCCAGTCCGCCTTCTGGCGCCAGGAGCTGGCCGGCGCGCCGCCGGTTCTGGAGCTGCCCACGGACCGCCCCCGCCCGATCGTGCGGACGCACCGCGGCGCGACCCTCCTCGTGCGCTTCTCGGGACCGCTCGGGCGCGATCTCGCCAGCGATTTGAGGGATATCAGCCGGCGCGAGGGGGCCACGCCGTTCATGGCCCTGCTGGCGGGCTTCGCCTCCCTGCTGCACCGCTCCAGCGGACAGTCCGAGGTCGTCGTGGGCTCGCCGGTGGCGAACCGCGACCGGATCGAGACCGAGGGGCTCATCGGCTTCTTCGCCAACCTGCTGCCGCTCCGCGTGAGCCTGGACGGGCGCCCCGGGTTCCGCGAGCTGCTCGGAACGGTCCGCACCCGCGCGCTGGCCGCCTACGCCCACCGCGAGCTCCCCTTCGAGCGCCTGGTCGAGGAGCTGCATCCCGAGCGCAACCTGGCCGTGACGCCGATCTTCCAGGTGATGCTGGCGCTGCAGAACCCGCTGCCGGCGCGGCTCTCCCTGCCCGGCCTGGAGCTGACCCCGATCACGCTGCGCCCGCGCACCTCCCGCTTTGACCTGACGCTGTTCCTGGAGGAGAGCGGGGAGGGCTTTACCGGCGCACTCGAATTCAGCCGCGATCTGTTCGACGAGAGCACGATGCAGCGCCTGGCCGATCACCTGGAGACCCTGCTGCGGTCGGCGGCCGCCGCGCCGGAGCGGCCGCTGGAAGACCTGCCGCTGCTCTCCGCGGCCGAGCGCCAGCAGATGGTGGCGGAGTGGAACGACACCGGAGCGGCGATCCCTGAAGCGGCGGTCCCTCAGCTCTTCGAGGAGCGGGTGCGGCTGGCTCCGGACAGTCTGGCTCTCCTCTTTGAAAAGGACATCGTCACCTACACCGAGTTGAACCGCCGGGCCAATCGGCTGGCCCGCTTCCTCCGGCGCTTGGGTGTCGGCCCCGAGGTGCGGGTGGCCGTCTCCCTGGAGCGCTCGCCGGACCTGCTCGTCGCGCTGCTCGCCGTGCTCAAGGCTGGTGGCGCCTACGTGCCACTCGATCCAGGCCATCCGCGCGACCGCACCGCCTACGTCCTGGAGAACAGCGGCACCGCTCTGCTGCTCGACGCGCAGACGCTGGCGGAAGCCCTGCGCGCCGCGATGTCGCACAGGGATGGAGACCTCGAGCCCCTCGCCGGTCCGGACAACCTCGCCTACGTGATCTACACCTCGGGCTCGACCGGCTGGCCCAAGGGAGTCGAGGTCCGCCACCTCGAGCTCTCCAACTTCCTCACCTCCTTCCAGCGCGAGCTGGGGCTGACCGCGGACGACACCCTGCTCGCGGTCACCACGATCTCCTTCGACATCGCCGGCCTGGAGCTCTACCTCCCCCTGGTGGCGGGCGCCCGCGTCGCCCTGGTGAGCCGCGAGACGGCGGCGGATGGGGCGCGGCTGGCGGCGGCGTTGCGCGAGTCGGAGGCCACGGTCCTCCAGGCCACCCCCGCCACCTGGCGGCTGCTGCTCGCCGCGGGCTGGACCGGAGAGCCGGGGCTCGCGGCGCTCTGCGGCGGCGAAGCGCTCCCCCGCGAGCTGGCGGCCGAGCTGTTGCCGCGGGTCGCGTCGCTGCGCAACGTCTACGGTCCGACCGAGACGACGATCTGGTCCGCACTCGATCGGGTGCGTCCGGGTTCGGGTCCAGAGGGGATCAGATTGACGATCGGGCGGCCGATCGCCAACACGTCGATCCACCTGCTGGACCCCTGGAGCGAGCCGGTGCTGTTGGGAGTGGCGGGGGAGCTGGCGATCGGTGGCGCCGGTCTGGCCCGGGGGTACCTGGGGCGTCCGGACCTGACGGCGCGCGCCTTCGTGCCCGACCCGTTCGCCGCGGAGCCCGGAGCGCGCCTCTACCGCACGGGCGACCAGGCCCGCCGCCTGCCCGACGGCACGCTGGAGTACCTGGGGCGGATCGACCAGCAGGTGAAGATTCGCGGCTTCCGCGTGGAGCTGGCCGAGATCGAGCGCGTGCTCGCCGGGCACCCCGGAGTCAGCGAAGGGGCGGTGGTGCTGACCGCGGATGCCCGGCTCATTGCCTTCCTGGTGGCGCGGGAGGAGCAAGCCGAGCCGCCGGCTGCTTCGGCGTTGCGTGAGCATGCCCGTGGCCAGCTCCCCGAGTACATGGTCCCCTCGGCCGTGGTCTGGGTGGACGAGCTGCCGCTGACGCCGAGCGGCAAGCTCGACCGCAAGGCGCTCGCCGCCCGTCCGCTTCCCGAGGAGGTGGACCGGCGCGGGGCGCGGGCCTTCGTCGCGCCGCGGACCCCGGTCGAGGAGCTGCTGGCCGGTATCGTCGGGGAGCTGCTCGGGATCGGCCAGGTCGGGGCGGACGACGACTTCTTCGCCCTGGGCGGTCACTCGCTGTTGGCCGCGCAGCTGGTCTCGCGGGTGCGCGCCGTCCTGGGGGCGGAGATCGCGCTAACCGACGTTTTCCGGCATCCCACGGTGGCTGGTCTGGCCGCGGTGCTTCGCCAGGAAGTGTCCGAGCCGATCCCCAGGGCTTTGCGTGACCGGTCTCTGCCGCTCTCGTTCGCGCAGCAGCGGCTCTGGCTTCTCGATCAGCTCCAGGAGGGGAGCCCGGAGTACAACATGCCGGGCGCCTACCTGCTGGAGGGTCCACTGCACGTGCCGGTCCTGCGGAGCGCCTTCGCCGCGGTGGTCCGCAGGCACGAGGCGCTGCGTACCGTGTTCGCGACTGTGGATGGGACGGCGGTGCAGGTGGTGGACCCTCACCCCCTCGGTCCCCCTCTCCCACACGCACAACCCCCGCCCGGGAGAGGGGGAAGCAAGGCAAAGGCAGAAAA
>WUUC01176958.1_pt1 | contig 13176 bp, 15 predicted proteins | sample 6278441 | NCBI WGS metagenome assembly WUUC01 (sample SAMN13675441, study PRJNA597444) | soil metagenome | isolation source: soil | place: USA: Washington | collected 2017-10 | reverse complement strand
CGAGCGCGGCCGCGTCGGGAGAGAACGGCCGGTAGGGGTGGTCGTTGGTCTCGCTGCCGGCGATGACGGGGATCTCCTCGTCGAGCAGCGACACGAGCGAGCGCAGGATGCGGCTCTTCGCCTGTCCGCGCTCCCCCAGGAGGATGAAGTCGTGGCCAGCCAGCAGAGCGGTCTCAAGGGCCGGCAGGACGCTGTCATCGAAGCCGACAAGACCGTCGACCACGGGCTGGCCCGCCCGAAGCCGCGCCGCCGTGTTGGCGGCGACCTCCTCCTTGACGGTGCGGTCGGGATAGCCGGACTGGCGCAGCTGTCCGATCGTTGCCGGCCGACTGCTCATGCCGTCCCCACTCGTCGTGGCCCATCCCCCGCCAGGTCTACCCTGCTCACGCCCCGGCTGCATAGGCCCGCTCGAGTTCGGTCGAGGACTGCAACCCCCTTCGGCCGCTCGAGCGGCGCGGGGACGGGCCCGACCTGGAGACGCCGTCGCGCTTCCGTGACTCAGCCGCAGGCAAGGCCCACAATGACGGCTCGTGGCGCTGAGCCCCACGGCGCCCCCTGGCGTCGGCGGCTGGGGCTGCGGTCGAGGTGGCGGCTCACGGAGGCAGGGATGACGATCCGGCAGGAAACCCGAGGTCCGAACTCGCCGGGCCCCGACTCCCGAGGCCCGGAGGCCGCCGCGCACGGCACCTCCGATCGCATCCAGGCGAGCGTCGGCGAAGCCGCGCTGCTGCGGCTGCGCGTCACCGGAGAGGATTGGGCGGAGGACCTGCCGCCGGCGCCTCCAGGGCACCGTGTCAGCGTCTCGTTCACGACTGGCGGCACGGGGAAGCCGACCAGGGGCCACCACGCCGCGCTTGCGGCGCTCGGCTACCGGGTCGTGGACAACCACCAGGGATGCGGGTGGTGGGCCGACTTCCTTGTGCCCTTTGCGGTTGCCGAGTCCCACCCCGCCTGGTGGCGAGCGCTGACCGAGCAAGCATTCCAGGCGTTCCGCTTGTCCATGGGACCGGTGGCCCACAGCCTCGACGACGCGCTGCGCCCGCATGCCCGCGAGTGAGGCGCCGTGAGTCTGCTTCGGTCAGTGGCTTCAGTAGCTGGTGCCCGGCGGCCTTGGCCCGAGCTTGAGGCCGGTCCAGCTCTTCGCAAGGCGAACGCAGGTCGCATCGTCGGCCCGGGTGAACTGGAAGTCGTCGACCAAAGCCTGCATCAGCAGCAGGCCACGCCCAGCCTCCGCCTCGGCGTGCGCGACGTCCGGCGCATCCGGCAGGGGTTGGTCCTGCTGGCCACGGTCGACGATCTCGATCTCGCAGCGGTCGTAGTCAACGCCAACGGACACCAGGTACTCGGTAGCGCCGGTGGCGTGGCGGACGGCGTTCGCGCAAGCCTCACTTACGGCCACCTGGATGTCGTCCGACGCTTCCCCGGGGGCTCCGAGGTCAGCGAGCAGGCACCTCGTAACGTTCCGAAGAATCGGAACATATCGTGCATCGCATGGGAGCCGAAGCTGCACTTTGACGAGCACTCCGGCTCCTCTCCCTGTCGCGATCGCGGTCACGGACGGTTGCCTCGCCTACACGGTTCCCAGTGGTGCCGCTCTCCGAAACCGGATGAAGCGGTCGCGAGCCGTCCCGGAGTACCGCGGGCACGTCGGAATTCACGGCGCCCTCCGCCACCGTGGGCCCACATGCGGCACCTACACCGGATGTTCGGCCGGGCCAGAGACGAAGCCGTGCCGCGCCGATGGGAGCTGAGGCTGCGGTAGCGTGCTCGCGCTCCTTGGTGGTCTCGGCGCAGCTATTGTGTTCGCCACGGCGACTCTCTGCAACGCGAGGGCAAGCCGCGCGATCGGGCCGAGTGCGCTGCTTGCCTGGGTCATGCTCATCGGGCTGGCGATCACCGTCGGGGCCGTCGCTGGCTCCAGGACTCCGCAAGGCCTCGACGGGCGGCTCAGTCGCGTTGCTGGCGGTGGCGGGGCTGGGCAATGCCGTCGGGCTGCTGTTCGCCTACTCCGGGCTGCGGATCGGCAAGGTCGGAATCGTCGCGCCTGTGACCTCAACGCAAGGCGCCATCGCCGCGGTGATCGCGGTGGTTGCCGGTGAGCGGCTGGCGCCTCGCTCGGTCGCGCTCCTCGCGGTGATCACGGTCGGAGTCTTCCTGGCGGGCGTCACGCGCGGCGAGACGGGGCAGGTCGAGGGCCCCGTCGAGGACTCCAACGACGCGCGTGCCGCCGTTTACGCGCTCGTTGGCGCGCTGGCTTTCGGCGCCAGCCTGTTTGCCACGGGGAAGCTCAGCGCCGAGCTACCGGTGGCCCGGGCGCTCATCCCCTCACGGGTCATTGGCGTGCTCGCCGTGACGCTTCCGGTCTGGCTTCAGGGCGGCCTGCGAATGAGCCACGACGTCCTTCCGCTCGTGCTCATCTCGGGTATGGCCGAGGTCGGCGGGTTCGCGCTGTTCGCCGTCGGCGCAAGGCACGGGATCGCCGTGGCCGCCGTGCTCGCGTCACAGTATGCGGCGATCGCGGCTGTGGCCGCCTACGTGCTCTTCCGTGAACGCCTCGCACCTCTCCAGCTCGCCGGCGTCGCGGCGATCGTCATCGGCGTCGGCATGCTCACCGCCGTGCAGGCCTGATCGCTCATGGGAGGATGAGCCCTCCCTGCTCGGCTGGCCTAGACGGGGATCTGAACCTCCGGCAACGGGGCCTCGCTGACCGGGGCTTAGCGGAGGCGTTCGCCATGCGGCCGCCCTCGAGCCCCTCGACGACGTACAGCTCCCACAGAGGTCGACCTCGGTCGAGGGGGTGGCCCATGACCTCGCCGGCGAGCTCCCCGAGCTCCGTCATCCCGCCGGGATACGGCACCGCCGGCCGCCGGACGTGGAAGTCGAGGTCGAAGCCCTCCCGGAGCGGTCGGCGGCGCGGTGGCCGGGCCGAGCACGACAACGCTCCCGACATGCAGGGGGCCATCGTCGGCGTCTCGAGGTACAGGAGCGCCGCGTCCAGTCCGCTGAGCCGCGTCGGCATCGATGGCTCCTTGCCGGCCCGGTCTCACTCCGGCCGAGATAGACCACATTGGATGGTCTTGGGGCTGCAGCGCAGGGGAAAGGGAACAGAACCTCCATGTGCGAGCGTCCGCGCCGCCAATGCCGCCGTCGCCGGCGCCGACCCCGGAGCGGCCCGAGGCGCGATCAGCCGCCCCGAGAGCCGGCCCTTGTGAGTGCGCTATCGGACGCCGGCGTCCGAATCTGCACGCGCAAGGTCGTTCCACGACGAGGAGGACACCGTCCTGGCTCCCGGAGTCGGAGGACCGACCAGACCCCGCGACCGCCGACAGGGGGAAGGAGTACGGTGACGACCGTTGGGGCCGCGTTGGCCGAGGCCGGGATTGGGTGGCGCGGCGGGGAGGAGGGCGATGGGCGTCGAGACTCTCGAACGGCGGCTGGCCGGCGTCTTGGGGCCCGGCGGGATCGTCCGCGAGCCGGCGCAGCTGCGGACCTACGAGTGCGACGGGCTTACCGGCCACCGGGTGCAACCCGCGCTCGTCGTCCTGCCGACCACCACCGAGCAGGTGTCGGCGGTCGTCCGGGCCTGCTCCGCGGCGGCGGTCCCCTTCGTCGCCCGCGGGTCGGGGACCGGGCTGTCTGGGGGGGCGCTGCCCTGCGCCGACGGGGTGCTCGTCGTTCTGTCGAGGATGCGACGGATCCTGTCCGTCGACGTCGCCAACCAGCGGATGGTGGTGGAGCCGGGGGTGACGAACGCGGAAATCTCGGCCGCGGTCGCCGCCCACGGGCTGTACTACGCGCCCGACCCGTCCAGCCAGATCGTCTGCTCCATCGGCGGCAACGTGGCGGAGAACTCGGGGGGAGCCCACTGCCTGAAATACGGGTTCACGACCAACCACGTGCTCGCTCTCCAGGTGGTCATGCCCGACGGCGAAGTCGTCGAGCTCGGAGGTCCCACGGCCGATCCGCTCGGCTACGACCTGCGCGGGGTGGTGGTTGGGTCGGAGGGCACGCTGGCGATCGTCACTCGCGTGACAGTCCGGCTGCTGCGCAAGCCCCAGGCGGTCCGCACCCTCGTCGCCGACTACCCCAGTCCCGCCGCGGCCGGGGACGCGGTCAGCGCGATCATCGCCGCCGGGGTGGTGCCCGCCGCCGTCGAGATGCTCGACCACCTGGCCATCCAGGCTTGTGAGGCGGCCACCCACGCCGGCTACTCGACCGACGCCGGCGCCGCGCTGGTCGTCGAGCTCGATGGCCCGGAGGCCGAGTGCGAGCCTGAGTTCGAGGCCGTCCTCCACCTGTGCCAGCAGGCAGGCGCGACCCGGGTGCGGGTCGCCGGCAGCGACGCGGAGCGCGCGCTCATCTGGGCGGGGCGCAAGGCCGCGTTCGCGGCCATGGGACGGCTGTCGCCGGACTACTTCGTGCAGGACGGGGTGATCCCTCGGACCACGCTCGGCGCGGTGCTCGACGACATCGCGGCGATGGCCGCGGAGGCGGGACTCCGCGTCGCGAACGTCTTCCACGCCGGCGACGGCAACCTCCACCCCCTCGTGCTCTACGACGCCGCCAGCGCGGGCGAGTCCGAGCGCGCCGAGCGCCTCGCGACCGCGATCGTCGAGCTGTGCGTCGAGCACGGCGGGTCGATCACCGGCGAGCACGGGGTCGGCACCGACAAGGCGTGCTCGATGCCGAGGATGTTCTCCGAAGAGGACCTGGCGGTCATGCAGCGCATCCGCACCGCCTTTGACCCTGCGGGGCTGTGCAACCCCGGCAAGGTCTTCCCCACGCCCCGGCTGTGCGGCGAGCGCCCTGGCCCGTACCGTCCGCATGCGCTCGAGGTGGCCGGCGTGGCCGAGCGGCTGTGAGCGCCATGAGCGCGGTGCCCGACACCAGCCTGACGCTCCGCCCGAGCACCCTGGCGGGGGCCCGTGACGCCATGCGCGACAGTCCCGGCCCGCTACTGCTACGCGGTGGCGGGACGAAGCTCGGCTGGGGCGCGTCGGGTGAGCCCGCGGCGACGGTGGTGGAGACGACGGACCTCGACCCGCCGATCGAGCACAACGCCGGCGACATGACCGCCGCCGTCGGCGCCGGCATGCGCCTGTCCCGGCTGCAGGCCGAGCTCTCCCCTGCGGGGCAGTGGCTCGCCGTGGACCCGCCATCGGTGGGGGCCGGGGCGACCGTCGGGGGTATCATCGCCAGTGGCGACTGCGGCCCGCGGCGCCTGCGCTACGGGCCCGTCCGCGACATCGTCATCGGCATGACCGTGGTGCTGTCCGACGGCGCCGTCGCGCGCTCCGGCGGGCGCGTCATCAAGAACGTCGCCGGCTACGACGTCGCCAAGCTGTTCTGTGGCTCGTTCGGCACGCTCGGCCTCATCGCCGAGGTCGTCCTCCGCCTGCATCCGCTGCCCGACGCGAGCAGCACCGTCCGGGTCGCCTGCGATCCGCGGGCGGCGACCCGGCTGACGCTCGCGCTGCTCGCGTCCCCTACCGCCCCGGTGGCCATCGACTGGGCCGAGGGCGCGTTGTGGGTGCGCTTCCAGGGCCGCGTTGCCGGCGTCGCGGCGCAGTCAGCGGCGATCTGCGCCCTGGCGGCCGACCACGGGTTCGACGCCGACGTGCTCACCGGCGCCGAAGAGGCGGCCGTATGGGGTCGGCTCACCGAGGCCCCGGCCGGGAAGGCCGGAGAGACCGTCCTGCGCGCCGCCACCATTCCGGACCGCTTCGCCGAGGCCGCGGCGGCGCTGGGGGACACGACCACCGGCGCCGGAGCCGATGCCGCGCTGTCGAGTCACTGCGGCTTGGGAATCCACACCGCCCGGCTGAGGGGCGGGCCGCCAGGGAGCCACGCCGCCGTGACCGCCGCCTGGCGCCGGCGAGTCGGCGGGCTCGGCGGCCACGTCGTCGTCCGGCGCCGCCGCGACGGGGAAGACCGGGAGGACGGGGAGGCCCTCGACACGTTCGGCCCGCCGCCGCCCACGCTCGCGCTCATGCGGCGGGTGAAAGAGCAGCTGGACCCCCGGGGGCGTTGCGGCCCCGGACGCTTCGTCGGGGGACTCTAGGGCGTGGGCCGCGGAACCCCTTCGGGCGATGCTCGAGCCGGCGACGCCGGCCGGGTCGTGACCGGCGTCGAACCCACCCCCTCCGGGGGCGCCTTCGACCTCCTCCGTCCCCCATCGGCGGAGCGCATCAGCGACTGCGTCCACTGCGGCTTCTGCCTGCCCGCGTGCCCCACCTACCAGCTGTGGGGCGAGGAGATGGACTCCCCCCGGGGGCGCATCTACCTCATGAAGCTCGGGCTCGAGGGGGCCGCGGCGATGGACCGCACGGTCGTGGGCCACTTCGATGCCTGCCTGGGGTGCATGGCCTGCGTGACCGCCTGTCCCTCGGGGGTGCAATACCAGGAGCTCATCGAGGCGACGCGTGCGCAGATTGAGCGGCGCTACCGGCGGGACCCGGCGGATCGGCTGTTCCGCTGGCTGATCTTCGCGCTCTTCCCGCACCCAGCACGGCTGCGCGGAGCGGCGGTGCTCGGCTGGCTGTACCAGCGGCTCGGGATGGCTCGGGCGCTCCACGCCACCGGCATCGCTGACCGGCTGCCACCACGGCTGCGGGCGCTCGAAGAGCTGCTGCCCCCCGTGCACCTCCGGACGCTCGCGCGGCGGCCGCCGGAGCGTACTGCGGCCTCGGGGACTCCCGAACCCCAGCGCCGCCTCCACGGCGCCCGCGTCCCGACCGCCGCCCAGATGCGCGTCGGGCTTGTCACGGGGTGCGTGCAGTCGGTCTACTTCTCGGCGGTCAACGACGCCACCGTCAGGGTGCTCGCCGCCGAGGGCTGCGAGGTCATTGCCCCTCGCGGACAGGGCTGCTGCGGCGCGCTCATGGTCCACGCCGGCCGCGAGCCGGAGGCGCTCGCGCGCGCCCGTGCGCTGATCGCGACGTTCGAGATGGCGGGGGTCGACCGCATCGTCGTGAACGCCGCCGGCTGCGGTTCCACGCTGAAGGAGTACGGTCACCTCCTGCGCGACGACCCCGGGTGGGCGGCCCGCGCCGCGGCCTTCGCGGCCAAGGTACGAGACGTGACCGAGCTCGCCGCCGAGCTGCCGCCACGCTCCCCACGCCACCCCATCGCCGCGCGCGTCGCCTACCACGACGCCTGTCATCTCGCCCACGCCCAAGGGGTCCGGGCACAGCCCCGGACGCTGCTCAGCAGCATTCCCGGCCTCGAGCTCGTAGAGCTGCCGGAGGCGGAGCTGTGCTGCGGCTCCGCGGGCATCTACAACCTCGTGCAGCCGGAACCCGCCGAGGAGCTGGGCCGGCGCAAGGCGGCGAACGTGGCGGCGGTCGCCCCCGATGCGCTCGCGACCGCGAACCCCGGCTGCCTGCTGCAGCTGCGCCGCTACCTGCCCCCCGCCATCCGACTGTTCCATCCCATCCAGCTCATCGACTGCTCGATCCGCGGCGTCGACCCGATCACGACGCGCGGGAACTGGTAGGAGCCGCCATGCCCATGAGCTACTTCCGCGCCGTCGCCAGGCTGCCGGCGCGGCCGCCGAAGCTGCGCCGTTCGTGCCTGGCCGTCCCCGGCTCCGACCCGAAGATGCTGCGCAGGGCCGCGGACACGGCCGCCGACCAGGTGTTCCTCGACCTCGAGGACGCCGTCGCGCCGAACGAGAAGAAGCGTGCGCGCCAGACCGTGGTCGAGGCGCTGAACACCGTGCACTACGGCGACAAGGTCGTGACCGTGCGGGTCAACGATGCGACCACCCGCTACCAGTACGACGACATCATCGAGCTCATCCGCGGCGCCGGCGCCTCGCAGCTGGACTGCCTCATGATCCCCAAGGTCCAGGACGCCGGGCAGCTGTGGTTCGTCGAGAACCTGCTGAACCAGCTCGAGCTCGACCTCGAGCTCGGCCGGCGCATCGGCCTGGAGGTGCAGATCGAGACCGGGACCGGCTCGGTGAACATGCTCGAGCTCGCGCGGGTCACCGACCGCACCGAGACGCTGATCTTTGGACCGGGCGACTACGCGGCGAACGTCGGCGTCCCCCAGCTCGACCTCGGGATGATCGAGCGAGACTACCCCGGCCACCAGTGGCACTACATCCTCGCCCAGATCGTGAACACCGCCCGGGCGGTCGGCTGCGACGCGATCGACGGCCCCTACGGCGACTACGGCGACCCCAGCGGCTACCGCGAGTCGGCGACCCGGGCGAAGCTGCTCGGCATCGACGGGAAGTGGTGCATTCACCCCTCGCAGGTCGAGATCGCGAACGAGGTGTTCTCGCCGACGAAGGAGCAGTTCGAGTACGCCGAGCGGGTGCTCGCCGCCTACCAGGAGGCCATCGACGCCGGGCGCGGCGCCGCCTCGCTGGACGGCAAGATGATCGACGAGGCGTCCCGCAAGATGGCCGAGAAGCTGGCGGCGCGCGGACGCGCCGCCGGCCTCGGGTAGCCCACGCCGGCGAGGTCAATGGCCTCGTTGGCATCGGAGAAGGCGTACCCGGGCTGCGGCCCCCCCGCGAGGGCGTAGACGACCGTGCCCGCGGCGACGACCCCCAAGCCGTGGCGCGCGGTCGGCAACGGCGGCAGCGCGAGCCAGCGGCCAGCGGCCACATCGAAGGCCTCGGCCTCGTCGAAGGTCTGCTCGGCCTCGCCACCCACGGCGACGACCAGCCCGGTGCTCGTCGCCGCCGCCGCAAGCCCTCCCCGCGGGGTGGGCAGGGGCGGCAGCGCCGTCCACCTCCCGGTGACGGGGTCGTAGGCCTCGGCCGCGTCGAGATTGGACCCGATCCCGCCGGTGCGGCCACCGACGACGAAGAGCCGCCCGTCTGCGGAGGCCACACCCAGATGCTCCCGCGGTGTGGGCGGCCCTGGCCACGCCGACCAGGACGCCGAGGCCGGGTCGAACACGAGCAGCGTCTCGGCGAGGCCCTCCGGCCCGACGCCGCCGGCGATGTAGAGCTTGCCGCCGATCGCCGAGGCGCCCCCCGCGGCGCGGCGCTCCGGCATCGCCGGCAGCTCCTCCCAACGTCCGGCTCGCAGCGCGAACGCTCGCTCGGTCGGGGTCTGGAGCCGGGGCCCGACGTAGCCCCCGAGGACGTACACGGTCCCGTCCACCGCCGTGGACATCGCGTGGTTCACCGCCAGCGGCAGATCCGGTCCCCGCGACCAGCTCCGCGACACCGGCTCGTAGACCTCGACGCCGGCCGTGGTCTCGCCGGACTCTGTGAACCCACCGGCGACGTGGATACGGGCGCCATCCCACGCGGCGGTCACCTCGGTCCGCTTCGAGGGCGCCGGCGGCAAGCGCTCCCACCCTGCGGGCGCCGCGGTCACCGTGGGCTCCTCGCCCGCCGACCCACCCCCGCTCCCGCCACGGCAGGCCGTCGGACCGACGAGCAGAACGATGAACAGGACAACGAGCGCCGGCGCGGTGCGGCTGCGACGTGATGGCGGGGTCACGGCGTCAACCCTCGACGAACCCCTAGGCGTACGTCATCGGTGTCAGCGGGGGTAGGGTTTGCCGCCCCGGCAACAGACCAGCGGGTTGACGAGCAGGAGGAGACGATGCAGCGGGACCTCGTCCTCATTCCCGACGACCGACCGGGCGTCCTGGCCCGACTGGGTGAGGCGGCCGGGCGTGCGGGCATCAACATCGAGGGCATCAGCGCGTTCACGGGTCGGGGAAAGGGTGTCGTCCACGTCCTCGTGTCCGACGCCGAGCGGGCTCTCGAGGCGCTGTCCGAGGCTGGATTGGACGTCCGCGCCACCCGGGACGTCATCGTCATCGACGTCGAGGATGCGCCCGGCGAGCTGGGGCGCGTGTGCCGCAAGCTCGCCGATGCCGATATCAACATCGAGCAGGCCTACCTGGCGACCCGGACCCGGCTGGTGCTCGCCGTCGACGACACCGCCAAGGCCCGCTTCGTGCTTGGCGCCCCAAGCTGACGCTCACCCCCCGGGGGCGGCCGGAGGCTCGGCTCGCTGGGCGCCCGCCCCCGCGGCGTCCTGGTCATGTCGATGCTCTTCCTGCTCCGCCAAAGCCGCGGCCTCGCGGCCGTAACGCCGGTACGCCTCGTCGCCGTCGATGCCGAGCGCGACACCAATCCGATCCCAATCCCACTCGTCCGCGAGCCAGTCAGCCACGCGACCGACCAGCTTTTCGTGCTCCTCCATCCCCACACCTCCCCACGTCGACGCATCGGGGGTCCCCCGGGTCCGCTACTGTACGGGAGCTCGGGCGCATGCGCGTCTCATGGCCCCGGCGCCGTCGTCGGTGAGTGGGCGAGCCAGCGGTCGCATTCGTCCAGCCAGGTAGGCACGAACCCGGCGTCGCGAACCGGTCGGACGACCAACCGGTAGTGCAGAATCTCCAGGAAGGCCCGGGCCACGAACGGGGCGAGGTCCTCCAGTGCCCGCCGGCCGGCTGCGTTCGCATAACCGTGGAGGAAGCCGTCGATCCACGGTCGGCTCAGGTTGAAGGAACCTGTGCGAGTGTGGGACATCGTCATGCTGTGGGCAATGAAGTGCCCCAGGTCGCGAGCGGGGTGGGCCAGGCCGCAGCGGTCGAAGTCAATGACCGTGACGGCGTCTGTCGAGACGTAGATCTTCCTCGGCTGGAAGTCTCCGTGCACGGGGACCGGCGTCTCGGCCACCAGCGGGACGACCGAGCCGATGGTCGCTTCCATCAGCGATCGCAGCCGCCTTCGCGATCCGGTGCTTGCTCGTTCGAGCGCGTCGCCGTAGGCACGCAGCCTAACGGCCTCGACGGTGGCGGGGATCCGCGGTAATCCACGCATCCGGCTGCCGTGCAGCTTCGCAAGCCACCTGCCGATCGATTCGACCGCATGGCGTTCCACGCCGGGATCGTCAACGTGCTCGGCGAGCAGGATGCCCTCCGCCTCCGCCTCCAAGAGCAGCCGCAGCTCCTCGACGTAGGCTACTGGCTCGGGGACCCTCAGCGGCTGGCCGGCGCCGAACCCGCCGTGCCACAACTGCGCCATGTAGGCGTAGGCCTTGCCGCCGTCACCACGTCGATGGACCTTGCCGATAAGGACGCGCTCGATCGCCGCGCCGCTTGTCACCTCACGACAGCGCACGCGGTAGCGCACGATGGGACGCGATGCCGACGCCCGGAGGATGCTGGACTGGCACTCGTCGGGCTCCAGCCCTTGCGCGCGTAGCACGGCGAGCGTCGCCGCTTGCAGCGACTCGGTGAGGCCGAGACCGCGGCCAGCGCTCGACGGCTTCGACGACGGCCGCATGGCTCCACCTCCTCCCGTCGGCGCGCGCTAGGGGTAGAGACGCAGCGCGAGCTTGCCGCCCTCGCCTACGGGCAAGCCCTCCGCCACGACCACTATCGGCAACGGCTGCCCCCTCCCGCCGCTATCGGGGGGAAGCTCCTCGGGTCCGGCCTTGCCACGCTCGTGGCAGAGGCGGCGCGGTGACGGCACATCTCGCCGCGCCGCCAGCGACGCCACCGACTCCGACCGCGCCATGCCGGCCCCCTCGCACAGCGCGGGCGAAACGCGCTGCCGTCGGCCAGACGCACCTCCGGCGAAAATGGCCGAACCCACCCTGCGCCGTCCCCGCCGCGACTGCGTGTCCTTGGGTCCAGCAGCTCGCTATCGCCATGACACGCGGAGCTTGGCTTGCGCTGGCTCCCTGCGTCCCCTGATCGGGGGAGACTAGGCTCCCCCGATCAGGGGATCAAGCAACAATCGAGGATCCAGCGTCGTTCCCGCGGGTCAGCGGGTCTGGCGATCAGCCTCCGCGGCACGGTCGACCTCGGCCTGGTGGCGCACGCAGTAGCGCGCCGCCGGGACTACCTCCAGCCGCTCGTCCGGGATCGGTTGGCCGTCTACTTCGCAGCGGCCGTACGTGCCCTCCTGCAGCCTGTGCAAAGCCCGTTCCACATCCTCGAGCTGGGCATCGAGCTGCTCGACGATCGACAGGTCCTTCTCCCGTTCAAACGTGTCCGTGCCGAGGTCGCCGGGATGTTGGTCGAACGACGACAGCTCGCCGGAGCTGTCCTTCTCGGCCTGTTGGAGATTCTCTGACTGCTCGTCCCTAAGGCGCTGGAGGCGGTGCCGCTCAGCCTCGAGCAACTGGCGTGCGCGTCCGGGATCCATCGCTACTCCTCGTGCGGGCCGGCGTGGAGGGCACCGCCGGGATCGAGCGCCTGTGCTCGCCCACCATGGATGGCCGCCTGGTGCTCGGCGGAGGCAGCTTCGTGGTCCGTAGCCATGGGTGCACCCTTCTCCCACACGCCGGGAACAACGCGAGCCTACGATTGTCCCCGTGGTGGCGCTCAGCGGTGTGCTGCTCGCCGGGGGCCGGAGCACCCGGATGGGCTCGGACAAGGCGTTGCTGGAGGTCGGCGGGGAACCCTTGGCGAGGCGAGTAGCCCGGTTGCTCGCCGCGGTCTGCGATGAGGTCGTCGTCGCGTCCGGTGACGGTCTCCGATTGGCATGGCTGGGACTGCCGCAGGTGGCCGATCCCGTCGTGGGGGCCGGGCCGCTCGGCGGCATCGTCGCGGGGCTCGGGGCCGCTCGCCACGACCTGGTCGCGGTCGTCGCCGTGGACATGCCCGACGCGAACCCTTCAGTCCTGGAGCTCCTGGCGGCCACATGGCAGGGAGAGCCGGCGGTCGTGCCTCGGACGGCACGCGGGTTGGAGCCGCTGCATGCGGTCTACGCCGCGGGTGCCGAGCCCGCCCTACGAGCCCGGCTTTGCTCAGGCCGACGCTCGGTGCAGGCGGCACTCCAGGCACTCGGCGCCCGGGTGGTGGAGGCCGAGGACTGGAGACCAGTGGATCCGCTAGGACGCTTCGCGATCAATCTCAACACACCCGGGGAGGTGCGAGGCAGACAGGGGGCCAACTAAATCCGACGCTGGCTCTGAAAAGGCCCACGACAAGAGGCGTGCGATGCGCTAGAGTTACCCAGAGTAGCAGTTGCGTCACCAGGCGGGCGATGACCGGTGGGATAGCGTGGAGGAACGGCAACGTACGGTCCGCTGCCCTCGAGAGCAGGCGGTAGGGCAGACTGGCCACGGCTTGCGGGGGCTGGGCCGGAGGCGCCGGCGGGCGGCCCGGTTACGAGCCGCCGAGCTCGTGGAGCTGCGGCAGCTGAACGAGCAGCTTCGGCGCCGCGCGCTGGAGGATCCACTG
>WUUC01169551.1_pt1 | contig 13180 bp, 8 predicted proteins | sample 6278441 | NCBI WGS metagenome assembly WUUC01 (sample SAMN13675441, study PRJNA597444) | soil metagenome | isolation source: soil | place: USA: Washington | collected 2017-10 | reverse complement strand
GTTATTTAATGGACTTTCAGCAGGCGGGCAAATTGAAATGCCTATTGACGAAAATCCGGATGGTACTTATCTTGCTATGTTTAGAGATAAATTCGGTATTGAATGGATGGTCAAGTTTGATTCAAATTGTAAAGGGCAAATTTAACTGAAGAAAAGCAACGAACAACTAACAAGGTATTGCCAAAATGGGGGCTGACAGAAGTAAATCAACTGATGTACTTCTGTCAGCCTTTGTGCTATATTTGTACTGACGGTTTTCAAATGCCCCATTGCGGCAATACCCAAACCGTTAGACGCAAATAAGATGGACCAATCAATCGAGAAGTACGACTTAAAAGGTAATTTTTATATTTGGCAATATAAAGAACGGAACCTCCAAAGAAAATGTTGGAATTTTACGGCAGATAATGAGGCCTGTGATTCATTGCTTCGACTTATTGGCTTAATGGAACAATCCGAATTCTCCTCAAAAAAATCAATTAAAATATCAATCCCAACAAATCGCCAAATTGATGTGCCTAATGACCGAAACAATGAATGGCTAACAAAATCTTTCATCGAACTCAAGTATTTGATATCGGAAACGGATCAATGGTCTATGCAAAGAAAAAAAGCGTATCAATGGGATTCAGGAACAAAATGATTATTTCAACATCATTCCTTCGGCGCCACATCCAATTCCTTAATCTCTTTCTTATAGGCGGCTGGTAGAATAATAGCCTTCAGCAATCCATCCAGTTTTATTTTACGGCTTAGTTTATAAGTTGTAAGCAGGGGAGTGATCCACCGCATTTTTCCGAGATCCAGCAATTCGTTAACATGCCCGGGAACAACCATCTTCTGCGATTCCTTCAACAACATACAACGGACAGCGCCCAGGTGTTTTTTATATTGTTTATACAGGTCAATCGTGTATTCGCTCTTCACAAGATCATTACGCAGGTGGTCAATGCGCATGATCGTCCATGCACGATAATTAAGCGGCAAATCTTTTAAACCCATTCGCAATCCCATCCGGTAAAACACATCGAACAATTCTTCCTTCTCTGCTTCTGTCAATTTTCTTTCAAGTAGTTCGTAAGCCGCCAGTGAGTAATAGATCAGCATAAACAGCACATCGCGGTAGGCCCAGTCGGGTATTTGTGCGCCGCGGTTAGCTTCCACCACTTTGTGAATAGAAGTGATTTTATCAATCGCCTTTTCCGCTTTTTCTTTTTCCGAAAAAACGATCAGCCTTGCATACATTACTGTAGAAAATAATCTACCCAGCGGATCGGCAGGAAGACGGCCGGTAAAATATAACCAATCCACTGCTTTATTCAAGGCAAACTCTGCCGAAGCGCCTGCAAAAACAAAAAGTACCGTATCACTTTTGCCCCAAATCTCCCTTACAATGGATCGCTTGTCAACAAAAAATTCCATTTGTAAATATAAAATTTATACCCGCTACCTGTGCCAAATGATACACACGGATCAACTATTATTTCCGCCTTGTTTCAGCTTGATCGATTCGCGGTTCTTTCGCAGCCGCATATTCAACAATTCTACCAGCAATGAAAAAGCAATCATTGTATAGATATAGCTCTTGTCGATCTTCTGGTGAAATCCCTCCGCCACCAGCATGATGCCGATCGCTATTAAAAAAGAAAGAGCCAGCATCTGCAGTGTAGGATGCTTGTTGATGAATTTGCTGATAGCACCAGCAAACGCCATCATGATAATAATAGAAATGACCACCGCTATGATCATGATCGATACATCATCTACCAGGCCAATCGCCGTCAATATGGAATCGAATGAAAATACGGCATCTATCAGCACGATCTGTAATATCACAGAACTCAGGCCGGCATACACTTTCTTTGCCGTACCGGATTCATGACCTTCGGGTTTTTCCAGCTTCGAGTGGATCTCCAGGGTGCTTTTAAAAATCAAAAAGATACCGCCAGCCATTAAAATAAGATCCTTCCAGCTGATCGCTATTGGCTGACCGCCGGACTTTATAAACGGCATCGTGAAAAGAGGATTTTCCAGCCGCATGATCCAGGTAATGGTCAGCAACAGACCTACACGAAAAAACATAGCCAGAATCAACCCGATATTTCTCGCCTTTCGTTGTTGTGAGGGCTCCAGCTTATCCGAAATGATGGAAATAAAAATGATATTATCTACCCCTAGTACGATTTCAAGAAAGGTAAGGGTAAGCAGGCTGATCCATACCGCGGGATCAGAAAAATCAGGAAATACCATAGAGATCGTTTTACTTTATTTGCCAAATCTAAACCATAAAAAATTTATCGCATCCTTCGATTTCCTTCCAGCAAACAACAGCCCATAGTTTACCCGATTATGAATAGTTTTGCGTCATAATGAGCGCAACTGTATTCCTGTTCACGCCTCCGTTCACGCAGCTTAATACACCGTATCCTGCTACGGCTTACCTGAAGGGGTTTTTGAATACTAAAAACATCTCATCCTTCCAGGCTGACCTGGGTATAGAAACGACGCTTGCACTTTTCTCAAGGGAAGGACTAATTAAACTCTTTGCTTATATTCAAATGCCGCGCCAACATCTGCCTGAAACAGGGCAGCAGCCAGGGGCTTCCGTTTCTGAGAATTCGAAACGGATCATTGCATTGCAGGATGATTACATTCACAGCATTGATGACGTGGTTCTTTTTTTGCAGGGAAAAAATCCCACACTTGCCCATTTGATATGCAAGAGGGATTTCTTACCCGAGGCATCGAGGTTTGCACAAATGGACGATCTCAACTGGGCATTCGGTTCTATGGGTATCCTGGATAAGGCCAAGCATTTGGCTACCATGTATCTCGAAGATCTTTCTGATCTTATTAAAGAATGTGTAGATACGCATTTTGGCTTTAGTCGATACGCGGAAAAGTTGGGACGATCAGCCAATAGCTTTGATGAGCTATACAAAAGCCTGCAGCAACCTTACACTTATATCGATGAAATATTGATCGCCATCCTAAAAAAACGGGTAGAACAGGTGCAGCCAAAACTCGTTGCCGTTTCGGTTCCGTTTCCCGGCAATTTATATACAGCTTTTCGTTGTGGCCAATGGATAAAAGCCAATTATCCACAGGCAAAGATTGTAATGGGCGGCGGCTTTGCCAATACGGAACTCCGCTCTTTGTCCGATGCCCGTGTATTTGAGTTCTTCGATTTTATTACTCTCGATGATGGTGAAGCGCCTATCGAATTGCTGGTAGCACATATTGAAGGTAAAAAAGAAACAAGTGAATTGAAAAGAACATTCACGTTGATTGATAATAATGTCAGCTATATCAACAACGGCGCCTGCGCAGACTATAAACAAGATGAAGCAGGCACGCCGGATTATGATGATCTTTTGCTGGATAAATATATCTCTGCTATTGAAGTGGTGAATCCCATGCACCGGATGTGGAGCGATGGCCGATGGAACAAATTGACTATGGCGCATGGCTGCTATTGGGGAAAATGTACGTTTTGCGATATCTCGCTTGATTATATCAAATTGTATGAGCCCATTGCCGCTTCGCTACTGTGTGACCGCATGGAAGAAATAATAAGAAAGACCGGACAAAACGGCTTCCATTTTGTAGATGAGGCAGCACCCCCGGCATTGATGCGGGCATTAGCACTGGAGATCATAAGAAGAAAACTTACCGTCAGTTGGTGGACCAATGTACGTTTTGAAAAAAGCTTTACCCGTGATCTTTGCGTATTGCTAAAAGCGTCGGGCTGTGTAGCAGTATCCGGTGGATTGGAAGTGGCATCCGACAGGCTTTTATCATTGATACAAAAAGGAATCACCGTTGCGCAGGTAGCCAGGGTGAATAAACATTTTACTGAAGCCGGCATCATGGTACATGCTTACCTGATGTATGGTTTTCCCACACAAACAGCCCAGGAAACGATCGACTCGCTGGAAATGGTGAGACAAATGTTCAAACTGGGAATACTACAATCGGCCTTCTGGCATTTATTTACCATGACGGCGCACAGCCCTGTAGGATTGAACCCGGAAAAGTACAGCGTACAAAAAGTAACCGAAGCAATGGGCAGTTTTGCCAACAACGATATAGAACATATCGATCCCACCGGCGCTGATCACGAAACATTCGGGTATGGCCTGGCCAAATCATTGCTAAACTATATGCATGGTACCCATCTCGACGATCCTTTGCAAAAGTGGTTTGATTTTAAGACGCCGAAAACAAGTATCGCACCGGATTATATCGCCAATGCCTTAAATGAACCCGATACTTCAGCAGCAAAACCCACCGCTAAAATAGTTTGGTTAGGAAAACATACCGGCAGTGAATATTTTACCCAATCAAAAAAAGGAAATACAAGAGAAATGGTGAGCTTAACTTTCACCACCAAAAAAGAAAGCCAGGAAATAAAAGTAAACAAACAGCAGGGAGACTGGTTAGCAGGTATCCTTGCCAAATTATCCGTTAGCAATTTAAAAACATTTACTCTGCAGGAAGTAAAAGATAATTATGAAGCCGCAGGCCTTGAAGATTTTGAATTATTTTGGGACAACAAACCTGTAAGTAATATGCATAAGTTTGGATTACTGAGACTGTAAAGAGTTTGTGGTTTATGGTTATCTTGACAAATAGGATTTTAATTTCTAAGCTTGCACAGTGGTATAGTACAGTATAAATCTGCGGAGCAGCTACAAATCCGTCATTGCGGGAAACGAAGTAAAAACGATAAACGATAAACGATAAACTTTTTTATGTTCATACTTGAAAACGACGCCCTTAAAATAGAGATCCACCCGAGAGGAGCGGAGCTGCAAAGCATCTATAATAAAAAACGCCTGCTCGAATATATGTGGAGCGCAGATCCCGCGTTCTGGCCTAAAAAATCGCCCGTGCTTTTCCCGATCGTGGGGTCGTTAAAAAACAATACCTATTTTTTTGAGAACAAAGCATACCAGTTGACGCGTCACGGTTTTGCAAGAGACATGGATTTTACCGTTACCGATCAAACCCCTGCTTCAATAACGTTTACGCTTACCCGCAATAACGCCACCTTCGATCAATACCCGTTCCAATTTCGGTTTGACGTGATCTATAGTGTTATGGACAATCAATTGGCGGTAACCTACCGGGTCATTAATAAAGGGGAGGTGGATCAAAAACTATATTTTTCCGTGGGTGGGCATCCAGCGTTTGCACTGCCACTGTTGCCAGGCACTGCTTACAGCGATTATTACCTCGAATTCAATAAAGTTGAAACGGCCGGACGATGGCTTATTTCCGAAGAAGGGCTAATTGAAGCCAGCAGCGCACCGCTATTGAACAATACACAGCGGCTTCCACTCGCAAAAGAATTATTTTATAACGACGCGATTGTTCTTAAAGAATTAAGATCCACGAAAGTGAAACTTATGTCTAATACAAACGGCGACATATTTGAGTTTGATTTCACGGGCTTTCCTTATCTCGGGATATGGGCTGTAAAAGATGCCGATTTTATTTGTATAGAACCGTGGTGCGGTATTGCGGACAGTGCTACTACTAACCAGCAGCTTATCGCCAAGGAAGGGATCAATGTATTAGATTCAACAGACCAGTTTGAAAGAAGCTGGAAACTGAAGTTGTTCTAAATAACCGGCAGTTCATGTTTCGTAAAATCACTGATGGCGTCACCCGTATTTAATGTAGTGGCAGGTTCAAAAAGCATAACAGCTACTTCTTCTGCTGCCACCGGCCGGTGCTCAACACCTTTCGGTACAATTAAAAATTCATTTTCATTTACTGTTATCGTTTTATCCCTGTATTCCATTGTGAGGACCCCTTTCAGCACGTAAAAAAGTTCATCTTCATCGTCATGTTTGTGCCAAACGAACTCGCCTTTTAGCTTTACCAGCTTTACGTGTTGTCCGTTCAATTCTCCCACGATCCTGGGGCTCCAGTGATCGGTGAATAAGGAAAGCTTTTGCGAAATGTTTACTTTTTCCATTCCTTTTTTTTAAAATTAACGCTTATCAGACAAGGCGCCATTCTCTATTTTGTTATTATCTTAAAGACGTATTAATATTCCGCTTATGACATATGATCATTGAAAAGTTTCATCCAGGCAAAGTAAAAGAACTTTATAAACGTTTTGGCGAAAAAGGGAGGTTACTGTCCGACGGGTTAAAATATATCAACAGATGGAGCGATGATAAGATCAATACCTGTTACTAGGTGATGGAAAGTGATTCAGAAGAAGAGCTTATGATTTGGATAAGCTTTTGGAAAGAACTCGCCGATTGACGTAATACCTGTTATCAGTTCGACGCAGGCAAAAGAAAAGGGTTTTTCAAGTTGACCCAACCGGCAAAAAAAGAGTAGCCATGCCGGAACTGTAAACTTTTGTGTTCTGCCATTCAGTCCTTGCCCTTTATATTTACCAGTTATTTATTGGACATTCTACTTGTCTCGCTTCACTGTTTTTACCATTCCATAGCGCCATGTAGGATAAAGTCAATTCAAAGCCGCCACGATAATAAGAAGCGGTTTTAAGTTTGCTGGTATTCACATCATAACTCAGGCCCATGCTCATCTTATTGGTATTTAATTTTACAACCGGGATCACAGCATCCTTAAAACGATAAACAGCTCCACCCGATAAAGAAAATTTTGAATCATCACCGGTATGATCAAAATTGTGAGAGTATAAAAATCCGCCCTGCGCCATCCGGCTCCCGCCCTGCATAAAATAATCCGCATAGATAACTATCCTGTTATAAGTGCTGGTATATGCGGATACGCCGGTGTTGAACACCCACTTTTTATTTAACCTGATCTCATTATTGTTCATAAATGATAAAGCAGGCCTGGTAAAATGATACAAGCCGGCACCGATATAGAATTTTGCATTATTATTAATGAGACTGCTGAAACTTATACCGGCAGATGCGTCCAGGTAATTAAACCCGGTGGAAGAAAAACTTTGACTCGTGGGGTTGGAGGCACTATAACTTCCGTTAACAAACTGGTCGTCAAACTGCAGTTTGGTGGGGTCGAAACTTTGGGAAACATATCCGCCCATGAATGCCACCGCGATCAGTGTATTATTTTCTTCATTTAATAGTTTGTGGTAATTCAGTACGGGAAAAAACTGCGTTCGTTTAAGTTTTGAATCACCTGCTACATCATTTGTAAACTGGAACCCTGCGGTTATAAAATCACCTGCGGAGAATCCTTTGAAAAATTTGATCTCTGAGCCAAGAGCCATCGTGCGGTAGGGAACCGTGACGCTTTCCCATTGGTTTCGGTAGGCCGCCGTAAAACGTACATTCCCGTTAAATATTCCAGCTAAAGCCGGGTTTCGTAACAACGGTAATTCATAGAATTGTGAAAAATTAATATCCTGTTGTGCTTCGGTTCGTTTCGTTAGGGAAAAAAGTATAAGACAAAAGAGTAAAGTTATTTTCATAGTAGTGACTTTATTTTAATATCGAAATATTTCCCTTGAATGTATAGGTCTGCAGGTTATCGCACGTTACTTCCGCTGTATAAACATATACTTCCGCTGGTCCTGTTACTCCTTTTATTTTACCATCCCATCCATGTGCAGGACTGTTAGGAGGAAAGTTATTCTTCTCAAAGATCAATTCGCCCCATCGTGAAAAGATCCTGAACGAATTGATGTATTCAATCCCTTTGGCCCTTACCATCAGTATATCATTAATGCCATCACCATCCGGGGAAAATGCATTCGGTATGAAAACTTGTGTGCTTTCACAAAATGTCCTGATGTTGATCGAATCGACAGCTCTGCACCCGAAAACATTTTCGAGCAACACATGATATGTAATATCTTTTTTTATAGTTGCCGAAGGATCAGGGCACGAGGTGCAACTTAAATTAGTAGCCGGCAACCATTGCCATGAAACAAAAGGGCCTTTAGTCGTTACGGGATTGAAAGGATAAATAGCGCCTGTGGGCAATAGGAGATCCGGACCAAGTTGAATAGTAGGGTTGGGGTTAACGACGATTGTTACATAGCCCGTATCACTGAAGCAATTATTACCGTCATAACCAATCACACGGTATTCAGTAGTGACGGAAGGTGTGGCTATTGGTCCAGCTATGGTAGCGTTGCTTAAACTTTGCGCCGGCGACCATTTATACGTGTCAGCGCCACTTGCCATTAGGTGGATGGATTCTTTTGCACATATTTCGGCGCCCGGAGATACGTTGATCTCAATAGGTTGAAAGACCTCAATGTTTATTGTATCATAAGCTATGCAGCCAAAACTGTTCGTTCCTTTTACAATATAGGTAGTGGTAATTTGCGGGCTGGCGATAGGATTTGCGCAATCGCTGCAACTGAGATCCTGTACTGGTGTCCATTCATACAACTGTGCTCCGGTTGTTTTCAATTGTACACTTTTACCCCGGCAAATGGCAAGATCGTCATTCGTTCTTACCACCGGATCAGGATTAACTATTACGGGGTGCGTAATACTATCCATACAACCATTCCCGGCGGTAACAACCATTTTTACCAAATACGTTTGTGCATTTTTGTAAACATGTACAGGATTAACCTGCGCCGCTGAATCACCATCACCGAAACTCCATTGGTATAGTGAACCGGCAACCGAATTATTCACAAAGGCGAAGCTGTTACCGGTTAAGCATTGTGCCGGGCCGGGATCAAATAATGCATCGGGTGTTGGATTGACGGCAACGGTTACTGTGTCGTAATCAATACAGCCATTCGCAATATTTGTCATAGTAACTATATAGGTTGTTGTTACTGGCGGTGTACTGACCGGAGATGCAATACCTGCATTGGATAAATAAGCAGACGGTGCCCAGGAATAAATGTTGCCCGCAATAGCAGGCGTTCCTATCCTGGCAGAAGCGCCGGAGCAAATTACTTTATGGGGGCCGGCATCAGCGGTAGGAGTCCGGTTAACGACTGCAACATGAAGTGTGTCACTGCAACTGGCTCCGTTATAAGGAATGACTTCTACGTGTAAAGTAGAGGTGATCGTCGGCGCAGGATTCAATAGCACGTTTTTTGTCTGGCCAAGCAAGTTAGTATAGTCAGTATTCCACCATTTATACCTGCGGAAACCGGGCGGGCCTGTTAACGTGGCAATATTCGGATTACATTGATATTCTATACCTGCGGTAACGTTACAGTCGCCGACATCTACATAAGTATAACCCCAGTGAGCACCCCTGGTGCAATCCGCAGTTGTAAATTCAAGCAGCAGTGTTTTGCCGGCATAAGCGCTTAGATTAATAAACACGGATGCCCATGTTTTGCATTTTACTGAATCATCTATTGTTGAACTGTAAAAGCCCGGTATTGTGTCATCGGATACATATTCATATGACGCACAGGTTAAATATTTATTAGTTTCAACATCCAGCAATTTTGCGCTGAACCTTGGTTGCTGATATCTCAGGTGACCGGGATCCTGGAATACTACTGCATAGCGATAGGTAATAGAAGCATCTTCTGCGTTGGCCGGAACATTGATCTGGTAGGTTACTCTTTCCGCCTCAGCGCCATTTACATTGTTGCCCAGCTTTAATGCATAGCCGCTTCCATCAGGAGGATTGATTGGAAATAATCCATAGGGATCCAACCCGGATGGATTGGTTGCAGGATATATAACGTGCCTGTTGGCAGTGGGTGGCGATGGATTAACAGTAATAACATTGGTAGTGCCCACTGCTGCGACGTCGCCGGTAAAACAATCCCAATTTGTAAAGTTGCCCCGCTCAAACCCGATATTGTCTGGACAAGGCGTGGCCGCCTGTAAAGAAACCGGCCTTTGTGGTGTTGGGTTTATTTTTTTTGATCCATCTTTTTTTTCGGGTTCCATTGAAATGATCTCTCCGCGGATATTCATGATTCCCTGGTGACCATTGCGGGTAATACGGGCGGAACCATTTTTGAATCCCCAGAAAATATCAATATCTAAAGCCTTTACAACAGTTGCATTCTTATTAATAAGAAACCATTGATTGTTTTTATAAACAGCGGTAACCTTTTCTTTGAAATCATAAACAATATCATATTCAAAAGGAATAACGGGCGTTCCCTCTTTATTGATGAAGCCCCATTTGGAATGTTGTTTGACTGCTGCCACGTCGTTTACAAAGTTTCGCACCGATTCATAGGCAGGCCCGATTACGGGATTACCCTTCACATCAACATATCCCCACTTATTAGCTGCCGCGACTTTTGCGAATCCGTTTACAAACCTTTCCGTTTCCTGCCACAGGTAATCATTTACTTTTTCCCCGGTTTTTTTATAGACGAATTGATATCCCGAACCGGGTACTTCAATGGCTATGACAGCCTGCTGGCTATACAACATTTTTGAAAACAAGAAAATAAGAAGCAGCGGGTAAAGTTTTTTCATGGATTGGTTTAAAGGCTGGATTTACTTAGTATAAAAAATAACGATAATATGTGGCGTTTCGATATGTCATCGTAATCTTTCATTTAAACTCGGGTATTAATACCTGGCTACCGTATTTTCCGCTATTGCACATATTTGGCTTAAATTGCCCGTCATTTTAAAGCGTCTTTCAACTCACTACTCCCATTTAAGTATTTCTAAGTAAATTGAAACTTATGATCAATAAAAGACAAAAGATGAAAAGAAATCCAGCATTTAAGCTGCTTCGCAGCACACGGCGTTTACTAACTTCTATCGTTTTTTCACTTGTTACTGTTTCGGCAATCAATGCGGGAGATTCCCCTGCACAGGACCCGACTTCTATTGAAGGGAAATGGGATATAACTGTACATGTGGATGGTAAAGAATTTCCGTCCTGGTTGGAAGTGACGCATTCCGGCAGTCGTATGCTGGTTGGCCATTTTGTGGGCATCACAGGAAGTGCCCGGCCAATATCGAAAGTGAATTTCAGCGACGGGAAAATGAGTTTTTCTATTCCACCACAATGGGAAGAAGAAAACAATGATCTTTCAGTCGAGGGTACGCTCAGCGATGACAAGTTGACCGGCACTATGACAACTCCCGATGGAAAAATACATAATTGGGTTGGAGTAAGAGCTCCTTCATTGCGGCGCGAAAAATCGCCGGTATGGGGAACACCTGTCAAACTGTTCAATGGGAAAGATCTAAAAGGCTGGAAAGCTCTTGGCGAAAACCAATGGGTTGCCGAAGCGGGTATCTTAAAAAGCCCCAAATCAGGAGCAAACCTTGTCAGCGAGAAAAGTTTTACAGATTTTAAATTGCATATCGAATTCCGTTACCCAAAAGGCAGTAACAGTGGCGTCTATCTTCGCGGGCGTTATGAAGTGCAGGTGATGGATAGTAAGGGACTGGATCCTGCAAGTGGATTGTTTGGCGGGGTATACGGTTTTATTGCCCCCAGCGATATGGTGGCTAAGGATGCCGGCGAATGGCAGTCATACGATATTACATTAGTAGGAAGAATGATAACCGTTGTGGCCAATGGTAAAACCATCATTTGTAACCAGGCGATACCCGGCATCACCGGTGGTGCGCTGGATAGTAAAGAAGGCGAACCAGGGCCTTTGCTTATACAAGGTGATCACGGGCCAGTTGAATACCGGAATATTATTCTTACCCCGGCGAAATAGTTGCCGGTAACTAATATGGCTAAAGGATTAAAAGCCATTAAAGACCACGGGGGCATCACCTTTGCTCAGATACTATAAAAATGATCCCGCATTCAAGCGGGATCATTTAACATAGTCATTCAACATATTAAAACCAACAAAACAAGACATCGTGCTACTTGCTGATCACCATTTTCCGGGAGTATCTTTTTTTGTTGCTCTCCATGTAAAGAAAATACATTCCTTCTTTTAAGTCATCAACACGGATCTGTTCGATTCCTGATTCCGTGAGTTGGATTTCTTTGATCAATTTTCCATTCACATCAGCAAGTTGTAATTTCTTTTTCTTAAACTCAGGTGAGTAAGTAAGCGTAAAACTATTTGCAACCGGATTTGGATATATACTGAAACCTGCAGTACTGGCCGTTCCCTTGTTTTGCGCTCCTTTTGTAATCGTACTTTCATTGGTCTCACTTCTTTGCTGTACGATCAATGGGTCGTATTCGATTTTTAATTCGGGTTTGTTACCGGCATTTTCTTTTGAATTAAATGTAAAAAGGGTATTGCTTGTATTTCCAACCGTTTTGACTCTCAAGGATACATAGAGTGCGCCTGAGTTCCTCAGATCTATTATATGATCGGCGAGGTCCCACTCGTAGTATTGATCCGGTCCCACATTAATGGTGGCGGAAGCAAGTACGATATTTTGTGCTACCGGCTTATTATTGAATGTTATTGTTTGTTCTAACCAGCCTTGCTCATTTACATTGAAGACTTCCACTGTAACCGGCGCGGTATTCGTGCCATCTAAGCCCCCGTACAGGCGCAACTTCGCAGATGAGAGACCTGTTCTTACTGAAGAGATGTCAAAGCGTAAGTACGTTTCATAATTGTCGCCATTTTTCCCAATACTAAGTGCAGGACCAGGCCCGAGATTTATGTGATCATAATTTCCTGAACGTACATAAGCATCAGCTACCGGGTTTATTACTAGCAGATCAGGTAGCTGCCTGTATAGCACTTCATCGGGAATTAACTGCTTAATCAGGCCCGGTCCCTGGTAGCTAGCGGTTAATACTTGTTGCATTGATCTTTCAAAATAATCAACCGTAATTTGATGTTTACCGGCTTTTAATCCTATTTGCCCCGACTTCTCCGCAACACCATGCAGTCCATCATTATTTACTATTACTTCGGTACCAATATATAGTTTGCTGCCTTCATTCGATGATGTAAAGAAACTATAAATGCCATCTGCTGGAATTGAAATATAACCGGTAAAGCGGAATCCGAAATTATCATGCTCTTCCCGCGGGCTCAGATCAAAGTTTGTGACATAACCCACGTCTTCTTTTCTGAGGGCAGCGAAGTCAGGGATGGCACTCCATGTTCCATGATAGTAAGAATAATCGAGACCGTTGATTACATTGGACGGGTCATCCGGATCCCGGAGCTCATCCACAGGTGGCGGCTGTTCAACTATCACAGACAACGTTGCATTGTTACTGGTTGCGGTTCCTGCATTATTACTTACAACCACCGAATATGTTCCTGCATTGGCTGCTGTAGCAGATGCAATGGTATAAG
>WUUC01102420.1_pt1 | contig 13183 bp, 14 predicted proteins | sample 6278441 | NCBI WGS metagenome assembly WUUC01 (sample SAMN13675441, study PRJNA597444) | soil metagenome | isolation source: soil | place: USA: Washington | collected 2017-10 | reverse complement strand
GTTGCAGCACAATCGGGATGAGGAAAAGGAGCACGCGGCGATGGTCCTGGAATGGCTGCGTCGCAATGACGCCGGTTTCGATAAGTATCTAAAAACTTATCTCTTCAGCACCGGGTCAATCCGTGAGGCTGAGGCAAAGGCAGAGTCAGAAGCCGGCAATGCCACGGCTGGGGCAATTGGCGACGGATCGCTCGGCATTGGCAGCTTGAAGGGAATCTGAGTCATGCAGGACCTGCGACGAGAGTTAGCTCCCATCTCGACAGTTGCGTGGAAGGCGATTGATGCCGAAGCTTCCGCCCACCTCAAAGTGATTCTTGCTGCGCGTCGGATTGTCGACTTCACGGGGCCCGTCGGGTGGACCGTATCCGCAGTGGAATTGGGGCGCACGCAGCCACTCGCGAAGCCTCCCCGGGAGGGGGTCAGCGCAGCGCTTCGACGCGTACAACGGCTGGTTGAGCTGCGCGCGTGCTTCGAGCTGTCGCGTCGTGAGCTGGACGCGATCGAGCGAGGGGCGAAGGATGTGGATCTCGACCCGTTGCGGCACGCGGCGCGAGCCATCGGCGTGGCCGAGGACAAGATCATCTTTCACGGTTACCCTGAAGCAGAGATTCAGGGGATATTCGATGCTTGCGCGTCGGCGTCGCTCACACTGACGCGGGATTACGAGAAGTACCCGCTCGTGGTATCGGAGGCACTGTCCAAGCTGCGCACCGCAGGCGTAGGGGGGCCGTATGCACTTGCGCTCGGTCCCGATTGTTATCAGGGTCTCACCGCTACCGTGACACCTGCTGGGTTTCCCGTATTAAAGCATGTGGAGCGCCTGATTGACGGTCCGGTGTTCTGGGCGCCCGGCATACAGGGAGCGCTGCTAGCGAGCCTGCGTGGCGGAGACCTGGAGCTGATTATCGGGCGCGATCTGTCGATTGGGTATGAAGAACACACGGCCACCACAGTGCGTTTCTATTTGGAGGAAAGCATGACCTTCAGGGTCCTCTCAGAAGAGGCCGCCGTTCCGTTGGTCTATCGCTGACCCGATTCGTCGAGTGTCCCCGCTGCACCGGGGCGCCGCGCCCCCGCAGGACGTCCTGGCGTGGCGGGTTGGCGCATGGGGGGCCACCACGCCTCGCATGCCGTTTGGCCGCCGGATCGAGTGCCGCCGAGCTACTGCGAAATGTCGTGCATATTCGGCCTCGGGCGAGTCGCCACGAACATGTGGTACGCGGGATGCAACGGGGGCGCCGAAAGCGCCCCGCCTTTCGGCGTGGCAATGGAGGAACCGTGAACATCGCACTCAAGACAGGCCTTTGTGTCGTATCCCTGATGGCCGCTGCATGCGGTAAAAGCGATCGCCCCGCCGAGTCGGCCATGGTGGAGGCCGTAACGACCGAGGGAGGCTCTGCCACAGAGTCCATTGCAGAAGCTCGCTGTGCCCGCGAATCACGCTGTGACAACGTCGGTCCGGAGAAGACCTACTCTTCGATGGAAGACTGTATCATACGGGTGCGCTCCGACTGGAGTGATGAGCTGAGCGCCCGCGAGTGTAAGACCGGCGTGAACGAAACGCAGCTCAACGAATGCCTGAACGAGGTGCGCGAGGAGGAATGCGCCAGCCCGTTCGATACGCTCGAACGCGTCGCCGCGTGCACCGCCGGCCAGATCTGCGCCGATTGAGCCCCAGGCTTGGGTCGGTTCCGTGATACCGCGCCGAGCGCGCCCAAGGAGAGCAACATGACGAACAAAAAAAACGCGACTGCCGAGGCATCCAGCTCGGGACCCGGAGAGCCACGAACGCCTCCCGATCCGATTGAACCGGAGCAGCCTCCGCCGCCGGACCCGAGGGATCCGGATCCTTATCCGCGCTACGAGGACGTACCTCCGGCGCAGCCGATCGACTGATTCGGTCGGCAGCGAACCTTAGCTGATGAGCGCCCATGCGCCCGTTTCGTGAGTCCAGGAAGCAAGAGAGAATAGCCATGAGCTCTGCAGTCCAACATCAGCCGTTTGATCTATTGAAGATGGATCGTAAGATCGACGCTCGCGCCCGCACCCGGAGGATCGCCAAGCTGGCGGTCTGGGGGGGGGTGGTGATGATCGGCCTAAAAAGGGGTGGCGTGGTGGGCTTCTTGGTGGCGGCGTATGGGGCCGCGCGCGGCGCACGTATCCTCACGGGCCAATCGCTTTCCGAGTTGCTCTGCAACGAGCAGCTAGCAGGGGCTCGTCGCCTCGACGGCGTCCGGGACAGGGTGGACGAAGCGTCATGGGAGTCTTTTCCCGCGAGCGATCCGCCCGGCATGTAAGCGTCGTGGGAGTCCTTCCCGTGGGCGATCCGCTCGGCATGCGAGTTGAGCAGGTCGTGCCTGGGCGGGGCCGCTGCAAGCTGGCTCACCCAGGCTAGGCCCCGATTGCGACCTCGAGCGAGCTGCCCTCATGGCGTCGGCAGCCCTGGGATCCGGCTGCCATGATATCCGCGAATATCCGTAACCCGTGTGCCGAGTGGACGACGTGGCGTGCTGGCGACACTAGTCGAGCGGCGCTTGGGCGGTCTCTGACCCCGTCTGAGGAGACGGTGCCGCGCTCTCGCGTAGCGGGAGCTCCCAGTTTCGCACCACAGACTGAGCCCGGACGAAGGCGGCCTTGGACGTCGTCCGCAGCTGAGCCTCGATCCCATCCAGGCTCGCCATGCTGCCCAACCGGTCGAGCTCGCTGAAGCGCGGAGCGGCGGCGTGAAATGCTGCCGTACAGGCAATACCCAGCGCGAAGCCCGCCGTTGCGACCAGGGCAGACCGCGTTGCTGGCCTGGAGCGCGGCGTGGCACTCCGAGCTGTGGCACTCCGAGCTGTGGCCTGGGGTAACGCATGGCTGAGCTGGATGGGGGCTGCGCTGAACGGCCGCAGCGCCGCAGCTAGCTGTTTCACGGATGCAAAGCGCTTGGAACGGTCCAGCTCCAGGCAGCGCTGGACGACCGCTTCCAACCCAGCGTCCACGTCAGGGCGAGTTGCGCGCAGGGATGGGCGTGGCCCCTGCAGCACCTTCCAGCAGGTTTCTTGAATGCTCTCCGCCTCGAATGGACACTGTCCGGTCAAGAGCTCGAACAACACCAGCCCCAGAGACCAAATGTCACTGCGTTCATCCACGTCGCACGCATTTTCCATCTGCTCCGGCGACTGATAACAGGGTGAGCCGAGGCTCGAGCTGGGATTTGTGATCCGTCCGCCTCGAAGCTCGTCGCCCTGCCAGCGCGCGATACCAAAATCCATGATTTTGATCAGCGACGGCGAACAGCGATAGTGCGCTAGAAAGAGATTCTCCGGCTTTATATCCCGATGCACGAGGCCGATGGCGTGCGCCTCGGAAAGGCCTGCACAAGTTTGCAACACGTAATCCACCGCGACGGGTGCGGCAACAGGCCCTCCGGACCGGAGCAACTCGTCGAGGTTGGTGCCTTCCAGTCGCTCCATCACCACATAGCACTCTTCCGTGTCGAGCTCCCCAGCGTCGTAGACCCGCATGGTATGCGGGGAACGCAACGCGGCGCAGGCACGCGCTTCGATACAGAAGCGCGCTCGTGCCTCCCTGGAGTTGGCGAGCGTGGGGTGGACCACTTTGATCGCTACCGGCAGTCGCAGCTCGACGTGAGTCGCTGCATAGACGATCCCCATACCACCCGTGCCGAGTATGGAGTCGACGCGATAACGACCCGCGAACAGCAAAGCAGGGGCGGCGTTTGACGTCACTGGATACGTGAGCGTGCGCGTGCCGGTCGTCGGAGACTGAAGGCTGTCGGGACAGCTGGCCTCAGTTACGTCCGTTGGGGCCCGCCTCGAGGGCAGCCCCCCGTCGTTTTCTGCCGAATTGCCGTTGCCGTGTAGTGCCAGTTGGGCTGCGTGACTGCCCTGCGAAGCTACGATGTGACTCACGGCCCGCTTCGAGCAAACGGCATGCCACGGTGCCCCAAACCCAGGCTTCAAACTTGACCAGCTGCTGAAGCATGGAATGACGAGACAAAACCCGGCAGAAGCGCTCACTCGGCGGGGGACGGGGCCAGAGCGCCCCACCATTTTGTCATCGCGAGCCGTTCTGACACCACCGTTGAGCCTGCCGAGGGCCCTAGGCAACTCGCGCGCGCGGGAAACGACGTTTTCTCGTGAGTTCCTGCTGTCGGAACGCCATTTGCTCTCGGCCAACCACAGGCACGGTTCCTGCTAAGCGCGGATCGGATGTTATCCTCCGCCACCGAAATCGTGGTCATCGACGCACCACAAGGGGCCGTGGCGTTGGGGGCCTATCGTCCCAAACACGAGCGGACACACTTGATCTGCCGTTGGCCCGACGAATTGGGTCCGGCGTTCGTAGGGCGCGTGCTGAAGCACCTGGCCAAGATTCGGCGTGGCGCAGAAGTGGCGGCGCTGACCCTCGTCCTGGGTGGAGATCCCGCGTTCAGCTGTCTGCTGCCCGAGCTGGGCCTCGATTTGGCTTCGGTGATAGCCCCGATGGGGTCGCTGACATTAGTCAGTTTGGGGGCCTCACAGGCTCAGGTCGTCGAGTGGGTCGAGTTGCTCAGGGACCTGGTCGATCCTTCGGTGGCTCTGGGTGCGTGGTTCCCGCCAGCCTGAGCGGTTCCCGGCAGCCTGAGCCGTTCCCGCCAGCCTGAGTCTTCCTCTCGCTGGGTCGCTTGCCGGATGGCTAGGTCTATATCTATCTCGTGCCCTGTTGCCGAGTGGCTCGCCGTTCGAGCCGCCGGTATCGCTGGCCTGCTCCCTCGCGGGTTCGTTGCTCGCGGCTCAACGTCATACTTCGTTCACGCCTGCGAAACCTCAGTCGCATGCTGTCTACCCTCGGACGGGCCGGCTTGGTCCCGCGGCAGCGAGAGCTCCCGCTACGCTCTACGAGGTGGTTTCAGGGTCGGCAATCAGCCGTTGCCGACCGCCGACCCTTTGCCACTCGTGCCATTAGTGCGCGTGACTCGTCAGATGGGAGCTCGACGGCCCATCACCAGGGCGACGATCGCCAGGATGATGAACAAAACGAACAAGACCTTCGCGATGCTAGCGGCGCCAGCCGCGATACCACCGAAGCCGAACAACGCGGCGATCAAGGCGATGACGAAAAATACCGCTGCCCAATGCAACATAACTCCTCCAGATTGAGACCATTTTCGCCGCGGATGCGGCCTGAACACGGTAATAGCAGAGAGCATGCCAACGCCCATTCGTGGAGAAATGGCCGCGTATTTCCCTGGCTGCATCGGGAGGGAACGGCACCGGGCGCTCCCCACGCCGCCGATCGCAGAGTGCATAGACATGGCCGCCACACGCGCAATCAGCGCCGTGAACCATCTCGCCACAGACGGTGCTGGAAAAGCCATGAGGAAGGAGCGCCTGCTACGGAGTGATTGCAAGCAGCCAAGAGCTAAACTAGATTCCGGGGCTGGTTTTTCAGCCAATGCGCACGGGCCCAGCTTGCGACAAGGAGCGGCCGTCGGCGCACAACACCCAGGTACGCCGCCAATGACATTGCCCGACGACGTGTTGCAGGAGCCGGCGTTCGAACTCTTGGATACTCTCCAACATCATCAGCTGCTAAATGCTGGTGCCGAAGTAGCGGCAGCATTCGCGCACGCGCTCGGCACTCCGCTGAACGTAATCAGCGGTCGAGCGGAGTTGATTCGACAGAATCCCGCGAGTGCACTGGCGCAGGTCGCCCGCATCGAAGAGCAGGTGCAAAAGCTAGCATCCGGCATCCGGCACCTCGTCGATTTTCTAGCGGATCCTGAGCCGCCAGCTTCGCCAAGGGGGCTGGCCAACCGCGAGCCGCAGGTGGTCTCCGCCGCGGCCGTCCTGCAGCAGGCCCTGGCCCTGGCACTCCCGATCGCGAACGCACGAGGCGTGCAGCTGGTCGCGGATGGCAGCGCCCTGGGAGAAGAGGTCACCGTCGATCGATGGCACGCGCTTGGAACGCTGAATATGCTGCTCTCGATGGCGACCCGCTGGGTGGCTACGGACGACCCGAACGCTGCCATGAGCGCCAGCAAGCTTCAGCTGACGGCCACGGCCCCGGAAGGCTGGGTCGTCTTCGAGCTCAGCGTACCTGGCCTCGTAGTCTTGAGCGGCTGGCAGCTCGAGCATTTTCAGGCGCGCCCACCCGCGTCTCCAGCGACCGTTGCATATCGGATGCTGGCCATTTGCGGCGCAGCCGTGCGCGGCCGTGGCGGCAAGCTTCAGGTGGAATCCGTGCCGGACAGTGGCGCAGCGCGGATTCGCTTCTCCTGCAGGCCGGGGTCGGGCGCGTCCTGATCTAGTCGGTCATTTGACGCGGCAGCACGGGCTCGCGAGTTTACGTGCTAACCCAGGTGCCGCGTCATGCGGGGCAGTCGGTAGACGAGCTCGCCGACTTCGTGCGTTGGTTGTGTCGCCACCTCGATGCGCTAACTAGCGATGCACGCATCGGGGCCTGAAGCGGGGAACCAAGACACGAAACCGGCGAGAGTATCCTTACATCGGTAACTTTACCCGCAGCCAAAGCTCCATCGTGGGTCGTGCCGTGCGCATCCTCGGTCGCAACCAGCGGCCCGAACACGACGCGAGCCGCAGCATGCTGATCAGGAATTGTAGGACGACACCTCGTTCTTGGTGTCCTTCACGTGTTGCAGCATGGCCGGGGCCTGGCGCTTCACATCGCGCAGAGCGTCGACCGTCGCGTCTTTCACTTTACCGAGCTGCGAAGCGACACGCTCGCGTGCCTCGATGCCGCTGGTGGGCGCGAATAATAGGGCTGCGCCTGCACCAGCAAGCGCTCCAATCCCAACCAACGCCAGGTTCTCCAGGAAATAGTTGCGGCGCTTCGCCAGCCCCACGAGGCGCAGCACGTCATTGGCCTCCAGATGGGTCAGGCCCTGGGCCAGGCGCGTCGCGGCGAGGGTGCTTCCGAGAGAAACGAGCAATTTCGTGTTCATATAGACCTGCTTTCAAAAAGGTTAGCGGACGGTGTGGGGGCCTTTGCAATTGCCAGACCAGGTCGGGCCCCGGAGCACGCAGAGCACTGAAAAGGAGCGCACACAGCATGCCTCGTCGCGAACGGGCCAGCCCTCGATCGACCTGAGTGGCGCTGAGGCCTTCGCGTTTGCCCCACTTATGGCAGTCTGTCACATGTGAATTTAACGCGACGCGGATCCCGGCGCTGCTCACTTCCGCTGAGCGAATCTCCGCTTCGAGCGGCCGGGCTGGCACGTTGGATGCATTCCCCAGCAGTCCAGATGTATGCAGATCAAGAAACCGCCGCGGCACTTCCGGCGCCCGCCCGGTTGATCGAGCGCAGACGACCTGGCTCAGCGCGGGGAGTGGTTTCAAGTGCCCTCAGCTCAGGCACACGGCCCTTCGAGCCTTCGAGCGATTGCGGCACTATTGGCCACGGTTGTGGCCGGCGCGCTTGCTCGTCGGCGTTGTTCCTGCGGCACATCTGCCGTGCTGGCGTAGATGGTGCCTTGGAAAAGCGCTTGGCGGCCTTAGGTCTTTCCTGTCAGTACGCGCGGTGTTCGGGGCCGTGTTATCCTAGGGTCGAGTGCCTGGGAACGACCTTTGGCACACGCAGCGATCGCTCAGAAACGATCCGTTTTAAACACTAGTGGGCGACCGCGGCAGGTCGCCCTCGCGAAAGAGCAAGCCAGTGACACAGGGCGAGAACAAGACGAAACGGGAAAGTTGGAGCGTTACCCATCGAGAGGAAGAGGTCGCCCGCGCCACGCTCCCCATCGATTCGGAGCTCCGTGAGGTGTCGCGAACGGACCAGCGCGCCGCTCGTCGCGTGAGCGCTCCCGTCCTGTGGGGAGCGGCGCTGCTGGGTGGGACGGTGGCGCTTCTCGCCCTGGTTCGCATGGCCCGGCGACGTCCTACCCCACAGGTCGTGATCCGCCTGTCGATCGAGCCCAGGCCACGCTTCTCGGGGTTGCCCATCTGGGGCGCTGCGCCCGTCGTGGGCTCCGCGCTGGCGCGCCTGGCGCTGCGGAGCTTCGACGCGCCCGCCTCTCGGCAACTCACCTCCGCTGCGGGCTTGGTCCGCACGCTGGTGGGGACGCGTCATAATAATGCCGTCAATGGTCAGCGCGAACCCCTTGTCTAACCTCAGAGCCAACGGCTGAGCCATGTGGTTACGCAGCCTGCTTCCATCCTGGCATTCCGCGCCGCCCGCGCCGGAGTTGGGCAACGCACCGCCTGCTCCAGCTCAGGTGGTGGCCAGTGCGCCGCGCCCGAAGGAGGCACGCGGTAACGGAAGCCTCGAGGCGTCTCGGCGGCTGAGTGATGATGACGCCACCCAGCCCTCGGCGGGCGTGCAGGCGCTGCCCCCCATCACTGGCGCAGAGGAGCGCGACGAGACCACGACCCTGTCCACCCGAGGTCGGGACTTCCAGGCCGAACCGGGTGGAGACTTGCCTCAGCCCGGGGCCATCGTCGGCGGTACCTATCGCGTGGTTTCGGAGATCGGCCGGGGATCGATGGGCGTCGTGCTGTCGGCGTTCGACCAAAAACTCGAGCGAACCGTAGCGATCAAGTTGATTCGGGCCGAGCTGCTCGACTCGGGGTTCCGGCGCCGCTTCATGCACGAAGCGCGTGTGATGGCTCGCATCAATCACCCCAACGTGGTCTGCATCCATGCGTTCGGTGAGCACCGCACGATGCCCTACTTCGTCATGGAGCTGGTCGAAGGCACCAACCTCGAGCAGTGGCAGCGCCGGAGCCAGAGTCCGCCGGATATCGGCATCTTGGTCAAGATTCTGAACGACGTGTGCCTGGGCATCTCCGCGATCCACGAAGCCGGTGCCGTGCATCGTGATCTGAAGCCCAGCAACATCCTGCTCGACGCTCAGTTGCGGAGCCGGGTTGCCGATTTCGGAGTATCCGCCCGCGCGGTGGGCAGTGACGGGACCGAGGTCGTGGGAACGCCTGGCTACATGCCTCCCGAGGTCGTGCTTTGGCCAGACAAGGCAAACACTCCAGTGGCCCAATCCGACGTCTATTCTCTGGGCTGCATTGCGTATGAATTGCTGACCGGCGTGCATCCGTTTCGTCGCAAAGGCGAACCGTTATGGACGGTCGTGCCACCCGCCGTCGACAAGATCCCTCTGCCGAGCAGCATTCGACCGGGCCTTTCGGCAGCGTTCGATCGCGTGCTATTGCACGCGCTCGAGTGGGAGGTGGGGCGCCGGACCTCATCCGTCGAAGCATTTCGACGTGGTCTGCTGGACGCAAACCAGAGCGAGGGCACGCCCGAACGGATCGTGGTCGCGGAGGATGACGAGGAGTTCCGAGACCTGATTGAGCTCAGGCTACGCCAGGAGTTTCCTGGTGTGGACATCGAGTGCGTCGGCAATGGCCTGGCGGCTCTGCAGGCGCTGGCACGTCAGCCTGCGTCGGTCGCGTTGATTGACCTGCAAATGCCGGCGATGGACGGGGTCGCGCTGACGGAGCAGCTGCGCGGCCGGGAAGATTGCAGCACGATGCCTATCATCGTGCTCACTGCGTCGGGTGGCGCCCGAGAGTGGCAGCGTCTATCGACCATGGGTGCCGATCGCTTCCTGGTGAAGCCGGTTCAGCTCGATGACGTGGTGACGTTCATTCGTCAAGCCGTTCGGGAGCGGGGCCGGAAAGCCCCGTCTAGCCCTGCCGCCGTCGAAAAACCACCAGTGGAACGCCCCCGCTAGCTTGCGCTCAGGTTCGGCGCGGGTTTCTCCGGATTGCCGGGCTCCGCTGGTCTGCTGAGATCGGACGGGGACGATCGAGGGGTGGACGGGTCCGCGGACTCGAGCGGCGCGTTTTGAGCGTGAGGCTCGGCGGTACCCGCGACGAGCTCGGTCGGTGCATTCCCGATCAGCTCATGCACGAAACGCAGCTTGGCCTGAACAGGCGGCGAAACGACGAAAGGGTAGACGTCCTTCATGCCCATGCTGCGGCTCAAGCTGTTCAGCGCCAGCGTCACCGCCTGCCAGCCCGCGCTCAGGCTCTCAAAGTCACTCAAGGCTAGCTTGTCCGTGGACACCTGCGCGGCCTCGGGCTTCTCCCCGGGAATACGCACCGTCAGGCCATGGCTCTTGGCGGTCTCCAGAGTGTCCACCATGTGCAGGTAGTGGGCCCAAGTCTCGGCCCAATCCTCCCAGGGATGCATCGTCGCGTAGGCGCTGATGAAAGACTCTGACCAATCCGTTGAAGGACCCTGCTCGTAATGGCGGGCGATGGCCGCGTCATAGCTCTGGCGCTCATCGCCGAATTGCGCGCGAAATGGCTCGATCGCGCTTGTACCGCGGACGAGACGGTCCCAATAGTAATGTCCGATCTCGTGGCGCAGGTGTCCGAGCACGGTGCGATAGCCCTCGCCCAGCTTCTCCCGCATGTTCTCGCGGAACGACGCGTCCGCCTCGGCGATGTTCAGGGTGATCGTTCCCTCACTATGGCCGGTCATGACCTGCTGCTCTGCGGTGTTGCGCAGGAACTTGAAGGCCAGGCCCTCCTCGCCATTCTGCCGCCTGGACCAGACGGGCAGATTCAACGCGTGGAGCGTATACAGCAGGCGGCGCTTGGCGGCTTCGATGTCCGCCCAGGCGCTGCGGTTCTGTGGATCGGATAGGTCGGGGATGACGTCCGTCAGGCGGCAGGAGTGGCAGTAGGGCTGGGCGTCTCCTTCGAGCACCAGCCAATTACACGCATCGTTCTCAGTGAAGTTGCGGCACAAGCGAAAGCTTGGCTGTTCCACGTCGCCGACCGGCAGGGGAAACGCCGTATTCGGCGCTATACCGCCTGGCAAGGCCACGAGCTCTCGTGCTTCGACACAATAGCCCACGCGCGCGCCACAGCTCGTGCACAAACTGTTTTCGAAGAACAAGACCTGCCCGCATATACTACAGCTGAAGAGCCTCACGGACTGCCTCCTCCGGTCACCTGACGTGCGCCGGTCACGGCCCGAATAACACGGGCCGGCTCAGCTGCCATCGCATGTGCTCAGGCGTCAACCACGACGCTCTCAGCCGTTATCGAACACGAAGGTGATGTGGGCTCCACCCAGCAACCATTCGAAGGCATCGCTATCGTCGCCGCCCGAGACGAAGTTGTAGGCACCGTGGACGCCGACATCGATCAGCGGGAGGATCGTGAAATCCAATGCGATCCCTGCGTCACCCGCGAGGTTGGTGCGGCCTTCCCGGTCGGCTCCGAAGAGCACGTCCTGACGCAGATGCCCGACCCCCAGATGAGCAAAGATGCTTGGACGGATAATGAATCCGACGCCCAAGCGGCCACCCGCGAGCGCGCGATACACGGTCGGATCGGTGCCTCCGGAAAAATCATGGACCCCGGCGCTCAGCTCCGTCGTGAGAGTCAGCAGCTTCAAATCCAAGCGCGGCCCGAAATAGACGTCGACTCCGAGGCCCGGATCGGTCGCGTCGTCCTCGTTGGAGGCGTCATTCGCGTTTACCGCGATTCCGAGCGTGGTCTGGGCCGCAGCCGCGCTCGGCCACAGCACGATACCGGTTGCCAGTGCCAGTACTCCGGCCGCAAGGGTGTGGCGTGCGCCAGAGGGCACAGACGATAAGCAAGAGTTGGCTCGGCGGGAGGTGAGGTGTTTCATGAGGTTCCACTTTCCGTTCGTCGATAGAGAAGCAAAGACAAGCAAGTAGCCTTAGCAGACGGCCGCTCGCTTCGCCGGAAGTATGCAGAACACATGCCACCTGAGTGGCGACTTCAATACCTTGGCGCCAGTGAGCGCGCCCCTGTCAATCGTTAGTTCGACGCGCTCTCGTAACGCTCGAGCTTACGATACAGCGTGCGTCTATCCACGCCCAACAGCTTCGCTGCCTGGGTCTTGTTACCTTGGGCCGCCTTGAGCACGCGCTCGATGTAGCGCTTCTCCAGCTGTTCCAGAGTCAGCATATGCTCCGAGTCCACGTCGCCCAGGGTAATGCGAGCGCCCTCGTAGCGGCTGATTCGTTCTGGCAAGTCCTCCACGGTAATCTGCTCGAAGCGCGTCAAGGTCACCGCACGCTCCATCGAGTTCTCCAGCTGGCGTACGTTGCCCGGCCAGTCGTATTCGAGCAGCTTCTTGGCGGCCTCACTCGAGATGCCCGCTACGCCCTTACCCATACGCTCCGCGAACTTTTTCACGAAATGCTGAGCGAGCACCAACACGTCGTTGCCGCGCGCGCGGAGCGGCGGGATATGGATCTGGACGACGTTCAATCGGTAATAGAGATCTTCGCGGAAGCGTTGCTCCTCGACTTCGCTCTCCAGGTCCCGGTTGGTCGCGGCCACTATCCTGCAGTCCACCGGAACCACGGTGTTGCCGCCCACTGGCCTCAGTTGGCGCTCTTGCAGCACCCGCAGCAGCTTCGGCTGCATTTCGAGCGGCATCTCGCCGATCTCGTCGAGCAGGAGCGTCCCACCACTCGCCTGCTCCAATAGGCCTTTGCGCGTGTTCTTGGCATCGGTGAACGCGCCTTTGACATGACCGAAGAGCTCGCTCTCCAGGAGACTCGCGGGGACCGCTGCGCAGTTGATCGCGACGAACGGCATACTGGCGCGGCTACTTTCGGTGTGAAGAGCGCGCGCCACCAACTCCTTGCCTGTTCCACTCTCGCCGCTCAAAAGAACGGTCGTGTCGGTGTCTGCGACTCTGCGGATGAGGTCATAGACCTTCAGCATGGCACGGCTCTCACCACTCAAGGCTCCCATGCCGCGGCCGCCCTTGGCCGCCTCGCTGGTCAGCCGCTTCACTTCCTCCCGAAGGTGTCGGTGCTGCACGGCCCGATCGATGACATGTGCGAGCTGCGCCATGTCGAGCGGCTTGTTGATGAAGTCATACGCGCCGGCGCGAATGGCCGCGATGGCAGATGACATGTTGCCGAACGCGGTGATCACGATAACGGGGGTATCGGGGCGGTTTTCCGTCAAATTCCTACACAGATCGTGCCCACTCATGTTGTCGAGGTTCACGTCCGTGATGACGACGTCGAAGTCCTTCTCCTGAACCAGCTCCAACCCCTCGTCGCCGCGCACCCGCCATTCAACCTGCCAGCCACTCCTCTCCAGACTCTCCTGAATCAGCTCACACATGCTTTGATCGTCATCGATCACTAAAATCCGTGTGCTCATGCGCGTTCTCTTTCGGGAATTGGGAGGCCGTTCATCCGATTGACCGGAACTTT
>WUUC01193044.1_pt1 | contig 13185 bp, 8 predicted proteins | sample 6278441 | NCBI WGS metagenome assembly WUUC01 (sample SAMN13675441, study PRJNA597444) | soil metagenome | isolation source: soil | place: USA: Washington | collected 2017-10 | reverse complement strand
TGGTCAACTGGACAGAAGGTGCAGCTGTGTGTTCCCAAATTCCAGCTCTGGCCTGAAGCCTGAAGCCTGTAGCCCGTGGCCTTTCCTAAAACGCTTGCCCGATCGAAGGTGGCTTGGCGGCTTCGGGTTCACTGCCCCCGGGTAGCGAAAAGTAGAACGTTGCGCCGTCGTCGATTTTTGAATCCGCCCAGATGCGGCCGCCATGGCGCTCGACAGCCCGTTGCACAGTCGCAAGTCCCACACCCGTGCCGCTGAATTCGTTTGCGTTGTGCAAACGTGCGAAGGGCTCGAATAAATGAGCGGCGTGCTTCATGTCGAATCCGGCGCCGTTGTCGCGAACGAAGAAAGTCGTCGGGTCCGACGAAAGGCGCCCAACCTCGATATGTGCGCGGTCGCGCTGAGCCGTAAACTTCCAGGCGTTGCCGATCAAATTGACGAGGACCACGTATAGAAGTTCCGGATCGCCTTCTGCGACCAGGTTTTCCTCGACGTCGATGCGTATCTGCTGGTCCAGGTGCCGCTCTGGATTCGCGCGGGCAAGATCCTCGACGACCGACACTGCGCGCGCCGATAGATCGACGAACTCGCGCCGTAACGAGGTCCGCGAGATGCGTGAAAGATTCAGCAGTGCGTCGATGAGCTGGCTCATGCGTGCGACACTGTTTTGAATCTTGTCTAAGTGATCGAGGCCGTGACGATTGAGCATCGAACCGCAGTCTTCGATCAATGCCCGGCTATAGCCTTCGACGGCACGCAGCGGCGCACGCAAATCGTGCGAGACCGAATAGCTGAAGGCATCCAGTTCGCGGTTGGCGCGTTGCAGCTCGGCAATCCAGCGCTTGCGCATCTGCGACAGCTCGATGTGCGTGCGAACCCGGGCCAGAAGCTCGCGAGCGGAGAACGGTTTCACCAGGTAGTCGTCGGATCCTGCGTCCAGGCCATCGATGGCGGATTCCTCGCCCGCGCGAGCCGACAACAGAATCACCGGCAACGAAGACAGCCTCGGATCGGCGCGCAACGCGTGCAGCAATCCGATGCCGTCCAATTTCGGCATCATCACGTCGCTGATGACGAGATCGGGTGTCTTTTCGCGAATCTGTTCCAGCCCTTCGACACCGTCCGCCGCAGTGGTCACGTCATAGTCTTTGCAGAGCAGCGCGCTTAGATAGCCGCGCAAATCGGCGCTGTCATCCACGATCACGATATGCGGACGGGTGGTAGGCGCAGCGGAAACGCGTTGCGGACTGTCCGCCATCGGACCGCCGTTCCAACGCGATGCGACGGACACATGGGCGGCTGTTTCGCGGCCAATGCGTGGATCGACCGACGTCTGTGAAACCGCATCGGCCGGCAAATGGGCGAAGCCTTTGGGAATGCCGACTCGAAACGTCGTGCCCATGCCGACGGTGCTGGCGGCGGCAATCTCGCCGCCGTGCAACTGCACCAGTTCACGCACCAACGACAAGCCAATGCCGGTTCCTTCGTGCGTGCGCGCCTTGGCGCCTAGCACTCGATGGAAGCGGTCGAAGATCCGCGGCAATTCCTCTTCCGGAATGCCAATGCCGGTATCGGTGACTTCAAGCATGGCGTGGGTCGCGTTCTCATGCATGCGCACAGTCACCTGTCCACTGTGGGTAAATTTGAGAGCATTCGAAATGAGGTTCGGAACGATCTTTTCCCACATGTCGCGATCGATCCAGACCTTTTCCGAGAGCGGCGGACATTTGACCTCAAGTTTGATGTCGGTCCGATCGACAGCCGATCGGAACATGCCCGCCAATTCTGCGGTGAAGGAGGCCAAGTCAATCGGCGAGTACAGCGCGCGTAATCGACCTGCTTCGAGCCGCGAAAAATCGAGCAGCGTATTGACCAGCTTGAAGAGACGAAGTGCATTGTCGTGCGCGGTCTGCACTCGATACCGCTGATTCTTGCCGAGCGGCTCGGCCGTGTCGGCCAGCGCGTCTTCGACAGGTCCCAGCATCAGCGTCAACGGCGTGCGGAATTCGTGGCTGATGTTGCTGAAGAACGTGGTCTTGGCGACATCCAGTTCGCCCAACTTGACGTTCGCTGCGCGTAAATCTCGATTCGCTTCCGCAAGTTCCTTACTGCGCTTGACGATCTCGCGTTCCATCTCGCCGGCACGTCCCTGCAGGGCGCGTCCGTGTTCAGCGGCTTGCACGAGTTCTGTGACATCTTCGACGCGATGCAGGATGTACTGAATCCGCCCGTCGCCACCGAGCAGCGGAATATTCTTCGGGCTCCAGTATTTCTTCGCGAAAGTGCCGTCTTCGATGCGGATGTCATACTGCTGCACGGCCATCGTGTCAGCCGCGAGCGTTGCAATCACGCGCTCCAAAGAAGCGCGTAGATTCGAGGTGCCGGTTGCGGCAGGATCGTCGGGATTGTCCGGAAAGATTTCGAACAGTCCCTTGCCGATGGTGTCCTGACGAGTGGTGTGAGTAATTGAAAGACGGCTGTCGGTCGCTGCAACCATCGTAAAGTGCGGTGCATCGGGCAGCAGCACGAGCAACACCTCGGTCGAGGCTTCGAACAGAACGCGATAGTCGATATCGTCTTTCTTCATCGGTCGAATGGATCTTGCTTTGTCCCTTGCGGCGTTGTCGCGGACTTATCATTCTCGCGTCAGGTGTTTGATCTGACAATATACTTTCGTCTGCGTCAACCAGTGCTTGGCGTTGTCGAAGTTGTCACAAGAAAGTAGCCTGGGTCGGCAAAGATTGATGTCTTATGTAGTTTGCGATGAGGGTAAATGGCACAGGATGACAACCCAAAGATCGACTTGAGCTTCGGTCGTGCGTTGACGTTTTGGTTCCAGCTTGGCTGGATCAGCTTCGGTGGACCGGCCGGACAGATTGCGATCATGCATCGAGAGTTGGTGGAGCGCCGCCGTTGGATCTCGGAGCGGCGCTTTTTGCATGCGTTGAACTATTGCATGGTGCTGCCGGGTCCTGAGGCACAACAGTTGGCGACGTATATGGGTTGGTTGTTCCATGGCGCGCGAGGGGGCATCGCAGCGGGGGTGCTCTTTGTGCTGCCATCGCTCTTTATTCTGATCGGGTTGTCGTGGATCTACATGCAATACGGAACGGTGCCGGTCGTCGCGGCGGCGCTGTACGGAATGAAGCCGGCGGTCATTGCAATCATTGCTTTCGCGTTATTCCGGCTTGCGCAGCGTGTGTTGGTGAGCCCGCCGATGTCTGTGATCGCAATGCTCGCGCTCCTGGCCATAGCGATGTTCGGTGTGTCGTCTCCTATCGTCGTGGTTGCCGCGGGCGCGATCGGATGGCTCGGGTTTCGCTATTGGCCTCATCGCTTCTCGGTTTCATCCGCGACGTCGGAGGAGAGCGAAGCTATCGTGTACAACGCGGGTGCCTTGATTCACGCTGCTCCTCGCTATCGATGGCTTCGCACTGGTGTTATCGCAACGTTGCTGTGGGCATTGCCGCTGGTGCTGCTTGGGTGGGCATTTGGCTGGCAAGGGACCTTGACGCAAATGAGCTGGTTCTTCAGCAAGGCGGCACTCGTCACGTTCGGTGGCGCCTATGCAGTATTGCCGTATGTGCAGAACGCCGCGGTGAATGAGTTTCAATGGCTCACTGCCGCGCAATTCATCGATGGACTGGCGCTCGGTGAAACGACCCCAGGGCCGTTGATCATGATCGTCGCGTACATCGGCTTCGTCGGCGCCTGGACGCATGAAGTGATGGGGTCGGCGTTACCCTTTGCAGGCGTGCTGGGTGCGATGACCGCAACTTTCTTCACGTTCTTGCCCTCGTTTGTTTTTGTCCTGGTGGGCGCGCCTGTGATCGAGCAGACCCGCGACAATTTGAACTTTGCAGTTCCGCTGCGGGCAATTGGGGCTGCGGTGGTCGGTGTGATGGCGAGCTTGGGTTTGTTCCTGGCGCGCCATGTATTTTGGATGCCTGGCGCAAGCTCGATCGTCGAAGTCGATGGCTACGCGATCGGCATCGCGGTCATTGCCGCCGTCGCGCTGATCCGTCTCAACGTGGTTTGGGTCATCTTGGGGTGTGCGGCATTGGGAATGGCGCTGCAGCTCTGGGGCTAGCATCGCCTAGTCGGGCATTCGTGGCGTCAACCACGCGTTGCGCTGACTAGTCTTCCTCGGTAGATTCCAATCCCTGCCGACACAGTTCGTTACGCTCCCGTCCGCTCGAGGATTCCATGAACGCTCGAAAGGCATGTTGCAATCTCTTGGTGGTATCGATGACGTTGACGAATCTCGCGATCGCAGCCGATGACGATCCGTATCTTTGGCTGGAAGATGTCGCTGGCGACAAGGCGCTGGATTGGGTCCGTTCCCAAAACGCGGTCAGCAGCAAGGAACTCGAAGCGCTGCCCACTTTCGCTGTCACGCGTGACCGGCTGTTGTCCGTCTACGACTCGGACGAACGTATTCCGGGATTCGTGAAAATGGGACCGCATCTATATAACTTCTGGCGCGACAAGCAAAGCGTGCGCGGCATTTGGCGGCGCACCACGCTTGCCGAGTACAAGAAGCCGGCCCCTGTCTGGGAGACGGTGCTCGACATCGATGCCTTGGCCGCCAAGGAACAGGAGAACTGGGTGTGGAACGGCATCGAGTGCTTGTACCCGACTTACGATCGCTGTTTGGTGAATCTATCGAGAGGCGGCGGCGATACTTTCGTCGTTCGCGAGTTCGATGTCCCCGGCAAGACGTTCGTTGCTGACGGCTTCACGCTTCCAGCCGCCAAGAGCCGCGTCACGTGGCGAGATCGCGATACTTTATTCGTCGGCACGGATTTCGGCCCCGGCTCGCTGACCAGCTCCGGGTATCCGCGCATCGTGAAATCGTGGCAACGAGGCACGCCGTTGACGGCCGCAGCCCTCGTATTTGAAGGCGCAGCCACGGATGTCAGCGTCGTTGGGATCGTGGACGAAGGTCCAACGCATCATCGCGAGCTCATTGTTCGAGGCGATACCTTTTATACAAGCAAGAAATTTCTCTACATCGACGGCAAGTCGGTACCGGTGCAGGTGCCCGACGACGCGACTATCGGTTCGTTTAACGATCAACTATTGGTCAGGTTGCGTACTGAGTGGGACGTTGGCGGCAAGACATACCCGGCGGGCGCACTGCTGGCCACTGGATGGGAAGCCTTCATGAATGGCAGGCGGGAATTCGCCGTGCTATTCGAGCCCACCTCGCGTTCGACGCTGTCGGGTTACTCCAATACCAAGAACTTTCTCATTCTGAACGTCCTCGACAACATTCGCAGCCGAATCGAAGTGTTGTCGTTGCGGAATGGCGCTTGGTCGCGCGATAGGTTGGCGGTGCCGGAGATCGGCACAACGTCGGCTCGCGCCTTCGACGAATACGAATCCGACGAGTACGTGTTGAGCACGACCGATTTCGTCACTCCTAGCAGTCTGTTCCTCGGCAAGATCGGCGACGAGAGCCGCACGCTGTTGAAGCAATTGCCGTCCTACTTCGATACAAAGGGCCTCAAGGTCTCGCAGCATGAGGCCACGTCCAAGGACGGCACGCGCGTCCCGTATTTCCAGGTCTCGCGTGCCAACATCAAGCTGGACGGTTCGAATCCAACGCTGATGTACGGCTATGGTGGATTTCAAATTTCGTATACGTCTTCCTACAATCCTGGGATGGGCCTGTCATGGTTGGAGCAGGGCGGCGTCTATATTTTGACGAATATCCGCGGCGGCGGCGAGTTTGGGCCAACTTGGCATCAGGCAGCGCTGAAGGAGAATCGGCAGCGCGCCTATGACGACTTCATTGCGATCGCAGAGGATCTGATCAAGCGCAAAGTCACTTCGCCCAAGCACCTTGGCATGATGGGTGGCAGCAACGGCGGGTTGCTGGTCGGTGCGATCTTGACGCAGCGTCCGGATCTGTTTGGCGCAGTTGTCTGTCAGGTGCCGCTGTTGGACATGCGCCGCTACCACAAGCTCCTGGCCGGCGCGTCATGGATGGCGGAATACGGCGATCCCGACAAGCCGGATGAATGGAGCTACATCAGCAAGTATTCGCCCTACCAGAATGTTTCCAAAGACAAGCGCTATCCGCGGGTGCTCTTCACTACATCGACTCGTGACGACCGCGTTCATCCCGGCCACGCGCGCAAGATGATGGCGCGGATGAAGGAGCAAGGTCATGACGTACTGTTATACGAAAACATCGAAGGCGGACACGGCGGCGCGGCGAACAATCAACAGGCGGCTTATATGAATGCGCTGGCCTATTCGTTTTTATTGAAAGAGTTGAAGTGATGCATTGAAGGCTGGCTAGCCAACTGGCCGGAGCATCAGACCCGATGAGTGCCAGTCTGGGTGACGATGAGAGTCAGTTGCGATGGCTTGTCCGGCAAACTGTGGCGTCTTTGATTCGACGGCATTCATTCGTTGATCAATCATTCGGGGGATTTATGAGCAAGGCATCGAAGGGATCGCTGTTATCTCGTCGCGAGACATTTTCGCTGTTGAGCGGTGGAGCTTTGGCGAGCTTCCTACCAGCGAGCTTTGCAGCGGATTCCAAGTCGGAGCAATTTGCGAAGGGTGCCATCATTCGAACGCTGCTCAAGGATATGCCGCCGGCCGCACTGACTGGCAGCGCCGTGCTGTTTCACGAACATCTTTCGATGAAGTCTTCGCGTGCGATGGCCAATCCCAACGAGCCGCACTTTACCGATGACGTTGACATGATGATCGAAGAGGTGCGCATTGCGGGCAAGGAAGGTGTCGGTTGCATCGTCGATGGCGGACACCCGGATATGTATCGAAATATCGATGCATTAAAGCGAATCGCAAAGGAGTCCGGTGTTCCGATCGTTGCGAGCGGCGGCTACTACATGCAGCGCACTTATCCGGCGGCCCTCAAAGCGCAATCGGCGGATCAAATTGCAGAGCAATTGATTGCCGAAGCCAAGAGCCAGAACCTGGGTGCGTTCGGAGAGATCGGACAGGAAGGCGGCGTGCTGACTGCAGAAGAAACGAAAGTGTTCCAAGCCGTTGGCAAAGTGCAGGCGCGCACTGGGTTGCCGATTTTTACCCACAATGCTTACACCGGTACACGGCAACCTGCGAATCCGGTTCCGAAAGACGCGGGCCTACGGCAGCTCGACGTGCTCGAGGCGGCCGGCGCCCAAGCGCAACAAGTGGCCATCGGTCATATGTGCTGCCTGGACGACCCAAAGGCGGAGATCGGTATTCAGATCGCCAAGCGCGGCGCGTTCGTGGGGTTCGATCGCGTAACCATCCAGCAGATCATCCCGGATGCCTCAAGAGCGGCCATGATCATGGCGATGGTGGACGCGGGTTACGCCAACAACGTGTTGATCTCTTCGGACTTCTACAACGGCGCATCGACCAAGAACAAGGGCGGCAATGGCGTCGCGCAGGCGTGGACTGTGTTCGCGCCCATGCTGCGCAAGGCCGGTTTGCCGGAAGCGACGCTGCATCAAATCATGTTCGACAATCCACGCAGGTTCTTGGCATTTGTACCGAGGAAGTGAGGGCTGATTCGTAACTAGTGACTAGTGATAGGTGAAGTGCGCAAGAGATCAGTGCTCGGTAGATCGAGACTCGAGACTCGGGACTCGTTCAGACTCAAGCAACTGACCAAGACTAAATCCGAACGAATCTCGAGTCCCGAGTCCCGAGTCTCGAATCTCGAATCTCGGGTCACCAATCACCAGTCCCTCGCCCGACTCACTTCTCCACGAACGCCCGCTCAATCACGTAGTCGCCGGGTTCGCCGATGTGCGGCGAAATCTTGAAACCGCGTGCGTCCAGAATCGAGGACAGGTCTTTCAGCATATGCGGGCTGCCGCAAATCATGACGCGATCGGTTTCAGGATTGAGCGGCGGCATGCCGGTATCGGTGAATAACTGACCGCTTTCGATCAGTTCGGTTTGACGCCCGCGATTGCGGAACGGTTCGCGAGTGACGGTGGGATAGTAGATCAACTGATCGCGCACCAGCTCGCCGATGAATTCGTCCTGCGGCAGAATCTTCGAGAGATGTTCTTCATACGCAAGCTCGCTCGTGAAGCGAACGCCATGCACGAGCACGATTTTCTCGAAGCGCTCATACATCTCGGGATCTTTCACCAGACTGAGGAAGGGAGCGAGGCCTGTGCCCGTGCTCAGAAGGTACAACCGCTTGCCGGGTTTTAAATCCCGCAGCACCAAGGTGCCGGTGGGCTTGCGGCTGATGAGAATTTCCTGGCCGGGCTGCAGATTCTGAAGCCGCGACGTGAGCGGGCCGTCCTGGACCTTGATGCTGAAGAACTCCAAGTTCTCTTCGTGGTTGGCGCTGGCGATGCTGTAGGCGCGCAGCAGCGGACGGCCATTCACCTCAAGGCCAATCATTACGAACTGCCCGTTCTCAAAACGCAGGGCATCGTCACGAGTGGTCGAGAAGCTGAACAGCGTGTCGTTCCAATGACGCACCCGAAGGACACGCTCCACACTCACCGCCGCCATAGGTCGTCAACCTCCAAAGAACAATGACTTAGTGTATAGGGACGCAAGTCGTTGCTTTATGACGGATTCGCAGAGCCAACAAACGAATGGGAAAGAGACGGCCGAAGTAGGGCGCCCCAGCTGAATTGCAGCGGCGGCCGATGGCGAGCGAGGTGCCGAAGCTTCGAGGCTACGCTTCCCTTCGTTAAGACTTAATGCGCCTGGATCCGAAGCGCCAAGCCAGCAGGAGGAGGCCTGCGATCAGCCAGTCCCATCCCAATTGACCGCCGCCGCGGCGATTTTGCGCGGGAGGCGCGGCAGGCGGGACAGGGTTCGACACATTAATAGTGACTTGAGTGGTGGGCGCCGCGGTCCCTGCGGGCAGCTCAATCTCGGCATTGGCGGCGCCGGACAGTTCGACCTGGAATGTTCCCGTTTGGCCCACCTGCAGGCGAGTTGCGTCGAAGGTAATCGGGATGGTCTGGGCAGATCCATCGCCGTCGGCCCATGTCACGGTACCTTGCTGGGCAGGAGCGGCGGTGTACGTTGAGTTGGGCACCGTTGCGTAGTTCACGCTGGCGGCGCCGGCAAGCGACCCTTGCCGCGTCACGACGATCAACGCTCGCTCGCGAACCTGGTTCACATTGACGGCGGCGTCGAGTAAACGAAGGCGAGTGGTCGCGCCGCTCTCGGCGATGCGCACCTGCGCTGTTTCCGGATAGTTGAGCGTTGCGCCGCCGCGAGGGTTTTTGAGGCGCACGAGCAACAGCTCTAGATTCTCCGCGTTGGCGTCCGCGGTTAAAGCGAGAGTGACTGATTTGCTTTGGTTCTCGCCGTCCGCCCAGTTCAACTGCTGCGACCCGACTGAATAGTCCGTCGAGTCTGTCGTCGCGTTGAGCAGGTCAAGATCGACCGACACGGCGCCAACACTACCTCCCGTGCGGCTCACAGTGAGCGTCACGGACTGGCCTTCACTCGCCGAGACGGCGGGCGTTGAAAACGTGAAGCTTCCCTGGGGCGAACTCAATGTCTCGTTCTTTAACAAGTACAGACCGCTGTTGATGTCCGCAACGGCGATCGTACCGCTCGCAAAGAACGGGTACGCGCCCCAAGCACCGACGAAACTGGTTTGGGCGGATGCAGGAAAGGTATCGAAGTAGCCCACCCGCTGCGGCACGCGGGGATCGGTGATATCGAGAACCGTGAGGCCTTCGGAGTAATTGGAAAAATAGTAGCGATTGCCGCGCACGTAGCCGTTGTGATCGATGGACCGGTTGGGCCCCACCCAGCCTCCGCTCGGCACTAGGGTGGGCGCAGTCAGATCGGTCATGTCGAAGACGCGCACAGTTGTCTGAAGACCGGCGTTCTGCTCATCGAATTCGTCATGTACGAAGAGAAAGTTGCCGTCCTCGGTCCACCAGCCTGAATGCGTATAGCGCGCATTGGCGTAGCTTTGACGACCCAGCAACTGCACTGCTGCAGGATTGGTGACGTCCCAGACATCGATCGTTGTTTCGTTGAAGTCCGTCAGTACTTGGCATTTCGCCGCGGTCGCGCCGTTCTGACATTGAGTGTTCTTGCGCGCGTCGGCGATCCCGAATGAGGCAACATCGTGTGTATAGCCTACGTTTCCTTGGCTCAAGAACTGCGGCGCGCGCGGTTGCGATAGCGAGTACAGACGAAAGGCGCCGCCGTTGGTGGGTCTTGCTCCCGAAATCACAAGCTGCGCTCCGACGCTGCTTTCAGGGATGCCGTACGTGTAGTCGGCATTGACGAGGTAATCCGTATGGGCTGCGCGATGATCGGATGCAAAGGAAACCTGCTCGACGCTATTGGGTAAACCGCTCAGGTCCAAAATCATCAAGAAGTCCTGCACCTCGCCGTCGGTCGTCACGTACGCATACGCGCGCCATCGCTTGGCATTCGCATCGTATTGCTGATAGATCGTGACTTCGCGCCAATTGGTGGTGGTACCGGTTGCGTAGGCAATCTGTTGCGGCGCTTCTGGATCGGTGACGTCCACCACCGCGACTCCGCTTTGAAGTCCCATGACGACGTACTCACGTCCCGTGTTCAGGTCGGTGTAACCCCAAAGGTCGGCGCCGCCCGGAGACACCGGCTGCAAGGCTGACAAAGACAGGTGCGATGCCAGACTCACGTTTTGACAGGGGAATCCGGTCGAAACCCCGCTGGTGCACGGCGCAGCAGAATGACTTTTTTCTGCCGACTTCAATTGGTCTGCGAACGTTCGCATACGCTTCGCTTCAACGACGGACACATCGAGGCTCTTGGTATCTGCAATCACCGTAAATCCGGCTGCTTCAAATCGCTCGCGTAAAGTAGGCGGCACGCCGACGAGGAGCGTCCGGTCGCTTGCATTGCGATCGGCAAAGCCAGTACTTTTATTGAATCCAGCCTTGACCCGATGCTGGATCGAGATGAGGTCGCCCAGCTGACTGCTATCGCGAATGCCGTATTCACCTTCGGCAACCCAGATCGTATCGGTCTTACCGGAGCGCGCCACCGCGTAGCTGATCGAACGGCAAGGGCGGAACTTGTTCAGGCAATCGCCGGTGTCGACGCCGCTGCCCGAGACAAATCGGGCTTTGCCGTCGTCGCCGTATACGGCAACCGACCAGAGGCTCAAGCAAAGTGGGGCGATGCGCAGCAGCGCTTGCGAAAGGGTGGCCATACTCATTTACCATACCCAAATGATCGATTTTGGAAATCCATTGCTGCCGACACCCCTTAAATCGAGACTCAGAGTGCCATCGGTACTGCAAATGCGTACCTTGATTATCTTACTCCTCTCGTCGCTGGTGAGTACCTCGGGGCTTGTCGCATGTTCGGCACAAAACGACGTTGCGATTCGATTCAGCGTTGCACCGGTGAAGGGTGAGATTCGCGATCTTAGGTTTTATCTCCACGAGATCGAGCTCCTGGATGCCTCCGGTGCGGCGCACCCTTTGCATCTCGTCGAATCCGACACGCAATCCGAACAAGTGGCGCTCATCGACCTGCGAGGTGCGAAAGACGGATTTCTTCGCGGACGTGTCCAGGGGAACGACTTTGACGGTGTTCGTTTCACCGTCGGCGTACCGTTCGCCCTGAACCACGGGAGTCCGCTGACGGCAAGTCCGCCCTTGAATCGTCAGGATCTCTTTTGGGCTTGGCAATCCGGTTACAAATTTTTACGACTCGACGCTGTGCAGGAAGGAAAAGAGTGGTCGTTTCATCTTGGCAGCACGGGGTGCAGTTCGCAGTCGGCGCTGCGTCCCCCCTTAGAACCTTGTGCGCAACCGAATCGAATGCGAGTAGAGCTGCGGGGCTTCGATCCGCTGGTACAACCGATCAAGATCAATGTGGCGCCGTTGCTCGCCGCAATGACCACCGCAGTGCATCGCGCTTGTACCGGCGACTACACAATCCCGGAATGTGCGGCGTTGTATGCGCTCACCGGATTGAATGTCGCGAGCGGGGTCTGCGACAAACCGGTTTGCGAATCGCAGCAATTGTTTGTCGCTGGAAAAAAATGAGCTGCACGGCGCTTAGATCGCAGGCAAGCAGGTGGCAGAGGCGGGTACTCGCAGGCCCCATCGTTTTTGTCGGCTGCTTATCGTTCCTCTCATGTTCGCCTGGCACTCCTTATAAATGGCAGTTACCGCCGGGCTTCCCTACGCCGGTTGTACCTAAGGACAATCCGATGACGCTCGAGAAAGTGGAGCTCGGGCAACGTCTATTTTTCGACTCGCGGCTATCGGCCAATGAGTCGCAGTCTTGTTCAAGTTGCCACCAACCCGCACTGGCCTTCTCGGATGGCCTTGTCACGGCAGTCGGTTCGACCGGTCAAACCCATCATCGCAATTCGATGTCGCTCACCAATGCGGCGTATAACGCGACGTACACCTGGGCGCACTCCGGCATTACTACGTTGGAACAGCACATTCTTTTGCCGCTGTTCGGCGATGCGCCCGTCGAGATGGGCGCTGCAGGTCATGAGCAGGAAATTCTGTCGCGTCTGCAAACCGACGAGCAGTACCGGCGGCAGTTCGCCGCGGCGTTTCCGTATCGATGGGATCGCATCAATTTCGACAATGTGGCGAAAGCGATTGCAAGTTACGTCAGGTCGCTTACCTCGTTCTCATCGCCTTTCGATCGATACGCGTTCTATGGCGAGGATGCGGCGCTGACGGCAGCGCAACTGCGCGGCATGAACCTGTTCATGTCCGAACGCCTCGAGTGCTCGCACTGTCACGGTGGCTTCAACTTCAGCCAGTTTGTCACGCATGAATCAGGACAAGTGCAAGATCGCGCCTTCCACGCCACGGGCCTCTACAATTTTGAGAAGACTCGAACCGGAGTCGACCGTGGCTTAAGTGCAATTACGGCAGACGCTGCAGATGCAGACAAATTCAAGGCGCCCACTCTTCGCAATGTGGATCGATCGGCTCCATATATGCACGATGGCAGCATTGCATCGTTGCCCGAAGTGATCGATTTTTATGCAGCCGGAGGTCGAACGATTGAGGTCGGTCCCGATGCGGGGGTAGGCCGTCTGCATCCGGCCAAGAGTCCTTTCGTCAAAGGATTCACACTGTCCACGCAGGAGAAGCAAGATCTGCTGGCTTTCTTAAACAGCCTGACCGACGAGCAATTCATTGCAGATGGCCAACGCGCATCGCGGTAGGGTTGCGTGTCATGCTG
>WUUC01000924.1_pt1 | contig 13185 bp, 9 predicted proteins | sample 6278441 | NCBI WGS metagenome assembly WUUC01 (sample SAMN13675441, study PRJNA597444) | soil metagenome | isolation source: soil | place: USA: Washington | collected 2017-10 | reverse complement strand
TTCTCTCATCTCTTGTGATGCAATCTTACTCATGGGTTTTCATCAATAATCCCTCTGACCTTACATTATGTCACATCGATTCAGAAATGCTGTAAACGGAAAGCACCTGAAAGCGCAACCGGTCTTGCTCACCACTGAGCATTAAAAAATACTTTTTAGTTATTGGAGCAGTTATGGATCGAGCACTTGGTGAAGTTTTTATGAACAAAGCAATTAATGGTGATCAAACACTTAATGAAGCTTTTATAAATAACTTAATTAGTAAAGAATTTACAAACCTATCAAGGGGTGAACAGAATGTAAATCAATCCCTGTTTGCAGAGACGCTACGAGGAGACCCTATAGCCCCATACGATCTCGCGATGCGGTATGAGTTTGGTCAATGGGTTGCTAAAGGTACAGCAAAGGCCTACTACTTTTACCTTTTAGCAGCACTCCGGGGAAATACGGAGGCACAACTCCACATTGGAAAGATGTTTCTTGATGGTCAACGGGTTACTAAGAATGAGGAGATAGCAGCTCTGCTCTTCGGGCTAGCTGCTAAGAAGGGGAATCTGGATGCATTATTCCGGCTTGCGGTGGCGTATGAATTTGGTCAAGGTGTTGCTCAGGATCCAGCGCAAGCCTTCATCTATTTCAAGGAGGCAGCAGACAAGGGAGATACTACAGCCCAGACCAATACTGCGAAAATTTATGAACAAGGTCGAGGCGTTGTTCAGGATGTGCGGGTAGCACTTCACTATTATGAGAAAGCTGCAGCCGAAGGAGATGCTGGCGCTTTAGGCAACCTTGGCGTGTTATACTTTGATGGTGCAGAAGGAATTGCTCAGGATAAAAAGAAAGCATTAGAGTACTTCAAGAAAGCTGCGGAGAGGGGAAATACATTAGCAAAATTCAACCTTGGATTGCTGTGCCTTGAAAGTCAAAGAGTAGACGAAGCACTCCAGCACTTTAACGAAGCTGCAGAGGTGGGGTATTCTGACGCTCTATACCAACTTGGGACCATGTTTTTAAACGGTCAAGGTGTTGAGCCGGATTTAGAGAGAGCAATTCAGCTCTTCAAAGAAGCAGCGGCAGACAAAGAAAACCCTGATGCCCTATACACCCTTGGGATGATGTATGGAAAAAATTACCTTCCTGAAAATAGAACGAAACAATTTGAGCTATTCAGTGAGGCTGCAGCAAAGGGGCATATTGATTCTATGTACAGCCTTGGGATAATGTATTTAAACGGCCAAGGAGATGTTTCGAATGAAAAGGAATCATTTGAGAAGGCGTTTGCTCACTTCGATGAAGCTGCAAGCAATGGGCATATTGATTCTCGATACTACATTGGGTTAATGCATGAGGAAGGGCTAGGAGTCGCTCAGAATAAAGAGGAAGCAATCAATTCTTATAAGTTGGCTAAAAACCTTGGATCCGATCTCGCCCGTCTCGCCCTTGAGAAGCTCTCTGGATCAAACCTAGCCCGGCGCGAACTTGAGAAACTCACTCTAGTGCTCCCTTGTCACAATGACGAAGAGCAACTTGGACCACGCTCTGAGACGCTTGCTGAGGAGGTCGCTTCTTTCGAGCACACGCAAGAACTCCAATCAGGGAATACAACAGGTAACGACAGCCCATCTAATCACATACCAGACCTGTATGATTTGAGTAAAACAGGGCGTGGTTGAAGAAATCATCGAAAGATCTCATGATTTCTTCAACAACACCACTCTGGTGTTGTGCCCACTGCAGTAGCGGATCTGAAAAAGCAGCGGATGGCATGAGATTGGGTAGCCAATTGAGTGTTAAAATGGCTCATTATTTCATGGAATCAACTGAGAGGATAATCACTTGCAGTGCAACCCTACAGCCTTTGAGGCGCCCCTACCGACTCATCGTGCTATCTGCAGTTTTGTACGGCGCCAAGGGCGCTTTACCCAGGGGCAACGGCAGGCGCTGCAGCGCTATTGGCCTTTGATGGGACTTGACGACCATCTTCCCCTAGAGCCGTTAGCGGCCCATTTTGGGCGTGAAGCGCCGCTGGTGGTTGAAATCGGTTTTGGTATGGGAAAGAGTCTCGTCACTATGGCCCAAGCCCAGCCCCACTATAATTTTCTAGGCATTGAGGTGCACTTACCAGGAGTTGGGGCTTGTTTAGCGGCAGCCCAACAGGCCGTGGTGACCAATGTTCGTCTGATCAAACAGGATGCGGTGGAGGTGTTCACTGAACGGCTAGCAGATCACTGTATCGATCGGCTGCAACTATTTTTCCCCGATCCCTGGCCAAAAGCACGCCATCATAAACGACGCCTAGTGCAACGACCGTTTATTGACTTGCTGCAGCGCAAATTGAAGGTGGGTGGTCTGCTCCATCTAGCGACTGATTGGTATCCTTATGCACAACAGATGCTTGAGATTTTGCAGACGCATGTGGGCTATCAAAATGTCGCGGCTTCTGGAGACTATTTTCCTCGTCCAGCATGGCGTCCGCTCACTAAATTTGAGCGGCGTGGCCACCACTTAGGTCATGGCGTGTGGGATCTCTTGTTTCAGCGGCGTTAATCGATCACATAAAAGGATTGCAGAATATTGTGAGACACCCCCAAAGTAACACCAGGCTACGGGAGTGACTCATCGCTGCTCTGTATTGCCCTTTTTCACCCACCACAGTCTCTCTATCTCCTGGAGTGTTGCATGGTCACCGACATTAATTCACCCCAGCTGTTTCAGCGGCGTCGCCGGGTGTTGTGCTATTTTGGGGGTGTTGTAGCAGCGCTGCTTTATGGGGGATATTGTCTGCTCAGCGCACGACACACTCAAGAGACCAATGATGCCTATGTGGTTGGGGATCAGATCCCGCTTACTGCCCAAATCAACGGGAATGTGCTGATGGTTGCTGCCGATACGACCGATTTAGTGCGTGCTGGGGATCTTCTGGTACAGTTAGATCCGGTTGATGCTGAGCAAGCCCTTGAACGGGCCAAGTTAGCCTTGGCTCAGTGTGTCCGTCAAATGCATAGCCAGCTAGTAGAGCGACAGCAGTTAGCGGCTAAAGTAGTCCAGCAGCAATTGCTGCTACAACAAGCGGAAGGCGATCTCCAGCGCCGTATCCTGTTAGGAAAACAAGGCGCCATTGGTCAAGAAGCGTTGCAACATACCAGAGAGGCTGTACAGCAAGCCAAGATTGCGTTACAAATAGACACTGAAGCCCTCAAAGCGAATCAAGCGCTATTACTCGATACCCCGTTAGCGCAGCAGCCCGCCGTGCTCGAGGCAGCGATTCAACTCCAACAGGCTTGGCTCATGTTACAACGAACCCGTATCGTGAGCCCAGTGAGTGGCCAGGTAGTTCGCCGGAGCGTTCAGATCGGCACACAGGTTGCTGCCGGTACCCCATTGATGATGGTGGTTCCATTAGAGCGTCGCTGGATAGAGGCTAATTTTAAAGAGACCCAATTAAAAGCGATACGACTTGGCCAGCCTGTCGAGGTGACCAGCGATCTCTATGGAAGCAAGGTAAACTATTCCGGGGTGGTCACTGGCCTGTATGCGAGTACCGGTAGTAGCTTATCGCTACTACCGTCACAAAATGCCACGGGAAATTGGATAAAAGTTGTGCAACGCATTCCCGTAAAAATTGCCTTAGATCGCCAGCAGCTCGAGCGTTATCCCCTCCGCATTGGGTTATCGACCACAGTTAAGGTAAGTACTCAGCAGGCTATTAAAGTCACGCCGACTGAAACCAAAGTGCTAGCAGACTCCTCTCAAGCGATCTCTCCCGTTGATTTAACACCAGCTAAACAACTCATTGCTGAGATTATTAATAGCAATGTCGAGTGAACAGTCTGAGCCAGTGACTCGAGCACCTTTGGAGGGGCTTCAATTGGTCTGGATGACTCTAGGGTTGTCCTTAGCAACCTTTATGCAGGTACTGGATGCTACCATTGCCAATGTCTCGCTACCAACGATTGCCGGTGATTTAGGGATGGCCCCCGCCCAAGGAACTTGGGTGATTACCGCTTTTGGAGTGGCTAATGCCATTGCCGTGCCGCTTTCTGGATGGCTGGCTAAGCGACTGGGTGAAGTCAAATTATTCTTCTGGTCAATGCTGTTATTTATCCTGGCCTCATGCTTGTGTGGTTTGGCCCACAGCTTGGCCAGCTTAGTAATTTACCGGATATTACAAGGTGTTGCAGCGGGGCCTTTAATGCCTTTAGCGCAAAGCTTATTACTGAGCAATTATCCGCCATTAAAACGCGCGATGGCTTTGTCACTGTGGGCATTGATGATAGTCATCGCTCCTATCTGTGGCCCCATTTTAGGGGGCTGGATCAGTGATAACTATCATTGGGGTTGGATCTTTTTTATTAATATTCCAGTAGGACTCTTGGCCCTGCTCATGACCTGGCTAACGCTCAAAGATCGGGAAACGGTGCCTCTCCGGCAGCCGGTTGATACCGTCGGTTTATTGTTACTGATCTTTGGGGTAGGGTGTTTACAGTGGCTGCTGGATCGCGGTAAAGAGCTAGATTGGTTTGCCTCAACGGAGATCACGCTACTCACTCTGATCTCTGGTATTTCCCTGATCAGCTTGGTTATTTGGGAGTTGAAAGAGTCCTATCCGGTGCTTGATTTATCTTTATTTAAGCAACGTAACTTTACCATAGGGGTATTATGCTCCTCACTAGCTTATGCAGTGTATGTCGGTTCGATTGTTTTAATTCCTCTATTATTACAGCAGGTACTGGGATACACAGCCACCTGGGCGGGTTTGGCTGCAGCCCCAATTGGTTTGTTACCCCTAATACTATCACCTTTGATTGGTCATTTTAGCGCTCGACTCGATATGCGAGCCTTGGTGACTTTGAGTTGTCTGGTATTTGCGTTCTGTTTTTACTGGCGTTCTACTGTTTTTTGCTTGGCAATTCCCTTTTCTGTTGTTGTATGGCCGCAATTTATACAAGGTGCTGCCATCGCCTGCTTTTTTATGCCATTAACTGCTATTACGCTCTCGGGTGTATCGCAGCAGCAACTCGCCAGTGCCAGCAGTCTCTCGAATTTTTTACGAACCTTAGCTGGATCAATGGGCACCTCGGTGATCACCACTCTCTGGATCCAGCGGGAAGCGCTGCATCACACACAGCTGACAGAACGTTTAGATGTCACCCAGCCGCTTCTGCGGGAGTACTATCAGAACTTGGCAGACTGGGGGTTGGATCAGCTGTCAGCCACAGCCTATTTAGCCCAGCAGATCACTGCGCAAGGGCTCATTATCTCGGCCAATGAGATTTTTCGGGCCACAGCACTGCTCTTCTTGGCGATGATCCTGATCGTGTGGTTTGCCAAGCCGCCCTTCGGCAGTGGAAGTGGAGAGGTGGGGCATTAACTGAATGAGTCACGATGAGTGTCAGATTAAGTCTACGCTAGTACAACTGTCGAGACACTGTTCTGATTGTATAATCAAATGGTATGTGGTACGCGCCCAGAGCGCGTTTTCCCCTGACGGACCTTGCGTTCTTGAATATCGGTGCTGAGAGAACCAGGAAACCAACTTGTCAGGATGCTATCCCTATTAGATAATGCGCCTTTAAATTAGTTTGGAGGAAGCGGCATGAGTAGTGAGAGGCCAATGCCCTCTATAGAATTTACCGCCGCCGCCGCCACTCGGGTGAACTATCTGGTCACTGAAGAGAACAACCAGGAGCTCAAATTAAGAGTCTATATTACCGGGGGCGGCTGTAGTGGGTTTCAATATGGTTTTACTTTTGATGAGCAGGTGCATGAAGGGGATACGCTGGTCAACACCCAGGGAGCGCTGCTCGTGGTGGATCCGATGAGCCTACAATATTTAAACGGGGCGGTTGTGGATTATCTGGAGGGATTAGAGGGATCACGATTTATCGTCAATAACCCTAATGCTAAAATCACCTGCGGTTGCGGCTCTTCTTTTACCCTATGAGGGTTGGTGGTGAGAGAGGGATTCGAACCCTCGATACGCTATTAACGTATACACGCTTTCCAGGCGTGCTCCTTCAGCCACTCGGACATCTCACCATGCGGCTTTAAGCCATCTTCGCTTTAACAGGCTTTGCGCGCAGACTATAAAAAGTTCTTTGCCTAAAAGCAAGCATTCATTAACTTCCACTCCATTGATCTGTCAAATAGCCACTGCTCACAGGCGGTTATTGAAAACAGGGACATTTTTTTGATGGGATTGGAAACTTTCTGGTTTTTAGTCTGTCTCAGTTAGTGCTACTGTTTGAAACTATTTTTCAAAGGCGCGCCGGCACTCTGTTATACACTAGGGCTGCCGGTTTTTTTTTGAGATTATGACTCGATTGGGTATCAAGCAGATCAGCGACTATTTTTTAGCGATGCAGATTGCCTGTAGCCTGGGCAGCGGGTGATGAGCCGTAGCACTCTGAAAAAAGCGGTGTGGATCACCAGTGCCCTGGTTGGTGCGTGCTTATCACTACTCTGGGTTTTGTGGATCGCTCTGCCCCTTCTGCTCAGCAGCTGGCACCCTTTGGGGATCAGTTGGCAGCTGCACGGACGGCTAGGGTGGTCGCAGCAGCGGCTCACGCTGCCATCGCTACAGCTCACCTATCAGGGGCGTCCCTTGCTCTCTTTGAGTGCCGCAACGCTCCACTACGGGGCTAACGGTACTCCGCCCCCTCATTGGCACTGCAGCATTCAGCGGCTCACGCTCAATATCTCTGGCTGGCAGAGGCTGTTAGCATCAGCCGCTTCAATCTCACGAGCTCAGCCCGTTTGGCTGAGTCGATTGCCCCCCTGGAAACTGACGGTCCAGCAACTGATGATTTTGGATCCTGCGCTGGAGGGGCAGCTGTCAGTGACACTGTCACATGGTGGGGAGGGGTTACAATTATACGGGCAGCATTCCAAGCTCCAACTACACGCCACACTGGATCTTCAGAGGCGACTGCGGCTGTCGGCGCAGATAGCCTTGCTAGGTGATCACGCTCAGGCGCCCGCAACCCTGCAGGGCGAACTGCAGCTAGGCGAATCGCTGCAGCAGTGGCCTAGCAGCGGTCAGCTGCAGCTGCAATTACCACCGGCACCATTGCCAGAAGCTGCTCAGATCACCCTACAATGGCAGGGCCAGCAAGGTCAGCTTCTGATCTCCACTCCCCAATCAGCTCAACCTTTGCTCGATCTCCCTTGGCAGTGGCAGCCGCAGCTGCAGCGTCTACACTGTCAAACAGGGCGCTGGGCCTGGCCTTATGGATCACAACTACTACAGGGAGCGCTACAACTACAGCTGAGTGGTTGGCAGCGCTCTTCGGATCAGGAAAATTCTGGTCGAGGTGGGCGATTACAGAGCCGTTGGCAGCTGTCAAACTCCCCCTGTGGGCCAATGTCGGTGCAGTTCAATGGACTCATGAAATGCCCCAATAGTGCTCAGGCGACGTTACAGTGGGACTATCAGGCGCAGGGGATCCTCTCGGCGCAGCAAGCGCCCTGGCAGAGCACAGGCCGTGGGAGCTGGCAGCTGCCACGGCAGCAGTTGATTGTGCAACAGCTGTCAGCAAAGCTGGAAGAGTGGACTCAAGGCGAGTGTCGAGGAGAGCAGCTGCAGCTTATCTTAAAGGCACCGCTGCAGATCCACTTTCATCAGCCGCACTCTGCTACTCATTCACTTTCGAGCGGTTGGCAGTTGTCGGCACAGCGGCTGTGGTTACCGCATCACCGTTGTTTACGGCAGCCGGTGCTTGAGGTGCAACTCCAGGGGCCCTCTTTACAACAGCTCACCTGGCAGGGGGTGTTGCGATCGGGGCAGATAGCGCCAATGACTGGGAAGGGGCGTTGGAATGGTCAAGTACTCCAGGGGGATCTCCGCTGGAGTGAGGAAATGCTCCAACGCTTGCAACCTCTGTTACCACCTCAGAAGCAGTGGACGCTCAAGCAGGGCACTTTGCATCATACTGCACGGTTTACCGCCTCAGCTGATCAAGGCTTAGCACTGATCGGTTTATTAGAGCTGAACAATGCCGCCATTGGCCTAAAAGAGGGGATGATCAACGGCATCAACCTCCACCTGCCATACCGCTGGCAGCAGCAGTGGCAGCTGGGCCAGCCGGATCAGCCAGTTACATTGCAAATTAAGGAGCTGCGTCAGATCTTGACGTTACGCCAGATCATGCTTAGGGTGCATGGGGCACTGCCTTATAGCCAACGGGATCCCTTGCAACTCTCGGGGCAGGTTGGTGAGATCCTTGGGGGTACTATCACCCTTCCGGCGCTGCGACTGCCCCAACAGGATCAACCAAGCCTGTTACAACTGACTGAGATCGATTTGGCACAATTAAATTATTTATTAGATCAGCGGGCATTAAAGCTCACCGGCAAACTTAGCGGCTGCTTTCCACTCTATGCGACTGATCCACAGTGGTTGATCAACCAAGGTCACTTATGGAATACTACGCCGCTAACCAGCACCATGGATAGCGCAGCTGCCGATAAGCTGCGACAACATGGCATATCGGAGCGGGTGATGGATTGGATTACACAATTACAGATTCAGCAGGCCCAGGCAGAGGTTCAGCTTGATACGCTAGGTCTGTTGACCCTGAAAGCACTCCTCAAGGGAAACACCCCGCAGCAGCCACAACAGCCTGTTCAACTACAGTATCAACATCAGGAAAATCTATTAACCCTGTGGCGCAGCTTGCAGGCCAGTGATTTATTAAAACAGCAAATAGAGCAACAAGCTCCTGCTTTACGGAGATTACATCCATGAACATCCACCACAAATGCATCGTTATTGCCCTGCTGCCGTTACTCTGCAGCGGTTGTTCTCCACGGATCGCACTCGATGCCCCAAAAGAGCCGATTATGATCAATATGAGTGTCAAAATTGAACATGAGATCCGCATTAAAGTCGATAAAGAGCTAGACCAGTTAATCAATAGTGATCCATCACTTTTTTAGGGAGAAAGCATGAAACAGTTAAAGACCACACTATTTTTGTTAGTGTTGTGGAGCTACTCCTTTGGGTGCTGGGCAGTGACCTTAGAGCAGGCCAAAACCCAGGGGCAAATCGGCGAAACCCTCAGCGGTTATCTGGCCGTGATCCAAGCTGATCCAGAAGCAGCCGCGTTAGTGCAGCAGATCAATGAGCAACGGCGGCAGCAGTACCAAATATTGGCGCAACGCAATGGGGTGAGCTTAAGTGAAATAGAGCACCTAGCGGGAAAAAAATTGATTGATCATGCCAAGCAGGGTGAATGGGTGCAAGGCGTGAATCAGCAGTGGCGACAAAAATAGCCCCACCGACGTTAATCTACACAGGTTCTGTAGATATTTACAGTCAGTAGGGCAGTTCAGTGAGAGTATCGATGCTGCAAGAGCAACCCTACCCAACGATCACCTACCCAGCAACCTTACCGGTTACCCAATATCACACCCAGCTGTGTGCCGCGATTGCCGACCACTCTGTGGTAATCGTCGCTGGAGAAACTGGTTCAGGAAAGAGTACCCAACTCCCCAAGATCTGCTTAGAGCTGGGTCGTGCGACACAGGGGCTGATTGGCCATACCCAGCCTCGACGGTTAGCCGCACGTACTGTGGCACAGCGTTTAGCAGAGGAGTTGCAGGTTAGCTTAGGGGGGGTAGTCGGTTACCAAGTCCGTTTCAATCAGCAGATCAGTGAGCAGACGCTGGTGAAGGTGATGACAGATGGCGTGTTATTATCGGAGATCCAGCAGGATCGCTGGCTAAAGGCCTATAGTACCTTGATTATTGATGAGGCGCATGAGCGCAGCTTGTCCATCGATTTTATTCTGGGTTACTTAAAACAGCTGCTCCCCAAGAGAGCAGATTTAAAGGTGATTATCACCTCAGCCACCTTGGATCCACAGCGCTTTTCGCACTACTTTGATCAGGCACCACTGATCGAAATTAGCGGCCGCAGTTACCCGATTGAGCTTCGTTACCGTCCTGTGGAGATCGAAGAGGGTGCAGGCTTGGATCCCAGCCAAGCGCTGATTGAGGCTGTTGAGGAGCTTCGCCATGAACCGCCAGGCGATCTGCTAATTTTTCTCAGCGGTGAGCGAGAGATCCGCGAAGCGGCAGAGCTGTTAGCAGAGCAGGTCTGGCCTGACACAGAGATTGTGCCGCTCTATGCCCGGTTATCCATGGCAGAGCAGCAGCGGGTGTTTCAACCGCATGCCCTACGGCGAATTGTGCTAGCGACTAATGTCGCGGAGACTTCGCTTACTATTCCTGGTATTCGTTATGTCATTGACTCCGGACAAGCTCGCATCAGCCGCTATAGCCACCGTAGCAAAGTGCAGCAGCTGCCAATTGAGGCCATCTCTCAAGCAGCAGCGAATCAGCGTAAAGGGCGCTGTGGCCGTTTGGCTCCCGGGATCTGTATCCGCCTCTACAGTGAGCAGGATTTTCTGAGCCGACCGCTCTATACTGAACCGGCTATCTTACGGACCAACTTAGCAGCGGTGATTTTACAGATGCTCGCCAGTGGTCTAACGGCTATTGAGAGCTTTCCCTTTATTGATCCACCTGATCGCCGCTACTTACAGGATGGTCTGCGGCTACTGCGGGAGTTAGGTGCAGTTACTGACTCCTCAGCAGATCAGCAACAGCTCACTCCATTGGGAAGGCAGTTGGTTCAGCTCCCCGTGGATCCACGCTTCGCGCGGATGCTACTGGCGGCACAGAGTCAGGGGTGTGTGCAGGAGCTATTAATTATTACGACAGCACTCTCCATTCAAGATCCGCGGGAACGGCCGCTGGAGAAGCAGCAAGCTGCTGATCAACAGCACCGCCGCTTTGCCGATAAACAGTCCGACTTCTTGACTTGGGTTAACTTGTGGAACTACTTGCAGCAGGCACAAGGGCAGCTCTCTCGCACTGCCTTTCGGAAAAAGTGTAGGGATGAGTATCTGAATCCATTGCGGGTACGGGAGTGGCAAGATCTCTATCAGCAGCTGCGCCAGGCAGTAAAACGCCTCTCCTTGACGATTAATCAACAGCCGGCGGACTATCGCAGTATCCACTGTGCGCTGTTGAGTGGCTTACTCTCCCAGATCGGCCAAAAAATGCTAGAGAAACCGGGATTTCTCGGGGCACGCCAGTTGCAGTTTTTTCTATTTCCTAATTCAGTCCTCTTTAAAAAGCCGCCCCTCTGGGTGGTGGTTGCTGAACTTATGACCACCAGTCGCGTCTGGGGACGTACTGCCGCGCGTATTGAACCGGAGTGGCTGGAACCCTTAGCAGGGCAGTTGCTGCAGCGCCGTTACAGCGAGCCACGCTGGGATCTCCGACGGGGCTCCGTGGTGGCTCGAGAAACCGTTACGCTCTATGGGTTACCGATTATTGCGGCCCGTAAAGTGGACTATGGTCGTATCGATCCGCTCGTTGCGCGTGAGCTCTTCATCCGCCATGCGCTGGTGGCTGGCGAGTGGCAGTGCCGACACCCTTTTTGGCAACACAATTTAGAGTGCTTAGCGGATGCTGAAGTGCTTGAACATAAAGCGCGGCGACGTGATTTGCTGGTAGATGACGATACGCTATTCGCTTTTTATGACCACCGCTTGCCAGAGGAGGTGGTCTCCGCCGCCCATTTTGATAGCTGGTGGCGTTTGGCTAGTCAAACTCAGCCACAGCTACTGCTGCTGACCCGGGAGCAGCTGTTCAATGAATCAGCAGCCACTTTGCGTCTGGAGGATTATCCCGAGGCGTGGCAGCAGGATTCTCTAACATTAGCGTTGCGATATCAGTTTACCCCCGGCGAAGCTGACGATGGCGTCACCCTGCAGATCCCATTACCGGTATTGCCCTCACTGATCCCTGATAGTTTTACCTGGCAGGTCCCTGGCTTACGATCCGCTCTAATCACTGCACTGATTAAATCACTCCCTAAGTCGTTACGTCGTCACTTTGTGCCAGTGCCCAACTATGTTGAGGCTTTTTTGCGACGGGAGATCCTGTTAGAGCGACCTTTAGTCGATCTCTTGAGTGAAGCCCTGTACCAGATGACGGGACTCTTAGTCCCTCAAGAGTCATGGGGCTGGGATCAGATCCCTGATCACCTGAAGATGCGCTTTGAAGTGCTGGATGATACTGGAAAGGCCATCGCTCATGGACGCGATTTAGGAGAGCTCCAGCAACAGCTCAAGGCTCAAGCGCTGCAGCAACTGGCCACGCTACCGGCTAATCCGTTGGAAAGCTGGATAGGCCAGGATCTCCAAGCCTGGACCTTTGGTGATCTGCCACAGGTGATAGAGCAGTCGCATGGCGACCATCTGATCCAGCGATTCCCCACCCTGGTAGAGAGTCCACTTGGAGTCACTTTGCAGCTGGTAGCGAGTCGAACAGAGCAGCAGGCCTGTATGCTCGCGGGTAGTGTGCGACTGCTGCAGCGGAGTCTCTCAACGCCGATCAAAGCGTTGCAGAAACAGCTAGATAACCAAACTCAGCTCGCCTTAGCCCGCTATCCCGGCCAGAAACCACTAGCAGCATTAGAAGATTGTCTGTTAGCTGTGATTGAGTATCACCTACTGCATCTCGGTGGCGTAGTCTGGGAGCACTCCCTCTTCCAGCAGCGTTGCCAACAGATTCGGAGCCGATTTATTGCGACTGCGTTGCCACTGTTACAGCAGATAGCCCCTTTATTAACTCATTATCACCTGCTAGCTCAGCAGCTGCAAAAGCCTTATCGTTCAGAGCTTGCAGAGGCTATCACTGATATGCAGCAGCAGCTAAATCAATTGATCTATCCTGGATTTATTCGCAACACCGGGATAGATCGCCTGCCTGATCTGTTGCGTTATCTCAAGGCGCTGCAACAGCGGCTTGAGAAGTTGCCGCGTCAACTCCCTCAAGATCAAAAGCATCAATTAAAGATTGCAGCACTGCTCCAAGCCTATCAGCAGTGCTGTGATGCTAACCCACCGTCGCAGCCTATTCCAGCGGCACTGTCAGCGGTACGCTGGATGATTGAAGAGCTGCGGATCAGCTATTTTGCTCAAGCCTTAGGCACAGCTTATCCCATCTCTGAAAAACGGATCCATCAAGCGCTTCAAGAGATTGATCTCCGCTACACTCCATGTCCCACACTCTAATCGCAGCTTCTCTCCGATGGCATACGCAGGGAACCTAAGATACTGGTAGTCGTTCCACGATTATAAGGCACTTTATCCATACAGCGCTTTCCCC
>WUUC01188547.1_pt1 | contig 13186 bp, 11 predicted proteins | sample 6278441 | NCBI WGS metagenome assembly WUUC01 (sample SAMN13675441, study PRJNA597444) | soil metagenome | isolation source: soil | place: USA: Washington | collected 2017-10 | reverse complement strand
TCCTCCGCATCAGTCCTCCAAGGGCTGAGGACTGACATAATATCTGGATCAGGTTTCGGGGGTCACGTCAGTCACGCCTCCAAAGCAGACGGTGCTACCTGTCCGGGATCCCAGCGGGTGATGTGCTTGCCTACCTTCCGACAGTATCCAGGGTGATCTCGAACCGAAGTCCGCAGCTCTCCAGAAAGCTCTCCATGCGCGCCAGCAGTTCTTTGGCTTGAGCGGGAGGCTCGTGTTGCGCTGCCAGGGTGATCCAGATTTGCGGCAATGGCGGCACTCGATGACCCTCCAATCGCCTCAACTGCCCCGACTCGACGAATGCGATGTACGTGTTAATCTTTTCCTCCAGCAACCGCGCGTGTGTGTCGAGATCGTTCCACTCGAGGTGATCCGCAATCACGAGTCTTACGACATTGCTGTCGGGCCTTGTGGCGACAATATCAATCTTGGTCGTCTCTGCGATAGTCACCCTAATGCTCCCCGGTTATGGACGAATGATCTCGACTTTCGTCGGCGGTAGCTGCGTTCCCCCGGGGACGGCCGGCTTCCCCCTACCAACCACGGTTGCGCCCGTGGCCGCGATCTGCGGATGAGCGAGTTCTTGCCCCCGCGTCAGCGGTGCCGTCGCAGACGACTTGCATTCCACACAGCGCAGTGCCGCGTCGCGTTTCGCGACGATGTCCATCCGGGTGCGAGCGCCACCAGCCGTTTCCAACGTCACTTCACGTGAAACGGTCCACCCATCGGCTTCCAGTTCGGCCGCAAACTTGTTTTCAAACGCCTTACCTTTCGCTGCGTTTTGTGTGACCTGCGCCGCATCATCGCCCAGCCTTCCAGCCGCACGGAGAGCATCGCTTGCTGCCTCGAGCTCTGCCCCCGAGAAGGGCGTAAGGATGCCCACGAGCGCAAACGCGCGATCCACGTCGTCGACGGGGTCGCCATTGAGTACTTCTCAGGGCTACGGCAGTCACGTCCTGCGCTATGCTGGCCGGCGTGAAGCCGACCGCGCGATCCACGACCGTCGCCAACCCCTTGGCGGCGGCTCCTGCAAACGTGCCGGGACGGACAGGACCGCGCACGAACATGCCCCCGGGAGCGGTCGGTCCGCGCCCGTTCGCTCTGGCCTGGCGCCCGTCGGGGTCGACCAGGCCGAGTGGATCGTTCAGCACGGAGTTGTACGGCGACCACTCCGGATGCTTCTCGGGCAGCGGATCGACCCCCGTGCATCGCCCCAGCGCCGGCATGTAGTACCGCGCCCGAAGTAGTCGAGCCCCGTCTCGGCGTCCTGCTCCTTGCCCGTGAAGCCTTCCTTGGTCCCGCTCCCGAGCGTCGGCCCGGGCAATGAGCAGCCCCCACGGCTCGAAGTCGTAGCTCTCGACGATCGTAGTGCCTTGAACCACCGAGCGCGTACTGCGAAGAGATCTGGGACTTACCCCTGCCTATGCCAAGCGAATGTTACTGGAATGGGGCGCCCGCCACTGACGAGCGAGTTCAGACACAGTATCGTGCCGATTCCAGTCTGTTTGAGCAAGCAGATCGAGGTCCGTTTTCTGTCGTTCGAGTTCACGCCGCATCAGCTGGTGTCGAGCGATTTTTCTCTCGAGCAATGGATCCGTGGCCTCCAGGCGCTCGAGTTCCTGAACGTACATATCGACCGTGTCGTGGGCCAATGAAGCACCGTCCACTACCTTCTCCGGATCGTCCTTCTTCAATAGTTCCAGCACAAGGGCACACGAAGCAGCGGCGTCAAGCGCTGGTGACACTAGTTCCGAATCAAAATCCTCAGTGTCGGGCGTTACCGCCTCGCATTCTGCGAGCCGTGCTTCAATCTCTGCAGGCGTGATTTCCTTGCGCTCAAGAGCTCGCCAGCCGAGGTCCAGCGCTCGCCTGAGCGCGTCGGGCTCACCCCACGCATGACGCCTGCTGAAGGCCGCGTAGTTGGGAAGGAGCCGTTCCGCAATCGACAGAAGAAACGCGAGCCGACCAAGGGCGGGAAGCTGCTCGATTCTCTGCCGAAGAAAGCCGGGGTCGAAGGCCTCTGCCATCATCGGGGCGGTGAAGGTTCTTGATCTCGGTGGTAATAACAACCCGCTCGCGAGGTAGGAGCCTAATACAGGGGGACAGACCGGCCGGCTAATCAGACGTCACGATGCGGGTTCCTTCAGCCGTCTCCGTCACGGCGATTGTCGTCGATCGTTGAGTCGTGCGGGAACGAGAGAATGAAACTCCTTGGCACGGTCTCCAAGGCTGGCAGCTTGGGCCGCATCATCGCCCAGCTTTCCAACCGCACGGAGAGCGTCGCTTGCCGCCTCGAGCTCCGCCCTGCCAAGGGCGTAAGGACGCCCGCGAGCGCAAACGCGCGGACCGCGTCGTCGACGCGTCCCGCCGCATACCCGTAGAGATTGAGCCCGCCAGCGAGGCAGCTCGCACCTTCCTGCGTGCATTCGACCGGTTGGAGTACCTGTCGTACCGCACGCTGCCGGAAGTTGGTTAGTCTTTCTCTTTAGCCGCTCGCCCCGTTCAGAAGGCGTTGTAGTTTGGCTCTCGAGCTGATGGTACGAGCTTTCGAGTCGACGACAGAGTGTGTTCCACTGCGCCGCGAATCATGCACGCACCAGCCGGCCGTGCTTGAGAAAAGGCCCGGCGACTTGACCGCCGGGCCGTTTCTCAGTTGCGTTGACGTGCGTCACTGCCGCTCGCGGTACGCCCTTGCTTCGAGGGCCGCTCGCGCCTCAGCGATGGCCGCCTCAGCTTCACGCAGCGGAAACGTCCAGTGCTCCCGGTCCATCGGCGGAAAGAGCGTCAAGAGAAAGCGCTCGCTCCGCGGCTCAAGGATGATCTCCGCCCACTGGAAGTCGTCGTAGTGGATCTCGGCGAAGAGGTCCTCTCGCTCTGTGTCGCTCGCAATGACCACGCGCATCATTTTCGAGGGGGTTCCAAGAAGCCCACGAAGCCGGCCTGGCTGTTGTACCGCACGCCTCGACCGTCCGGGGCGTAGATATCAAAACCACCTTTGAACCGACCGCTTGTCAATACCACGGTACGCGATCCCGGGTTGGTGATTATGTCTTCAACGATCTCCTGTCCCGCCGCGTTCTTCGCGGCGGCGTTGCCAGTCGCGCGCGGGAAGGCGCTTCCGGGACGACTACCGTGCTTTTCCAATTGCCGGCCGGCCCGCGTCAGTTCCCCGCCTTTGTCCAAGACCTTGGCGGCCTCGGCGAGATCGTCGAGAGCAGTGCCCAGCTTTCCAGCCGAACGGAGAGCGGCGTCGTGGCCTAGCTTCCGGGTACTCCGAGCCACCTCGGCGATGTCGTCAAGCTTACCGGTTCCGGGCCCCGGAAGGAAGTTCAGAGCGGCACGCCTGAAGCCGAAGGCACCAGAGGCAGCGTCAATCGCCGTGCTGAGGGCCCCTTCGAAAAGGGTACCGAACGGAAGCAGGCTTAATGCGATTAGCGCGCCAGTTGCCTCTGCTTGCTGCTTCTCGCGATTGGCCTCCACGCGACCATCGGCACCGATCCGGTAGTCTCCGTACGGACCGAAGGGACTGAAGTCCCCGAGATCCGCCCGCACCTGCCGTCCATCCGGATCTATCAGCACCAGCGGATTGTTCAACACGTAGTTGTACGACGACCACTCCGGATGCTTCGCGGCGAGCGGATCGATTCCGGCCCACCGCCCCAGCGCCGGCATGTAGTACCGCGCCCCGAAGTACTCGAGCCCGGTCTCGGCGTCGTGCTCCTTGCCGGTGAAGCCCTCCTTTGTCCCGCTCCCGAGCGTCCGCCCGGGCATGAGCAGCCCCCACGGCTCGAAGTCGTAGCTCTCGACGACCGTCGTGCCCTGCACCACCGAGCGCGTACTGCTGAGAAGATCCGTGTGGTAGTAGCTCCGATTGCCAACGTTGGGCTGCCGGCCGATCACGCGATCACCAGCCAGTACATTGAAGTGCCAGGTCGTAGGCGTGCCCGAGCCGTTCACCGTCACGACGCCGAGCGACGTACTCCTGTCCAGCACGTAGACTTCGGTGTCACCGCCGCCGACCTGCTTCGCGATCCGCTGCCCCGCATCGTCGTAGCGGTACGCGGTGGTCGTTCCAGCGCGCGTCAGCGAGAGAGGAAGATTCCGATCGTCGTAGGCGACTGCTGTAATTGAGTACGGGGCCGCTGAGGTCAGAACGTTCCCGTTCGCGTCGTACGTGAAGGACCCGGTCTCCGCGTCCCACGACTCGGCCGTGCCGCCGACGGCATCGGTCACCGAGCTCAGTCGGTTCGAGCTTCCGGGATAGGCGTACGACAGGTTGTCGACCAGCGTCGCGGTCTCGCGATAGCGCTGGAGCGCCGTCAGGTTGCCTGATGCGTCGTAGCTGATCCCGGCGAGATCGTGCGCCAGCGTCGACGTCCACGAGCTCCCGCTCCAGGTCGAGAAATCGGCGTTATTGAGCCGGTTGAGTGCGTCATAGGTGGGGAACTGGTACCGGTAGCGCTTTGCCACGGCGGGCGAGCCGGCGCTGTAGAACTCGGCCTCTGAGACGGTGCCGTTCGGGTGATAGGCGTAGCGCGCCGAGAACGGATACGATGTTCCGGCCGGATCCCCGATCTTCTCGACCTGCTCCCGCATGTCGTAGCGCAGCGGCACGAGCGGTCCGCCCTGGAACTGTCGGTCCTGCATCTGGCCGCTCGGCCGGTACGAATACGTTGCGTCGGCGCTACCTGGCTTGGTCGAGCCAGTGGAAGCGAAGACCTTCCAGAGCAACCCACGGTTATCGAACTCGTACCAGTGATTGAAGGTGTTGCTGCCGACGGTGAGCCACCGCTCGGTGACGGCATCGCGGAGGTCGCGGACGTACGTCACGGTGGCGTTGAGCGCTCCGAGGACCGACGCGCCGCCATTGGCCTGAGTGTAGGTGTACCGCGTCGCGACCCGGCCGTCGGCGTCGTAGCTGAACAGCGTCGCTTGCCACGCCCCGTTCGACTTGCTCGCGACGGCTGCCAGGCGACCGCTCGTGCCCGAGAGGGTGAGCGGCGTGATCTCCGCGCTGAACAGACTCCAGGGAAACCCGCCAGTGGACGGCTTCGCGTCATAGGCCCGCACCACCAGCCAGTTGCTCTGCGTCGTCTCGAGCGCGGGCGGACTTCCGGCATCAGGGTCGAGCGCCGAGAAGGTCGCGGCACCCTGACCCGAGGTCAGCGGTCGATTGAAGACGTCGTACGTCGTGAACTGGACCTGCCCCGCCGTCGCCTCATTGGCGTCCTGGGCGTAGCGAAGATTTCCGGCCTTGTCATACTTGTGACTGACCGTTCCCGCATCGGGACCGGTCTTCGACGTGAGCAAGCCGCGCGTGTCGATCGCATAGGTCGTCGCCAAGCCGCGAGGATCTGTGGCCTGGAGGCGTTGTCCGACGACATTGCTGGCGAAGAGGGTCGTGGTCGCTTCGGCCGAGCCGAACCCGAGGATCATCTTCACGGCGTTGCCGAAGACGTCCGCGTAGCTTCGCTGTTTCTTTCCCGATTCGTCGGTGATCTCGGTATACTGGTGCTTCGGTGCGGCATCCACTCCGTATGCATACAGTGTGAACGCAGTCGGCGACGTCCCGATGTACGGAGGGGTCACCTGCGTCACGCGGGCCAGCGCATCGGTCCTGTAGCTGGTCTCGACAAACGGTTTCGCCGTCGAGACGGCATGGTAGCTGTTGTAGAAGCTCGTCGCGTTCGCCGCGAAGCTGGCGTCGTAACCCGCTGTGCTCCGCGTATACGGCTTCCAATTGCGCCACGGCCTTCCCATCGCGTCGTACTGCGTCGCCGTCACGACGTAGGACGCTCCATCCTGCACGACCGTCTGGATCGGCCGCCCAAGGCCATCGAGGAACTCGGTGCTCACGACGCTCTTCGGCGTCGGCGACTGCTGGAGGAAGAGCGTGTCGACCACGGCGTTCGGACTTGCCGGATTGAACGTCCAGCTTGGGCTCGTCCGGGAGTACGTGTAGCCGATCGCTTTCACCACGGTCCCACCGTGGTTCTTGATCTGCCTCAGCCGGCCAAAGAGGTCATAGGTGAAGTACCTGAACGTACCGCCTTCGTCCTTGACCGATGCGACGAAGCCATCCGTGTCGTAGGCGATGTCGGTGACCAGATCGGGCCCACCGCTCCATATCTGCGTGACCTTCGTCAGGAACGCGCTGTTCGGGTTCCCACCGTACTGATAGGCGGTCGCGTTCCCACGGGCGTCGGTGAGCTGAGTGATTCGTCCATGAGCGTCGTAGGCGTCGGCCGTCTCCTGAAGCAGGTAGCGACTATCCTTGCCGAACACGCCACCGGTTACCGACGCCGGCGAGAAGTTGGTCAGGCCGCTCGGGCTGTTCAGGATGAACTGCTGATAGGGTAGGTATTGCGCGCTCGCGTACCCTTTGAACGTCGACAGGCTCGCCTGCACGACCGAGTCGGTGCCGCCAGCACGACGAATGGTCCAGCGCTCGATGACGGGGCTGTGGATGTGTGCGGTGTCCTGCATTGCCGCGAGCGCGGTCGCTTCGGCGTTTCCCGACCCTACGGCAAAATCCGCTGGATACTTCATGCGGGTGATCCGCTGCACCCCGTCGGAGTTGGTCTCGGTCACCTCCGTGAGCTGAAGATGCGCTGGATTGCCGTACGCATACGTCCGAGCGGTGGCGAACGATGTCGTCCCCGTCGTGTCGTAGACGGCCGTCGTGTCGCTACTCTGGTATGCCCACCCCGAAATGACCTCGTATTCGTTGTAGTAGTACTCGCTGCCCATCCCGCCGGCGCTGAGATCGTGGATGGACAGGCCGCGGAACCTCTGCTGGGCGCCCGTGAAGCCATGCGTGGCAGCGTCTCGGCGCTGAATCTGACCTGCCGCGTTGTACTCTTCCGATGCGAGTCGCTGCCCGCGCATCCACTCGAAGCTCGTCCACGGCGAGTGCGGCCAGGCGGCGAGGTTGGACGGCGGCACGTCCGACACATCGAGGACGGAACGGAACGCGTGGCGTGTTCGTCCGTGCTCCCCCGTGGCGCCGTGCAACACGGTGACTTCCCGGTAGCCGACCGGGCTCCCTCCGCCGAGCGGCATGAGCGACCGTGCCGAGCGTGAGAGGTATGAACACTGGGGGGAGCTGTACCAGAACGTGTACGAAGGCTCTTCGTTGACGACCCCGCTCGACTTCGTCGTGTCGCTACGCAGTGTGTACCTGTATCTCCTGATCTTCACACCGCCCATCGCGTCCGCGCTGCGGATCTCGGCGACGCGCACGCCACCGGCGAGCTTCTTCTTCACGACGCCTCGATCGCGCCATCCGACTTCGATCGAGGCCCACCCGCCCGTCCCGTTCTCCGATGCCAGGATCGTGTACGTCCCGGGCGCCAGCGTTCGCTGGAAAAGACTGTCTGCGCTGTACCACTTCCCCAGGCTGGTCGTGCCGCGTTTGAGCTCGGTGAACGGGCATGGAGGCCAGAGCGATCCGCAACCGCTCGAAGGATCCTGCTGGATGTCTATCGTGACGACACTGCTGTCCGTGCCACCGACGGTGAATTGCGCGGACGCATCGGGCTGGCTCGGATCCGCCTGGATGAATCGCGACTGTTCCGGGCCATCGCCGATCGGGGCCTGGCCGGATCCTCCGATCGCTCCGTAATCGTTCGCCTCGTAAACAAACTCGTCGTATCCACCGGTCGGGTACGTGACCTTTGTGAGAGTTCCGGCTCGCATCTTCACCGAATCCGGCTCACGATTCGCCCCCGGCACGATCGTGCCGGAGATATGTATCGCCGGAAGCAGGGTCGTGTTGCTCTGCCCGTTGAAGTAGCCCCAGTGATCCTGCGACGTCGAGGTGAGGGCGGGGAGCGTCTGCCCGTCGTAGGTGAAGGTGTACGGTGGCAAGGAGACGCCGTTGCTATCCTTCTCCGCCACCTGCTTGAGCCGCAGCCGGTTTCCGGGGAAGTAGTCGTGCTCGAGCTGGAAAACCCGAAGAACCGTTCCCCCCGGCGTCGCGACCGTGATCCTGTCGAGACGGGGCTCCTGCTGTGCGCCATTCGGTGCCAGCGCGTCCGTGCGCAGCGCGGCTCCGGCGGTGAAGGTGACCGTATGAGCCGCGGCCGTGATGGAGGCCAGCTTCTGAGCAGTCGTCTCGTGCTCATTGGCGATGCTTCGAGACGAGACATTGCACGCGGGCCCACTACTCTGGTGGAAGCTCTCCCCATACGTCGTGAGTCGGTGCCGAACAGTGTACGGGGTATACGACAGGGTGATGACGTCACCTCCCGGCGATCGGATCTCGGTCAGGTGCCAGGCGGACGTATAGGATTGGCCGTAGTGGGAGCCGAAGCTGCCGTTGACCGTCGTGAAGTCGGCACTGGTCTCTGTTGCGGCAAACGTGTAACGCGTCCCGTCCTCGGACGTGATCGTCCATGACGTGATCGCGCCGCCCGCGAACAGTGGTTGAATCCTCAGCCGCTGATGGGGAATGGCGCGGTGCTCCTTGAGCGTGGTCGAGGTGCTTGCCGGACCGATCACGATTTGCCCTGACCGCCCGGCAAAGGAGTAGAAGAACTGGTCCGGTTCCGAGTCGACCCACTCGTTGCGAATGCTGTCGAGAAGCGACGTCGGTGGGTGCGGCCAGTTCACCGAGTTCCAGAAGATGTGGCCGGACGAGTAGTAGCCGGCGGAGCCGGCATCGTCAGCGAGGCCGCGAACGGTGCGAGTGATCACGCCACCTGCCTCGAGCGTCCAGCCGAGCCCCGCCCACCCTCCAATCTCTTCGACCCGGATTCCGGAAGCGTGATACTTGAGCGTGATCGGAAGCTCGAGGGTTCGACCCCTGGCGGTGAACAGCGGGACAGTGATATCCGGCACTCCAGTATGGAAGCTCACCGGCATATCCCCGAACTTCCCGAGCGAGGCCGCTGTCGGAGAGGGGACAGTGACACGCAGCGATCCAGCCTGCGCGATCAATTCCGGTGCTGCGAGTACGAGCGCACCTGCGACAGAGGCCGCGATGATGGCGCGAGCGCGAGTTCCCATTGTTCTTGTCTCCATTTCCGCGCGATGCACGCGCCGAGGTGTTGTGGTTGGTTGTGTCGGACGTCCGGCCAGTCACTTCAGGGCGTGATGAGCTTCCGTGCAGCGAGCAGGAGGAGGTCGATCAGCGTCCGCTTGCGTTCCACCGATGGCCTCTGCGGAGCCTCCGCCGCAGCGGTGACGGTGACCATCGCGCTCGTTTCGCCACAGGCGCCGCGAACGGAGCAGATACGCGCCGCGACGAGATGGCCTCCAGGTGCAATCGCCGGCGTTGATTCCGTAGCCGGGGGAGCGAGCGGTCCCCACGCTTCGATCGCGGCGATCTGGAACAGCGCGCTTCGATCCTCGCCATCGACCGTGACAACGAGGGACCGCGCATCGATGGGATCAGCTGGTTCGCCTGGCGCGAACCGGAAGACGATCGTTGGCCGATCCTGCGGGACGGTGCGATTCGGAGCCGGCTGGACCAGCAGGAGCGTCGGCGGGCGGTAGAGCGACCTGACGGAGTCGGCCGCTGGTAGCGGCACCTGGGCTGGCCCATTCGATGGATAACAGACCCCCAGTGCGATCGCGGAAATGGCGATCGTGTGGCGCGCGATGCACCCGCTGGGTCGAGAACGGCGTTGCTCGAGGTCTGGCATACGCACTCCTTGCTTCGGGATTCGCAGATCCATGCAGTGACCTGTCACCCGAAGAGAGCGAACTGCTTGACATCCCGATGTTCGCGCCCGATGCGAGACCGCCCGCGCGAAGGTCGCGCGGGCGGTCGTGCCAGCCGTGTCGTACCGGTAGTTCTAACGAAGCATCGGCATATTGTGCGGCTCGTGGTCGCACCATCGCATCACGACGGTACCGATGATGGCGCGCTCGTGCCTCGAGACCACGATGGGCTCATACCGTGCGTTGAGCGACAAGAGCTGGATGCTCCTGCGCCGCATCCGGCCAACCCGCTTCACTACGTAGGTGTCATCGTCACGGCGTGCCACGATGATGGTGTCAGGTTGAACGTCCGTGCCTAGCCGCACGAGAATCGTGTCGCCCTGATGGATCAGCGGCGTCATACTATCGCCGGCGACGTTGAGCGCTAGGTACCGTCCACGCGGGACCGTTGCAGGCAGCTCCACCCATCGGTCACATGCCTCGTCCCAGAGCTCACGGCCTGCTCCTGCCGCCACCGCCAGAGATGCCCACGGCGCGCACCCCTCTCGGGAGGCATGATCGAGCAGCTGCGCCATCGGTCGGGCGGGCACCACCTTCATTTCCGGCGTCCGTCCGCCATGTAGGACTCTCACATGTTCCGCCAACGCCCGTTCAATGACACGTTGGCGCACGCGCCGGATGCGGTCAGCGGGCCAATCCTCGACGGTCGGCGGTCGGCGGCGAATGTCCCGCGCGAGCCAGTTCATGAACCGCTCGTCCTCATCCAGGACCGCGGGGTTTCGTCGGTAAAGGTATTCACCAACCAGGGTGAGCAGGCGGTCTGCATCCCATTCGTCGAATGCGTCATGCTCCTTCATCGAGGGTCTCCTCCGTGCTGGCTCCGCGCCGAGTTCCGCGCGCCGGTCGCGGCTCGCCAGAGTGTTCCATGCGCCTGAAGAAGTGCGTCAGCTCGACCTGCTCGTCGCTATCAAAGCGATCGGCATAACACTTCGCCGTCACTCGCAGCCGCTCGCGCAGCCGCCAGATGCGTTGGGTCCCTGCAGCGTAGCTCAACCCCAGCCACTCCGAGATATCTCGTTGTGCGACGAAGTTGCTCAGCCAGGAGAGGACGCGACGTTCCTCGTCGGTCACCGATTCGTCCAGCATCGTCGCCAGGCGCGCGATAGCTCCCGGGATGGGGAGCGGCTGCCAGTCGAGGCCGCGACTCGCCCGCAGCGTTCCTTCCGACACGGTCGACGCGATTGCTCGCTCTCCCAGACCGCCGGTATCATCCGCCGCATCAGACTCGGCCCGCCGGTGCTGGTCATCTGCAATTGCCCGCCGCGCGACTGTCACTCGGAACACCTTCACGACGTACGCGGCCAGCGACCGCGTGGGCCTGATTCGCCCGTTGACAATGAGCACCGCGACATCCTCGAGGACATCGGTGATGCAGTCCTCGACATCGAGCAGTCGCACACCCCACCGACCGACCCTGTCGTACAGCAACCGTTGATGCCGAACGAGAAACTCGTCGATCGCGTGCTCGTCGCTTCGGCGCATTGCGTCGATCAGCCCCCGATCGTCCAGCTCGCGGTATGCGGCGCGCGTCATCGACTGGCGACGGCCATCCGATTGATCGCGACCACCCTCTTCCTGGACCATCGTCTCTTCTCCTCGAGCCAGCAACTCGCGATCGCGTCGCCTTCATCCCTGAGACCGGTGATCGAACCTTCCCACTGTCATAGAGGGGTGTCCTTGACATCAGCCGTCTGGCCTGGCGGAATGCCCGCCGATGCGTGTCGGAGCAGCCAGTGCCGCAGCACAGATTCCAGGCGCTCGAGAGACGCGAGGGAAACCCCGCGCTGCACCTTCTCGCGCATGGAGACCATGCGTGCCGGGTCGAAACCAGAGCGCCGGGCGGTTTGCAGCAACCGCAGCGTGTCTAGCGTCGCGTCCGCCAGCTTAGCCAGCCGGTCGTCGGCATAACTCACGTTGCGGCTGTCGCTCTCGCGGATCCGGGCCAGACGCGCGCGATGCCGATCGGCCTTCGCCATCTCTTCTCGGCTCGGCCGATTTCTCGACGCAGTGAGCCCGAGATTGGCCAGCGCGCGCCCTACCGCAGAGGTCTCCGCATTCTCCAGGCAGGCAACGGCGTTGACCTCGCCGTCACCGATTCGCTCACTCGCCCATCCGGTGGCGGCTGGCTCGACCTCGGTGGGTGAGCGGTAGACCGTCGCCATGAAGGTGATCTCCTCCCCCCGGCGCGAGACCAGGCGCGTCACGATCCGGCCCGTCGGAAAGCGCTGATAGAAGAGCGTGATTCGCTCTGCGACGGGTGCGTATTGAGAGCTGTCGAAATCGGCTCCTGATTTCGGCACGGGATCCTCAGCACCAAGAGAGGGAGTCCCAGTGTATACCGAATAAATACCGAAAACAAGACTCCTTCCGTTCTGCCCGCTTTGCTACCGCTCAATCACCCGCTTCCGGGCGGGAGCGGTCCTCCGGCCGTGCTGCTCATCACCGGGAACGCTCGAGCGATGGAGCTCCGCGCTTTACATACCTAACACTGCAATGTATAATGCTGCTATGTACGGTCGGATTCGGCTGGGTCAGCGACGCGGCGCGGGTGAGTGAGATCATGGAGATCAACAAGGATCTGATGGCCGCCTCCTCGACGCCCATTGTTCTCGCGATCCTGGCCGAGGAGGACAGCTACGGATACGCGATCATCAAGCGAGTTCGGGAGCTGTCCGGCGGACGGATGGAGTGGACCGACGGGATGCTCTACCCGGTTCTGCACCGGCTCGAGCGGCTCGGCCACGTCGGCGCGCGGTGGCGGGTTGCGGAGAGCGGCCGGCGTCGCAAGTACTATCGCATCACGTCCCAGGGTCGGGCGCAGCTTGCGGAGGAACGCAGGCAATGGCAGGCGGTGGACGCGACGCTCCGGGGCATCTGGCAGGCGCTCGCCCTTCCCGTTCCCGCCAGCCACCCGGCGTCAGCCGGGATGCTGCCACTCGGGGCCTGACGATGCCGCCTGAAGGTCCGTCGGTGTCGCTCGAGGAGCAGATCGACCAGTGGCGGAGCTACCTCCGACGCCGGCAGGCGATCCACTCCGTCGATGTCGCGGAGCTGGAAGATCACCTGCGCGAGCAGGTCGCCGTCCTGGTGGACGCGGGGTTGTCGAGCGATGAAGCGTTTCTGGTGGCGGTCAAGCGCATGGGGGCACTCGACGCTCTCTCACGCGAGTTCGCGCGCGAGCACTCGGACCGCCTCTGGAAGCAGCTCGTCGTCGTCCCCGCGGATTCCGGAGATGCGCGAGCGGGTGGACGACAGGATGCCATCGTCGCCGTCTGTCTCGCGATCGCGGCCGGCGTGGCCATCAAGCTGCCGTCGCTCTTCGGCGTTCCGATGGAGGACGAGCACGAGAGCTTCTACGTCCGCAACGCGAGTCTCTTCGTGCTGCCGCTCCTGACCGCCTACTTCGCCTGGAAACGGCGACTCGACACCCGCACGCTGCGCT
>WUUC01180098.1_pt1 | contig 13191 bp, 6 predicted proteins | sample 6278441 | NCBI WGS metagenome assembly WUUC01 (sample SAMN13675441, study PRJNA597444) | soil metagenome | isolation source: soil | place: USA: Washington | collected 2017-10 | reverse complement strand
GGGGACGTCGACAAGCGCGGCGCGCGCTACGTGCTGCGGCTGCGCACCGAGCATGAAGGCGGCGCGGGTGAGCGCGTGCTCGAGGCGGCGGAGTGCACGACGCTCGTGCGCAGCATGACGCTGGTGCTGGCGCTCGCGTTCGGCGCGGGCGTCGAGCTGGAGGCTGCGGTGGATGCGCCGGCCAGTTCTGGGCCTGCGTCGAGCAACACGCCGCCGAGCAACACGCCGCCGAGCGACTCGAGCGCAGAAGCCTCAGCGTCCGAAGCCGCAACACCCGAGAGCGCCGAAGCCGACGACGCGCCGCGCGCGGACGATGAAGCGATCGAGCCGGAGAGCAGCTCGCCGGACCCGAGCACGCTCGCGCTCTCGCTCCTGGCCGGCGCTTCTGCGCAGCTCGCGCTCTTGCCCTCGACCGCGCTGTCGCTGTCGCTCGGCGTCGAGCTGGCGCTCTCACCGTGGTCGCTGCACGTGCGCGTGAGCGCGCTGCCGGGCGTGCGGCAGGAGGTCGCGAGCGACGCGAGCGCGCGCTTCGACGGCGTGGGCGCTGCGTTGCTCGGCTGTGGCGGCGTGCTGCTCGGCGCTCGGCTGCGCGCCGAGCTTTGTGCTGGCGCGCGCAGCGCCGCGCTGCGCGGCCGAGCGTCCGGTGCGCTCGAAGAGGATGTCGCGGTCGCGCCGTGGTTCGCGCTGCTCGGCGCCGCGGCCGCGAGCTGGCCGAGCGACTCGAAGCTGCGCGTGCGGCTCGAAGCGCAGCTCGCGCTCTCGCTCAATCGCCCGCGCTTCGTCGTCGAAAACCTCGCGAGCGCGCACCGCGTGCCGGCCTTTGCGCCAGAGCTCGTCGCGTTCTTGGCCTTCACTCCGTAAGGCAGGCAACGGGCGCGCGGTCGAGCACCAGGTCGTCGATGAAAAGCTCGAAGAACGCGCTCTGCTCGGACGACCAGTCGACGCCGGCGCGCAGCAGCGTCACGCCGGCCTCCGGTAGCGTATCGATCTGCGTCGCGCGCAGCGCCAGCGCGTCGTCCGCGAACAGCTCGACGAGCCCGGCCGTATCGCTCAGCTCGATGCGCGCACGAAAACAAAACCAGGAGTCGCGCGGGACCAGCACGCTGCCCGTCTGACGCACGGGGTCGGCCTGCGGCGAGAACACCTGCAGCGCGCCGTCTTTTAAATTAATGTCGATGCCGGTGAACGGGTCGGGCGTCGGGCTCGCGCCGATGAAGAACACGTTGATGGTGTCGGTCGGCAAGCCCGCGGCGACGTAGAGGTACGCGCGCAAGTAGATTGCGCCATCGAGCAGTGGCTCGAGCTCGCGGCTCACCGCTGCGACGCTCATCGCGTCGAGGCTCGCGGCGCGCAACGAGGCCTCGCCCGAGTGGCTGCGCAGCGTCGATTGCTCGAGCTCACCGCCGTTTTCGATCACGGTCTCGTCCCAGCCGCCAGCGTCGAGCGTGCTCGCCTCGAAGTCGCCGCACACGAGCGCACCCGCGTAGGCCGCGGCGCACTCGGACACGGCGGCGGCGTCCGGATAGCGGCCGATGACGTAGGGCTCGTCCGAGCAACCCAAGCATTGCGAGCCCAGGAGCAGGACTGCGCGCAGCGCGTTTTCAGCACGACGCATGCGGCGAACCTGCCACGCGCTCGGCTGGCCCCACAAGCCAAGCGCTTTGCCCAACGACGCGGCGCGTAGCCCGCCACTAGTAGGTCCGTTCGCGAGGAGCTCGCCCATGATGACGATGCGCGTGACGGTGGCAGCCGTGCTGCTCGGCGGGTTCGCGTGCAGCGGCACGATCGATCACGGCTCAAGCGATCGCCGCCCGGGCGGCGGCGCTGCGGGCGCGGGTTTCTTCGCAGGTGCAGGCGGCGCCGCCGGAAACTCGGCTGGCTTCGCGGGCGCGGGCGGCGCGGCCGGCGGTGCGGGCAACGTCGCGCCAGGCGACACGGCTTTGCCGAGCGCGACGCTGCGCCGGCTCACGCCCGTCCAATACAAGAACGCGGTGCGCGAGCTGCTAGGCGTCGAGCTCGACGTCTCCGCGCTCACGACGATTTCGCCGCTCAGCGGGCTGCAGGCGATCGGCGCTTCGACGGTCTCGCTCGCCGAGGTCGACCTCGAAGCGTTCGAGCGGTTCGCCAACGATGCCGCGGAGCAAGCCTTCAGCGACAACGCCGCGCGCATGCGCATCGCGGGCTGCGACGCGACACAAGCCGCGTGCGCGGACGGCTTCATCGCGAGCTTCGGCCGGCGCGCGTTTCGCCGCCCGCTCAGCGCCGACGAGCGCACGCGCTACGGCGCGCTCAAGGATCAAGCGCTGACGATGACGAGCGATGCGTGGCTCTCGCTGCGCGTCGTAACGAGCGCGTTCTTGCAGTCGCCGGCTTTCTTGTACCGCGAAGAGCTGGGCGCGCCGGACGGCGGCAACGGCCGGCTGCTCGATGACTACGCGGTCGCTTCGCGGCTCTCGTTCTTCATCGCGAACACGCCGCCCGATGCGCTGTTGCTCGATGCCGCGGCTTCGGGCGCGCTCGCGACCGACGCCGGTCTGCGCGCGCAAGCCGACCGCCTCATGCGGTCCGCGGGCGCGAGCTTGGCGGTGGACGAGCTGCTTACCGATTACCTCAGGCTCGACGCGCTCGACTCACTCGCCAAGCTGACCGACGTCTACCCGGACGCGACGCCCACGCTCCCGAGCGCGATGAAAGAAGAGACGCTGCGCACGCTCGGCGCGCAGCTGTTCGAGCGCGGCGGCGACTTTCGCCAAGCCTTCACCAGCACCACGACGTTCGTGAACGAAGAGCTCGCAGAGCTGTACGACGTGCCCGCGCCCGACGGCAGCGCGCTGGTGGAGATCGAGCTGCCCGGCAGCGGTCCGCGCGCAGGCCTGCTCACGCACGCGAGCTTCCTCGCGACGCACGCGCACCCCGCGCGCACCTCACCGACCAAGCGCGGCAAGTTCATCCGCGAAGCAATCCTCTGCCAGGCGATCCCCGCGCCGCCGCCCAACGTCGACACTTCGCTGCCCGACACGAGCGACGCGGCGACGCTGCGCGAGAAGCTCACCGAGCACCGCGAGAACCCCACGTGCGCTGGCTGCCACACGCTGATGGATCCGATTGGTCTCGCGCTCGAGCACTTCGACGGCCTCGGCGCGTTCCGCGAGATGGAGAACGGCGAGACGATCGACGCCAGCGGCGAGCTCGACGGCACGACGTTTACCGATGCGCGCGGCCTCGGCGCGGCGCTCGCCGCGCACCCGGAGCTGGTGAGCTGCTTTGCGCGCACGCTGTATCGCTACGCGCGCGGCACGCTCGAGACGGATGCGGAAGAGCCGCAGATCGAGGCGCTCACCGCGGCGTTCGCGAGCGCCGGCTACAAGGTGCCCGAGCTGATGCTGCACATCGCGAGCGAGCCGACGTTCCGTCGAGTGGGAGAACTGCCATGAAGAAGCGCGCGATGAAGCGCCGCACGTTCCTGCGCGGCACGATTCAAGGCGGCGTCGCGATCGGCATCGGCTTGCCGTTGCTCGAGGCGATGCTGAGCGAGCACGGCACCGCGCTCGCTCAAGATGGCAGCGCGCTGACCAAGCGCTTCGGCGTCTTCTTTTTCGGCAATGGACGCGGTGTCGAGCGCGATCGCTGGCGGCCCTCGGGAACCGGCGCCAGCTGGACGCCGAGCGTCGAGCTGGCACCGCTCACCGAGCTCAAGGACTACATCTCGGTCGTCACCGGCATCCCCGCGTCGCAATCTGCGAGCCCACAGGGTCACCACCACGGCTCGGTCTCGATCCTCTCCGGTTACAACCTGATCGAGCAGGACGCGAACAACGCGCCGTACCGCTCGACCTTCAAGAAGCCGAGCATCGATCAGCTCGTGGCGACGGCGATCGGCAGCACCACGCGCTTTCGCTCGCTCGAGCTCGCAACCTCGGGCCGCGTCATCTCGGGCGAAGGCACGACCATCGAGCACATCTCACACAACGGTCCGGACAGCGCGAATCCGCCCGAGGTCGACCCGCGCGCCGTGTTCGACCGCTTGTTCGCGATGCCGATCGACCCACCCACGAACGGCGGCTCGCCGGTCGCTGCAGCGCTGCAAGCGCTGCGCGGCAGCGTGCTCGACACCGTGCTCGGCGATCTGAGCTCGATGCAAGGCCGCGTCGGCGCCGCCGACAAGATCCGCCTCGAGCAGCACGCCGAGAGCATTCGCGCGATCGAGCGGCGCTTGCAGATGGACCCGGGCGTCGCAGCGCCGATGTGCAGCGACCCGACGGCGCCGGCCGACATCCCCGAGGACCGCAGCCGTGAGCCGCTCGCCGAGCGCCTCGACGCGATGGGCGACTTGCTCGCGCTCGGCCTCAGCTGCGATCTCACGCGCGTGTTTTCACTCCAGTGGAGCGCGAGCGCCCTCGGCCCGGTGTTTTGGCAAGTCGGCTCCTCGCGCATCCACCACGACATCTCGCACGACGGAGCGGGCAGCCAAGAAGAGATGGAGAAGATCACGATCTTCACGATGGAGCAGCTGGCGATCCTCTTGAAGAAGCTCCGCGATACGCCGGATGGCACGGGCAACCTGCTCGACTCGCTCGCGCTGCTCGCGACCTCGGATTGCTCGGACGGCGCGGCGCATACCGTCGACGACTACCCGATCGTGATCGCCGGCCGCGCAGGCGGCGCGCTCGTTCACCCGGGTGTGCATTACCAAGGCAGCCGCGACGAGCACACCAACAGCGTGCTCCTGACGCTCTTGCGCTCGGTCGGCGTCGACATCCCCGAGATCGGCGAAGACATCAGCTATCAAACGATGGGTTTGTCAGCGCTCGAGGCGTAGGTTCATTTCTTGCCGTAGCGCGCGAGGATCTCGCTCGCGAGGCTGGTCTGATCGAGGACGCAGGGCTGGCAGCTGCCGCCGCAGCACGCAGGCCACTGCGCGCGCGGCTCGAGCAAGAGCGCGCGCAGCTCGTCGTGCCGGCGAAGCGGCACGCCCTGCTCGCGGCACACGGCTTGAAGCAGTGCCTCGAGCTCAGCCGGCAGCGCGAAGTCCGCAGCGCTCATGCTCCAACACGTAGCACTTCATGCTCACGCTGGCGTTGTGGTTTCAGGCGGCGTCGGTGGCAGGTCGTTGCTCTTGATGCGCCTGACCGACCGCTTCCACAGCCCGCCTTCCTTGAAGCAGCGAAACGCCCACGGCACCCAGCGCACGATGCTCACCGCGAGCCACAACGACCACAGCAGCATCGCGACCCGGTAGACCCACAGCGGCGCGCTCACGATGCCCACGCTCGGCAGCGCGCCCGCGATGCGGTCGGCGTACCAGTGCAGCTCCTCGTTGTAGCTGCCGGCGCCGAGCACCTGCATGTCGGGCTGCATCAAGAGGCCGCGCCGCACCGCCTCGTAGAGCGAAGCTGCAGCGATGAAGGTGAACGCGATCAGCGCGAGCTGCGTGAGGTTGTGCACCCAGCGCGCGCGCTCGCCCATGCGCTCGCGCTGCGCCATCGCGAAGAACCAACCCGCGACGCACAGCGCGACCGGCACCGGCACCTGCGTGAGGCCCACGCCGAGCAAGATCCACTGGAGCGTGCCGAGCGGCGTCCTGCGCGTGCGCGCGAGCGCGACCGCAGCCGCGATCACCAAGAGCAAGTAGCCCCAGAACAAGATCGCCGGGCCCCACGAAGGGCCGCTCGCCCACAACAGCCAGCGGTCGCTGGGCACCGCCATGTGGATGTGAACGTTGGTCGCGCCGCGATCGAGCACCACCTTGGGCGCCGCGTACGCCGCGCTGAAGCCTTCGGCCAGCTGCCACTCGACCTCGACGAGGTGTCCGCCGGTGCCGAGCGTGAAGCTCAGCTTGTTCTTCTCGAGTCGTATCGGCCGCGTCTGTCCGCTCACGGTCAGCTTCTGCACGCGCGCGCCTGCGGGCAGCTCGACGCTCAAGCTCGCGCCGCGGCTCGCGCGCACGTTGAGCTGCAGCGTCGCGGTCTGCATGCGCTTGCCCGGGCTCACGGTGAGCGAAGCGTTGTCGATCGTCACCGATTGACCGCCTGCGCTCTCGGGCCGGCTCACGCTCACGCTGACCTCTTCGCCGGGCCACGGCCAAAAGCTCGGCCGCCACACGCCGCCTTCGACGCGTGCGGTCGGCGCGATGCCCTGATGCTCGCAGTGCCAGATCGGCCCGCACGTGAGCGTCCACTGCTCGGTGTAGGGCTTATCCTGCGCGGCGCGCAGCGCGATGCGCTCGCTCGTCTTGAGCGTCGAGCTCCACGAGATGCTCACCTCGTCGCGCCCGAGCGAAGCCTGCACCGCGCCGTTCACGACCTCGAGCGACGAATCCGTCACCGACTCGCCCGCCAGCAGCGGGATCGAAACGCGCACCGGAGTGCCCGGCGGCGTCACGCGATCGAGCCTGCTCATCACCGTCCACGAAGGCCCGAGCTCGAAGCGCCGCGTGAGGAACAGAAACGGCGGCAACGCGACGCGCTCGAGCACGGCTTCTGCGCCTTTGCCGAGCAAGCGGCTGATCTGCAATGTGCCTTCGAGCTGGCCGTCCTCGCGCACGCCGTCGACCTTGTAGCCTTCGGCGCTCACCGTCGCGCGGTGCGGCGTCTGGCTCAGGGCGAGCGTCAGCGTATCGGTCTGCGGCAGCGGGCCGCGCGCTTCGACGATGTGCACGCCCGGCTCGACGCGCACGTGAAGAAAGCCATCCGCGAGCAGCGCCACCGGTGCTTGCGTCTTGCCGTCGATCGTGACGCTGCGTGGCACCCAGCTCGTCGCCGGGCCCGGCAGCGCGATCACGCCGCGCGCGATCGCGTGCGCCTCGAGCTTGAGCGACAGCTCCCCGCGCGCGACGTCGATGCCCAGCGTGTCGATCGAGACGCACGAAGGCTCGCACGCAGGCCGCTGCAGCAAGCGCCGCTGCAGCTCGTCGAGCATCGCTTGTGAGGGCAGCTCGTCCGCGCGCGCGGTGCTGCTCATGCCGAACAGCGCGAGCATCAGCACCGCCGCGCTCGCCAATACGGTAGCGGCCGGCCGCACGCTCGGCGGCTTGTCGCGGCCGAAGCTCACCGCGCGCAAGAGAACGTACGCGAGCGCGAGCAGCGCGAGCACGCGCGCGAAGCCGAGCACGCGCTGCCAGCCCGGCGTGATCAAGTACAGCGTGACCTCGTGCGCCTTGTCGACCGGGCCGGACCAGCTCAGCTGCCAGCTCTTCCACTGCCACGTCGGTACGCCCGGGCCGGTCTGCACCGTGGCCTCCGGGTCCTGCATCATCGCGCGCTTGTTGTAGCCGCTGCCGCTGTCGCCGGAGCCGTAGCCGGAGAGGTTGCTCAAGCCGTTGCTGCCGCTTCCGCGCAACACGTCGGCCAGGGCGCCGCCCGATGCGGACTTCATGGCGCCTTGCAGCCGCGCTGCGTCCTCATCGCGCTGCACGGCGACGCCGGCAGCTTGCTCCATCACGGACGCGGGGCTCGGCGCAGGCGGCGCTGCAGGCGCTTCCATCGGCATCGCCGCCTCCTCGTCATGCACGCCCTGGTCCTGCATGACGATGTGCCGTGACGACTCCTCGATGCCGCCGCCGCGGCTCAAACCCGCGACCGCGCCGAAGCCCACCGGCACGTTCATGCCCGCGAGCTGCGGATAGAGCGCAGAGCGCACTTCGTTCACGACGAACGGTATGCCCGACAGCAAGAGCGTGAGCGCCGTCAGCGCGTAGCCCGCGCGCGCCGCGCCGCGAAAGAGGCCTGCCGGCAAGACGCGCAAGAGCGCGATGAACGCCAGCAGCACCAGCCAAATCACGCGCGGCGCGTCGTACTGCTGATGGCACAACACCAGCGTCAAGAGCGCGAGCAGCGCCGCGTGCACGCCGATCAAGCGCAGCGCCGCGATCGCGATCACCAGCACGAAGAAGAAGCTGTAGAGATCCCAGTCTTGCAGCCAGCTCTCGCTCACCGTGTCGACGCCGCTCGCCGCGAGCAAGCTGTAGCCGGGCGCCAAGTGCAGCGTGGTCTGTAGCGACTGCACGTCTTGCGACCAGCCCACCGCAGGCAGCGTGCGGCTCGCCGGTGTACGCCACTCGGCGATCAAGCTCTGATTCGCCTGGCGCAGCTCGACGCCCATCTGTTCCTTGTGCTTGGTGATCAAGAGGTCTTCGCCGCCCGCTGCGACGTGCCCGAGCTGACCTTTCAACAAGTCGATCCGAAACCCGTCGTGCGTCTGCGCGTCGAGCCGGTCGCGCACCGTGTAGTGATCGCCTGCGATGTCCAGCCACAGCTCGCGCTGCAGCGAGAGCCGGTTCGGCGGCGGCGTCGGCTCACCGCGCCGCACCGTGCTCAAGACGAGCGCATCGCCCGCGCGCACGACGAACGTCGGCATGCCGTGCCAATCGGCTTCGAGCTCGGTGCGCGAAGCGTCGACCGCGGGCACACCCGAGAGCTCCACTTGGCGCAGCGCTTCGTTGGCTTGCCACACCCAGGTCTCGGTCTCGGGCCACGGCTCGCCCGTCCGCTCGAAGCCGAGCTTCTGTGGCGAGGTCGTGCTGCGCGCGCGCGCCTCGATGCGGTACGTGCCGGCGCGCGCTTGCACGCGCAGCTCGCCGCCCTCTTCGAGCCGCGCGGGCAGCTCGCTCGCGAGCGAGAGCGGCGTCATGCCGGGCAAGAGCACGCGCCCCAAGTTGATCTCGCGCGCGCGACCCGAGACGCGCAACCGCAGGAGCGTCGTCGCGATCAGCGGCACGCCGTCTTCGATCTTGCGCGATACGAACAGCGAGAGCTGCTCGCCCTTCTCGTCCACGGCGGCAGAGCTCTGTAGCCACAATTGGCCATATTCGTCGCGCTTCGGGAACGGCACGTCCTTGCCGAGCACCGCGAGCGTCACGAGGCCGGTGGTGTTCGGCACCTCCAAGCGCTCCGGCAGAGCGTTCCACGCGAAGCGGCCGCTGATCGTGAACGTGCCTTGGCCGAGCCGCACCGAAGGCGCGTCGCCCGCGTCGCTGACGGCGACTTGCTTGCCATCGACGCGCACGTCGAGCGGCCAGCGTCCGGCCGCGCCCGGCAAGCGGTAGTCGACCTCGACCGTGCTGCCGATCTCGACGCGCTGCGAAAAGCGCCCGCCCGTCTCGTCGAGCGCCAGCTCCAGCGCGGAAGGCCACGCGCACAACGGCACGTCGCCGTTCGCGAGCGGGCACAAGCGTTCAGTCGCCCCCTGCAGGACCCAACCTCGGTACGGCTCGAGCGCGGGGGGCACGTCGATCGGGAGCGGCTGTGCGAGCGCATCGGCGCCGAAGAGCGCGCCCATGACGAGCGCGAAGGCCAAACCAAGCCGAAGTCTTTTCATGTGTTGCCTGTCGTCTTGGACGCTTACCGGTCGTCGCGGTTCTTCCGAACGAGCGACTTTCAACCAGGTCAGCGCGCGCGGCCACAAATGCGGCCAAGCCGGGGCCCCCGCCGATGCCCCACGTTGGCACGCCATGTGTGCGGTATTTGCAGCGCAAATCCGCGGTGTTACGCGCTGGCATTCGAGGACGTGCTCGCGTAATCGGAAGGGGATCCATGAGCAGCTATCGCTTCGGTGCGTTCGATCTCGACGTGGATGCCTTCGTGTTGCGGCGCGGCGAGCGCGTGTTGCCGCTGCAGCCGAAGGTGCTCGACGTGCTGCGCTACCTCGTCGAGCACCCCGGTCGCATGGTCGGCAAGGCCGAGCTGCTCGACCAGCTCTGGCCGAGCGAGGATGTCAACGAAGCGGTGCTCACCTGGAGCGTGAGCCACATTCGGCGCGCGCTCGGCCAGCAGCGCGGCGACAAGCTGCCGATCGAGACGGTGCACGGCCGCGGCTACCGCTTCAACGCCGAGGTGACGACCGTGAGCGTGCAGCCGAGCGTCGAGATCGACGCGACGGCGCACGCGAGCCTGGTCGGCCGCGGTCGCGTGATGGCCGAGCTCGAGCAGAGCCTGCGCCGTGCCAAGCATGGTGAAGGCAAGCTGTGCGTGATCACGGGCGAGGCGGGCATCGGCAAGACGCGCTGCGCCGAGGAGCTCGCGCGCATCGCGAAGGTGCTGTCGGTGCAGGCGTTGATCGGCTGCTCGGTGCAGGTGCCGGGCGCGCCGCCGCTCTGGCCGATCGACAGCGCGCTGCGTCAATCCAAAGAGCCGGCCGCGGAGAGCGTTCGCCGCCTCATCGCCGGGCTCGGCGAGCACGTCGAGGCGGATTCCGCCGAGCGCGAGGCGGGTGCTCGCTTTCGCTCGCTCGAAGCGATCGCGCGCGGGCTGCATGAGCTCGCCGCGGTGCGCCCGACGCTCTTGATCGTCGATGACGCGCACTGGGCCGACGCGATGACGTTGCAGCTGCTCGCCTTCATCGCGCCACAGCTGGCGCAGTCGTCGCTCTGCATCGTCGTGACGCTGCGCGACCGCGAGCGCGACAACGGCAGCCCGCGCGATCGTTCGTTCGCGCAACTGACGCGCTTCGCACAGTCGATTCCCCTGGGCACGCTCGATGTCGCGCAAGTGGCCGAGCTGATGACCGGCATCGCTGGCTACGCGCCGGACGCGGAGCTCGCCGACGCCGTGCATCGCGCGAGCGGCGGCGTGCCGCTATTCGTGCAGGAGGTCGTGCGCTCGCTCGTGCGCGAGCACGGGCCGCGGCTCGAGCAGCTCGCTTCGAGCGCCGTGCGCATCCCCGAGCTCGCGCGCGACTTGCTCACGCGCCGCATCGAGCAGCTGCCGGAGAGCACGCGCGAGACGCTGGTCTGCGCGGCCGTGATCGGTGAGCACGTCGAGTTGGCGTTGCTCGCTGCGCTGTGCGGGCTCGAGCCCGAGGTGCTGCTCGATCGGCTCGCACCCGCGATCGCGGAAGGCCAGCTCGAGCCGGTCGCGCCGCACGTGTACCGCTTCGCGCACGTGCTCTTCCACCGCGTGCTGCTCGACGGCCTGCCGCTGAACAAGCGCGTCGCGCTGCATGGAAAGCTCGGCCAGCTGCTCAGCGCTCGGCCCGATGCGGGCGCGCGCAAAGGCGAGATCGCGCGCCACTTGTACTCATCGCTGCCCGCCGGCGATCCCAGCGAGGTCGTGCGCCGCGCGCACGAAGCCGCCGACGCTGCGCGGCGCGTGCTCGCGTTCGACGAGGCTGCTCTGTACTTGAGCTGGGCGCTCGAAGCGCAGGTGTTCGCCGGCTCGGTCGAGCCTCGCGAGCGCGCGGCGCTCTTGCTCTCGCTCGCTTCGGCGCAGCGCTCGGCCGGCCGCACCGGCGATGCCACCGAGACCGCCGCGCGCGTGATCGAGCTCGCTCAGCAACACGACATGCACGACCTCGTCGTGGGCGCGACGCGCCTGCGCCGGCCCACCGTCGCGCTCGCCTTTGTGCCGGACGACCTCGCGCGCTCGGCGCTCGAGGTCGTGCTGCGCAACACGCCGGATGCCTCGAGCGAGCACATCGGCGCGCTGTCGCAGCTCGCGTGCGTGCCGCCGTACGACCGCGATCTCGCGCGCAGCAAGGCGCTGAGCGCGCGCGCGGTCGCGCTTGCAGAGCAGCACGGCGATCGCGAAGCGCTGTTCGAGGCGCTGCGCGCGCGCTGCTTTGCGCTCAGCGGTCCGGACGACGTCGACGCGGCGTTCAGCGTCTGCGACCGCGTGCTCGAGCTCGACCGACAAGGCCCGCACAGCTGGCAATGCATGGACGCACGCGTCGCGCGCTACGCGACGTGCTTGCTCGCGGGGCGCATCGCCGAGGCCGACCGCACGCTCGACGGTGTCGATGAGGTGCTGGGCGGCTCGCAGTGGGGTGAAGCGTCCTTCTTCGCGCAGCGTATGCGCGCGCAGCGGCGCTTTCTCGATGGCCACTTCGACGAAGCCGAGCAGCTCTGGAAGGCGATCTTCAAGAAGGCCATGCAAGCGGGTGTCTCGTACGCGGAGCTACTGCGAAGGTCGCAAGCGCTGAGCCTCGAGCTCGAGCGTGAAGGTCCCAAGCAGGTGTTCGAGACGAGGCGTCGCACCATGTCGCCGAGCCACGACCGCCCGCTCACGATGCGCATCGCGATGGCGCGCGTCGCGGCGCAAGCCGGCGCGCTCGACACCGTGCGCGCGATGCTGCCCGCGCTCGGCGACCCGAGCGGCTACACGCGCGGCGCCGAGTACTTGAACAACCTCGCGGGCCTTTCGGTGTGCGCGGCAGCGCTCGAGGACCAGCCGCGCTGCGAGCAGCTGCTCGAGCTGCTCGGCCCGTACGTTCACCTCAATACGCCGGATGCGTTCGGTTACTACTTGGGCTCGGTCGCGCACTTCGCGGCGCTCTTGACGGGCGCGCTCGGCCGGCGCGCCGAGGCCTATGCCGGCTTCGAGCGAGCGCTCGAGCACAACACCGCCATGGGCTATCGCGCGGGCGTCGTGCACACGCGCATGGCGCACGCAGCGCTCGCACAGCGCAGCGGTGACATGCAGCGCGCTCAAGCCTTGCTCGACGCAGCGCACGCCGAAGCCCAAGCGCTCGGCATGCTCGCTTACTGAGCGTGGTGAGAGTGGCCCCCCGTCAAGGCACCAGTTTAATTTCGGTCGGGCCAGTCATCGTGATCTGCCAGGGCACCATGAACGCGCTGCCGGCTTCGAGATCCACGACGCCGACGTTGTGCTCACCCGGCACCGCGATCAAGACGCGTCCGTCGCGCGTCGCAGCAAGGCCGTAGGCGAGCGACTCTGCGGCGCCGACGACCACGCGCTTTTTCTCCATCGCCGCTTGGCCGCTGAGCGCCATCTCCACGACCGACACCATGCCGTCTTCGGTCGAAGTGAATGCGACCGACCCGCGCGCAGCGATCGAAGTCATCGGATACGTGGTCGGGTGCGAGCCCGTGCGCGGGCCCGCAATCACCATGGGCGCCGCGGGATTGCTCACGTCGACGAGATCGTGGCCGCCGACGTTGCCGGTCAAGATCGTCGGCGCTTGCATCAAGTACGCGATCTTCGTGCCGGGAAAGAACGCAACGCCGGCAGCGTCGCCCGAGAGCCCGACCGTCTGACCGAGCACCCCCGCCGGATCCGCGATCGAGAACGTCTTGGCGTTGCCTGCCGGCCCGTACGTCAGGATGCCGACCGTGCCCGTGTCGTCGATCGAGAGCTCTTCGTTGTAGCCGGAGCCCGTCGCGACCGTGTCGAACGTCTTGGCCTCGATGTCGACCACCGCGAAGTAGTTCTCGCTGTAGAGCCCTACGAACGCGCGCTT
>WUUC01037880.1_pt1 | contig 13193 bp, 10 predicted proteins | sample 6278441 | NCBI WGS metagenome assembly WUUC01 (sample SAMN13675441, study PRJNA597444) | soil metagenome | isolation source: soil | place: USA: Washington | collected 2017-10 | reverse complement strand
GTGGTGCCGGAACCGTTGCCCGGCTTGATCTCCAGCTCGATCCCCTCGTCCTTGTAGAAGTTCTTCTTGATGCCGTAATAGAACGGCGCGTGCTCGCCGTAAGGCACCCAGTTCAGCATCAGCGTCACCTTCTTGGTGCCTGGCTGATCTCCCGGGCTGGTGCTCGGCGTGTCGTTGCCACATCCGGCCAGCGCGAGCAATGCGGCCGCGGCGGCTAACGTGAACAGTCGTCTCATGGAGTTGCGCCTCCTTGCGCCTGTCATGAGCTGGTAAGCGGTGCCTGGGTACGCCGGCTGGCGTGCCATGGAATCAGTAGTGCTTCAGCGATCTCGATCAGGACGAACAGCACGATGCCGATGAGCGACATCAGGATCAGGCTGGCGAACAGCGTCGGGGAGTCGAGCTGCCCGTTGGCCACCAGCAGGACGTAGCCGAGACCTTCGCTCGCGCCAACGAACTCGGCCACCACCGCTCCCACCACGGCCAGTGTCACCGCGACCTTCTCCCCGGCCATCAGGTGCGGCAGCGCGTTCGGGAAGCGGATCTTGCGGAATGTCTGCCACCGGTTGGCGCCCATGGTGGCGGACAGGTCGAGCAGTTCGGGGTCGATGGACCGCAGTCCGGCGACACCCGAGATCACCACCGGGAAGAACGCGATCAGCACCGCCAGGATGATCTTCGGGGACTGCGCGCCGGCACCGAACCAGGCGATCAGCAGCGGTGCGATCGCGACCTTCGGAATCACCTGGGCGAACAGCACGATCGGGTACAGCGTCTTCTCCGCGGTCGGCGAGTAGACGATCAGGATCGCGGTGCCGATGCCCAACAGCGACGCCAGGATGAAGCCGATCACCGTCTCCACCAGCGTTACCCAGCTGTGCTCGGCCAGGTACGAGAAGTCGGTGGTGAACTTGTCCCAAACCTGGCCCGGCCGGGGAACCAGGTAGTTCGGCATCAGCTCGCGAGCGGCGACGAACCACCACACCGCGAAGATCAATCCAAGCAGCAGCGCGGGCCGCCACGCGGCATTGAGAAAGCGCACCAGCCGGGTGCCGATCCCGACGCGGCGGCGCTGGACAGACGGCCGGGACGCCGCCCGCTCGTCCGTCGCCACACGTTCGTCCACCGCCGTCACCTCTGGAGCTGGCATCGCCTCACCGCCCTTTCCGCCCCTCACCATACTGGGTAAGCGCTTTCCTGACACCCTATGTGGAGCGGCCGGGTTTAGGAAGGGCGGGGTTCCGCGATCTTGGTCGGTCGGCTGGCCATACGCCATCGAACGATCGAACGCTCTAACCGCGGGTGGCCGGACACCGCCGTTCCGTATACCTCGTGATCTGCCTGTTACACCAGGTCATCCGATACGGCGAAGCACCTTGACCGGACCCGTGCCCGCCGCTAACGTCCAGGCCAACAGTTAGGAAGACTGCCTAACTAACGCGCGATGGGGTGAGAGCTGTGGACCAACTGGCAGGCTCATCGAGGTTGCTCCGCGCAATCAACGAGACCGCCGCGCTGGGTCACTTGCTCGAGCGAGGCCCGCTGACCCGTGGAGATCTTCGCGAGCTTACCGGGCTGGCGAAGCCGACCACGTCGGACGTGCTGCGGCGGCTGCAGGACGCCGGCCTCGCGAAGGTGGTCGGCCGCACCAGCGGCGGCCCGGGCCCCAACGCCGAGGTGTACGCGGTCAACCCGGACGCCGCCTCGATGGCCGCGGTGTCGGTGCGGGCCAGGGACTTCTCCATCGGCACCGCGGTGTGCGACCTCACCGGCGCGGTGCGGGCCAGGCGGGAGACCGCGATGGCCGGCGATCCCGTGCAGGCGGTGGCCGACGCGGTGCAGGCGGCCTGCCGGCAGGCGCGAATCCCGTTGCGGCGCCTCGATCACGTGCAGCTCGGGGTGCCGGGCTCGTACGACGAGAAGACCGACACGATCCGGTATGTCGACGTGCCCGGCTGGTCGGAGCCCGGCCTGGTCGGCGAGATCCGCAAGCGGCTGCGTACCGAGGTGAGCGTGGACAACGACGCCAACCTCGCCGCGGTCGCCGAGCGCAGCCGGGGCATGGCCGCCGACACCGACAGCTTTGCCTTGCTGTGGCTGGGAGAAGAGGGTCTTGGTCTCGCCATCGACCTCGGCGGCACGCTGCTGCGCGGCGCAAGGGGCGGAGCGGGCGAGATCGGGTACATGCCGGTCGGCCTGCCCGCGCAGGCCGACGTCGGCGGTCCGTCGGTGGTGCACGACTTTCACGATCTGGTGAGCGGCCAGGCGGTTCGCGACCTCGCGGCGCAGCATGGCATCACCGCCGACACCGGGCACGAGGCGGTGACCGCTGCCGGAACAACGGCGCGCGAGTTCCTCGAGGCGCTCGCGATCCGCATCGCGGTCGGGCTGGCCGCGGTGATCGCGGTGCTCGACCCGCCGCTCGTCGTCCTTTCCGGGGACGTCGGCCAGGCCGGTGGCGCGCCGCTGGCCGACGCCGTGATGGCGGCACTGAGCCAACTTTCCGTGCTGGAAACCTCGGTGGCCGCGACCGGCGTCACCGATGACGCGGTGCTGCTCGGCGCGCTGGACGCCTCGCTCGCCGCCGTGCGCGCCACCTTGCTCGGCCGTAGGTAAGCCTCATCCCAAGGAGGGCCGATGAATCCCTGCCGTCGTTCCCTGACCGTGGTTGCCGTGCTGGTACTCGCCGCGTGTACGCCAGGAGGCAACCAGAATGACCAGCCGGCGGCCGCCCCGCCCGGCCAGGAAGCCAGTGGCGGCATCGAGTTCTGGCATCCGTTCACCGAGCGCGAGGCCGCCGCCGTCGAAGAGGTGATCAAGGACTTTACCGCGAAGTATCCCAAGATCGACGTCAAGATCACCTCTGGCCAGGACGATCCCAAGATGCTGCAGGCTATCTCCGCCGGCAGCGGCCCCGATGTCGGCCTGTCCTACTCCACCGACATCGTCGGAAAGTTCTGCTCATCCGGCGCGTGGCGGGACCTCGGCTCCTACGTGCAGCGGGACAAGGTCGACCTGAACCAGCTGCCGGAGACCGTGCGCTCCTACACCGAGTACCAGGGCAAGCGCTGCGCGATGCCGTTCCTCGCCGACACGTATGGCTTGTACTACAACAAGAAGCTGCTCGCCGACGCCGGCTACAGCGCGCCGCCGAAGAACACCACCGAGCTCGCCGAGATGGCCAAGAAGCTGACCAAGAAGGGCGCAGACGGCAGCATCGAGGTGGCCGGATTCGTTCCACTGCTGCACTTCTACGAGCACACGCCCAACCACACCGCGGCGATCTGGGACGCGGCATGGTTGACCAAGGACGAGAAGTCGGCCATCGGTGGCGACCCGGACTGGGTGTCGATGTTGCAGTACCACCAGGATCTGGTGAACTGGTACGGGTTTGACGCGCTGCAGACGTTCACCGCCGGCCTCGGCGACGAGTTCAGCGCGGACAACGCCTTCCACAAGGGCAAGATCGCCATGATGCTCGACGGCGAGTACCGCACCGCGTTCCTGAAGGACCAGGCGCCCGAGGTCCAGTTCGGCACGGCACCGCTCCCGGTTCCGGACAACGCGTCCGACCGCTACGGCGCCGGCTATGTCACCGGCAACGTCATCGGGATCTCCAACAACAGCAAGAACCCCGAGGCCGCGTGGACGTTGATCCGTTACCTCACAACGGATACCAATGCGGTCGTGAAGCTCTCGAACGCGATCAGGAACGTACCGACCACGAAGGATGCCTTGGCCTCCAAGGATCTCAAGGTGGACCCGGAGTTCAAGACGTTCATCGACATCTTCAACCACCCGAAGACGCAGACCACTCCCCCGTCGTCGGCCGGGCCGAAGTACATCGAGCTGACCGAGGAGTTCATCGACGGCTACCAGTCCGGCAAGTCCGGCGACCTGAAGGCCGGCCTCGCCGACCTGGACAAGCAGATCAACGACGCGCTCGCCCTCGGTCGCTAATTCCGTGACAGCACTGGAAACCCGGGCACCGGCTGCCGCTCGCCGCAGGGTTCCGCCCCGCCGCCCAGCCGGGCGGCGGTGGCGGCACCGGCTCACCGTGCTCAGTTTCATGGCGCCGGCACTGGTTGGTATTTCGGTGTTCTTTATCTACCCGCTGATTTCGGCGGTGTACTTCTCGTTCACCCGCTTCGACTTGCTCACCGCGCCGGAATGGGTGGGCTTCCGCAACTACATCTATCTGTTCCAGAACGACAAGACCGCTGTCACCGCGGCGTCCAACACCCTGTGGCTGGTGGCGATCCTGGTGCCGGCGCGCATGTTCGCGGCGCTCGTCACCGCGATGGTGCTGACGTCGTTGAAGCGCACCGGTGGGTTCTTCCGCACGGTGTTCTACCTGCCGGCGCTGGCCCCGCCGGTGGCCGCCACGATCGCGTTCGTCTTCCTGCTCAACCCGGCGACGGGCCCGGTGAACATCCTGCTCGGCAAGATCGGCGTCGCCGGCCCGCTGTGGTTCGATTCCGCGGAGTGGGCCAAGCCGTCGCTGGTACTGCTCGGCACCTGGGCGGTCGGCGACCTGATGGTGATCTTCCTGGCCGCGCTGCTCGACGTGCCGAAACCGTTGTACGAGGCGGCGGAGATCGACGGCGCGAACGCCTGGCAGCGCTTCCGCAACGTGACGCTGCCGGCGATCTCTCCGGTGCTGCTGTTCGCCGCGGTCACCGGGATCATCCAGACGCTGCAGTACTTCACGCAGGCGGCCGTCGCGGCGAGCGTGGCGAGTGGGCGGGCGGAGACCGGTGCCGGGATTTCGGACACCTTCGGATATCCGGAGCAGTCGACGCTGACCTACCCCTTGCACCTCTACGTCTCCGGCTTCCGCTACTACGACATGGGTTACGCCAACGCGCTCGCGGTGCTCCTGTTCATCGTGGCGTTCGCGGTGACCTTGGTGCTTCTGTTGCGTGCCAAGGTGTTCTTCGGGGGCGCGGTGCCATGAGGCGCGATCCCTGGCTCGTAGTAGTAGCTCGGCACAGCGTGGCGATCATGTTCGCGGTGATGTTCCTCGGCCCGCTCTCCTTTGTCGTGCTCACCTCGTTCATGACCAGCGACCAGGCGCTGACCAGCAACTACTGGCCGACGTCGTGGCATCCGGAGAACTACGCGACGATCTTCACCACGGTGCCGATGCTGCGGTACCTGGTCAACTCGTTGATGTATGCGTTGCTGGCCACCGGGTTCATGCTGCTGTCCTGCATCCCGGCCGCCTACGCCCTGGCGAAGTTGCCGTGGCGCGGGCGGAACGCCACCTTCCTGGTGATCATCTGCATGATGATGCTGCCACCGCAGGTGGTCACCGTGCCGCTGTACCTGATGTGGGCCAACGCCGGGCTGACCGGCACGCTGTGGCCGCTGATCCTGCCGATGCTCGCCGGCGACGCGTTCAGCATCTTCCTGCTGCGGCAGTTCCTCCTCACCATCCCGGACGACTACCTCGACGCGGCGCGCATCGACGGGTGCACCGAGTGGCAGGTGTTGCGCAGGGTGGTGCTGCCGATGGCGCGCCCCGGCATCGCGGCCACCGCGATCTTCCAGTTCTTCTACGCGTGGAACGATTTCTACGGTCCGCTGTTGTACACCAGTGAGAACACCGAGAACTGGACGCTCTCGCTGGCCCTGTCCCAGTTCAAACACCTGCACCATGTGGAGTGGAACCTCGTGATGGCCGCGACAGTGCTGGTCATGCTGCCGGTGATCATTGTGTTCTTCTTTGCCCAAAAGGCATTCGTGCGAGGCGTGACGTTGACGGGAGTGAAGGCGTGAGGATAGCGGTGGTCGGCGGCGGGTCGACGTACACTCCGGAGCTGGTCGACGGGTTCGCCCGGCTGCGGTCGATCCCGCTGGACGAGCTGGTGCTGATCGACCCGGCCACCGACCGGCTCGATGTGATCGGTCCGCTCGGCCAGCGGATCTTCGCGCGCTACGGCCACCCCGGGCGGGTCAGCTGGACCAGCGACCTGGACGCCGGGGTCACCGACGCCGCCGCCGTGATCATCCAGCTGCGCGTCGGCGGGCAGCGAGCGCGGATGAGCGACGAGAGCTTCCCGCTGGAATGTGACTGCGTCGGGCAGGAGACCACCGGAGCCGGCGGGTTGGCCAAGGCCCTGCGTACGGTTCCGGTAGTGCTCGACGTCGCCCGCCGGGCGCGGGCCCGGGCCGCGGACGGCGCGTGGATCGTCGCGTTCACCAACCCGGTCGGGATCATCACCCGGGCGCTGCTGGACGCCGGCCACCGGGCCGTCGGGCTGTGCAATGTCGCGATTGGACTGCAGCACCACTTCGCTTCCCTGCTTGAGGTTTCGCCGGACTCGGTGCTGCTCGACCACATTGGTCTGAACCATCTGACCTGGGAACGGGCAGCCACCGTCGACGGCGCCGACCAGCTGCCGAAACTCCTTGCCGAACACGGAAAGGAACTGGCCGAACGCGTTCGGGTGCCGCAGCGGATCCTGGACCTCACCGGCACCCTGCCGTCCTACTATCTGAGTTACTTCTACCGCCACGACGAGGTCGTGGCCGAGCAGCGACGGTCGCCGACCCGAGGGGCTCGGGTGGCCGAGATCGAACGGGAGCTGCTCACGATGTACTCGGATCCCACGCTGGATGTGAAGCCGGCGCTGCTGTCCGAGCGCGGCGGCGCGTTCTACTCGGAGGCGGCGGTAGGCCTGCTCGGCTCACTGCATGGAGATGACAGGGCAGTTCACGCGGTGAACGTACGCAATGGCAGTACGTTGCCAAATCTACCGCGTAACTCCGTTGTCGAAGTCTCGTGCCAGGTTGGCGCCTCCGGCGCGACGCCACTGGCCACCGCCGCACTATCGCCGGACCTCGCCGGGCTGGTCACGCACGTGTCCGCCTACGAGGAGCTCGCGCTGGACGCGGCGCTGCATGGCGGGCGGGACCGGGTGTACCGCGCGCTGCTGGCCCACCCACTGGTGGGGCAGGCGGATCTGGCGGAGCGGCTGACCGACCGGCTGCTCGCCGCCAACACCGAATTTCTGGGATGGGCCCAGTGAGCGAACCGTTGAACACTGCCACCACCGAGCTTGCGAGGTGAGTGGCGTGGACGTGTTCCTGGCCATCGACGGCGGCAACTCCAAGACCGAGGTGCTGCTGGCCGACACGGCGGGCACGGTGCTCGGCTGGGCCCGCGGCGCCGGATCCAACCACCAGACCGCGGGCGGCATGTCGGCCGCCATGTCCCGCCTCGACTCGCTGGTCGCCCAGGCTCGCGCGCGGGCTGGTCTGGGTGCCGATGTCCGACCCGTGCTGGCCGCCGTCTACCTTGCCGGCGCTGATCTTCCGGTCGAGCTGACCGCGTTGACCGAGGCGATCAACGCCGCGGACTGGGCCGAGAAGTCCATCATGGACAACGACACCTTCGCGTTGCTGCGCGCCGGCACCGAGTCCCCGGACGCGGTCGCCGTGGTGTGTGGCGCCGGCACCAACTGCGTGGGCCGCTCCGCCGATGGCCGCACCGTGCGCTTCCCGTCGCTCGGCAACATCACCGGCGACTGGGGCGGCGGCCAGCACCTCGGCCAGCTCGCGTTGTGGCACGCCGCCCGCGCCGAGGACGGCCGAGGCCCCGCCACTCAACTGGTCGAAGCCGTCGCCGCATACTTCGGGTACGGGACCATCGCCGACGTCTCCGTCGCCGCCCACCTCGGCGAGATCCCCCACGAAGCCCTCGCCGACCTCACCCCGATGCTGTTCGACGTGGCCGCCGGCGGAGACCCCGTCGCCCGCTCCCTCATCGTGCAGCAGGGCGAGGAAATCGTCGCCATGGCCACCGCCGCCCTCCGCCGCCTGAACCTCCTCGGCTCCCCCGTCGCCGTCGTCCTCGGCGGCGGCGTCCTCCGCGCCCGCGACCCATTACTGTTCGGGATCATCACAGAACGCCTCCTCGCCAAGGCCCCCCACGCCGAAATCACCCTCGTCACCGACCCCCCGGTAGTCGGCGCCGCCCTCCTCGCCCTCGACACCCTCGGCATAGACGGCCCCGCCCACGAGACACTCCGCGCCGAGGTAAGCCGGGTGGTGTCCAGCACGGCTTAGCCGGTGTAGCGTCTGGGCGTGGGACGGAAGATGATCAAGGTCGACGATGATCGGACTTGGGCTCGGTTGGCGGAGAGATCGCGTCGGGACTGGACGGTTGTGGTTCGGGAGACCGAGGAGTACCTGAGGGAAGAGTTCGGCTTTGAGGTGACGTCCCACGAGCTTGGGGAGTTTGAGGCTAGGCATTCGGCGGCGCTGAGCGAGCCGCGTGGGCGAGCGACGGGTAGCGCGTGACGGAGGGTCGCGGCGGCGGGTATTTGCTGGACACTTCGGCACTCGCGGCGCTTCCGGGTAGCCGGCAGGTTTCCACGCTGATCGTCGCGGCGCCGAGGATGCGGCTGCCGATCTTCGCGCCGGTGACCTGCCTTGACGCGGCGGATCGGATTCGGCCAGGCATCGCCAGGCATGTGTCGAGGATTCCGGCGATCGAGCCGGTGGACCTTACCTATGGTGCGGTGCTTGATCTGCGCGAGCAGACGCCGACGCTGGCGCTCGACGTGGCGCACGTGATCAGCCTCGGGCGGCCGAGGCAGGACCGGCCGGCCGGGTTGCTCGTCGCCACTGTGCTGCCCGAGCTGTACCGGGATTTCGAGCTGCGGATCTACTCGCTCGGCGAGTAGTGACCCGGCTACCGGGACATTGATAGTCGGCTCTTGACAGTCTGAACGCCGAGTGGTGACATCGGGTCCAGTTAGGAAGACTGTCTAACAATTACCCCCTGCTGACCCAAGGAGAGCCGACGTCGTGTCGCGCATAACCAGGGTGCTACTTCCCTTAACCGTCGCGCTGGTGCCGATGCTCGTGGTGGTGCCGGAATCCGCGGCGGCCACCGACTACCAGGCGGAGAACGCCACGATCTCCCAGGGCGTGGTCGAGTCGAACCACACCGGGTTCACCGGCACCGGATTTGTCAACTACGACAACGTGACCGGCAGCTACGTCGAGTTCACCATCACCGCGCCGGCCGCCGGCAGCACATCCCTCACCTTCCGGTTCGCCAACGGTACGACCGCCAACCGGCCGATGGACCTCACGGTCAACGGCGCGCTCACCGGCAACGACGTGTCCTTCGCCGGCGCCGGTGCGTGGACCACCTGGCAGACCGCGACGATCAGCGCGAACCTCAGCGCTGGCACGAACACCGTCAGGGCAACGGCGGTGACCGCGAACGGCGGGCCCAACATCGACCGCCTCACCGTCGGCGATTCCGCTCCGCCACCACTCGGAGCCATGGCCGCCGCGCCGTACGAGTACTTCGGCTGGGGCAACCCGCAGCGGCCGACCGACGTGATGGCGGCGACCGGCGTCAAGTGGTTCACGCTGGCGTTCATCCTGTCCAACGGCAGTTGCACGCCGGCGTGGGACGGCTCGCGGCCGCTGACCGGTGGAGTGGACCAGACCAACATCAATGCCATCCGCAACGCCGGTGGCGACGTGATTGTCTCCTTCGGCGGCTGGAGCGGGAACAAGCTCGGCGAAAGGTGCTCGAGCGCCTCGGCGCTGGCCGGCGCGTACCAGCGGGTGATCGATGCCTACCGGCTCAAGGCCATCGACATCGACATCGAGAACACCGAGTTCGGCAACGCCACGGTGCGCCAGCGCGTGGTGGACGCCCTGAAGATCGTCAAGGCCAACAACCCCGGCATCGTCACCTATGTCACCTTCGGCACCACGCCGACCGGGCCGGACTCCACCGGCCGCGACCTGATCAACCGGGGCGCCGCGGCCGGGCTGAACAACGACGGCTGGATCGTCATGCCGTTCGACTTCGGCGGCCACAGCGGCACGATGGGCCAGGCCTCGGTCAGCGCCATGGAGGGACTGAAGGCGGCGGTCAAGTCGGCGTACGGCTACACCGACGACAACGCCTACCGCCACATTGGACTGTCCTCAATGAACGGTAAGACCGACGTAGCGGGCGAAACCGTTACCACGAACGACTTCCAGACGATCCTGAGCTACGCCAGGCAACACCACATCGTCAGGTTCTCGTTCTGGTCGGTCAACCGCGACCGCCAGTGCGTCTCCGGTGGCGACGCCGACGCATGCAGCGGCATCTCCCAGCAGCCGTACGCCTTCACCAAGATCATCGTCCAGTACACGGGGTGAGCCATGAGAATCGCGGCAACAGCACTGATCGCGGGCGTGCTACTCGGCCTGACCGTTCCAGTCGCCTCGGCGGCTCCTACCCGGTATGAGGCCGAGAGCGCGACCATCTCCCAGGGCGTAGTCGAGTCCAACCACGTCGGCTTCTCCGGCACCGGATTCGTCAACTACGACAACGTTGTTGGCAGCTCGATCGAGTTCAGCGTGACCGCGCCGTCGGCCGGCAACGCCACGCTGACCTTCGGCTTCGCCAACGGCACCACCGCCGACCGGCCGCTCGCCGTCGCGGTGAACGGCTCGACGGCAGCGGCAAGCGTGTCCTTCCCCGGCACCGGAGCCTGGACCGCCTGGCAGACCAGGACCTTGACCGTGCCGGTGAACGCCGGCACGAACACCGTTCGCACCACGGCGACCACCGCGGGCGGCGGCCCCAACCTCGACTACCTCGACGTCGATGTGGCGTTGTCCGGGCCGGCGACCGAGTACCAGGCGGAGAGCGCCACGGTCGCCCAGGGCGTGGTGGAGTCCAACCACGCCGGGTTCACCGGCACCGGATTCGTCAACTACGACAACGTGGTCGGCAGCGCGGTGCAGTTCGCGGTGACCCCGCAGGCATCCGGCGCGGCGACGCTGATCTTCCGCTACGCCAACGGAACCACGGTCGACCGGCCGATGAGCATCGCTGTCAACGGCACGATCGTGGTGCCCAGCCTGTCCTTCCCCGGCACCGGGGCGTGGACCACCTGGCAGACAAGAGTAGTTGGCGTGTCACTAAACGCGGGCCCCAACACGATCCGCGCCACGGCGACAACCGCGAACGGCGGACCCAATCTCGACAAGATCGACCTCGGGCCGGCCGGTGAGGGCGAACCCCCAACCGTGCCAACGAACGTGACGGTGACCGGCACGACGTCGAGCAGCATCTCGTTGTCCTGGACGGCATCCACGGACAATGTCGGCGTCGTCGGCTACCGGGTCTACGAGGGCACCGCGATCGTGGCGAACCCAACCGGAACCACCGCGACGGTCACCGGCCTCGCGCCGTCGACCAGCCACACCTACACGGTCGCCGCGCGTGACGCGCAGGGCAACGAGTCCGCTCGCAGCGCGCCGGTCACCGGGACCACGCGGCCGGCCACGACCGGCACCCCGGTGGCGATCAACGGTCAGCTCACCGTGTGCGGCGTCCACCTGTGCAACCAGCACGGGCAAACCATCCAGCTGCGCGGCATGAGCACGCACGGCCTGCAGTGGTACCGCCAATGCGTGAACAACGCCTCGCTGGACGCGCTGGCCACCAACTGGACCGCGGACGTGGTACGGATCTCCATGTATATCCAGGAAGGCGGCTACGAGACCAATCCGCGTATGTTCACCGACCTGGTGCACCAGATCATCGAGCAGGTCACCGCGCGCGGGATGTACGCGATCGTCGACTGGCACATGCTCTCCCCCGGCGACCCGAACGTCAACCTGTCCCGGGCGCGGACGTTCTTCACCGAGATCGCCCAGCGGCACAACGGAAAGAACAACCTGCTGTACGAGATCGCCAATGAGCCCAACGGGGTGAGCTGGTCGACCGTGCGGAGCTACGCCGAGCAGCTGATCCCGGTGATCAGGGCGAACGACCCCGAGACGCCGATCCTGGTCGGCACCCGGGCCTGGTCTTCGCTCGGAGTGTCCGATGGGGCAAGCGAAACCGAGGTGATCAACAACCCGGTGCGGGCGACCAACATCATGTACACGTTCCACTTCTACGCCGCGTCGCACGGCACCGAATACCTCAACACCCTGTCCAGGGCTGCCGACCGGATCCCGATGTTCGTCACCGAGTTCGGCACCCAGACGGCCAGCGGCGACGGTGGCAACAACTTCACCAGGGCCCAGCAGTACATCGACCTGATGGCGAGCAAGAAGATCAGCTGGACGAACTGGAACTACTCCGACGACTTCCGCTCCGGTGCCGTGTTCACCGAGGGGACCTGCCCGAACGGTCCCTTCGCCGGCACCGGCCGGCTCAAGCCGGCCGGAGTCTGGGTCAGGGACCGGATCAACACTCCGGACAACTTCCCCACGAACTGACCCCGGAAAGGAGTGCGCCGAAGTCGGCGGGTTGCGGTTTCCTATCCGGAAACCGCAACCCCCCTAGGGGGTTCCAGTCATCGGAAAAGATCCCATGAATCTGCGTCCTATCCTTTCGAACTCGCCTCCTTGGCCGTACTGTACGAGCGTCTAGGGTCAATAGATCCGATCTCTGTCCTCAAGGAGGAGGATGATGAGAGGCAGCTTCCGCACGCGAGTCCGGGTCGTTTTCACCGCGGTCCTGATCGTCGCCGGGTCGCTGATGTCACTCAGCCCCCCAGGCGCCCAAGCCGATCTGCAGCACCCGCGCCAGGATTTCCTGCGCAACTCGCAGGGCGGACTGTTCATCCACTGGGGTCAGCGCACCTCCCCGCAGCACAACAGCTGCAGCTCGTGGGAGAACGATGTCCTCAATGGAGGGTGGGACGCCAACTACTGGGTCAACGAGGCGAAAAAACTGCACGTGCAGTACGTCGTGCTCGCCACCTTCCACAGCCGGCTCGGCTACGCACGCCCGTGGCCCAGTGCGATTCCCGGTAGCTGCAGGACAAATCACGACTTCGTGCGGGATCTGATCGACGCCACCAACGCGGCGGGCATGAAGACGATCCTGTACATGACCGACGATCCGCAGTGGCACAACGAAGGGCTGAGCTCCGGCAGCTGGCTCAACTCCTCGGCATACTCGAGCTTCAAGGGGCGCTCGGTCGACCTGACCACCCGGGACGGTTTCGGCGAGTTCAGCTACGACCTCTTCTTCGAGGTGATGAACCGCTACGCCGACCTCGGCGGATTCTGGATCGACAACGACAACGCATTCTGGGAGCGCAACAACCTCTACGCGCAGGTCTACCAGCGCCGGCCGAACTACACCATCAGCAACAACAACGAAGACACGCCGATCATGGACATGATCAGCAACGAGCAGAAGA